>ERZ773146.1639-NODE-1639-length-15998-cov-16.025905_pt1 | contig 15998 bp, 10 predicted proteins | sample MGYA00580847_ERZ773146 | MGnify/ENA primary metagenome ERZ773146 (study PRJEB29015, sample SAMEA2737830) | human gut metagenome | biome: human gut; feature: human-associated habitat; material: faeces | place: China | collected 2012 ...
CTGCCGCACCTCGCTCGCCGTATCGGCACTTAGAATTATGCGGTATTGCCATAATATTATCCACTATAGTGCAAGTGCAACTGGCCAAATCATATTGTTTTGTTATCCTTCTGTTATGATTTTCGCAAATAATATTAGAATACTTATCAAAATATTTTTTCAGCTTTTCTGTTTTACCGCGGGGCCACAACAAAAAAGTGCCCGCCTGCTGCAAGGCAGCGTGCGGGCGCTTTCATGCTTATTCCTTTGCTTTTGAGGCGGGATTATTCAATGCCGGTCACGGTATAATCTTTGTCCTCAACGGCTTTTTTCAGCACAGTGTCATCCACCGGCTTATCCAGCGTTACAACAGCGGTACCGGCGGTGTGGCTTACTTCGGCGGCGGAAACACCGTCCAGCGCTTCCAGTGCCTTTTTCACGGTTGCTTCGCAATGGCCGCACATCATGCCTTCAATTTTAATGGTCTTATTCATGGTCGTGTTCTCCTTTTTGCTTGTTTTGTGTGCTTTGCGTTTATGGTCATGTTTGGTGCTGCGAATATCGAACAGGTTCAACCGCAGTGCGTTGGAAACCACGCAGAAGCTGGACAGGCTCATGGCCGCAGCGCCGTACATCGGGTTCAGCTGCCAGTGCAGCAGCGGGATAAAGACACCTGCCGCCAGGGGGATGCCCAACACATTGTAGGCAAAGGCCCAGAACAGGTTTTCGTGGATATTGTGCAGAGTAGCGCGGCTCAGGCGGATGGCGGCAGGCACATCGCTCAGGCGGCTCTTCATCAGCACAACGTCAGCGGCGTCAATCGCAACATCCGTACCGGCGCCAATGGCAATACCGACATCCGCGCGGGTCAGGGCCGGTGCATCGTTGATGCCATCGCCCACCATGGCCACGCGGCCCTTGTTTTTCAGGCTGCGGATCACAGCTTCCTTGCCATCGGGCAGCACACCGGCAATCACTTCGTCCACACCGGCCTGTGCACCAATGGCTTTGGCGGTGCGCTCGTTATCGCCGGTCAGCATCACAACACGGATGCCCATGCCCTGCAATTCACGCACAGCCTGCGGGCTGTCCTCCTTGATGACGTCCGCCACCGCGATAACGCCCTGCATGGTGCCATCCTTGGCAAAGAACAGCGGGGTCTTGCCCTGGGCGGCCAGTGCTTCGGCGCTGGATGCCATCTTTTGCGGCACCGCCACGCCAAGGGTCTGCATCAGCTTGGCGTTGCCACCGTACAGGGTACTGCCGTTCAGCACAGCCGTCAGGCCGTTGCCGGGCAGAGCCTGGAAATCTGCCACCTCGGCGGGGGGCAGGTTATCCTCCTGTGCCTTTTGCAGCACGGCGCGGGCCAGCGGGTGTTCACTCTTCTGCTCCAAGGCAGCGGCAAGGCTCATCAGTACCTGCTCCGTCACACCGTCTGCGGGCAGGATATCCGTCACGCGCGGCTCGCCGCTGGTGATGGTGCCAGTTTTATCCAGGGCAACGATCTCGGTTTTACCGGTCTGCTCCAGCGAAACCGCGGTTTTGAAGAGAATGCCGTTTTTAGCGCCCACACCATTGCCAACCATAATGGCAACCGGCGTTGCCAGGCCCAGCGCGCAGGGGCAGCTGATGACCAGCACTGAAATACCGCGGGCCAAGGCAAAACCGACCGTCTGCCCTGCCAGCAGCCACACGATGGTGGTGATAACGGCCAGTGTGATCACCACCGGCACAAACACACCGGAAACGCGGTCTGCAATTTTGGCAATGGGTGCCTTGGTGGCTGCGGCATCGCTGACCATCTGGATGATCTGAGCCAGCGTGGTATCCTGACCCACGCGGGTGGCACGGCAGCGCAAAAAGCCGGATTGGTTCAGGGTTGCGGCGCTCACGCTGTCGCCTTCGGCCTTATCCACCGGGATGCTCTCACCGGTCAGGGCCGATTCGTTCACCGCGCTGCTGCCTTCCAGCACCACGCCGTCAACGGGGATATTCTCGCCGGGACGCACCACAAACACATCGCCCTGCTGCACCTGTTCGATGGGAACGGTAACTTCCGCCCCATTGCGCAGCAGCGTTGCGGTTTTGGGGGCCAGGTTCATCAGGCCTTTCAGGGCATCGGTGGTCTTGCCCTTGGAGCGGGCTTCCAACGTTTTGCCCACCGTGATCAGGGTCAGGATGGTTGCGGCGGATTCAAAATAAAACTCCTCCATATAGCCCATCACGGCCATGGCATCCCCCTGCACCTGGGCCACCGTCATGGCAAACAGAGCGTAAGTGCTGTAGCCAAAGGCCGCGGTAGCGCCAAGGGATACCAGGGTATCCATATTGGGGGCACGGTTCCACAGCGCCTTAAAGCCGCTGATAAAGAACTTTTGGTTGATGACCATGATGATAATGGTGAGCAGCATCTGTAAAATACCCATTGCCACATGGTTGCCCTGCATAAAGCCCGGCAGCGGCCAGTTCCATAGCATGTGCCCCATGGAGAAGTACATCAGCACCACCCAGAAGATCAGCGAGGCAATCAAGCGGCGTTTGAGGCGCGGGGTCTCGGTATCTTTTAAGGCATCTGCTGACGGCACGGCGGACTGGGCGGCAGCGTTTTTAGGGCTTGCGCCATAGCCTGCGGCTTCCACTGCGGCCACAATATCTGCCGGAACGGCGGTGCCCTCCACACCCATTGAGTTGGTCAGCAGGCTGACCGAGCAGGATGTTACGCCCGGCACTTTGCTGACGGCTTTTTCCACCCGGGCACTGCACGCGGCGCAGCTCATCCCGGTTACGTTATATTGTTCCACTTCTTTCCTCCTGTTCCCTCTCTTTTGCGGTGGTGATTCTATAATTCCTGTGTGATGATTGGTGAGTGGTTTCGCTTTGGTGTTTGAACACGGGTTGTTGATGTTTGAGTTGTTTCTATCCTCACTCCCCTTTTGGTGAGCGGCTAGCCTGCAATTTGACGTATTATCGAGGTTACCATTTCTATCCACACTCTCCTTGCGGAGAGCGATACGTTGGGAGCAACCAAGGCCGATGCGGCATTTCTATCCACACCCTCTCACAGGGAATGACTGGCATTTATTCATGGCTCTGGTAATGTTACACAAACTTTTACCGATGTTTGTGAACAGAAAAACAATCGTACTGGGCACTGGCATGGCATTTTTGCTGGCTCAAACACTCGTGCATTTATTTCATGTTCTGCTTCTGCTATTTTGTGCAGGCAATGCTTATTTCATCAGTTTCTGCAGCGTTTTCAGCAGCTCATCCACAACTTCGTCATTCCCGGCACGGATATCATCCGCCACACAGGTGCGGATATGGTTTGCCAGCAGCTCACGGTTGAACGCGTTCATCGCCGCCGTTACCGCCGCCGACTGCACCAGAATATCCGGACAATACACTTCGTTTTCCACCATCCCACGGATGCCCCGAATCTGCCCTTCGATCCGGTTCAGTCTGTGGACCAGGCTTTTATACTCTTCTTCACTGCGATGCTTTGTTTTGTGTGCACAGCAGCAACACGGTTCCTTCTTTTCGTTTTCCTGCATTATGTTACCCTCCCATCACATGCAATGTACCCCGGTGGGGTATATTCACTATATACCCCTCCGGGGTACCTTGTCAAGTAGATAATACAATATTTTTATATTATTTTATGCGAGAGTTTTTTACTATAGCAATTTTTAAAATTAAAGCGGATATCCGCATGAACAAAACCACCCTGAACAGTCAGAAAGAGAAACATTCCATGCTCTCCTTGCGGAGAGCGACTCGGAGGGGTCTTTCTCTCCCTTGTCGCCGCAGGTATTTCTATCCACGCTCTCCTTGCGGAGAGCGACGCCGCCTACACGGCCACCGACACCGCAGCAGTACAATTTCTATCCACGCTCTCCTTGCGGAGAGCGACCGGCAGATAGATGCGGTGCGTCTTGCCGGTTTTTATTTCTATCCACGCTCTCCTTGCGGAGAGCGACGTGTAACATGCACTCGCTGAGGTATTGCTGCACCAATTTCTATCCACGCTCTCCTTGCGGAGAGCGACCCATAAACGCCCTCCTTTTTCTTTTGGCGTTGAATATTTCTATCCACGCTCTCCTTGCGGAGAGCGACGGGACTGGGGCTGATCGCGGCTGGCCTGTACCGCATTTCTATCCACGCTCTCCTTGCGGAGAGCGACATGTATTCATAGTGGGTGTTGCCGCTGGTGTCCGATTTCTATCCACGCTCTCCTTGCGGAGAGCGACACTTGCCGGGCAGAAATTAGTGAAAGCCGATACAGGCATTTCTATCCACGCTCTCCTTGCGGAGAGCGACTAATGAGATATCGAATCAAGGCAAGATAGACCAATTTCTATCCACGCTCTCCTTGCGGAGAGCGACGAATTGCTCGCGGAAAGGTTTGGCAATACGCTGATTTCTATCCACGCTCTCCTTGCGGAGAGCGACGGACGCGTCAAATCATTATAATTATTGTTGATAATTTCTATCCACGCTCTCCTTGCGGAGAGCGACGGTGCGCTTACCAGCGGCGCGGGCCTGCCTGTGGCATTTCTATCCACGCTCTCCTTGCGGAGAGCGACTCTGCGGTATTTGGTGCCCCTAACGTGTCCAAATACATTTCTATCCACGCTCTCCTTGCGGAGAGCGACCGGGCCGTCGCGCACGTCGCCTTGTGTGGTTATATTTCTATCCACGCTCTCCTTGCGGAGAGCGACCTCCACATCCTTGCCAGCGTCGCGGTTGCGCTGTCATTTCTATCCACGCTCTCCTTGCGGAGAGCGACGGCTGTGCCCCGGCTGCCTGGCGCTGCTGTGCCAGGGCCTATTTCTATCCACGCTCTCCTTGCGGAGAGCGACCGCTTCCAGTGTGGTGCTATCCAACGCAATAAAGATTTCTATCCACGCTCTCCTTGCGGAGAGCGACAGGATACCCCGTCAACCTCCATCCCAAAACCGGATTTCTATCCACGCTCTCCTTGCGGAGAGCGACAATAAGTTCCGGCAGTGCCGAAACGACCAAAACATATTTCTATCCACGCTCTCCTTGCGGAGAGCGACCTCTGATCGTCAACGAGGCCCGCAGCATTTTGGAATTTCTATCCACGCTCTCCTTGCGGAGAGCGACCGCTTCCTTCAACGCCGCCCAACCGGCTGCGCAGAATTTCTATCCACGCTCTCCTTGCGGAGAGCGACTTTGGTGTAACTATACCCTGCAAAACTCTCGCTCTATTTCTATCCACGCTCTCCTTGCGGAGAGCGACATTCAATGGGAGGGTATGCGCAGTCTTTCGGAGGTATTTCTATCCACGCTCTCCTTGCGGAGAGCGACGAATCTACTGTTGATGAGGTGTTGACCAATGAGATTTCTATCCACGCTCTCCTTGCGGAGAGCGACCCGGCAGATAGATGCGGTGCGTTTTGCCGGTCTTTATTTCTATCCACGCTCTCCTTGCGGAGAGCGACCAGGCGCAAGAGGGATGGCGCACAAGCTGGAAGCATTTCTATCCACGCTCTCCTTGCGGAGAGCGACCTGTGCGGGAAGGCCACAACTTCGCTTTCAAGGTCATTTCTATCCACGCTCTCCTTGCGGAGAGCGACCGCTTTCTGTGTAGGTGCAGTTATGCAACGCGAATTTCTATCCACGCTCTCCTTGCGGAGAGCGACCGTTGAAGAATGCGCGAACCCGGAAGACCAGGTTGATTTCTATCCACGCTCTCCTTGCGGAGAGCGACAGGTGGAGCGTGGCGCTTTTGTAGTTATCAGCGGAATTTCTATCCACGCTCTCCTTGCGGAGAGCGACCGCTTCCGCTGCGACCTGGGGCAACATCACCGACATTTCTATCCACGCTCTCCTTGCGGAGAGCGACGTGCAGGTTGTCGCCCCTGTCGTAACCAAAGCAGAATTTCTATCCACGCTCTCCTTGCGGAGAGCGACGACGCAGAAGCCGACGCGGTAAGGCGTGAAGCAATTTCTATCCACGCTCTCCTTGCGGAGAGCGACCCGCTGACACATGTTCGTTAACCGTCTGCCAATGGATTTCTATCCACGCTCTCCTTGCGGAGAGCGACGCTCCAAAATCAACTCCGTTTCCGGAACATCAACATTTCTATCCACGCTCTCCTTGCGGAGAGCGACAGCAAAAGTGCACAAAACAGTGGGGCACTTTTGCGCATATGAAACAAATTTTATGGGGATTGCATCTTCATGCTGACAGGCAAGGCTGTATTTTACCCTTTCTGCCCCTGTTTTTTCCATATTTTCTGGTGCGAATGAACCGGGAATTTTATGATTGCCTTTCCCTCGCACTAAGCAAACAAGATTCCATCCTGATCAAAATCCGGGTGCAGACCCACATGCTCGACTTTGCTTTTGTAATGGTTTCCCAGTTGATAAAAGCGCAGGCTGTCCGATTCCGAATCGATCAGTTCGGTCAATTTTGCTTTGAACATCGTGTATTGCGCGGCATCCAGCAGGCACTCAAATACGGAGTTTTGCACCCGCTGGCCGTAGTCTACACAGACTTTTGCTACTTTGCGCAGCCTGCGACGACCGGCGGCTGTTTCGGTGTTGACATCATAGGTTACAAGCACCAACATAACGGCACCTCACTTCCAGAAAAACGGTGGGTACACTTCCAGGTCGCCGCGCAGAGCACGGGCCAGTAAAAGTGCCTGAACATAGGGCACCAGCCCCCAGGGCAGTTTTTCTTTCAAAAACGGATGGGTGATCTCTTCCTTCTTTTTGTTCTGCCATGCGGTCAGGAAAGCTTTGCGGCCATCATCCGTCAGCAGTACGGCACCATTTTCCTGTTTTTGCAGGTGTTTTGCCGTGATGATCTTTTGATTGATGCAGCTGATGACCAGCCGGTCTGCATAAACCGCCCGCAGTTCTTCCATCAGGTCAAGTGCCAGACTTTTGCGGCCGGGGCGCGGGCGATGCATAAAGCCAACATAAGGGTCCAGGCCCACAGCGGTCAAGGCGGATGCACACTCCCGCGCCAGCATGCTGTAGGCAAACGAAAGCAGCGCATTCACATTGTCCAGCGGTGGACGGCGGCTGCGGCCCTCAAACACAAAATCCTGCTTTTGCTGCAGAATCAGGTCATTCAGGCAGTCAAAGTAGCGCTGGGCTGCCTCACCTTCCAGGCCGCGCAGCTGTTCCGGATCATCGCTGGTCTGTATCAGCGGCAGCGCGGCGGCCAGCTGGGTGGAGGTGCGTTTCAGTTTTTCGACCGGGACACGCTGGGGATGATCGCGGGTTGCGCGTTCCAGCACCCAGCGTGCGTTATATACTTTACCAAGGATAAAGCTCCGGGCATAGCGACAGCTCTGGGCCGGGTCATCCGACACGCGGTACTGCGTCTGACGCAGCAGCACATTGCCGCGTTCTTCCCCCACGGTGCGGGCCTGAAATCTGCCATACGGGTCAAAAAAGCAAAGGTCAATGCCCCGCCGGGCACAAGCTCCCATCAAAGCGGGGCTGGCACCTGCGTAAGTAAAGCAGACGATGCCTTCCAGCGTATGCAGGGCATAGCGGTGGGTTTCCTGCTTATTGCGGGTAACAACAAGGTTTTCGCCATCCAATGTCAGGTAAGCGTCCTCATTGATGACAAACAGGGTGTTGAGCAGCTTTCTCATGGCGCGCCCTCCTCAATATGCTCCCGCAGATACGCCGCCGGGTCTGCCTGCTGATACAGCGCCGGCAGGCAAAGTTCTTTCAGTGAGCAGGCATTGCAATGCTTGCCGGGTTTGCTTTTTGGGGTATAGCCGCGCGCAAACAGGCGGTTCATCTCATCCGCCATGGTCTGCGCGGTGCTGCGCAGTTCCGGTGTCAGGGAAACATGTTCCCGCTGCCGGGTTTCTTCATAAAAGATTTCCCCTTCCGGCACCTCGCACACCAGCATTTCTTCCAGCGCCATGGCCTGTGCGCAGAGCTGCAAACGGTCGGCATCGTTTACCTTGCTGCGGCCATGCTTATATTCCACGGGCATGGGCTGCCACAGGCCGCGGCGGCCCTGCAATGACACGCCGTTTGGATCCTTGTGAAACTCTACCACATCGCAGTCGCCGGTCAGTTTTAAGCGGTGGCTGACGACCCTCATACCGCGGGCGATCAGCAAATCGCCGCGTTTTTCCGTCAGGGTAACATCATGGCAGCGGGTATGCTGCAGGCGGCCTTCGGCGGTGCGTTGGTTTTCGGACCATTGTTGTTCCAAGTACGCAAGTGCCCATTGGCGGCGGCAGAATGCAAAGTGCTGGATGCCAGACATTTGCAGATAGTCATCAGTATTCATCATACACTTCCGGTGTCAATCCGTTCAGGGTATCGCAAGTAATATTATAATCTTCCACCCGGTGTGCTTGTGCCACACTTTCTTTTAGCTCCACATGCAGACAGCGATGGACCTTTGCCGAGGAATACTGTCCGCTTTTGCAGTTATGACGCCACCAATACAGGCGAACCACCTCCATACTGCCATCCGGGCGGGCAGAGGAAATATCGTTTTCAAACAGTGTGCGCAGCGTTTCTTTGATGATTTCTGCATCTTCATCTGTAAAGCCGGTCTTTTCTGCCAGCTGGCAGTTAATGCTGCCAAAGGTTGTGTACACGCCAAAAGCCACACGGTGCTTCATACCCATGGTATCGCTTGACTTCTTTTCGCCAGTCGTACCGTTCACGCTCTTTGTGATCTGGATATCATCGACATCAATCGGGTCCACGCTGAAAGCCGGATGAATAGATACCGGGCCGCGCACGCCAACGGAAACACCATCGCCCTTGGATTCTTTCCCCTTAAAGGCAAACACCTGGCCAAAGCTGCGCACATCCAGCCAGGTTTCACAGGCAGCCTTTGCATAAGCATCTTTATCTTTTTCAGCCTTTTTCACTGCTGGGCATCCGTCTGCACGGTCTTTCAGGCTTTTGAAGCCATCATTGCAGCGGTCGTCTGACTGGACAAACACATTCTGGCCAAGGTCCATCATGCGGTTGCGGATCTTGCGTTTCAGGCACACATCCGAAATTTCACCCAGTCCCTCATACGTTTCGCGCGGGCGGTTTCCGTTCAGCGGGTCACCGTTCGGGTTCGCATGGTTTACAGCAATCACAAGTGCAAAGTCGATTTTATTCTGCAGCACAGCCATCTTTTATTCCTCCTGCTTTTTTGCTTTCGCTTTATATTCTGCATTTTCGGCCTTAAAGTCCATCATCTGGTCGGCATAGCCAACCAGATACAGTTCACCAAGTCTTTTGTTCGTAAAGTTTTCTGTGCCAATCTTATGTAATAATTCTTGCATCATCGCATACCTTTGGCTATCCATTCCGTTACGGTTTTTCATTCTGTTCAGGTACGGATTTAATTTTTTATCCAAAAGAAGTGTTGTTGTTGCCGGGTGCAGAGCAAACGCGGTTCTTAAACGCTCTGCATTTGTCAAACGTTTTTCGTTCTCCTTTCCTAGCTGAATCAACGCCCGTCTTTCAATCTGTTCTGCACAGGCTAAAATTCTCCCAAACAAATAGTTTCGGTCTTTAATGGTTTCATCAACATTCATCGGATAATCCACCTTCTTATTTCTATGATAGTACCCACGCACAAGGGCGCAGGCAATGTTTTGTGTTTTTTGTTGTTCCCAATAATCCAGGCCAATGCTGTTTGTTGCCCGATCTACCGCGCTGATCATCAAATCCCGCGGGAAGCGCTCCCCATTGGTAATACAGGGAATCAGTCGTTCGATTGTCGCTTGTTTCAGCTTTGCATCCACTTTTTCGCCATAGGCTGCTTTTGCAATGTCCGCCGGGGCAGGCGCACCAACAAAGACAACTTTCTTGATCTTGGGCTTTTTGCCCAGTTCCGTCGGCTCCTCTACACTGCGGTATTCCAGCTGCCATTGGAACGTATCGTGCCAATCCTTTATATTGGCAAGCAACTTAGAGCCCTGCAGTTCCTGATAGTACCGGATGGACAACCGGCCAGGTGTAGCAGAATCCAAAATCATAACCGCCGTTTGGGAATTGTCCTTCAACTGGTGCTGATACCCCAGAATGGCCCGGTTAAACTGCCGTGCAATTTCTTCTTGGGTATCCGCAGGCAACCTTTCTGTATCTTCCTCAAAATCGTCCCAATCATCGCCTGCTAGTGGATTATATTCCTGGGCAATATCGAGAGTATCCCCCAGCACATTGGGTACTGCTTCGTTCTGTGTTCCCCAAACAAGTACAGTCTGGTCCCCTGTATTTACCCCTTGCTTGCTGACCAACCATCGCAAGGCGCTGTGTGCCTTTTGGGTTGTTTCATAACCAATCGAAAGTGCCTGCGCTGCATCCGCAAAGCGCCCGCGGTAAGTATAATTCGTATTGTCATTGCTGGATATCAGCTTTGCACGGTCACCTGGGTTGCGAATCTTATACGGGCTTAATGTAGAAACCGGCATTTTGATTCCCTGAACTGTGCAATAGTCAATATCTTTTAACTGTGTTTCATAAAAGCGGATAAAGCTTTCTCGGACTGTTGTATCGCGCGACAAATCAACATTGTCAACGCGGAACCGGACAAAAGATTCCGTCTGGTCACTACCGGTCAGCGTATCTAAAATAGGGGGCTTGTCTTCTTTGTTTCCCTGCCATTTTGTTGGCAGAGTTCCATTTTCGTCTATAAACAAAATATTTGCCTTGACCAGGTCTGCGATCAGGCATTCTTTTTCCAGGTAGTGCAGGACTGTACACACAGCCGGGTGGGCATAAGGAGATGTACACCACGCTTGTAACTGCTTGTGGTAAAGCGGCCATCCGGATTCTTTACTACCACCAAAAGTGGGATAATCTGCCGCAATATATTGCAGTTTATCCACTAGCGGGTGCGGCACCATGCCGGACGTCCGCGCCGAAGATTCCTCTGTGCAAGGAATGATCGTTGTCCTTTGATCTTGTGCCAGCAAGCCTGCATACTGAAAGTTTCCGTCCTTGTCCAGCTCCACTTCAATGTTGACCTGCTGCGTCGTGTGAGCCACCGGCAGTAGTGGAACTTTCCCAGGCTGCTGCTTTCCAATTTCTGACACGCTATTCTGGTAGGTTTTATAGCAATAGCTAAGCCAGCTCATTCCTGTATCACCTCCCTGTACAAATCATCGCAGTCGCTGACTGTTTCACCCAGCGTAAAGGTCTTCATCTTTTGCGGGTGGATATCGCGCACAATTTCGCATTCTTCCGGGCGGCAAAAACAGATTTTTCCGTTCTGCATTACCGGGTGCCAAAAGCGTTCCTGCATCACGCCTTTCCCGTTTTCGTCCGCATAGGTAATGCCGTGCTCCATTAGGCCTAGGTCCAGGGATGAAACATCATCATAATGCCCTTTTCCCAGGCCAAAAATGCAGGGTTCAATATACCCCTGGCATTCGCGTGTTCCCAAAAAGATATCTCTTCTGCCGCCGCGTTCCAACATACGCTTTGCAATAGCGTAATGTTTGTTTTCATTGCGGTCTTTTTCCAGGTCTGGGCGATGTTCGTTCCATTCAAAATGTGCCCGCACCTGGTAGCAAACATCGGAAAGGTACGTATAGATGGAAAGATCGTTTTTTCCATTGTTATACATAATGGGACGGATGCCTTTGGATTGTCTTTCAATCGGGTTCATCACGCGCAGTTCATCAATTACCCAGGTGAACGTTGGTTTCCAATAGCAGCTTTCATAAATGCCCTTCAATGCCTGGTAGGTGGGCACCGGGTAGCTGAATTTTTCGCCGCCTACGCGGGTAATTGGGTCGCTGAACAGTGCATAACGCCCATATACCTGCATGGATATTGAATTTTCGTATTGCAAAGTTTAACCCTCCTTGTTAAGCAAATTGTATCGGCATAAATCCGGGGCTTGTCTGAATTCCCTTTTCGTCATCGTAATATTCCTTGTTAAGAATTGTCACTGCCCCTTCTTTTACTGTGTACAGTGCGCCTTGATCTGCCAGGCGTATTTTTTCATTTGTTGTAATACCAACGGTAAAGCGTTGTGCGTCCCGCAGCATTTTGGGGGTAAGCGGTTTACTGGACGAAAGTCTTGTTGCCATATCCGCGCCATCTTCCCCATAGGGAACCACCACCGGCGTTGTAATGTCCTCCAAAGCATGGAAATTCCTTTCTGCCGTGGCAAACGCCTGCCGGAGCAAGTAATTGGGGAACTTTTGTTTTCCTGTTGTCTCTTTCCAGGCTAGCACACTTTCCTGATTATCTGACAAAAGGTCAAACAAATTCACTGTTTTTGGGGGAATGTACCCTTTTAATTCAACCGGATCGCCCATCCGTTCCTGTTGTTGGGACTCTGCATAATAAAGCTGGTAGTACCTCAAAATACTTTCCGGCTCTAACAGGTCCGCATCCCTTTGTAATTGCTGCAGCAGGTGTCGTGTGGCTTCCCTGCCGTTGCGCAGTTCCGGAAGTCGATCCAGATTTTCCAGATTGTAGGTTTTAACAAGATACACCGTGCGGCATTTCCTTTCCGCATTGCGGTTGCATCGGCCGGAAGCCTGGGCCACACTGGGCAGCGCAGCCATACTTCGAATGACGCAATCAAAGCTTACATCCACGCCTGCTTCTATCAGCTGACTGCTTACACAGATCAAACGTTCCTGACCGTGTAAGGTGTTTAATTTTTGCTTAACTTCTGCGATAACATCTGCACGGTGCTTTGCACACAGGTGCGTGGTCAGGCAGTAAAGTTGTGTATGTTCCGGCTGGCATTGTTTCAAAGCCTCAAACACCTTTTCGACCGCCAAACGGGTATTCAAGATGATCAAAATGCTGCCATTCTCGTCTTGCTTGCTCCGTACAAATTCTGCGAGTTCTCCTGCCTGAAATCCATTTCCTGTTTCGGGCACTTCAATCTTTGTCCTTCGGAACTGCGCAAAGCGCAGCTGGTAATCCGGGACCAGGTCCACCGGCGATGCAAACCGCAAAGGGTTTGCTACTTCGCTTAGCGCTGGCTGTGTTGCCGTACACAAAACAACAACGCACCCCAAATAGTACGCCAAGAAATTTGCCGCCTGGTTGAACAAGTATGTATGGCAAATGGGCAGGGACTGTATTTCGTCAAACACCAAGATAGAATTTGCCAGTGCTGCCATGCGGCGCACATTCTGCCGCCTGCTGCAAAACAGGGTTTGCAGCATCTGTACCATAGTTGTACATATCACCGGCGCTTCCTGCCAGCGTTCCAGCTGGCGGAGAATTTCGGGGTTCTCTGTATCCAGCACCGCATCCGTATGGTGCTCCAACAGATATTCACTGCCGCCTAATGCCTTTTTGAACTCCTGTACATTCTGTCCGATAATCGACCGGAACGGTGCAACATAGAAAATATGCCGGGCCGAAAGTTTTTTGGCCGCATGCACACAATATCGCAGCCCGGAAAATGTTTTTCCTCCGCCTGTTGGCACATACAAGCGGTAAATGCCCGGCTTTGCACATTCGCCTGCTGTCTTGCATTGCTCCGAAATTTCTGCACGCAAGGTATCTATTTTATGTCGGGGCTGCAAATTGTTCAGGAATGTTTCAACATTGCTTTCTATCAGATCCCATGGCGGAAGCTGCTCCGGGGGAAGGCATCCTTCTTGATTATAATAGTTGCCTGAATCCAACCAGTCTGCATCGATCAGGGCTGCAAACAAAAATCTGTGTGCCAACCCCAACATGACCTGATAGATACAAAGCCGCGGCTTCTTTCCTTCCTGCGTTCGGATTTTCTGCACAAGACATTCTACCTCCTGCGCAGCTTTGGCAAACATTTGCCGTATCTCTGTTTCACTTATGCAATCCGCAAAAAAGGCCCGGCAGCTTTCTTCATATAGCTCTTGAGCCTGCTCTGAATACATATGTTTTATCCAGGGTTCTACTCCACCCAGGTCGAAAACATCCATACGTTCAGAGTGATGGGATCCGATTGCCAATGCTGCCATTTGCGCAGTCAAGCGAGAAGGTGGTGAAGCTGTTTCTCCGCCATAATTTTCCCATAGCCACCGCATTCCGGCGCTGGAATGATTGATTCTTTCGTTTGTCTGGCCTCTCAGATGTTTTTGCACGTTGCTATGAGATTTCCCAGCGTCATGGAGCCAGCCTGTAAGACGGCCCAAGTTTTCAAGTCCCAGCGGCTGGCACGCCCGTGCGCAGTACTCGGCCACGTTTTCACTGTGTTGTTTTAGGGATTGTATTTTCCAGACGCCATTGATTTGTTTGGTATGACCGAGTAACATGGTAATCATCTCCTTGTTTCTTTTATTATAGCAGATAACTCATCCCATAATTCGGACTTTCACTCCAGTTCTGCAATCTTTGTCATACTATCCAAATTTATCCATGTAGAATTGTTAGTTATTCCCATTAGCAGATATTTTTGATAAAATAAAATATTATAGGGTTTATGAATTCACTTTCTTATATTACTTCTTCATCTTACCGAAAAATCATTTACGTAAGGAGTGAAAAGCCATGAAAAGGAAGTTATTCTCATTTTCCGCCAGTGTTATCACCGCAATAATGCTTACCGCTTGTGCTGCAGCGCCAGAAAATAAACCTGCTTCCTCCGCTGCTCTTTCCCCGACCAGTGAAGCTGTTGCCACAGCTATACCATCCACTAGCAATGCCAACTGGAAGTTACCGCCGCAATATGATTTTGACGAGATGATTCCTCTCTTCTCCCGCGAAACCCACACTGCCGGTTACGCCGCTGCCCGAAATCTGTACGCTGTGCGCAAGGGCGAACGCTGGAGCCTGTTTAATGCTGCCAACTGTAATGCTTTTCTGGAAGATTTGTCAGAAAGCATCCCGTACCTGTATGGTGAGCAGGAGCTCTCCATTGGGGTAGATGATACATACGATTACCAGAAGCTGAATGCCCTGGAAGAACAGATTAACCAGGAGCTGGTTGCCCAACAAATGCCTTTTACAACCATGCTGGGCGGGCACGGCGGGTATGGCATCCAGTGGATTTTAGGTGACAGCCAGATTTACCGTTCTGCTATTGGTGTCTATACATTTAGTGGCACGCCCATCGAACAGGTGTATGCTCCTGATTTGGTTGGCATCCAGCAAGGCATTTGGGATGATGAATATGCCGGTTATCTTGTTGACAATTCTGCACTTTTTGCCGTTGCGGATAAAAACGGTACAATTTTAACCGATTTCGACTACCAGGATGCCTGCATGGCCGGTGAATCTTTAATCGCGGTAAAGGATGCAGCCGGTAACTGGGGATATTGCGACCAAAGCGGTGCTTTAGTAATCCCCTGCATTTATCAGCCGCAGATGAGTTTGTCCATCATGAACGAAACTGTTGAATATCCTTACGCAGACTTATCTGGCATGGTAGTTGTGAAAAATCAATCCGGACAAAAGCTAGTTCTGGATGTTTACGGCAATGAGATAATTTCCGCTGGGCAATATGAAGATTTAGCCCCCGCGCGCGATGGCTGCGTATGGGCAAAACAGAATGGCCTTTGGGGCTTGCTGCAAGTACAGGATTATACCGAAAACAATGCCGACATTATTCTGCCGGATGGATGCATTGCACCAGATGTAACGCTTAGCCGAATTGATAGCCTTTGTACCTACACCACTGCTGATCATGGGCTGGTTATGCGTAAAGGTCCCGGTACAAATTATGAAAAAATGGATAATATCCCCTACGGTATCATCGTATGGGAATGCGGCTATAGCAGCAATATGCCTGACTGGGTTGTTGTATATTACAGTGGGATTTATGGTTGGGTCAGTGATGAATACTTGGCTACCACTATTTATTCCAGCAGTAAATAATAAATAAAAAAGCAGGTGTTCATGTAGAAACGATATCGTCCTCCACGTGAATACCTGCTTTTTATAGCTTCTTTTATTATATCTGTTCTGTGCCGCTATTTGTCTCTGTATGAAATAAATAGCCGCTATATGCATTTGAATGAAGTGCTCTGTTTGTTTGCTTTTTTACCTAAGGCAACACCGCACAATTCCCGCCTTACGGCTTAAGCACCGCTCCGGCG
>ERZ773146.1652-NODE-1652-length-15907-cov-8.611595_pt1 | contig 15907 bp, 22 predicted proteins | sample MGYA00580847_ERZ773146 | MGnify/ENA primary metagenome ERZ773146 (study PRJEB29015, sample SAMEA2737830) | human gut metagenome | biome: human gut; feature: human-associated habitat; material: faeces | place: China | collected 2012 ...
GGGAGATATAAAAAATTTACTGGACAAGCGATTTCAGATCCGTTTCACATTGCACCTCAAATCACCAACCACTAAACAAAACAAATTGGGTGTGCTCACCTAGCCACACCCAATTTTAAAAGTCATGTGATAATTTTTGCGATAATTTACCCAGTCAATCGAACAATCACAAACGAAAGCAGAAGCACAACGATTATCAGAATAACAAACAGTTGCTCAGCGTGTACTTTCATCCTCATCCTCCCAAACATGCTTAACATAATGCACGCCCCAGTCGAACACGCAATACGCAACGTACCATCCAAGCATCACTATAATCACGCCAATTAGCGCAATGCAAACCACGATCCAAACAATCCACGGAAGCCCTAGAAACATAACTCTCACACCCTTCAACTGTAATGGTAAAATTTACAATTAAACTCAAATGTTACTCTTCATGTAGCATTTGCCAAATAGCTACGAGCATTACTTCCATAACCGTGACTCCCAACGATCCGATCATGCATCCGATGAAGAACTCAGCCACTTTCAACTCCCTTCGATTCAACTACCAACAAACCCATTATACTACATGCACCCTCAGTTATTCACGCTTAACAAGCGCTAAAATCAACATCCCGAAGTAAGAACCCACAGTGAACGATGCAACTCCGATCAGCCATTCCATCTCAGCACCCCGTTCCAACTTCCGCGATAATATCCGCCTGTGCTTATCTCCTGACCTGTCTGATCGCCCGGTTGCCCTCCCGCAACCCCTCCCCATTCGTTAATGTGCGCGCCTACCAACATGTTCTCGCCAATGTAAATCTCGACGTGCCCTGTGCCCGCGTTGATGTTTCCCTCGAAAAGCACGATGTCCCCTCGTGCAAGCTCTGACGCCGAAGGGTTCCCTGGAATCCAGGAAAATCCCAACCCTTGAAAGATGCTGCGCATGTTGTAGGTTGACGGGGATGGAAACGGCACGTCCCAGCCGTTCTCACGGAAAGCCCAGCTAACGAGCGACGAGCAGTCGAAGTCGGTTCCACCGTCTCGAGTCGGTTGGTCGTACCCGTGCGAATCGTCCTCGGCGATCGCTATCGCCCACTGAACGGCACCTTCCACGCCCGATCCGCCCGGCGCTACGCTTCCACCTCCCGAGTTCAGATTCTTCGCGCTTATCTTCGTGAACATCGTGGTTTTAGTCCAGGAGCGGCGAGTTCGGTTCAGTACGTAAACATGCTCTTCCCATGTTCCCGTGTCCTTGAACCGAAAGAAGTCGACGTCGTTGAAGTAAATGTACCCATCGTTTCCGATGGTGCCTATGTAGGCGTTCTCGATTCCGCCCTGCTTGGTTGCCGAAATGATAACCGGTTCTGCCATGTTTACAACCCCATTCTAACTATATCCCTGAACCAGTTGTTCAGCCTCATGTTCTCGTACCTCACGCACCCCATGTCGTAGGCTTTCTTCAAGTTCGCCAAGTGTGGCGAAGTCTTGAATCCTTTCAGCAGAAGCGTGTTCGGCTCGTGATCTTCGGTCGTCGTCGCGAATACGAACCGGCATTGGGCGTCAACGTCATCGGAGACGTAATAGCACCCGTTTCGGTAGTCGCGCCAGATTCCTATCGCGTCGTCGAAATAAAGAAGCGTGAACTGGTATTCAGCGTCCTTGCCTTTTCGCCCGATGAACTTCGGATTGTCGCGCAGCCACTTGTTCTCGGCAGCGTAGGCCGCATACGCGCTTCCCTCGATGGCCTTGTAGAACCGCGTAGACTTCTTGGCTTCCACCAGTTCAGGGGGAGCTACCATTTGCGTGAGGAATTCACCGCGTCGCCAAACGTCTGTTTTGTACGGAAGTTCCAGCCCGAAATAATCCATGTAGGGGTTCGCGCTCGTCACTGCGTTTCCCCAGAACATACATGTCACGTCGTAGTCGCGCGACCCTGGGCGGGCGATCGTCTCGTACAGCTCGAGAAACGCCGTTACCTCGTCCGGGAGGTAAGTCTGGAAGCCCCTGTCGATCACGAATTCGTCGAACAGGATCGTGTCCACGTTGTCCAGTGCATCCGATTTCAGTTTGCGCGCGGTGGACAGTGCTTGCGCGTAGCCGCATATCTGCTTGTCTACGTGCAGTATGTTCGCCTCAGCCCAGAGCGCGTGATCGGGGAACTCCTTTTGGACGTGGTTGAACAGACGACCGTCTTTGCGCGTGGTGAGGTTCTTCAACTCTTCTTCGGTGCGCCGAAGATACATGAAGCGCTTCCCCGTTCGCAGGTAGCGCTTGACGTAGTGCTGTAGTCCGGTGTAGGTTTTGCCAGCACCGCGGATGCCGTAGATGAAATTGAACAGGCAGTTGTACGACAGCGTTTTCGATATGTCCCAGTATTTAGCCATTGTCTCCCTTGACTTATTCGTTTCCCTTTGATAGAGCGCCGCCCTCCATCATGCTGTGCAAGCGGAGGGCGGCAAGTCAAAGGGCGCTAACCGAGAAGATCATCACAGAGCGGGCTGTTCTCCGTATCGTGTCGTGTACGTTTCACCGCATGCCCCACGCTCACGAGAAGATGAGTTGCTTTTCGGCGCAATAGCATTGTACCCTATTTCTCTTGAATTGTCACGCGGAATTCATCATTCTCCAAAACGCTCTCCTGTCCCGTTTCCGGTACACTCGGCTCAGGCTCATTATGGACAAGCCCCGCGTACGCTGCCCACGCCGCTTCGTCTCCGAAGAATAGGTTAACATCGAGATTACCCGCGTATCCGGGAACCACCCCGTCGCTCGCGTACTGCCAGCAGCATACCAGCCCATCAGTCTCCGGAACCTCGCCAGGGTCGTAGTCGAGACCAGGACGGATCACGTCGGGGTAGCTGGCGATCCATCGCCCGCAGTTGGATTCCACGCCGCCTTGATTGAAGCGCCAAGGATTGGCGTATATCCAAGGCCAGATGCCGGTTTGCTCATGTACCTTGCGCACGAACTTATTTACCCATGCAACCGATTGATCGCTCTCCCAATCGAGGACAGGAATACCGCCGCCAAAATAATTAGACGTGTTATTGATGAAATGTACAGCTTCGGCAACGGGTTGATTGGATCCTGCGAAGTGGTAGAACCCCCACGGCTTTCCGTGAGCGCGGCACCACTGCACCCAGCTGTCGCAGTATCCGTCCACGAAACCCACACCCTCGGTAGCCTTGCAGAGCACGAAGTCCACGTTGGGAAACACCGCATCCGCATCCAATCCCGCTTGCCAGTTGGATATGTCGATGCCCCTAAGCATTCTTGATCAGCTCTTTAAGCTCTTCTCGCAACTCCTTAATCTCGCTCGCAATGTCGTTAAGTGTGCCGGTAAAGTCCTTAAGAGTACGATTGTACAGGTAAAACATGCCCACGCAAGCCACAACAGGGAAGCCCAGACTACCGATAAGAGTGACAATATCGTTAACATCCATATTTGATTCCTCCTAATTAGAATACCAATTGGCGCTTATGTTGAACGAAGCCCCCGCGAGATAAACCATGCCGTCGGTGGACGCATGCAGGGAAACCGCCCCGTTCGTCTGAATCGAAAGCACGTCCACGTTAGTATCGACGATCACGGGAATCCGCACTTCGGTAGACGGCCGGCATTCCGGGGGCAGGGTCGTGAGCGTCGCGCCCGGCGTGTAGTCCATTATCATGCAATCGCCTTGGAACTGCACGTCGTTCACGCAGGACACCATGATCCGCTCGCTGGTGAACATCGCTTCGGGGGAGGGGGCGTGGACGTACGCCCCCTTGAAGGTTTTGAAGAAGTTGGGGTTTCCACCGCCTGTAGGATCGTCCGCCATTATCGTTCCACATACGGATCGGTTGCCAACATGTGAGCGTTTATCTGGATGTTGTACGCCAAGCCGACGCCGCTCGGCGTGCATGAGAATTTCACTCCAGCCGGGATGACGAGAACAACCGATTGATTCTTCGCCAACGTGTAATCCACGGTTTTGCTTCCTACAGGCTCCGGGACTTCGTAGGTTACGTTTGCAGTGATAGTCGTATCGGAAGGGTTGTATATATTCACGCTCCCGGATTGCGGGAAGGTTTGCGTTACCGCCGCAGTGGAAGAAGGGGTGAATTTCCTGGAAATTGTCGTAGTTGGAACGTATAAAGGCCATTGAATCTGCGGAATCGAGAATTTCCAATTAACTTGGCTTATCTCCGAAGAAGTCATGATTCGGTAGTTTACCGTCCCGTTGATCCCTCCACGGTTCTTGTCGGAATCGATTACGAGTATGTCACTCCCTATGCGGCAGCAAACGATCATGCAATGGCCTATAGCTCCCCAATGCAGTTCGTCGGGCGCGTTGGAAATGAACAAAATATCCGCGGGGTGGAACTGCGAAGTTTTCGACGCTGCGTACACAGGAGTCAACCTACCGCTATCGTATAGCATTTTAGCCAGTTCGCTTGCCAGAATTCGCTTATGCGGAAGGGATATCGGCGTGCCCTCTATTGCGAACTCGTATCCTACATACTGCAGCATAGTCTCGCTGAACATGTTCATGATCATGTTGTTCGCCACATTTGTGCCGGTTTCCGTATACGTTGAGTTGCTATACAGGATGCCGTTAGCAACCAAGACGGCAAGCGTAGTGCAATCGATATGGAATTTTCCATCGGTATCCGGGTGGTTCCTCGCCGGTTCCCAACCGGTGCCCGCCTCGTTGATGTTGGTAGCCGTGTACTCGTTGCCGTATTTGATGTTGGTGGCCGTTCGGTAGCTGTTCGCCACGTTCAAAGCAGGGAGAGGATTGTAAGTCACCGGAATCATGTTCGTTCCGTAAGCGGCATCGTACACGATGTTGTTCTTACCGCCCGTGTACTCTACGAACGTCTCGGTTTTCGGCGTGGAAGACGTTTCGTTCGGGGTGATCGGCACGAGACCCTGAATCTTCTTCTTGTTTTCGACGATATCGGCAGCATTCTGCGTGATGCGTTCGTCGAACCCGTCGACCTTCGTATCCAACGCCTCTATGGCCGTTTTGTTAGCTGCAATGCCTTCTGCGTTAGTCGTGATTCGCCCGTCGAATTTCAATACCTCTTGACGATACTGCTCGACCTGAGCGTTGTAGTTTCCGGTGAGCGCCCAGAAGTCCTCGTTTGAAATGTCGATGCCAGTAGGCACGAACTGACGGCTGGTGTAGCTGTTGCCTTGATTAGCAACGATGGTCAAAGGCTCGTAGGTTCTCGTGTTGCTCCATTGCAACGGGTCTGCGAACAGAGGAACGTACCGCGCCCCTACATATTCTCGTACTGCCATGTTTAGCTCCTTACTTTCTCAGGTGTTTGGTTGACGGTATACGGACTGTCTGCATCCCATCGAAGGATGAGACGACCGTACGTGTCCAAAGCGTAGTCCGCTCCGGTGTCGAAAACAATATCAGACCAACCATCTGGGATATACGCGACGAAATAACCTTCGAGCGTAAGCCCGAAATATACTTGGCGGGCTATAGTAGTAAACAGCCACGTCAAATGATTATTTATCCACTCAATCACCTGTTGCTTATAATACTCATCGAAGCCGGACTGCATGAACTTTTCCATCAAATCGCGCAGTTTCTGCACGAAGTCGTAAAGAGCCTGTACATCTTCGTTCAACTGATTATTAGACGTGATGAGCTTGTTAAGGTGATCAACCACCTTACATAGCACCTCATAATAGCTCAGCTCGTCGGTGTACACGGCGGGCAGCGCCATTTGACAGAAGTACCTGAACGGCCGCTCAGCGGGCGGATAGGGAAGCACCGGCATAGGCGGCACGGGCGTGTTTGCCATGATCTCCTCCTTACCAGAGTCCCATGAAGCAGCTCGATACCGCTTCGGATTCTATTATTTCCAAGTCTATATTAACGAATGTGCTGCGCCAAAGCAAGAGCAATTCGGACTCCGGTTTGTCGTGGCCGGTCTCCGTGCGCGAGAGCGTGTTGTCATAGGTGCCCGAAGAGTCCGACCTCCCGTTGTCCGTGGTAGTCGCCTCGGTGAAATCCGCCGTCGACAGGTATTTCCCGCTCTTGACGTTGTCGATGTTGAGCGCCGACATAGGGGTGTCGTTGAACAAGTCCTGGCCTGTGCTCGCACTCGTCGCGTTGGTCGATGCCTGGTTGGATGCGCGGCCGGTAGCGTCCTCGGCGATCGTGCGCGTATGATCTACGAGCGGTTGAATCTGATCGGCAAGGGCGAGAGACTCGTACATCTGGTTGTAGTACGGCATGATCTCGTGCATCGTCCGGCGTAGGAACATCCTGAACAGCGCCACCGTCTCGCCGCCGATCTCGCGCATCCAGTATCGTCGTATGATCTTGTCGTTGAGGGTAGACCGGTACGCCTCCTGAAAAATCGGGTAGTCGTCCAGCCCGATCATAGCATACGCGCGCGGCCAGTTCTCTTCTGTGCGTGCAACTCCCGCGCTGTCTAGCGTCTGGTTCACGATGTTCCTAAGCTCGGTTGTAAACTGGCTCATCCTCTTCGCCTCCTTCCAACTCGTCTACCTCGTTCTGCTCGATCTCCGACGGCCTGAACCGAACGTCGATTTCAAGCCCGAACATCTCGTTGATCTCCTTGCACGCGAGCTGGCGAGCCTCTAGGCGCGTGAGGCGCTGCGCTTCGACATCTCCTAAGTCTGCGATCAGCTCGTCTGTGATTCGCCGCTCCTTCTTGGTGTCGGCGTTGTTCACGCCGAGGTAGGTGAGCGCTTCGTTCCAGTACTGGCTTTTAAGCGCCATCAGCTTATCGGAGACGAACGGAGCGGAAACGTCTACTGAGTCAAGTCCGGTCAGATCGATGTTCTTGTCTATATTGATGAACGGTACGTTTCCCATGATCTTGGCAGCGATGTTCTTGAACGTCAAGCGCTGAGGCTCGTTGCATTTGACGAACTTCGGCATCTTCTGACCGATCACGTTGGTGTCGATAGTACGGTCGATTTCAGCCAGCCGCATGGCGTAGAGGTTGAGCACCATCCACGTGGGGTAGCGGAAGTTGTTGTTGAAGATCAGAACCGAATTCTGGGATGTGAGCGGGATGTTCCACCCTTCGACGGCATACGCCACGCGGTTGACGGGCAGGTTGTATATGTCGTATCCGCCTTGCAGCATCACCTGCATGATAGCGTAGCCTTCGGGGCTGCGCTGGAGAGGGTCTTCGGCAAGCGCCTCGTCTTGCAGAAAGACGGCCACGCCGTCGCGAAGCAGCCACCACTCGATCTGACGAGAGTTGATGCCGGATGGCAAGTTGACCCACTCGAACACGCTCATGGCGAGTTCGTAGAGACGGAGCTGCCACATCATGAACGTCTCGTTGTTCATGAGCCGGTTCTGCGTCTCCTGAGCACCGTCCATGCCGTGAATCATCTTGGCGGAATACGGCAACCCCATAGGGTTCATCAGAAAGTCCATTCAACACCTCCTTACACAATAGAGTTGGGCAGAGAATAATCGCCTACGTTGTCGGTATGCCAGAACGTCACGCCGTTGTCGAACAGTCGGCTGATCTTCGACAGTTCGGATGCTGGAGCGGCACCCTTGGCGTTGGCCGCTACGGTCTTGACGTAGTTCCAAGACGCGCGCCCCGTGATGTTCGGACTTTTGACAATGGATACATTATATCCGTAGACGCTCAAAAAGTCATCGATCTGACGGGCGATCTCGGCGCGGCACGTGTACTTGCGGATACCCGCCGTGTAGCTTCCGAAGTTCACCAGCGCGGTAGTAGAGTTAGTGCCTCCGCGCGAGGTATTCGGCGTGTGCGCCGCCTTGGAGAAGTTGGCGAACGTGTTCGTCAAGTCCTGCGCGCCGTTGATCGCTTCGCTCGCCATGCCGAGCGGGTTGAGATTCGTTGCCTGGCCGATGATGTTCTGCACGCTGTTCACGAACGAATTGACGTAGGGGAGCTGGCTCATCGAGTTGAAGGAGAATCCCCAAGGCGTATCGACTTCGGACGCGCCCAACATGTTCGCGAAAGCCTGGTACACCCAGTTGCACGTCGGGTACTTGTCCAAATACACAGCGCCCTCGGTGAATCGGTTCACCCCGTTGTAGTTGAGCGGGATGTACGCCAGGCGCGAATTGGCGTCGCAACCGCCGGTTCTCTGCAACGACACGGTTCCCGGCGTGCCGAAGAACTCCAAGCGAAGCTCCTGGGATTGCCCCGTGAAGTTCGTTACCTCTGCATACTCGAACGGATAGCAGTACATCTTGTTGTTTTTCGGGGTGTAGCCGTCTAGCGTCGTGAACCCGAGATTGTAGTTCTTGGTGTCTTGAGGGGTCGGTGCTGCGGAGTCCACCCAATAACCCCAACCGTTCGACTTCTTGACGATGTTCGGGATAGCGGCACGCGGGCACATGTAAACCTGGCTCACTGCATCTTGCTGGCCGTTGTCGGACAGCGCTTTCATGAAACCCTTGAAGTCGTCCGCGGTCAAAAACACCGATAGGCTCGTGCCGCTCGTCACGCCCATGTACTGGTCGCCGCCGTTGTTGACGTACGTGCCGTCTTTCAGCGGTTCGACGGCGCTCGCCACTACCATGTAACAATCCATCTCGTCGTTGTCTAACGCGAAATACGTGCATTTAAGCTCGCCGGGATTGATGCCCTCGTCCTTGATGTGCGCGCCTATCGAGTCGTCGTTCACGTGCTCTCGTTCGACGAAGCATGCAGGAACCGAGAAATCGAACATCCAAGTTTGCATGTAGTCCAGGTCGATGGTGAGCCTGCTTGCGTTCTCGCTCAAAAACTCGATGTCGGTAACGAACGCGTAGAACCACTTGGAGCCGTAGTTCGCGTTCTGGAACATCACGTAGTTGATTCCGTACATAAGCTCTGCGTTGTAGGGCACGTCTATTGCGCGGTGAAGACGCTGATAACTAGCGTTCGCCACCGCGCGAGTGCACATGCCTTGCATGGACTGCGTCTGCTCGGCTTTCGAAGAGTACCACCTCACGTGACGGTACGTGTTGTTCCAGGGGACTGTCCCGAGCCTGATATTGGTATCCGGTTGGAAAACGGCCATGTTTCACCTCCTCTGCATAAAGGAGGGCGGTGTCACCCGCCCTCCGATTCAGCGTGCCCGTCTAGGATCCCGCGTTGCCGGATACGGTGATCACGCAGTTCGCGGTCTTGGTCGGGTCTGCGATAGAGGCCGCGGAGACGGTGACCGTCGCCGAAGTCTCGTCCTTGGCGATGTGCACCAAGCCCGCATCGGACACGTAGGTGCCGGAGGAGGCCGCGCCGGCAATCGACCACGTGACGCTCTTGTTGATCACGCCGGCGGCGACGACCTTAGGGGCGAGCTGCAAGCTCGCGCCCTTGGACAACGTGGCACTAGCCGGGTCGACGGTAACGCTCGTGATTGAGGCAGCCTGAGAGGAGAAGGCCACAGCCTGGCCGAACGGGGAAACCGAGAACGTCTTCCACACGTGGTACCAGTAGTTCCAGTACAGGCCTTCGCCGTTGTACTGCTGGGTCATGTTTTGGAAGTTGTCCCAGATCATCCAGAAGTTACGGGACACCAGCGTTGCGGGAACGCTTCCGAGGGTCGTCAACTCGCCCTCGGTGAACTTGTGAAAGTTCTTGTCGACCTTGCCGGAAGCGTCGGTGAACAGCTCGGTCAAGCGGTTCCAATCGTACTCTACGAGCGAATCGACGCGAACGATCTTTCCCATGAACTCGGCGTAATCGAGGTTGAACGCAGAAGCAAGCGCGTTCATGTCCATTACCGCCTCGAAGCGAGCGTCGATGATCAGGAACTGCTCGTCTTTCGGCGTGTGGGTGGTGACGCCGCTCATGGTGTACTTCGTGGATTGGAATTCAAGCAAGTTGGAAACGGCGCGGAAGTTCGCAGCGATCTCCTTTGCATTTTCAGCCGTGGCAGCCGGGATATTGACAGACTGGACGTATCCGTTCAGAAGCGACTTGGCGAGCATGTACTTCATGATGTAGTACTCGTCGGTTTCCATCGAGGTGTAAAGCGTTTCCACGATGCGCGAGATAAGATCGCTGATTCCCTGCCAGGAAAGGAACGCCTGGCGAAGCTGATCGTTGGAGATGGTGACCTTGTAGTACTTCTGAAAATTCATCGTGTGGAATGCCGCGCGAACGTCGGGCAGCTCGCGCTTGAAGACGTTCTTCTCGGCGGTATCGGGGGAGAACTGGAACGGTCGGGCGAGGTTGACGTAAATCTCCTCAACTGTCTCGCCGAAGTCTAGATAACCGCGCTTGAAGTTCGCCCAAGGGTTCCGGTACAAGCGGCTCGTTACGATAGTGAGGCCGATTCGGTTCACGAGCGCGTTGAGAAACGCGTTCTGCGCCGGCTCGAAGCTCATGATGTAATCGCCGATGGCGTGGATGGCGTTGGTGTCGCCGGACACCGCATAGGTTCCATCTGCATTCGCCTTCACGGCGCCTCGAGCCGCAAGGGGCTGCGCAAGCTCGGGGGTTTCGTTGACGATGGCGCTTACCGCCGCGCGCCCGTCGGGCACGGTGTTGGCGGCAGTGCTGGGCTTGGTTGCCATATTCTAGTCTCCTTGTCTCTAACCTTCGCGGCGTTCCCAGAGCTGATCGAAGCTCTGCACGGTTCCGTCGCGCTCGATGTCCTGCGCTTGGTCATGGACGGCCTGGTAGGGCGTGATGAAGAAGCGGTCGGCATAGCGCTTCTTCCAGCCGTCCACCTCTTCTCGATAGCGGTCGCGTTCCGCGATGGCCTCGTCTCGCTCGGCGGCAAGGCGGTCGCGTTCCGCGTCCCACTCCTCCCGCTCGTTTCGCCAGCCGTCGCGCTCGTCCCAGCGCTCGTCAAGCTCTGCCGCATCGGCGTCGATGCGCGCGGCCATCTCAAGCCGCTTGTCTTCGTCAGGCTCCATGGCCAGCTCGCGCAAGCTCGGTTCGTATCGGCTCATAAGCACAACTCCTTTCTGATGACAAAATCGCCTTCATATAGTATGATACCGCCTTTTACGGTCTTTGAATAGAGCTTCCCGGAATATTTCGCGCCCGGCTTGAAATTCTCCCAAGTCACATGCTCGTGGCAGCGCTCCGGCATCCCAGCGCAATGTACGGTGAGCTTGCCTGTCTTCACGTCGTCTTCGATGTAGGTTTTCGGACGCAAAAACCTCGCACGCCAGAACTCGCTTTCCACTTTCCAAGCGCCGAGCCTGTACTCGTCGATGTCCAATTCTTTCGGGTAGTCGGTTCCGATCAAATGAAGCGAATCGGTATCGGCGTAGACGAAGCGGTGCTTGACCGACTGTGCCGCCCGAATGGTCTTGTTGCGCGCCCAAGCCGTGATGAATGCGCCTACCGGCAGATACATTCCGTCGGTGTGCTCGGGTGCGAGCATCTCATATTTCACGATGCCGTCTTCTCCGAGAATCGGGCGGCGGCACCTCTTGATCGGATTCGTTGCCATCTTGCCGTAAGGCGAGTTCATTTTCAGCTTCGCCATATAACGCTTTCCGGCGTTTCCCGTTCGCGCGGCCTCGATCTTCTCATTGTTGGCCGACGTGATGAACTTCTCGAAAAGCGTGCGGCTCGCTTTGAACTTCCATCCTTTTCCGTATCGGATGGAGTTTATATCGTAGTGGTCTTTGAGAAGCGCCAAGTCGACGCTTGTGAGCACGAGCGTCTGCTCTCCCTTGGAATCTCTCACGTATTCGGTGGGCAGGAAGCTCAGGTTGCCTTTCATCTGGATGCAGGGTATGTGATCCGGCTTGAGCGTGAAGTCCGCGTGCACTGTTTGGATGTAGAGCGGATAGCGATCGTCTTGCACGTACTCGCCCTCGTAGAGCACAGGGTCGCCGTAAGGAAGAAGCTCCCCGCAGATGCTCGCCATGACCGACGGGTACAGGCTGTTCACGTCAAGCACGATGCCGGCTCCAATGTCTTTGCCCCGGTACTCCGGGTTGACATAGGTGAAGCCGCCCTTATAGCACGGGCGAATCTCGGCATCGTAGTCGCACACGGGAAACATGCGTCTGAAACCCTTCTCGCCTCCTATGGTCTTCTTATACTCGGCGATGGCGTTCGACCCTGCCGTGATCTTGGTGGCACCGTGATCGATCAGCTCCCCAAGCGCTCGCGCGACGATCCTCGTGTCTGCCGAAATGTAGTCGATTTCCTCTTGCGTAAGCTCGTGGCCGACCTCTCGATGCTCTGTGTAGTCGATTTCGAGCTTGGATTCATGCGCCTCGAAACCGAACGCTTCGGGAATCTTGGCAACGGGAAGGGGTATGATCTTCAACGAGTCGCAGAACTCTACGAAATGCCCTTTCTTATAATGAAGCTTGATGCTGTAGAACTGGTTCATGTCCGATATCAACGTGGTAAAAGTGTACGGCATTCTCGCGTGAGACGATTCAGACCACTCCCACCCTGACTTCAACAAACGGTCTATGAGGAATTTCCCGTCGAACTTCAAGTTGTGGAAATACACACGGGCGTTAGGGGCGCACTCGCACCATCTGAGAAACCCGTCGATATCGGTTCCATGCTTTATATCATAGGTTTTCAAGGTGCAGACAGCCCACGCCCATACACGCGTTTCTGTCATATCGTCGGCTGTCGTCTCGAAGTCAGCCGTGAAATATCGCATCTCATAGCATCTTCCAGCGATCAACCAAATAATACAGCTTGGCCTCGCGATCCTGCGGCTCGTAGATGTATTCTATGTGCAGAATCTCGTCTCCCGACTCGAAGAAATCGAGGATTCTGTCAGGCTCGTCCTTCATCATGGCCTTGATCTTCTTGGCAATGGAGGCGATGGCAGCATCGTATTCCGAGTACCCGCCGAACACGGTATCGAGCGCGGTTATGTAGTTCTTGTAGTACAGGCGCACCTTATCCATGTTCGACGTTGCCATCATCTGCTCTGCGCGCTGCAAAAACCGTTTGAGACCGACGGGCGAGAAGTCTCGTGCGCTTCGGGTGTCGGGTGCGAGGTTGTTCTGCTGGATGGTGCCCATCCGCCCGAGCGTCTGGCCGTAATCGATGCCGAGCTTCTTTCGGCGCAAGCTCTTGCGGCGCTCGTTCACAGCTTTGGCGATTTGAAACTCGCGCACCTCGTAACGGGTAACGATGCCTCCGTCTCCCACGCTGGTAAGCTCCAGAGCTCGCGGACGCGTGACTCGCAACAGGCGGTTGACCGTGTTGTTCAGCGTCCGCGCGCTGTTGATGGATGCTTTCACATCCTGATAACTCACTGGTTCCGGGAGAAAAGGAGCATTGTCGGGAACGGCTCGCTGGGCGCGTCGAATCGCATTATTGTACTTTCTCACGGCTGAGTTGAGCCTTGCACGCTGGCTTTTAGTCCATGCAATCTTAGGTTCTGCTTGCATCTCAACACCTCACCATCAGCCATTTTAACATAACAACCGCGCGTCTCAACCTGGAAATACAGCTGGAACACTGCGATTAACCGAGCGTCGATTTCGAACTTGAAGCGCTTTGAAAAACTGTCGCACAGCCATTCGAGCCGAACAGACAGCTTATCGAGGAAGCTTTCCTGATGCTTGCGGCTTGAAAAGTGGAACGTGTAATCGCCGTAGAGCGCGCGATAGGGCGAATCGGAAAGCTCGTAGAACACCCCGTCTTTAGTAGGCATATCATACCCCCTTCCTAATAAGGATACTTCCTGTGCTTGGAGACGATCTTGACCGCTTCCGAATGCATGACGAAGACGATGCCTACGTAACCATCAAGCATGTACATGCGACACAGCTCGCGAAGATCGTTGATGTCATCGCGTTTCAGATCGAACTTGTCATCTTTGGTGAACATATATTCGATGCGCCCATTCTGATGCACCTTGAAAACGGCTACACCCTGCGGAACCACATTGTCGCCCCAATATGTCTGACGGAGCGTACGGTTCACGGCGGAAAACAAAAATCTGTCCATCAAGTCTTTATCGGCAGTCGAAAGCATGTCTATCTCCTAAACGAGCCGCCACATAGGACGGCTCTTGTTCTTGATATTCGAATGGAACCTTACGCGACTTCGAGGGTGAGCATCGTCCCGCGCTTGACCTTCACCTGCTTTACAACGACGTTGATGGGGTCTTCCCATGTCGGCTCTCCGAAGATCGCCATGAGCTTTTTGAGCGAACCGAAGATGCCGTTGGACACGCACTGATAGCTTTCACCCTTGTCATCGATAAGCACGATGCGAGGAGCCTGTTCCAGCCCGCCCGTGTTCTCGTTGGCCAGCTCGATGATCTCTACGAACACGTCTTTAAGCGCGATCTCCTTGTTGATGTAGTCGTCAATCTTATGCGTGGGGTTGTTCGAAGCGTTGTATACGAGCTTCTTAGCTTCGAGTGAATCTTCCTTGATCGAGCAGAAAGCGTTGGACTCGGGCTGCGAAAGCTCCTTGATGTCGTAAGTGCGCGGTGCCAGGTCATTGATAACGACCTCATCGGCTGCCATGATCTCGGTGTTCTCTGCCATGTTCTTGTCTCCTTATCTGTTAAGCGTTGATGATTTCGCCATAAGCCATGAAGTCTTCCACGGTCATACCGTAGGTGACGGCCTCGCCGTCCGCCCACTTGACCATGGAGTGCTTCGGCAGCGCCACACCTGCATCGCGAAAAGCTACGCGAGCCTTGCGATCGTTCATGGAGGTGTCGGTAGCCTGCACGCGAGCATATTCCTCAACCTCGGGCGAATTTGCGTCGTTGAGCGTGTAGGCAACGATCTCGTAAACAGTGAACGTGCGCGTGATTTTAGCAGCCATAACAGATTCCTTTCGATTGGTTGGCTTGCTTTGACAATAGCTAGTATACTCCGATTTAATGAGAAAAGGCCGGTAATTGGCCTTTTCATAGAATCTTCATAAATCAAATTTAAAAATATAGAATTAAATCTCTTTTAAACTCCCTTTTATCTATGCCAGCTATATAGCCTTTTTCAGCCCAATAGCTCAAATGTTTAGGAACGCTTCCATGCTCGTGCATATCACCGTTCGCTTTGATGAAGTCATGAAGCTTTGAAAGCTCGTATCCATTTAAATAATCTTGCTTTTCTTGTTTCATCGATACCTCCTGCAAATGTAAACCATTCCGATTGCATATGCTATGATGGCAAGCAAGGTTTCCGGGTTCATCGCCAATCCATCCATGTGTTGTCGATAACATAATAACGTGATTGTATCGCCACTCGGCCATGTTCTTTCATGACAGTGGGACGTACTACGATTATATCGAATTTCGCAAAAGTGTCATAGACACATACATCTGTCATGTCGAAGTCTATGATATACTCTAGAGTGGTTGGTGGCTTTTCTGCTGTGAAATCTTCTTTATAGTCCCAGCATTCTACCTGATGTATCATAATCAGCCTACTTTCTTCATGGAGACGAAAACGTAAGAGGGATGTTTTTCCATGAATTGAAGATACTCGCATGCTGCTTTGATCGTGTCACAGTGCATATGTTTAAGTTCGTAAACCCCGTCAAGGTTCTTAGCGTAGTAACGGACTACGAAGAAAGGTTTGTCTTCTTCGTCAAGCAGGAAATCTGTTGAATTGGTCATTGTTTGCTCCTATTCTGCCCAAAGTCCGCGATCAAGTTTATTTTCGCAGTACTCTAAAGCCCATAGCAGGTCTTGAATTGGCTCATTGATGAAGCCTATATTATATGAGTGATTCCAGTCAGTGACATGAAAGAACGTATCATCAGTGGTTATAGCGTATTTGGTGGCATCTTGGAGGATGGCTAGTTTGTTCATTGTAGGCTCCTTTGACTTTGCTTATCTGATGAACATAGTATATCATAATATGGTTTGTCTAGTAGAGATGATAAGAAAATGTATGGTCAATTGAGTATGGGATTGGTAGTTAGATTGAGTGAGCATTTGAACATGAGGGGAAATCGCTTGTCCAGTAAATTTTTTATATCTCCC
>ERZ773146.1653-NODE-1653-length-15900-cov-33.908299_pt1 | contig 15900 bp, 6 predicted proteins | sample MGYA00580847_ERZ773146 | MGnify/ENA primary metagenome ERZ773146 (study PRJEB29015, sample SAMEA2737830) | human gut metagenome | biome: human gut; feature: human-associated habitat; material: faeces | place: China | collected 2012 ...
CTTCTTTAGATATAGTTGTTGGATCTTTACATAAAAATGCTGCAATGTCTTTAAAGGGAGTCCCTTTTGCCAGTTCATTTTCAATATAGATACGATCATTTAAAGTAAGGTGTTTCTGGTTTCCTGGTATATATTTACTCATAATGATTCTCCTTCTACTGCTGTCAGAAGGAGTCATAACCATAACATGATTGTATGAAAGAGTAAATATCTACTGTGCGAGAGTAAATTCCATCACCCTATTGGGCGGTGGAATTTAGAAATTCATTTTTGGACTAATAAAATGTTGAATTTTTTATATATAATTTTCAGAAAAATAATGATAAAATAATATAGTACTAAAGGGCTTGATGATTATAGAGAGATTTGGAGGAATTGCTTATGAAGAGAATAGTTAGTGTACTAATGTCAATAATGGTTGTTTTGAGTTGCGTTGTATTTATTATGCCACCAGATATTGTGTCGGCAGCAAATAATGCTGACGATATAGTTTCTATTGCAAGAGGAGAATTAGGAAGTACAAATTATAGTAAATATTATGGTGGAAATAAAGGTGCTTGGTGTGCAGATTTTGTCTCATGGTGTGCTCAGCAGGCTGGGGTTGACAGTATAGCCAAGAGTTCTTCTTGTTACAATATGTATATCGGTATGAAGAATAATGGTTGCCAAGAAGTTAGCTCTCCTCAAAAGGGGGATATTGTATTTTTCTATTGTACAAAATGCAGTTCAACAGCTGGAAAATGGTGTCATGTTGGAATTATGGAGGATTCCAAATACTCTATTGAAGGTAACAGATGGAGTAATGGCGTATCAAAGGTAGAAAGAGGAAACTCATATTCTCATAATGGAGATTTAGGTTATAAGCACAGAGATGGAATTGTTAGAAAATATTTAAGGCCTAAATATAGTTTCCCAAATCCTGTCACAACTACACCATCCATATGGAAAAACAGTGACAGCTATACGGTAGGAAATTCGGCAACATTAACCTGGAACAGTGTAGATAATGCAACAGGATATTGGTTTTCAGTCTGGTATAAGGGGGAACAAATTGTTACAACTCAGGTTTCAGGAAGCTCGGAGTATACATTAAATAATCTGGGAGAGGGAGAGTATACTGCCTATATAACGGCTTATAATGATAGCAGCAGTAAGCAGAACTCTGTGACCTTTAGGGTAAATTATGTTTCTGGCGAGCAGACGATTCCAAACGGTAGATATCAGATATGCTCTGCATTGGACAATTCATCTGTTATATCTATTTCAGGCGCATCAACGGACGATGAGGCAAATGTATTGTTATATGCAAACGAGAGACACGATAATCAGTATTTTGATTTTGAATATTTGGGAAATGGATATTATAAAATAACTGCAAAACATAGCGGAAAGGTGCTGGATGTTTATTGGGAAAAGATGGAAGCAGGAGCAAACGTTCAGCAGTACTATTGGAATAATGGTGATAATCAGCAGTGGGTAGTAAAAGATGCAGGTGATGGATATTTTTACATTATATCAAAATCAAATAGTTTGTATATGGATGTGTATGGAGGTGTAGCGTCGAATGATGTCAATATTGATACATATACGGGACATGGAGGAACCAGTGAAAAATGGAAACTGATTCCTGCAGGTGAGCAGTCTGTTGCTGATGGAAAATATCAGATATGTACTGCTTTGGACGATTCAAGTGTTATTTCAATTTCTGAAGCATCAAAAGATGCATGTGCTAATGCATTGCTTTATGCAAATGAAAATCATAAGAACCAGGTGTTTAATTTTGAATATCAAGGGGATGGATATTATAAAATCATCGCAAGACACAGTGGAATGGCGCTTGATGTTTATAATTCAGAACAGTCAAGTGGTGCAAATGTAGAACAGTATCCTTGGAAAAACAGTGATAATCAGAAATGGGTTGTTAAGCCTGCTGGAGATGGATATTACTATATCGTTTCAAAATGCAATGGATTATATCTGGATGTATACGGCGGAGTGGCTGTGAATGATGCCAATATAGATACATATTTTGGACATGGAGGAGCCAGTGAAAAATGGCGTTTAATACCTGTAAATGAACCAGAGAATCTGCTTACAGTAAAAGGATGTTCGGTATCATTGAAGGAAAACATAGGAGTTAACATGTATGCTTCCTTTTCAGATGATATATTAGAAGATGATGGGGCAAAAGTCAGATTTACATATGCCGATAATTCTTATATAGAAGTGCCTCTTTCAAATTATATGTCAACAACCTATAATAATGAGAATGTAAAGAAAATTACATTTGATACAGTACCTGCAAAATTGACTGAGAAAATCAAGGTAAGTGTAATAAAGAGTGAAGATACTCAGACTAATATGTTTTCATTTTCAACAAGTGATTATTTGTATGCGCTTATAAATAGTACTGATAAATCAATTGATGCAAACCAGAAGAATATTGCCAAGGCTCTATTAAATTATGGGGCATATTCACAGATTTACTTCGGGGTAGACACAGCAGACCTGGCGAATAAAAAACTAACTGATAATACCGTAGAAAAGACAGATAGCGATACAGTGATTAAGTCTATTCAAGGTCAAGAAAATGGGCTGTTAAGTAACAAAGATTTTGAATATATAGGTTCATCACTGGTGTGTGATTCTAGTACTGATTTAAAACTGTATTTTGTCAATAAGAGCCGACTTACGATGAAGCAGATAGAAAATCAATATGATTTATCTGTGGCAAACAAGAATACGCATGGATTTGATGTAGGAACGGATGGCAATATTTTATGGATTAAGGTAAAAGATTTAAGACCAAATGAACTGGAGGAGATGTATTCAGTAAGAATTTTATCGGATGATGGTTCAGTTATCGTTGAAACAAGTCCGAGTGTATATATAAAAAAGGCATTGTTATCGGAAGATGTAAAGTTGGAAAATTTGTGCAAGGCTATGTGGATGTATGGACAGGCAGTGAGGGATTATGGAAAGTGATGATTTTGAGGAAAGGAATTGTTTATGAAGAGAATAGTTAGTGTACTAATGTCAATAGTGGTTGTTTTGAGTTGCGTTGTATTTATTATGCCACCAAATATTGTGTTAGCTGTAAATTACACGTGGCCAGTCGATAAGTCAATTGGAATATCTAGCGGTTTTGGTTCGTATAGTGGACATACTGGCTGTGATTTTGCTTGCAGTATTGGACATGATGTATATGCTGTAGCTGATGGAACTGTGGTAACGGCAACGGATTCAGGATGTACAGGGTCACATAGATCAGATGGTTACCCGAAATGTTCGAAAGGGGCAAACTGTCCTGCGACCAAATTAAACAAAAATGGAAAAGGCTCATATGCTAATTGGATTATTATTAGACATGGGACTAATGTATATTCGTTATATGCGCATTTATCAACAGAAAGCCTTAAAGTTAAAGTAGGAGATACTGTAAAACAAGGACAAAACATTGCAAAAACTGGTTCGGCAGGAAATGTAACTGGACCCCATTTACATTTTGAACTTAGAATAGGAGGTAATTCAACAGGTTATGCAAAAAATCCAGCATCTTATTTGAGTCGTGAAAATGTTACACCAGTAACAAATCCCCCAACCTACTCCAACTTCTGGGTAGACCATTACCTATTTGATTTATCTGAGACGGTATCATTCACTGCTGTGGCATCGGGAGCAGACAATTATACAATAGGAATCGACAAGACCGGTGTTGGTCGTGTTGTGACAGAAGGTTGTGGAAGTACGTATACTATTTCAGCTGACAGGCTTGGAGCAGGAGAGTATTCAGCATATATGACGGTTGCAAATAGCGCGGGATATGTTGATACTTACAGAGTATATTTTGTTGTAGTTGAAAAATGTAATTTTGGAGATAAATTTTCAGCAAGGATTCAGAATATAGGAACCGGATGCTATATTACAAACAAAGATAGCAAAATCGTTGGAGCTCCTGAGAGCGGATATAATGATCAGATATGGTTTTTTAATAAGTGTTCAGATGGTTCATACACCATCATGAGTCAGCTTGATGGACTCATGATGGATGATGAATGGGACAGCGATGTTCCGGCAGGTGCTGATATTCGCGCATGGAGTGCTACGGGACAGGATAAGCAGAGATTTAATATATATTATATGGATGATGCATTTTATATCCGACCGGCAAATACCAAAACTCTTGTCGTAGATATGGGAGCAGGAGAGCCATATAATGTGGCATGCTACAACCTTTCAAGGAATGCTGGACAGCAGAAATACAGGTTTGACATGGTTGGCATGGGCGATTATATTCCATACGGACTGGGAGATGAATTTTATGCACAGCTCAGGTGTCAGGGAACAAATTTATATGTAACAAATCAAAGTGGTAATGTAGCAGGCGCTGCGGCAACAGCTGATGACAGTCAAATATGGAAATTTATGAGACAGTCAAATGGGGCCTACGTTATTCAGAATACATTGGATGGTTCATATATAGATGTAGAAAATTCAAATGATGCAAATAAGACCAATTTCCTTTCGTATAATGAATATACAGGCAACAGGAATCAGCAGTTCTATTTCTATGAAATGGACAATGCTTTTTATATCAAACCTTTAATCAGTAATACCAGGGTAATGGATATGCAGTCAACTGCTCCATACAATGTGGCACTATGGGATAAGGGAAATGACTGGGGACCACAAAAGTTTGATGTGATAAAAGTCAGCCACAGTGATGACAACATGAGTAAACCGGTTGAGACGTCGTATTTTAAAGGACATAAATATGAGCTCTATAATGAATCAATGACCTGGGAGTCGGCTAAGCTCTTTTGTGAGAAAAAGGGAGGACATCTTGTTACTATTTCAGATGAGAAAGAGAATGAATTTGTTAATGGCATGAGATGCCGTAACCTTTCAACCGATTACCAGCAGGGTATATGGCTTGGAGGTTCTGATACAGCAAATGAGGGAACATGGTCTTGGATTACAGGTGAACCGTTTACATACAGTAACTGGGAACCAAACGAGCCTAATGGTGGAACCTCGCAGAATTATCTTCAGATGTATTCATCAGGTAACTGGGATGATGTGCAGAATGAAGCTGGCAGATTTGTGTTATGTGAATATGATTCGGTACAACCAAAGCTGACACCTGTTGCCAGTTCGCTCAGTCTGAGTGATAATATTGGATTTAATATTTACATGCAGATATCCGATGATGTGCTGAGTGATGATGGTGCAATGATGATTATTACAAATTCGGATGGAAAGGTCATTAAGAAGCCGATTTCGTCATATGAGACAACAACGTATCAGGACAAATCGGTAAAAAAAATAGTCAGTATGGTACCTGCGGCAAAGATGTCCGGAAAGCTTTCATTTAAAATTTTAAAATCAGATGGAACAGAAAGCAGTACTTATATATGTTCAGTTATGGATTACGCAAATGAAATGATTAAGAAAGCCGATACTGATAATGAGTGTAAAAAGGCACTTCCTCTAGTAAAGGCAATGCTGAACTATGGAGCGTATTCTCAGATATATTTTGGTGAGGACAATACGAATCTTGCAAATGCCATATTAAAAGATGACAATACTGCAACGATAAAGAGTGAGGATATAATAAAATCTATTACATACAGTGAGCAGGGGCTTTTTAGCAATAAAGATTTAGGGTATATAGGCTCATCACTTATATGTGAATCAGATACCTCATTAAAGCTGTATTTTAACAATAAGAATAAGCTAACAGAGAAGCAGATAAAGGGTAGATATGATATCAGCACACTTGACAAAAACAAGCATGATTATGATACTGGTGTTGACGGAAGCATTTTTTGGATAAAGATAAAAGGCATAAAACCAGCAGAGCTCGGTAATGTTTATGGAGTAAACCTGGTATCTGATGAGGGTTCAGTTATTGTGGAGACGAGTCCATATGTGTATGTGAAAAAGGCATTGGAGTCTGGTGATAGCAGATTGCAGAATCTGTGCAAAGCAATGTGGGCTTATGGACAGGCTGCAAGGGAGTATGAAAAGTAGTGTTCGAGAAAGGAGAATTTTATTTATGAAAGAAAAACAAAGAAAGATAATGGGATTGATTATATCGTTTGTTATGATAATTACGATAATGCCGCAGACTATTTGGGCGAGTGATGCTGGAACTCGTGAAGATGCTGTCAAATGGGCATATGCGCAAGAGGGAAAATTTCTTGATTATGATAAGGTATATGGAGCACAATGTGTAGATTTGGTTCATTACTATTATGCCTATTTTGGTAAAGCAAGTTATGCTACAGGAAATGGTTGTGATTTTGTCAACAATAAATTGCCGGATGGATGGACTAGAATAAAAAACACTCCGGATTTTGTACCGCAACCTGGAGATATTGCAGTTTGGGGTAAGGAATTGAGTCAATATGGACATGTTGCTATTATTTTATCAGCTGATGTTCACTCTTTTGTTTCTATGGACCAAAACTGGCCAAGAGGTAGTGCGTGTAAAAAGGTAACACATAATTATAATAAATTTTGGGGCGTTATCAGACCAAATTTTTCGGAACCACCTTCAAATCCTGTCACAACTACACCATCCATCTGGAAAAACAGTGACAGCTATACGGTAGGAAATTCGGCAACATTAACCTGGAACAGTGTAGATAATGCAACAGGATATTGGTTTTCAGTCTGGTATAAGGGGGAACAAATTGTTACAACTCAGGTTTCAGGAAGCTCGGAGTATACATTAAATAATCTGGGAGAGGGAGAGTATACTGCCTATATAACGGCTTATAATGATAGCAGTAGTAAGCAGAACTCTGTGACCTTTAGGGTAAATTATCTTGATATAGGTACAAATTTTATAGCTAATATAATTAAAGTTGATTCATGGAGTCATGTGGTTAATGATAACACAAATGCCTGCATAGGTAAGGAAGTGGGAAATGCAAACGAGTATTATGAATTCGTAAGACAGAGTGATGGCTCATATATAATTAAGTCACTTGAAGATGGAAAATATCTCGAGGTTTCTGATGGTGGAAATAAAAATGGTCAGAATGTGGGCTTTAGCGATTATACAGGAGAAAATAACCAAAGATGGTATATAAAGAATGGCTCTAGTGGAAAAATATTAATTCCTAAAAACGCAACAGGATCATGCCTAGATATATCTAATAATGGTTCGGCTGTAGGAACGAATGCGCAAATATGGGCTCAGGCGGGAGTGGCAGCCCAGGAATTTAGTATATATACACAGTCTAAAATTCCAAACTTTATTAATTTTGGAGATGATTTTTATGCAAATATAATCAAAGCAAGTACATGGAGTACTCTTGTAAACAAAAATCCTAATTTGGAAGTTGGTGGAGAGGGTGAAGCAGAAGGAAGCGATATATGGCATTTCAGACGAATGAAAGATGGTACATATACCATACAGTCTCTATTTGATGGAAAATATCTTGATGTTGAGAAATTTAGCGATCAAAAAGGAGCTAACGTATATTGCTATGATTATACAGGTGATAGTAATCAGAGATGGTATTTGACATTGGGAAAAAATGGAAAGGTCTTAATTCCGAAGAATGCTACTGGATTATGTTTAGATGTTTCTAATGATGGATCGGACGCTGGGACAAATGCACAGCTATGGGAGCCAAACGGAACAACTGCTCAGGAGTTTAATGTTTATAAAGAGGAAACGATAAAGCTAGGCACGGCAAATGTTACTTTATCAAATAACAACTATATATATGATGGCAAAGAGAAGAAACCGGATGTAACAGTAAAATATGGATATGCTACGTTACAACAGGGAACAGATTATGCGGTGGAGTATTCAAATAACGTAAAAGCAGGTACAGCTACCGTTACGATAAAAGGCATCGGAATATATTCAGGTACAGTTTCTAAAAACTTTGAAATAAAAGAAGCTTTATATACTGTGTATGGATATCAGGTTGCTATCAATGGAAATTTTGATTTGAAATATTATATTGATTTGTCCAAAGAAGCTGCAAATGATACAGATGCGTACATTGAGTTTAAAGTCGGTGATAGAGTACAAAAGGTAAAACAGAGAGAAACATCGAATGGACACTATGTTTATACATGTGAAGTTCCTGTAGCTCAGATTGGTGACAAAGTTACGGCAACACTACATTATAAGGATAAATCATATGCTCTTACACAGTATTCGGTCAAAGATTATCTAAATACCATAGTTCAAAACAAAGATAAAAAAGAAGAGTATGGAAAGGCTGCAGATATTGTATCAGCTATACTGAATTATGGGGCAAGGGCACAGCTATATTTTGGATATAAGACAGATTCATTAGTTAACAGTGCTTTATCGGATGCTGAGATAAAAAAAGTGGATTCTATTTTGGCACAGGATATTAAGAAAGCTATAACCAATAAGGAAAGCGGCAACCTTGAAAACAATGATTTCAAATACTATGGAGCTTCATTAGTATGCAAGTCAGATACAGGAATGAAACTGTATTTTGAAAATAAAAATAGTCTTTCTCTTAAAGAGATTGAGAAGAAATATGATATTTCGGTTAAAGATTGTAAGAAGCAGGTTAGTAAATCCATAAACGGAAATATGATTTGTATTACTATTAATGATTTAAATGCTACTGAACTGGATGATAATTTTGTGGTGCAGATAACGAATAAGCAAAACAGCAGTCAGAGTATGTCTGTTTCAACAAGCCCGTATATTTATATAAAGAAATCTATGGATTCAAGAAATGCAAAGCTTATAAATCTCAGCAAAGCGATGTATTGGTATAGTCAGAAGGCTATGGAGTATTCAATGACGGAAAATAGATAAGTTTTATAATTATCTTTTCAAATTAATAGATTTAAGGAATACATCTTTAGCAATTGTATGGGAAATTGAATAATAACACTAGGAGATAGAGAACGGCGATGTTCTCTATCTTAATTTATATTGCATTGAACAAAGAAAAATAGTAATATAGAACTATAAGAAAAGAACTATATAAAAATGGATGTTATTCTAAGTTAATTTTGATAATTTTAGGGAGGATTAAAAATATGAAAAGAAAATTTAAAGTTTTATCTTTTATATTGGTAATGGCACTATTTATTATGTCTTATATGCCAGCTTTGGTGGTGCAAGCTTCTGAAATATGTAATAGTGAAGCTGCCAATAATGCTGCGAGTGTGAAGATAAAATCATTTTATAGCGATGGATATTTATCTGGTGCAATTTCCACAACGGGAGATTTGTATTGTTGGGGGAGAAATAATGGGGGTAATGTAGGGAATGGAACTACAGCTAATCAGTTAACACCGGTTAAAGTATTGGATAATGTAAGAGAGTTTTATATTGGAGATTTTGTAACTGCGGCGATAACAACAAATGGTGACTTATATTGTTGGGGGAACAATGAATGTGGTGGAGTGGGGAATGGAACCACAGATGATCAGCTAACACCTGTTAAGGTTTTAGAGAATGTTAAAGAGTATTTTTCATTTAGAGATATAGATGATGATTATGAAACATTTGCAGCTTTAACTACAGATGGAGATTTATATTGTTGGGGGTATAATGATTATGGTCAGGTAGGAAATGGCACTACTGATAATCAATTAGTTCCTTATAAAATGTTGGAGAATGTAAATCATATTTCGGTGGATGGTGCAACTTTAGCAGCAATAAAAATGAATGGAGATTTATATTGTTGGGGAGATAATATTAGTGGAAAAATAGGAAATGGCACATCAAGTGATCAGTTAACACCCGTCAAAATATTAGAGGGTGTTAGAGCTGTTTCTATAGATAGTTCGAATATAGCGGCAATAAAAAATAACGGAGATTTATATTGTTGGGGATTTAATAGATTTGGTCAAGTTGGAAATGGAACGACTGCAGATCAGCTAACTCCGGTTAGAGTATTAAAGAATGTAAGCAAATTTTCTTATGATGGCTTTACTTCCACAGCATTGACTACAAATGGGGAGTTGTATTTATGGGGTGAAAATGAAAATGGTGAATTAGGAAATGGAACTACTGCAGACCAGTTAACTCCGGTAAAAGTGTTAGACAACGTTAAAGATTTTTTATATTCATTTGATGGTAAAGTATCAGCACTAACAACAACTGATGATTTATATTGTTGGGGATATAATGATGATGGACAAGTAGGAAATGGTTCTTATATTAATCAGCTGACTCCGGTAAAAGTATTAAATAATGTTAAAGAGTTTAACAGCAATTTTGCAAAGACAACAGCATTAACTGTAAATGGAGATTTATATTGTTGGGGTTATAATAAACTTGGAGCAATTGGAAATGGCACTTTCGACAATCAGTCTACTCCAGTAAAAATATTAGAAAATGTTAAAGCGTTTTCAAACAGTTATTATACAACAACGGCATTAACCGTAACCGGAGATTTATATTGTTGGGGGTTGAATGAATATGGAGCAGTTGGTAATGGCACAATTGACAATCAGAACACTCCGGTAAAAATATTAGAAAATGTTGAAATGTTTTTTGACAGTAGTGAAACAACAGCAGCATTAACCGTAACCGGAGATTTATATTGTTGGGGTTATAATGAATATGGAGCAGTTGGCAATGGTACCACAAAGAATCAATTAACTCCGTATAAAGTATCATTCCCAACAGAAGATAACTATTCCGGAGAGTTGAAAGGCCTTTCGCTAAGCCTGAGTGATGATATTGGATTAAATTTTATTATGCGTCTGTCAGATGAGTTACTGATAGATAAAGATAATACATATGTCGAATTTACACCTGAAGGAAGCAAAAAATCCACACGTGTATATCTTAAGGACGCAGACAAGGTTAATTACAATGGAAGCGACTGTTATTCATTTAAATGCAGGGTTAACGCCGCAGAAATGACCAAAAAGGTAAACGCGGTGCTTCATTGCAATGATTGGACAGGACAGACATATTCATATTCGGTTTATGACTATGCAAGCAAAATACTAGCTGAGCCAGAAAGCAGCGAATACAAGTCATCAGCACCACTAATAAAAGCAATGCTGAACTATGGCGGATATGCTCAGACTTATTTTAATGAAAATACGGATGCTCTTGCCAATAAGGGATTATATAATAAGACCAATGATCCTGTATTAACAACTAATACAACAGTTTCAAAAGACTATAATTATGCTGTACTCAACAACAATATGGGCGTTTCATTCCTAGGAGGCAGTCTTGTTCTGAATTCCGGTACGGATTTGAAGCTGTATTATAGCATGGATGACAAAAATATGGCTCATAACATAAATGTGAGTGTAAATGGACAAAATGTTGCACCAGAGTATGATGGAAATATCATGTGTGTAAGAGTCCCGGATATTAGCATTTCATCGCTTGGTGATACATATAACGTTAAAATCAGCGTGAATGGAAAAGAGATAAATCAGAAGTATAGTGCAATGACATATATGTATAAGGCATTAAATTCACAAAACTCTAATACGAAGCTGAATAATGTAGTAAAGGCGTTATATCTTTATAATGAAGCAGCAAAGCAGTATTCGATGGAAATTGAATAATAGTACTAGGAGATTATTGTCTATATAACTGGCATTATATTACTAGTAATTAAGATATGTAATTACGTTTTTGAAAGAATAAGAGGTTACTTTATGAAAAAAAGAGTATTAAGTTTTATTTTGGTTGTTGTACTATATTTTAGTGGGATTGCCATTTTTCCACAACCTATTAAAGCTGATGATCAACTAGTTTCAGAAGAGAAAACAACAAACTGGAACTTCTCAAAGCACAAAATATTATTAAATGACAGTGGGTCTACAAGATTTTTTGCTGAATCATTTGCGGCAGATACACCTAAAGTTGTTTCTTTTTTTGATAATTCGGGATGCTATGATGTTGTGCAAAGAATTGACGGGGAATCAACTGAGTTAGACTACATCAATATTCAAAGATATGATGAGTTCTTTAATCTTTTGCAGACGATAAAGATAAATTATGAACTTCCTTTATTTGGAAATATAATATGTGATGGGGATTTTTATTATATTTTATGGGGGCAGGAGGATTCTGCTAAACAAAATGGTGTTGTGACAATTTTATCAAAATATTCATTAGAAGGAAATAAAATTGGTGACTGCAAGATTACAGGTTATCAAAGTAATCCATATGATTTTTATGGGCTATCAGGAGATTCTTATGGAACATATTTACCGTTTTATGTAGGAACAGCAGATATGACAATACAGAATGGGGTCTTGGCATGTATATATGCAAGGAAAATGTATTCTGGACATCAATCCAATTTCTGCTTTTATGTAGATATAACTACAATGGAACGAGTGAATAGTAATGCTGTTACCTATTGCAGTCATTCTTTTGATCAAGCTGTTATTGCAACATCGGATGGTGGATATTTATATGCTAATCATGGAGATGCTTATGGTCGATGCTTTAAGATTGATTATGTTGATGAAAACAGACAAACAGATTATAAGTGTGAACCTTTTCATTTCAGAGAAGGGGCAAATAGAGATCATGGATATAATGAAACATACGCTCAGCTTGGGGGAATTGTTGAGAATACGAATGGGTACATTTTATGTGGCAGTTCTGAAAAAACGCTTTCATATGATAATGCGCCAACAAATAAAGAGTATTGCGGACATAGTGAAGCGAGAAATCTTTTTGTACAAGTGCTTAAAAAGGATTTTTATTATTATGAAGGTGCAGATCAATATGTGTTAGATGGTGAATTAAGAGAGGCAGTTGGCACGAGACCTGAATCATCATATACAGATTTGTTTTTGCCGGATGGGGTTAGAGATTATGGCGTTATATGGTTAACCGATTATGAGGATACATATTATGTAAATAATCCCAAAGTAGTGCGTTTGGACGATGGAAATGTTGCTATATTATGGGAAAAACTATCATATGATACGCATGTCGGTTCAACTTATTTTGCAATATACGATGAAAATATGAATGTAATTCAACCAGCCACAGAGTTGTCAAATGTGTATTTGCCGGGAAATACGGAACTATCCTACAAAAATGGAAAAATATATTGGACAACAAATGATATGTATGGTCAGTATATTAATGAACTGGATTTGGATTATAAAATACCAGAATTTAACAAAGAAACTGCTGCAATAACTGAGTTTTCATTATCCCTTACAGAAAAAATTGGTCTAAATTGTTATATTGATTTGTCGCAAAATATTATAAATGATATAACTACTTTTCTTGTGGTAAAATGCGTAAGTAATGAACAGACAATACCATTAAGCTCCTTAGAAAATATATCTGCTGGCAAATATAAATTATCATATCCTGTCTCTGCAGCAAAAATGAATGATAATATTAGTGTACAGATTATATGTCGAGGCAAAAAATTAGCAGAGGAGAATGTGTCTGTAAAGAAATATACAGATTATATATTACAACATCAAAACGATAATATAGATTATAAAAAAGCTGTTCCTGTAGTAAAGGCCATGCTAAATTATGGAGGCTATGCACAACAATATTTTAAGTATAACATATCAAATCCGGTTAACAAAGGCTTGTATACGACAGTAAATGATCCTGTTTTAAATAATAAGATAAATAGTACAATGATAAACGACTATGATTATGCAAATCTTAGCCGCCACTTTTATACAATGTATGAAACAAATTTTTTAAAATATTATGGAGAATCATTAATTTGTGACGATGCAATTGCTTTTAACTTATATTTTAACATAAAAGATAAAACACTTAGTTTTGATAAGATTAAATCAAATATTCATGTGAGTATAAATAAATATAACAATGGAAGTTTTGATAATGCAGCTGAATATAATATTAGTGAAAAAGATGGAATGATTTGCACACGTATTGAAAACATACCAGTTCAGAATATGGATGATATATTTACTTGTTATATGTGGTATAGCGATGAGCAGAACACTATCTTCTTACCATGTAGTCCAATGGAATATATTTTTAAGGCAATGAATTCGGATAATACTAAACTTGCAAATTTGTCAAAGGCTATATATTGGTACTGGGATGCTGCTAAAACTTATACCATGTAAGGAATATGATTCTTGATGAGGAGAGGATTAGGATGTTTGATGAGATTGAGATGAATTGGAAGTAAGGACTTGACATCTAAGTAGATGGAGATGTGTGTATTATGGGAAAATCGAAAGCAAAGAAATGGATGTTATTGTATACTGAAATTTACAAATTAGGAGAAGGTGGAAATGCTGATGTCTATCTGGTTGAGGATAACAAACCAGAGAGTAGATATGCATTAAAAGAACTTCGTAGCAACAATAGGAGTGAGGAGAAAAAGTCTAGATTTATCAGTGAGATTCAGATTGCTATAGATAACTGTGACTTGATACAGGGGATTATTCCAATAATATCTTATTCTATGGATGATTATTGGTATACGATGCCGATTGCTAAACCTGTAATGAATTTTATAAATAAAAAATCTCTTAATAAAATTATTGATGGAGTTTGCAGTTATGTGAAACACTCTGTGCACTACATGACAAGGGTATACATCATAGGGACATAAAGCCAAGCAATATTTATTATTATGGTGGAAGATTTGCGCTTGGCGATTTTGGATTGGTGGACTTTCCGGATAATGATGATTTCACAAAGTCAGACAGCAAGTAAAGCAGATGTATTCTCACTTGCGAAAACATTGTGGATGTTTTTGAGTGGTGACGAAAAGAGCTTTGATGAAGTGTATGATTATCTGGATCAGAGTCATAGCCTGCGATATGTGTCCAGGTTCAGGAAGGAACATTTGGTTATAATGGAATAACAGGTACTTACGATGGACGTCATGGCATGGTATCTAATGATGAATTCAGAGAATATATAGAGAATCTTATGGAAATGTACCTGAAGATAAATAAGATAGCAGCAAACGATGAAAAATATGCCGATTTATCAAGGAAAGAATTGGATGACAGAATATTAAGAGCCCCTTTCTTTGATGAAAATCCTTTTGAGATATCTGCATGTAACGAAGAGAGCGATACTGAGATAGTCAAAAGGGCGAAAATAGAGGAAATTCGTAACATTGTGACGGAAAAGTGGAATCAAGAAATTATTTGGGCTAATTCAAATAGTATTATCGGACAGTTACAGGATCATGCTATTCCACGTGGATTGGAACCGGGAAAAGAAGGAAATGCGAGTGTTGGTGGTAATTTGGCTGTCCCTCTAAAAATAGCAGATTTGTTTTATACAAAAAATGGAGTTCCTATTACAGAAGATAAGACATGGAATTATGATGATCGTTTTGAATTGAGAAAAGCAACAGCTAATGATAAGTACTTTATCAAGGAAGGATATACAACAGCTAATCTGAATTTTGACAGAGAAGTACGCTATTACGCAAGTTTAGGATTTGATGGTGCAGTCTGGTTCGGGCAGGGAGTGACAGATGAGACGAAACCGATTTATGTGCAATGTAAACAAGGACAGTCTGCTGCCAATCAGATTGCGAATTCATGGAATGAAACAGGTATATGGCCTAAAAAACTAGTTCATTTTAAGAGTGTGGTAGGGCAGACCAGTGGTTTTACTAAGATTACATATCCGTTCCCGGTGATGAGATTGGGTAACTTATATCTGTTGTATGCTGAAGCTTTGAATGAAAGTGGTGCTACTAAAACTGATGTTCTGACTTGGGTCGATTTGATCAGAGAAAGAGCAGGACTGAAAGGTGTGGAAGAAAGCTGGGATACATATACGAACAATAAGAAATATGAAACAATAGATGGCAGACGTGAGATCATACAACAGGAACGTGGAATTGAACTTTCCAGGCGATCCGCGCCACGAGGCTTATGCGGAAGATGCTTTCAAATATCTCGAAAAGA
>ERZ773146.1658-NODE-1658-length-15871-cov-4.357613_pt1 | contig 15871 bp, 26 predicted proteins | sample MGYA00580847_ERZ773146 | MGnify/ENA primary metagenome ERZ773146 (study PRJEB29015, sample SAMEA2737830) | human gut metagenome | biome: human gut; feature: human-associated habitat; material: faeces | place: China | collected 2012 ...
TCGGAACGTTTAAATTTGATTAAAAAGTGTCATATTTAATTATGACACTTTTTCTGTTGACGAAATGCGTGAGTTGCTGTACAATTATGCCATATTTAATTATGTCACTTTTGCATGTAAACAGAAATAAAACCCACGATTCCAACCGTGGGAGTGTCAAGACGGGGGGGGGTACATACTATATGGATCACGAAATTTGCGTTTTCTCATTATCTCCATATGCAAATGTCAATGACGAGGTAAACAAATTAAACGAACTCATGAAAAAACTTGGTGGTTCCGCTAAAATCATTACAAACGGGGATTATAGAGGGTTAGTTATTGATTGGGACCCGACAAAATTAAGCCGTAATGCTGGGAAAAAAAGAAAATGGTCGAAATATTATTGTACTTACTCAGATGTCGAAGAAATGAGAGCCAGCGGAATGAAGGACAAGGATATAGCTGATAGGCTGGGAATGAGTTTAAGAACCTTCTACAGAAGGATGCAGCTGTACACATCAGGGCAAGCTGACTCCGGATGGAATCTTTAAGGCGTAGGAGTGAAAGACTAGCAAAGGCAATTCTACGGAGAAGGGGATTATTATAATCCCTTGTCTCTGTGTTTAGATAGGAGGACAATATGAAAACTGTATATCCTGTGTTATTTACTAAAACGGAGTCAAACATTTTAGTGGAAGTTCCAGACCTTGAAATCTTAACAGAGGGTAAAGACGTAAACGATGCTATTGAGATGGCGAGGGATGCAATAGAATTAACAATAGTATCAATGGAAGATAATAAAAAGGAAGTTCCAAAACCATCTGATATGTTGGATGTAAATAGTGGAACATTTTCGGAAGATGGAACAACAGTTATTTCTTTTGTAGATGCTGATCCAGATGAATACAGGAGAAAAATTGATACCAGAGTTGTAAGAAAAAACGTATCACTTCCTAGTTGGCTTAACTATGAAGCTGATAAAGCTGGAATCAATGTGTCAAGAGTATTACAGGAAGCGTTGATGAACGTTCTTGGAGTACAGAGAAACATTTGAACAAAATAGCAAAGTTTGAAAGCATTCGGAGAATATAAATCTGGATGCTTTTTGTTTACATAAATATCTCCTACACCTTTTTCAATTCAGCTATCTGAATATGCTTCCTCCACAAGTCAATTTCTACGTCTGCGGAGCCCGCATGTGTTTGCATTGGTACAAACTTATAGCCACTTAACTTTAATTTCCTGCCTCCACAATACATAACGACATGATTATCCTCTGTAGCATATATGATGCGGTGCCCGTCAAGCCGTGCTATCCATATTGATTTGCAAAATACAGTGGCTGCTTTCACTAGATGTAAGAAGCAGCTGACCAACGCGACCAGAAACGCTAAATACATGGGATGGAATTTGATTCCTCTCATCATATTCTTTGCAATTACCCAGAAACTCCAGTATAACGACTTAGCCAAGGCAATCATTACGAGGAGTAACACTATTAGTTTTGATTTTCCAATTATTTTCGTCCTGCACAAAGCAGCATTATTGACCGACATATTTCCCTTTTTCCCTTTCGTATTGCTCATTAATGGCATTTGCGAACCTACTGTCCCCAGCACCAGCGTCCGGGTGGTATATTTTCATCAAATCACGATATCTTTTCTTGACCTGTTCCATGTTCGTGGTACCGGTAAAAAAGTCCACATCTGTGCGAGGCTGTGGTTCTGGAACGCGAGAAGCTTCCTCTTCATTTTTATCGGATTCAGGAGCTTCTGCTTCATCATACGCATTCTGTGGCCCAGAACAATTGATTCTGACCCCCGTTATTTTCTGCAGACTGGGATACTTCAGGAACACTGGCACCCAAATACCCCAGAATTTATTATACAATCTCTTTAATACCCACTCACATAACAGTCGTGACAGCCAAGGAACCAAGAGAACTCCCCCGATTATCATTAACTTTTTCCCACTCCGCCCAGCGCTCTGCTGATAGCACCCAACTGCAGCTATGAGTGCACCACCAATAGCCAACTTGTTCAGATTAGCGTTTCCGATGATTTTAAAAATATTCATCAACAGGAGAGTAGGGAGATACATTATTGTGATTAGTACTTTCTCCATTCTTATTCGCCTCATCACAACCTGCTTTCGACTATCCTCAAGTCTTTTAATAAAATCGACACCGTGCCATCTTGATTTGTGACAAATTCCACGCATGCCTTGTCTTTGTACGTATCCATCGGTATCTCAATTATAATGCCATTGTCTGTTTTAACCCGTTGTGTGGCGAATCTGTTGAAAGATTTGTTTTCTGCCGGGCTAATCACTCGCTTATCCAGTTTGAAGCGTTCCATTTTCTCTACAAACTCTTCTTTTGCCATAGCGCTTTCGCCAGAATCGAATATATCCTCGGCTACCTTCTGAATATCAAGTATCCCTTCATCTTCAAGTGCTTCATGAAGACGTTTTTTTGTTTCCATATTTTGCACCGCGCAGTCTGCAGCATGATATTTACGATTTATCTCTTCCAATGTTTTGGTAACCATGTTAATCTGCTCAGCTGTAGACTTGAAAGAATAGCACTCTAAAAACTGTTCGGAAAAATAAAACTGACGCATTCCGTTGATATTGTGACGCTTTTCGAGTATCAGTGCATATTTCGAATCATACGGAATAATAGCGGCCTCTGACAACTTTATGGAAGAAGAAGGCAGGAGAGAACTGCTGAGTACCAATTCGTTTACTTCTCCATCCTCGTCCAGCACAGTATTATGTGTGAAAAATTTTCGATAATCAAGTTTCAATATAGCCAGATAAGAAACGCCGGATTCTGCAAACAGGCACATCAGTAAGTCAGCCGGAGGTATGGCTTCTGCGTTTGAATACATGATACTGTACAGCCTTTTTGCAAGTTCCTGCGAACTTTGTACAAATATATCAGGGTCTATTTTTGTTGAAAGTACCCTTGTCTCAGAGTTTTGTTCCTTGAAATAGCATTTCTTTACAGAATCATTTCGTACCAGCCTGCTGATGTGGTTTTTAATGAACTCTGCCATCAACGAACCCAAGCTTAGGCACTGACTTGACAATATCATTTTACCATGCTCGCTGTCCAGTACATGAAGTATTGCTTGTTTTACGACAATATTTTCAGTTACCATCGGGTTCTCCTTTCAGAAAACAAAAGCCGCGGGTGACCCAGCGGCTAATTTAAACGCTATTAAGATCTCCAGACAGCAAACACGACAACCAACAGAGCGAACTGGAATGCTGCCAACATAGACATTAGTGTATTACCATACAACATATTCACACCTCTGTGGGAAGAGCCTCCCGGGATTCGAACCCGGTACATGAGAGAATGCCCACTTACAAACCCTCATGCTCTCCAACAAGGCTCGAACTGCGTGCGCCGCCAACAACAAACGCCAATAACAACGCCAACAACAAACAACGCACGCATGTTTTTGGGTTGGCTTTGACGCTTTATGCAATTATTATTGTTATTATTATACATTCAAGCAATGTAGAATGTCAATGTGAATTTATAATCTTATAAAATCTGGCAATGATGTATCGTTCCAATATTTTTTTACAAATTCAGGGTTTTTCCACAGATTCCTGAAAAGCTCTCTGTCAAAATTGTTTACATTTGACAGAAGAAATAGTCCAAAGAATGGCATGATAATAGCATCGTTCATCGCGTTGTTCCAAATAAATTCCCAAGATGACTTCATGAAAGATGGGAAATAGGTGCTCCGACTACTTTGTATTAAAAGCTGCGCAAATTATTGTATAGACATCGTGCTAAAAAAGCAGTATTGAAACAAAATCTCCTGAAGGTACCGGTAGGTGCCCTTCAGGAGAAAGTTATTTTATAGCAAATACAACGAGCACGAAGAATACTAACGAAATGTAAAAGCGTATTTTGTCATTTAACCTTGAAGTGGCACAAAGTTGAAATCCACAAATGACGTATTTACACGCATTTAAAGTTATGGGTTTTCACTTTGTGCTTATTTTTGCTTAAATATTTGAACATCAAAATAGCACAAAACATGCTGTTCAAATATTAGGTGGCACAAAGCCGTAAAATTAAACTTCAAGTGGCACAAAGACGTTAGATTATTGTTCCTCAAGCCCAGCATCTACCGGAATGCCCTTGACTGTGGATCGAATCAGCATAGTTTCTTATCTGTGCGTACAATTTCTTCCAGTATTTTACGGTTAATGTCTGTTTTTGGGCGATTTCAGCTATTAATTCATCACATTCGCACAGCTGATGAGGCTGCTAAAAAGCTTCCGAATGTGGCCTATATCTGCATCACGGACGCAGACGGCATACTTCATGTAAAAAGGATAGTAACGGATAATGTCGTTGAAAAATAGAGGCCATTAAACCTCTATTATGTTGTGCAAATATTTCACTATCTTTGTGCCACATTTAGTTGAATAGAATAACTTTGTGCCAACAAAAATACTTACGTGGATTTTCGGTAGAGAAGAGCATAAAAACAGCCTGAAAGTACTTAAATTATTTAACTTAAAAATAGCACAAAGCCATAGCATCTTTGTGCCATTTTATATTTGAACCAACAACTTTGTGCAAACTAGAAGTTTAAAATAATTCTTGATTGTGCCAAATCAAGTTTGAAATGATATCTTTGTGCCAAAATAGGTTGAAATTCCAGATTAAAATCAGTAACGAAAAACGTAAAATAGTGCATAAATTGGACTTTGTGCCAGATTATGTTTGATCTTTGTGCTACTTTAAGTTAAAATGACAAGTGCCTAAAATATCAAATATGATAGTATCACTAACTATTCGCTAAATGCGAATTTAACGAATAGTTAATAGTAAAACTGTCACAAAGTCGAACAATTTGTATTATTCTATCACAAAGGAGCATATTATTTGAGTCTTTTCCTCACAAAGTCGAATCTGCCTTTGTGATACTTTCTACGCAAACCAAGTACGATATACGATGCCTTTAATATGATGCAAATACGTGCTTTAACGTGGATTATCATAATGATTATTAGTTTTTGAGTAAATCTATAACAAAGACGAATATTTAAAGAAATGTGAGCTTTTTTAGCTCACATTTCTATTTCTTTGATGTAGTGTTGGCTTAAGATTTACAATATGATCATTTTTCATTAATCGAAAACGACTCTTCTGTTTTTTTATTCATTTTCTTTCCCTTCGATTTTTTTAATCGGTTATTTCGACGATTGTATACTCTCCCGCCCTGAATCTTGGGTTGGTGCTAAACCTATGTGCCACGCACATACACTCACCATTCAATTCAGCGGCCTTCCCTTCGTGGATGAATATTTCGCCTTCGTAGTAAACTCTGTTAACTTCTTTTTTTAAATTAAATGCGTACCCCTTAACCAGGAATTTCCTTTTCATTCTTTCCAGTTCCTCCGTATTCTTTGATTTTTTCTACAAATCGGTTATTTGATTTACAGCACATCCAGTAGACCCTGTGTTCTTTTCCGCCCTTGTCAATGGCGAAAAAACAAGGCCGCTTGTCGCCTTCTAGGACAACAAAGGAGCGTATTATTTGAGTTTTTTCCTCACAAAGCCGAATCGGCTCTTGTTTTTTAGCCATTTTATCATCATCTCCTTAATTAAAAATGAATTGAAAATCCCTGTCGTTTATATCCATGGTAACGAATTTATTTTTATCAGCTAAGACATCTACAACTATTTGCATTTACGTCTTGTTTCATTTTTACCATAAAACTTTTAGCAATGTTCCTCAAGATTTCAATGTCGTTGATATTATCTAAATCCATTTATTTTCGCCCTCCCATAAAAACAATCTTTCATTGCCTACATATTCTCAACACATTTCATAAATGTTTTAGTTTCCATATCAAATGCGTTACAATCATAATAGAAAAGACATTTTGTAAAATCTTCTGCACACTGTAATATAAGCGCATCAATATCTGTTGTATTAAAATCAAACAATTCAATATCTGCTTCAAATACTTTACAAATATGCTCTTTTTTATTTTCATCTTTTGTTATAACTAATTCCCAGAATTTTCCTTCTGGATAAGTATTTAAAATAAATCCTTTTTCTTTCAATAAATTACTATAATTCATATTCTCACCTACCTTGAAAGCAATTTTTCATCGGGTTAAATATGGAATTAACTTCTGACCACAATATTTGTATTTTGTAGATTCCATAGCAACACCAGTTAAACAAGTAGGACAATGGGCTCCTCTTGCAGTTTCACTCCATTTAATCTCAGTTGGAATATTTTTATCTATTCCAATTTCTTTTAAATATTCCTCATAAGTCATAGATCATTACCTCCCAATTTTCAAAAGAAATCATCATTTCAGTTCCCAATTATCGATTGTGCATCCATCTGCATCTTTCCGGTTATTTTCGCTTTTCACCGCTTTTCACCGCAAAAAAATGTCCTATAGGTACCTATAAGTTACATATTCACTGCGGAATTTTTCTTGACTCCCTTATTATATTCTCTTATGATAAATCTAGGAGGACTAAAGATGTTGCCCGATTTTTTGAGAAATGCATCACACATTCGTTGCGTGCCGGTCATAGCATCCTTTTCTTCGGAAGGGTTGATCAAGCCGCTTTATGTTTCTATTGATGCCGTGCAACTAAAAATTGAATACTGCATTCGCGAGCCTCAAAGGAACGGCGATAAATGGATTATATTTAGCTGCACAGCTATCGACGGAAATTTTCGCAAACAAATTAAGCTACATTATTACACAGCAGAACCCGCGTGGTTTGTTCCGGCGGAATATTTTATGTGACAGAAAAAATAGATATTAAACCGCCGTTTCTTCCGCATACTCTTTGAATCGTTTTGAACAGTCCGCAACAGTACATTCTTCTCCGTACCTGCTTTCGCATTTTTTGCAGCTAAATCGAAAAGATTCATCCTGTATTCCTATTTCGACGAGTGCATCTGCAATTTTTTCAAACTCTTCTGCATTCATATTCTCGATTTGAAATATAAGACTTGCCTTCATTCTATCTAAATTTGTCATAAGTTTTCACCTAAATTTCTCTTTCTGTTGCATAGTCCCAGAAAATTTCTTCCGAAACCTCGGACCCAAAGTTAAAAACGGCCACGTCTCCATAGCCGTCCAGCTTCATACTTTCCGCTTTGCCTTGCACTCTACCAGAGCATCTCCGAACTCTGCCAAAACCCACGGCTGATTCGCAGAAAACCCGTTTCCATCTGGATTCACATACGCAATCGCATAAGTATCTTCTAAATACTTTTCTTCACTCATCACTTCGCCTTCTCATCAAAAGTTAAATTCCTTTTTCATCAATATCGGATTCTTTTTGTCTACCCTAGTAAGAAAAAATCTCTCTAATTATCCTTTGTTCTACTGGATTGTGTCTGCAAGTTCTTTTATCTTATCTGCATTCAATGGAGCAACTGCATCTACCAATGTACATATTTAGGTACTTCCATGCAATTTCAAACATCCTTTTCTATAACATATTCTTTTGCAATTCTACTAAACCACGAAATAATTCTAAGTCTTCCTCTACATTTTTATGATACCCACGGTCAGAAGAAATTTTTCCAAGATACCCCATATCCTTTAACCGTTGCTCCAAATACCGCTTTTCACTCATCTTTCTAACATTTTCATTTCGCTCCGTAGTTATAGTTCCATTTCTTGTGAAGATCCACACTCTATTATCGCTCCTTCTAACAGTGTCATTTTCTTCAATAACATGACATGGATACCAATTACCACAAAGTTTGAATTCATGCATATGATTCCAATTTCCGTTACAATCATCTATTGACATATAAGCCCTCCTGAAAGTTTCTTGAGTTATTTTTATGCGTCATCTTATTTCACTCTTTTCTTTTTTAATATCCTTCATACCAATTTTTTAGAAACTTATCTGTGAAAAGTTCCTCTGCGGGTGTCTCTGGGTCTGCATTAAATGCAGCAATTGCCCGCGAAATCCGAACTTCACATTCAATGTCTCCCATCATTTTTGCTCCGCTGTAGCAATTTTCCAAATAAGTTAATATTTCTTTCGTAGCAGTGTTCATTAACGATCTCCTTTGACTAATTCGTTGATTTTGTTTTCTACAGCCTCAACGCACTGATCCTGAGACAGGTATTTTAAATTGTCCCAGAGAGAATTGTATCTATAGTCATCTTTATCTAGCAAAAAATACCAGAACGGATTTCCGGCTAACGGATGAGCGGAATGGCACACAGTAACTTTGTAATTCTTCTTTTTCCCTGCTAGAGTCTTATTACAATCCCATTTCTTCGTTTTGTCTATTAATTTCATATTAAGACATCTCCTTCTGAAATACATTGCCGTTGTTCCGCAGGATTTGAACACATCCGGCACTTCCCCTCATCCCAGAAATATTTAATTTCGTGCATTTCCATATATATTCTCCTTTGTTTCTTAAACGTCCGCCTCTGTGACATTTTCAAGTTCTTTTTTATAAGACTCTATTTTTTCTCGTGCTGCTTCTGTAAAACGGAATCCGTTTTCTTCTGCAAATTCCTCTATTTCTTCGTAGTTGCAAACGTCTACCTCTACATACGGACTATTGTACCTGGATCCCGGAAGTTTTCTGGCGCGGGCATAAAGTTCCTTGTCCATCCCTTGCCACCAAATAGACAAATCCTTCGTTCCTACGCTACTATAAATCCATCGCGTATGTTCCTCTTCGTAATTACCGGAAATAGCTTTCTGCCTTGCCTCTTCGTCGTGGATGCAAATGCAGAAACCATTCTGCAGTAAAGCATGGCCAATTTCTGCAGCCCTGTCTGCAAAACTGCCGGTTGTCGCGGAAATACTTCTTTCCCAGACTCCATCCCAAGAATATCCATGCTCTTTTACGATTTTTATAAAATCATCATTTTTCATATAATGGAGCCGTATTTCATTTTCATTATTTGTAATTTCTACAATTCCATTATATTTTATTTCCTTTGGTCTTACAGTGTCCTCATCTATTAGCTTTTCCAGCTCTTTTTTTTCTTCTTTTTCGTGGAAATAGTTTTCTAAGAAAGCTCGCTTATTCATCCGCAGTTCGTAACGGTTATCCATCCAAAATTTCGCATTCGTTTCGTTCTGGATGACCTCATCCGGTACGATTTCCTGTTCAATGCAGCCCCTGAAAAATTCCAACCGAACCTTATTCGCCCAAAGGATTTGTTTCTCTGTCCCGGTAAGCTCCGGGAATCCGTACTTTTCGGAATCCTCTTTGTTGTACTGTGCCATCTTTTTGTTACTGCATTCTTCACACAGCCCATCAAAAGCCCTTTTGAGTCTCCATTCCCGATAATGCTTGTCGCCTACGATATAGACTCTTCCCTTATGTCCACAAGCAAATGTACCATCATACCACGGCATAACGTTTTCCTCCTTATTTTAAATTCGAGATTTTTTATTTGTCCCCTATTATTTCGTTGTATACCTTTTCTAATCCGTTCATGACCACTTCATACTGCGTCATACCAGTTTTTTCGCAACAATAAAGGAGCTTTTCTCTATCCTCTTTTGTTGCTCTGATTTTAATTATTTCACTTTTGGGATTCTGTGTTGGCCTCCCTGTTCGTGGACTCATATTTCTCACCTCTCTTTTGGGTACACATAAATAATAACATTTGTGTACCCAAAAGTCAACCACTATTCTACCACAATTAAGGAAGGCATTTCCACCCTTATCATTCTGTATGCATAGCTGTTTTTTCGCCAAAATATATCCAGATACATTCTATTTATTATTTACTTTTTCCCCATATTATGATAATATAATTATGCTGTCTTTTTTAGACAGCATAAGAGTGCTGTTTCCTCCCCGGATTCACAGCACTCTTTTATTTTACTATATTAAAGAAAAAAGTAGTCCGGACACCTAACGGTTCCGGACTACAACTTGCACATAATGCCTTAGATAAGATTCCTATAATTCTTTAAGTAATAATTTCCACAGGCTCCTTATCTATACGGCAATATTGCCTTTTCCAAATAGATTCGTTTACTACACTCTTCCATTTAGTATTTCTCTTTCGTTTCTTAAAGAGATCAATGGCAACGCCAATTTCCTCTGCCATCACGATTAAATAATCATCATTTTCGAGCAGAAAATAAAATGGCTTGCACATTTTCATCGCATATCTTTTTTTAAGAGACCGCACCATACCAGTCTCCAGCAACGGCCAGTTAAACCTTTGCTGCGCACAGACACCTTTTATATAACCGTGCAAAAAAGCATCAAGGTTTTCCTGTTTTCGAATTTTTCCTGTTTTTATAAGTCTGTCTGTTACCTCATCAAAAAAACAGGAAAAATTTGGTGCTACAGACTTTGAATAGCCGCAGCTTTCAATTTCTTTATACAGGATAAAATGTGGCGTAGCTTTATCTTGTATAATCATTCCATCCTCTTGCAAGACCTTTACTTGCCCAAGGATATTTTTTTTGTGGGTTTTTACGGCTATAAAGTCATTTTCCTTCACACAGGTAAAAAAAGTACCCTTTTTATCTTGCAATGTTACCTGCGTGATCTCTTTTTCAATGCTTACGATCATAACCGATCTCCTTATCCGATATACAGGCCTAACGAAACCACCTAAACGGCGAATCAAGTTTCTTGTACGGTGTTGTCGTTGCAAGAGTGATCTTCCTCGTGTCCTTCTTATAGAAATACACCTGATTGGACAACCTCTCATCTAATGCAACCTGCTGCATGTTTGCCTTCCACACCAGCTGGGCAAGTTCATCAGGGTTGTTAAAGTCCTCTGATGATGGTACAACAATCACTTCATGTACACTCGAAGGAAGAATATAAAGATCACTCTTTAAACGCACTGCCAAAGCAAGAAGCACATCTTCGTAAAGCATAGAGGCTGCACCGTTGATACCTCTATTGTTTGAAATAATCCACATGCTCTGTTCATCCGGATTCATCTCAGGTAGCTTTTCACCCACCGGACACAGTTGCGCCAGCATCTCATGCATATTGCGCACTACCGGCGGAAAAATTCTCTGGGTGTTTTCGATTGCATGCATATAAATCTGCTCTTCGCTCATTCCGAGACGCGCCGCAAGAGCATTCGTGATGATTGTACTCCGGACACCATCTCTATCAACTCTGACCACAATTCTGTACACAATTGACAGATCCAGATAGCCTCTGTGAGGTACCTGCTCCAGCAATGCCTTATTCTGCTCTGTGTTAATAAGACAGAATACGATTTTCTTATTTGCATCCTCCATAACATCTCTCATGCCAATGTCAATAGACTGAGCCTTTTCGTATGCTTTTTCCAGAAAATCACATCCCTCCAGAAGTGCCGCTTCAAGATTCCCACAGTTTTGATACGTCCTGTACAGGTCATTGATATAAAGCACAGGTGATACGCTCTTTCCTTTTTCATTGAGAACGATGCCGTCAAGAATCCTATTTACTTTTGGCTCCGAAAACACCTCAAGTTTCATTCTTTTAAACTTTTCGGGCATATAATCCATAAGTTTATCTTTTACTACTTCCTTAAATTCTTCATAATTCATTACTTCATAATTCATCATATTATTTTCCTTTCTTATACATATAAATCATAAATGTTTGTGTTTACCGCAATGTTCCAGTGCTTTTCTCCACCTTCCTGCAGCACATAAGACCCGTCTTGGGCAACCCGGAACACAGTCCATCTGTAACCAGTTACCCTTAATATGGAATATAAGATTTTTCCAGTCTCTCTTGCGACAACGTTATACGTTTCGCTCTCCATATCTATTGAGTAAATCTGTTTTGTTTTTTCATTTTGAATCTGTTTTATGAAAAAACAGCCATTGAGCCGGTCCAGATTTTTGTTTGCATATTCCTTCGCCTGCTCCTTAATACTTATCGGAATTTTTGTTTCCTGCATCCACAATTCTGCATCCAAAAAAACAGTTAGCTTTCTCTGTCCAACCATTTCTTTGTGTTCCAGGAAATCAGGATTTGCTTTTCTACACATTGCGGGTGTTTCCCATTCATATGCACCCATCTTTACATCCTCCTAATTCTTCTTTGCAAAATAATGCAATATCCTTGTTAAAATAAGCCCCGGATGAGCAATGCTTCTACCCGGAATCAGCTATCTGTACACTTTTTTCGTCGCCATAAACGACATCCTCCTTTCCTGAGATTCTTATAATTGTTCCTTTTACGTTTTAGATCACGCTCCCTTCTTGCAAAAAAAAGACCACCAAATATTGGTGGTCTTAAACAATTATACTCTTTACAAAATTTACATTATCATTGTATACGATTCCATCATATTTGTAAAGAGCCAAAACATATGTTATTTCTAAGAGCTTTCCGGAACCCCATAAATTTCCAGGACACACATATTGACACTTCCCACACATTCAGATAATATCTTGCAAAAAGTTCTATCAAACAAAAACAAATATGCCTGTTTCTGAACTTCTTTCGTAAGTGCTTCCGATGGGACTTTCTACAAGGACCACAATATCAGGATCTAATTTTCTGATCGTTTCAATATCGTAAACCCCAATCTTGCTTGGATCTGCGGCATCTTCTCCTGCATCTGTATCACAAAAGAACCGCCAGCCGCTGTCTTCTGCTGCATCTGGTTCTTCTCTGTACATAAACCAAACTTTCTTTTTATTTTCCACTAGATTTTTGGATGCCAATGCATAACCTCTTGCTTCTTTATATTCTCCCTCCGCCTTCGAGATTATCAAAGAGTATTGATACATATCTCTTGATGACATTCCAATGGATATGTCTATCATCGGTGCTTTAAATAATCTCCGCCTGCCAGCGCATTCGCCTGCCAGCGGAAAATGTTTTGACAACTCTATCGTGTTTTCCTCAAATACTTTCCACACAGAACATTCTTGCTGCAATCCATTTCCTTTTTTATTCCAATCGCTATACATTCCCCAATCAGGAGCCATTGCGATTCTTTTCAATTCTGACTTTTGGAAGTAGAAGGTACAAGTACCTTTTAATCCATAAAATACCTGATATTTTACAATAATATGTCCATCACCTTCTTCATCCGGTGGCATTTTCGTATAGACGATGTCTCTAAGCTGTGCATCTACGTCATCGTACCGCATTCCAAACATCAGCCTTGTACCGTGAATGTATATCATACCATTTTCTATTCTCACTTCATGCGACTTTTCTACGTAGCACTTATGAAGTGACGCAGGTAGCACAGTCTCCTGCTTTTCTTTCAGATGATCCTCCGGTTTCGAAAATCCTGGTAGTTTTTTAAAGTTTTCGTTCCGTGCCTGATTTCCATACACTTTATCCCCTTTTTCAATTCTTTCCATTTTTTCCCCTTCTTTATAGACGGCAGCCCGTTTTTTTTGCTTCTTGTTACTGCTGTTCCCGATGCCTTTCACCGTACAGCGGTCTGATATCGACGCAGCATTTTGGAAACGTATACGCGACTCCCCCATTCTCTCAACATTCTATTGTCATGAAGAAAAAAGCTCCGGACACTGCTTACGCAGTTTCCGGAGCTTCTTAATGCGATACACTTGTTTCAACTACGCCACTTTGCCTGTTCAGTAGACAAGATTTGCTTTTTTACATTTTTCCTCGATCAACGGTTTAACTCTGTTGTACGATACGTCTACTCCAAACAACTCCAACCATTTTCTCGCTTCCTCACACTCTCCGGAAACCCAGGCTTCATTATAAGAGCCACAAGCTTCCCTTATCGCTGTGATATTGAGATCAATGTAGCGGTCGAACATCTCGTTTAATTTTTCATCGGTAATCGTAACCATATTCAAACCTCCGTCTTATATTATTCATTCTACATCAGCTCCATTTTCATCTCTCAAACATGCATCCGAGTAAATTATCGTTTCATTGCTTCTTCAATTTCTATGAATATGCTACCCGTTCTTACATCTTCTATTTCAATCAGCTTATACTTCTTTCCGTTATATTTTCTTAAAGGATGGCAAAGCAGTAATGTAACTTTATCAACCACTTCTTTACTATCAGTAAAAGTTGCATCTATACAAGCTCCGCAAGAGCCATCTGCTTTTGACCATCCACGTCCTCTTGTAATATGATAAGTATTAAAATCCACATCATAATTCAAATCGCATTTAATTTTCTGTTTAAATTTATATTGTTCTTCTGTCATGTTATTCTCACAACCTTCCGTTGAAACTCTTGTTTCGTATAATTCCAGCCGGTTATACACCGGCTGGATACTGATTTCTACACCGCTTCAGATAACGACAACAAATCCATAGAATTTTGGATGATAAACTTATCTCTCTGAAGGTACACTTTCGTGTATTCTTCCGCGCCTCCATCGAATTCATTGACCACCGCTTTTTCTTCAGCTGTCATATCCTCATATGACACTTTACCATATCTGGGTGGCAGCATGTTCTTCCCTTTGCCTCCAAAGATATTTAGCTTTTTCAGCAGATCCATATCCTTGAATGTAATATGTACTGTTCCCTTCTTGTAAAAAGTAAGATCAAAGTATTTACAGGAAATGTTTTTTGTCTGCTGCATGGTTTCGGCGGCTTTTAAGATACTGTTCATACGAACATCAGCACCTGGACATCCAGCAAGGTAATTAAATGCTTTTTCCATATCCGTAAATTTGTTGGATATCGTATAGCTATATTGCATTTTTTTCCAGAGATCATTCCATGCTCGTTCCGGTAGGATCACCTTTTTATTCACATACCATGCCTTGTTTGTAGCCCATCCATTGTAATAATGAATATTGGAATCAAATTCGCTTGACCAAGAATACTTATGAGACAAATCGTCAAACAGTTTCATAATGGATTCTTCGATACCGGTTACAAGGGATCCACACATTTGGATCTGTAATTCTTTGATATTGGCAATACAAAAATCGTATTGTTCCAATTCTCTAACCTTTTCCAGATATGAGGTACACATATCACCCGTCATCGGACCAATAAAGCGCTCATCATTAAATAATGCACTCCAATACTTATACCGGATGCGGCGTACATATTTTGATTCCGACAAACTACCATGTTCACCAAGTTTCAGCTGTAAAACGGGTTCGGAATATGAATCCGTTTTCATTGAATTCATGATATACGGAGCCAAAGCCTTGTATTCCCGGATTAACTGAATACCTGCATCAATCTCCATATTGTATCTGGTTACGGCTGCTACAAGATAATCGTTGTCAATTAAATCCGTAATATCCTTTCCTTCCTCATCATGGTAATATTTCTGTTTCAAATTTTCCATGATAACAGAAGCTTTCTCTTCTTGCGGAATTTCCACATCCACAACGGCAATTTCTACAGAAGTTGCTCTTTCTGCTGATTTGAATTCGCCCTTCTGATAAGAAATGGAAGCATTCAGCGTCTCTAACTCTTTTACCAATACCTTTCTTTCATTGGTATATGGATTGCGGAGAGTTTCTGCATTTAAAATACAGATTACTCGTCCTCCATGCTTCTGAATGGATAATGCCTTCAATAAGTGGGCTGCTCCATTATCAAATGGAGGGTTCATGATGATAAGATCGTAATGATATTTCGGTATAAAAGTAAGGAAATCATCATGCACAACGGAATATCCTTTACCTTTGAGTGTAGCCTGAAGTTCTGGATTAAGTTCAATGCAATCAATTACTGCTCGGTCAGACTGCTCCTCCTTAATATAATCTACAATATCTCCTTTTCCGGCTTCTGGTTCAAGAATTCCATCTAATTTCCACCACTGTACGGTGGATGTGATCTTTTCCAGAAGCTTTTTAGGAGTAGGATAAAAATTGATAAGATTTTCCATGTTTTATTCCAATCTACGCCCCAACGGGCGTATTCTAGTTGGCTTTGCA
>ERZ773146.1667-NODE-1667-length-15802-cov-5.596812_pt1 | contig 15802 bp, 14 predicted proteins | sample MGYA00580847_ERZ773146 | MGnify/ENA primary metagenome ERZ773146 (study PRJEB29015, sample SAMEA2737830) | human gut metagenome | biome: human gut; feature: human-associated habitat; material: faeces | place: China | collected 2012 ...
AAAAGAATTGAGAGGCTAGGACTTTTGTCCCAGCCTCTTCTTTTTTTTGTATGTTCCGGTCAAAACAAGACCGCATATGCAAACGATTGCTATTGCGTCATTGCTTGATTTGTGAAAATTAAAAAATTAGCAATTGAAAACGTTTTACAGAATGGTTTTCCTTGATTAAATCCCTGTAAAGCGATATCATAGAGGAGAAGAAATATTGGAGGAATACTATGTCACATATTAAATTTGATTATTCAAAAGTATTAGACAAATTTGTTGCCCCGCATGAAGTGGAATACATGCAAGCACAAGTAACAGCAGCAGACGAATTGATCCGTAAAGGAACAGGTGCTGGTAGTGACTTCTTGGGTTGGTTGGACCTTCCTGAAAACTATGACCGCGAAGAATTTGACCGCATCTTGAAAGCTGCTGAACAAATCAAAGCAGACAGCGATGTTTTGGTCGTGATCGGTATCGGTGGATCATACCTTGGAGCGAAAGCTGCCATTGACTTCTTGAACCACCACTTTGCAAACTTGCAAACAAAAGAAGAACGCAAAGCACCACAAATCCTTTACGCTGGAAACTCCATCTCATCTACTTACCTTGCTGACTTGGTAGAGTACGTTGCAGATAAAGACTTCTCAGTAAACGTGATTTCTAAATCAGGTACAACAACTGAACCAGCTATCGCTTTCCGTGTCTTCAAAGAACTTTTGGTGAAGAAATACGGACAAGAAGAAGCTAACAAACGGATCTACGCAACTACTGACCGCCAAAAAGGTGCTGTTAAGGTTGAAGCAGATGCTAACGGTTGGGAAACATTTGTGGTTCCAGATGACATTGGTGGACGTTTCTCAGTGTTGACAGCAGTTGGATTGCTTCCAATCGCAGCATCAGGTGCAGATATCAAAGCCCTTATGGAAGGTGCGAATGCTGCTCGTAAAGACTACACTTCAGATAAGATTGCTGAAAATGAAGCTTACCAATATGCTGCAGTGCGTAACATCCTTTACCGTAAAGGCTATGCAACTGAAATCTTGGTAAACTACGAGCCATCACTTCAATACTTCTCAGAATGGTGGAAACAATTGGCTGGTGAGTCAGAAGGGAAAGACCAAAAAGGGATTTACCCAACTTCAGCTAACTTCTCAACAGACTTGCACTCATTGGGTCAATTTATCCAAGAAGGAACTCGTATCATGTTTGAAACAGTTGTCCGTGTTGACAAACCTCGTAAGAACGTGATCATCCCTACTTTGGAAGAAGATCTTGATGGACTTGGATACCTTCAAGGAAAAGACGTTGACTTCGTTAACAAAAAAGCAACTGACGGTGTTCTTCTTGCCCACACAGACGGTGACGTGCCAAACATGTACGTGACTCTTCCTGAGCAAGACGCCTTTACTCTTGGTTACACTATCTACTTCTTCGAATTAGCCATTGCCCTTTCAGGTTACTTGAACGCGATCAACCCATTTGACCAACCAGGTGTTGAAGCATACAAACGCAACATGTTTGCCCTTCTTGGTAAACCAGGATTTGAAGAATTGAGCAAAGAATTGAACGCTCGTCTTTAATCGACAGACAAAACGATCTCGAAAGAGGTCGTTTTTTAATCGCTTTCAATATCTCAGAATGAGGTGGAAAAGTAGACGGTTTTATGATATAGTAGAACTACGATATTTATACTTTGCACGTCAAACTATGGCCACAAAAAGTGGGGAGGATGATGGGCGAAGGTTCTTAGTAAAGGAGAGATTATGACAACAGAAGACAAGACACCTTTTGGAACACAAGAGGGACAAACTGTCCAAGAACCTTTTGGAGCACAAGAGGGACAAACTGTTCAAGAACCTTTTGGAGCACAAAATGAACAAACCGTTCAACCACCTCTTGAAGCCCAAACTGGTCAAAGCGTTCAAGAACCTTTTGGAGCACAAGGAGGGCAGACTGTTCAAGAACCTTTTGGAGCACAAAATGGTCAAACAGCTTATGAGCCATTTGGCGCACCAGGAGCGCAAGCCTTTCAACAGTCTTCTCCAGTAGAAGGACCACAAGCTGGAGGGCAGGGACAATTTTTCCAAAACCAAGCTCCTCAGGTAGAAAACAATCCTTTCTACCAACAAGGGAACCCTCAAGCCTTCCAATCGCAATGGAATGTTCAGCCAAAACCGAAGCGTGGATGGACGAAAATTGTTGTCTTTTCCCTTCTTGCACTTGTTCTTGGTGGATTAATTGGTGGCGGTGCTGGCTATTTCTGGGGAAATTCATCTAAGCCTCAAGCAGATGCTAATCGAACAAAACGCTTAGAACTCGCTAATGAAGAAGCAAAGAAGGTAAAAAACAGCTTCATTACAGAAAAGAAGGAGACTGTTTTCACCTGGACTCTTAAAGACCTTGCTACCTTGAGTTATACCAACAAGGATGGTTATGGGTTGACTGCTGATCAGATTGTTGAAACCTATGGATTGGCTTCCAGTGTAGAGTATGATAAGAATAGCCTTACTCTTTATTGGGATCGCGCAAAGAATGCTGAACATCAGAATGTTTATTTCCGATTTGAAAAAGTTGATGGCAATTATTATTTGAAAACTGTGGAAGCTTTTGACTTAGAAGAATTCTATGCAGACGAAGAAGACGATGAAGATGAAGATACTTCTGCAGATCGTGAGTTAAGTACAAAAGAATTCAAAAATCTGAAAACAGGAGATAAGAAAACTGGTGAAGGTGGAACTTCCCTATCAGAAGTTTTGAAAAAGCATAAATCAAATGTTGTTCGAATTGGAACAGAAACAAAAATGACTGAGGACGGAGAAAAGTATGACTCTACTCGTGTTATTGCAACCGTAAACTTTAAGGTCGGTGACGATTATAAGACATTGCGCTTCTTAGCACAACCAGATGGAGATTTCTTATACATTGGTCCAGAGCGTTATTAATATAGAGGAGATAGATGAAAGATGAATATGAATCAATCACAGGCACCATTTGGTGTGCCAGAAACTGGTAATCAAAAGAAGCCAGGGAAAGGTCTGTTAATCGCTTGTGTTAGTGTTTTTGCAGTCTTAGGAGTCATTGCAGGTCTATTTCTTGGTCGTTCTTTTGGTGCAGCAAATGCTAAAAGTAGCGAACCAGCCCTTCACCCAACAGCTAACGCAGGAGAATCAAAACGAGATCAGGCTGGTAAGTATATTGATCCGGAAGAAGCAGAATTTTCTTGGAACATTGATGATTTAGCTGATTTGGAGTTTGGTACATACGAAACTCCAGATTTAGGAACAAGCATTGAAGATGTTGTGGATGTACATGGCAAAGCTTTGAAAGGCACGTTTAGAAAAGATAAAATTGATTTAGAATGGGGCGAGTTACAAGAAGATCAGGATGATACGCTGACTAGTTATCGTACTGTTCGTGAAATGCGCCTTACGTTTCAGAAGAAAGGAGACAATTACTATTTAAAAAACCTCTATTATTTAGGGAATCATAAAGAAGCTGAGGACGATTTTATGACCTCATCTTACTATGATAAACTGAAAGTGGGAGATGCTAAAACTGGTAAGGATGGAGTATCCTACAAGGAAGTGATTAAGGATCATACTATTTCTAGTCTTTCAATGTCTGCAGATGAAGACTACAAAACTAAAGATATTGTTACTACAATGACAGTAAATATAAAATCCTCAAGTTCTTCTGAATATAGGTTGACTTTTGTGAGACAATCTGATGGAGATTTCCTTTTATCTGAAAAAAAATTATGATGAAGAAGGGGCTCTTCATTCATTCTTTTCGAAAGAGGTAAGGGAGGAAAAATCCATTCACCTAAAACCCTAAAAAGATCTGGAATGGCATTTTCAGATCTTTTTCTGTTCTAGCGGGGACGAGCTATTTATGGTATAGTAGAATATGTTGCCAAAGGAAATAGGTGTGAACAGTTGGACGGAAAGGGATACAGATACGATCGCAGAATGGATAATGTAAAGGAAATAACAAGAAAACATCTGAAGACCCTCTTAGCTTTCATCCAAAAAAGAGGGATTCTTTTAGGGATCCTCGCAATGTTGGGAGTAGGATATGGGCTTGCTGCTTCTGGGAGTCCACAAGACCAGCTAAATCCAGACCAGCAAGTGACCTTTCGTAAGGAAGAAGCTTATCTGCAGGCCTTCCTGGCGAAATCAGATCGACCAGAAGTTGGGGTGCATTTGGAGGAATTGCTAGAATTTAAAATAGGAGATGGGACTGGTGAGCTAAGCACCAAGGGGACGACACCGGAGACCCTGGTCAAAAAATTAGGGGGAGCCAAGCAAGCTCGGCTGGAGTCAAAAGCTAGAACGCAGCTCCTTCGTCTCAGCTATGGAACGACACAAGATGGTCGAGATAGATACCAATTTGAATTTACCCATATGAAGGATGGCTACTATCTAACAGCTATTCAGGGCTATCAACCAACCTCTAAGCAGAATATAGAAAGTAAACAGCTGAAAAAGGCAGCCTTGACCAGTCTTGCTAGTGGGAAAGAGAAAACTGGCATGAAACTAGAAGACATTTTACAAAAGGTTGGCTTGCCACAATCATTGCTTTTGAATCGTAAGGATGGAAAGACAGTTTTGGTCCTAACCTACCGTGCACAAGAGGGGCTCGTCTTTCTCACTTTGCAAGCCCAAAAAGATGCTCACTATCATCTAGTTAAGGTCGAATAAGGAGGAGTAAATGGATACAGTCATCAAGAAGCTAAAAATTCCTGGTCTCCTGCTGCTAGCGTTCCTCTTAGGGATGGGTCTAGAGGTCCTTAGTCATCCACCCAAAAGTTCTACAGCGATAAGTGAAATAAAGAACTTATCAACTTTTAAAGCGAAAGAATTTCAAGGGGAGCGACTCTTAAAAGAAACGAATGAAAAAAAGGATTCGCCATGGATCTTGGAACAGATCGAGCGCTTCCCTCTATCGATAAAGAACCAAAACGGTAGTCTGAAGCAGACTGGAAGTCGCCTGGAGACCCTTCTGAAGGAGATGGGGCACCCCCAAGAGAAAGTTCTCTTTCAATCTACAGCAAGCAAGCAACCCAGTCTCTCCCTGCTCTATCGATGGGACGATAGGGGAAAGGGAGCCTCCATCCGTTTGCTTTTTAGCAAGGGGGCTGATGGGAGCTATCTGCTAGAAGAGATCGACGCCAGTCTAGCCAATCTAGACCGGGAGGGGAACAAAGCTTTTTCAGAAAAAGTTTACCAGAGCTTAGAACCTGGAGAAAAGATGGATCTTAAAGCACTTCTAGGTAGCTATCAGGGCCTACAATCCTTCGTCCGACGCCAAATCAGCCCTGATCAGGAAGGATTTCAACTATCCTTTCAGGATGAGAAGGGGAAATCTTATTTATTAGAGATTAAAATAATGGATGGTTCTTGCTATTTGTTGCGAAAGAGCCAGGTGGACTCTCAAGGGATTACAAGTCTTACCTGATAGAGGGGAGAAATTGAATGGAAAAAGGTAGAAAGATTCAGAGAGAATGGACTAAGGTCCCAGGTGGAAATAAAATCTCTTCAGAGCTCTCTTCAAAAAGTAATCTGCAGAATGATAGGATGGAACTACCAAGCAGGGTCAAAGAAGCAAAAACAGGGAAGCGAAATGGTGGAGAGAATCTTCAAAAAAGTGTGCTTAAGAAGTCTTACTTAGCTCATTTCTCTATTTTCTTCAAGCTAGTGCTAGGAGGTCTGTTCCTCTTGTTCCTTTTTAACATTGTGTCTCGATATGTGAAATCACCTGCGCATGATTCTCACTCTGTAAAATTAAGCAAGGGGACAGAGGCTCGTTTATCAGATAAGGAATTTAAAAATCTTTTTAATAAAAACTCTCGCTATACAGACCCAAATCATAAAATTGATATCAATATAGAGGAGGTTGTCGCATACATTAGAAAAATTAATGATGCCAACCTTACTATGGATGATATTTTCAACCAATTAGGAAAAGCAAGAGATGGATATGTGAGTATAGACTCTGATGGTAGTCGAGGAAGTGTATTGACGTATCTCCTTACCGATAATAAAGCAGCACTGGACTTTGATTTTAGTGAAAAGGAGAATCGCCTCCTTCTGCATTCGATTCAGTATTTTACCCTAGAAAGCCAGAGAGAATCAACTGAAAGAACAAGTGATGATTATAGTGCTCTTATTCCTCAGCCAGGTCAAGAGGGGGTGGAGTTGATGGAAGCTATCAAAGAATTGGGAGTACCAGATTGGCTCTATTCCAGTTTTTTACCTGGGACGGAGGCTCAAATTGCTATCTCCTATAAAGCAAGTGATGAGATGCGAGTTACCTTGTATTTTGATCAAGATGGAGATTTTTTCCGTTTGGGAAGTATGACGAAATTAAAGGATAAAAAAGAATAACTAAAGTGAGAAGGAGGAGTCTCATTCCGTTTTCTTCCATCCTGAGAAACGAGAATAAGGGAGAGTGAAATGCAAAAAGGTAGAAAAATTCAACGAGAATGGTCAAAAGTGCCAGGGGGGAATAAAAAAGTACCGGAGGTGTTTTCAGAAGGTCAACCACAAGGAGAGGTATTTGAATCCAAAGATCAATTTGAGGAAGACAAATATTCGAGATCAGATCGAGTATACGCATCCCAAATGGGCCAGTTCAAAGCATCCTGGTTTTCTCGTCGCAGTGGTCTCCTGAAGCTAGGGATAGGTCTTGTCGTCATTGTGTGTCTCTTTTGTGGGGCTCTCCACTATGTAAGATACCTTTCCCATCAAAGAGATTCCTATTCAACCACTAAAAATGCCGAGAAGGTCCCAACAGATTCATCCGTAAAAACTGAATTTACTTTTTTTGGAGCGGATTCTCCTTATATTGACAAAGAACATAGAATCGAACTGTCCATAGAGGATTTCATTTCTTTAGTGAGAAAAGCGAATGAACCTAATGTAACGCCAGACCAGATTGTCGATCAGATTGGGAAAGCGGTCTCTGGTCACCTGTCCTCTAGCTCCGACGGTAGCCAGAGAATCGGATTAGAATATGATCTCGTCGGGGATACAGGTCACCTGTCTCTTAATTTTCAGAAAGAAAAAGATCGTATGGAACTCAGTAGTGTGACCTATTATACTAGGAAAAGTCATAGGAGAGAAGTCACGAAAACAAGTAAAGACTATAAGGCTTTGCAAGCTTCATCTGAAGAAGGTCTAGAGTTGACAGAAGCTGTAAAAGAATTAGGAACTCCTGACTTTATGCATAATAATTATGCTATTGGGGGAGTCAAACGAATTACAATCGTCTATACTACAAGGGATAAGATGAGTGTCTTTATGTCTTTTGATGAAACTGGGGGAAGATTCCGTTTGAAAAGTATAAGGAGTGTTGAGGATAAATCATAATCGATAAGATCATCTGAGAATTCCTATTTAGGGGTTGTCAAAAAATTCTGGCCTCTCTACTTGTCTCTATTGGTCCAGAACGTGTTGCTTTGATGAAATCTTTAGATGAGAAAGAATTCTTGCAAATTATGCTATAATAGTAAAATCAAAGAGTTCAAAAGGAGCCTATCTTCCTAGAGGACTGACTACATAGAACAAGAGGTATCGCCATGACTGCACAAAAAATGACTGCACAAGAGATTATCGCCTTTATCGGCAATGCAGAAAAGAAAACCAACGTAAAAGTGACCTTTGAAGGGGAATTGGCAGGAGAGCTTCCAGCATCCGTTGTAAAGCTAGGCAATGTCCTATTTGGAGACTGGAAAGAGATTGAGCCCCTTCTTGCCAACTTAACAGAAAACAAAGACTATATCGTAGAGCAAGATGGTCGCAATTCAGCGGTACCTTTGCTGGACAAGCGTTATTTGAATGCTCGGATTGAACCTGGTGCGATCATTCGAGACCAGGTGACCATTGAAGACAATGCGGTGATCATGATGGGAGCCGTCATCAATATCGGTGCTGAAATTGGTGCAGGGACCATGATCGATATGGGAGCTATTCTTGGTGGCCGTGCAACGGTTGGTAAAAACAGCCACATCGGGGCAGGAGCGGTTCTAGCTGGTGTCATTGAACCAGCCTCTGCAGAACCAGTCCGAATCGGAGATAACGTTTTGGTGGGAGCCAATGCCGTCGTCATCGAAGGGGTTCAAGTTGGAAATGGTTCCGTCGTAGCGGCAGGTGCGATTGTTACCCAGGATGTGCCTGAAAATGTAGTGGTAGCCGGTGTACCTGCGCGCGTGATCAAGACGATTGACGAACAGACACAACAAAAAACAGCACTTGAGGATGCCTTGCGTAACCTATAATAGAGGAATAAGAAAAGGAAGCTGGGGGATACCTCGGCTTCTTCTCAAAAGAGGAAGACTGATATGACACTTGATTTAGTAAAAATTCGGCGGGACCTGCATCAAATCCCAGAAATTGGACTAGAAGAATTTAAAACACAAGCCTATCTCTTGGAGCGCATCGCAGAAATCACCGAGGGAAAAGAATTCGTCGAGCAGCGGACCTGGCGGACGGGGATCCTGGTTTTTCTGAAAGGATCCAATCCAGAAAAGACCATTGGCTGGAGGACGGATATCGATGGCCTGCCCATTATCGAGCAAACTGGCCTTGACTTTGCCTCCCGCCACGAAGGTCGGATGCATGCCTGTGGCCATGATGTTCATATGACCTTAGCCTTGGGCTTGTTGGAGCAATTGGTTCAAGAACAGCCGAAGAACAATCTCTTATTCCTCTTTCAACCGGCCGAGGAAAATGAAGCTGGAGGCATGCTTATGTATGAAGATGGGGCCTTTGGAGATTGGTTGCCTGATCAATTCTACGGCCTCCATGTCCGTCCGGACTTAAAGGTAGGCGAAATCGCGACCAATCGGGGGACGCTCTTTGCAGGGACCTGTGAAGTGAAGCTGACCTTTAAAGGAAAAGGTGGACACGCTGCTTTTCCGCATGAAGCCAAGGATGCCCTAGTCGCTGCTAGCTATTTTGTCACTCAAGTTCAAACCATTGTCAGCCGTAATGTCGATCCTATTGAGGGGGCAGTTGTGACCTTCGGTTCCATGCATGCGGGGACGACCAATAACGTCATTGCAGAAACGGCCTTTCTGCATGGGACCATCCGGACCCTGACCATGGAAATGAACCTCTTGACCCAGAAACGACTCGAGACGATTGCGAGAGGGGTTGCAGATGCTTTTGATATGGACCTAGAGTTGGAACTCAAGCAAGGGGGCTATTTGCCGGTGGAAAACAATCCAGACTTGGCAGATGAATTGATGACTTTCTTTGATCAAGCAGAAGATGTGACCTTGATGGATATCCTACCCGCCATGACCGGAGAGGATTTTGGTTATCTCTTGTCAAAAGTGGATGGAGTCATGTTCTGGTTGGGAGTGGACAGTCCTTATGCCCTTCATCACCCTCAGATGAGTCCCAAGGAAGAAACCCTGCACTTTGGTGTCAAAGCCATTAGTCCTTTCTTAAAAATGAAAGCCAACCAATAAAGAGAGATGGAAATGAAAGCAAGTATTCGAAAAAGTATATTGAAGAAGATGAAAGGCTTGGAGCCGGAGAACAAGCGAAAGGCTGATCAAGCCTTGATCCAGCGGTTGCGCTCTTTGTCAGTTTACCAAGAAGCAAGCGTTATAGCGACCTATTTATCCTTCCCGCATGAGGTGGATACGAGTTTTCTGATTGATGCAGCTCAAGCTGATGGCAAGCAGGTCGTCATTCCAAAAACCTATCCAAAAGGACGCATGGAATTTGTAGTCTATGATCCGCAGAAGTTGAAACAAACATCCTTTGGCCTCTTGGAACCAGAGGATGGGGCTCAAGTGGTAGATCAGTCGGAGATTGACCTGATCCATGTTCCTGGAGTGGCCTTTCAAAAGGATGGCTACCGTCTGGGTTATGGAGGAGGGTATTACGATCGCTATTTGGCAGATTTCGACGGAGCGACCGTCAGCACCATCTATGCTTGCCAAGAAGCAGACTTTTCACCTGCTCCCCATGATATCCCAGTACAGGAGGTTCTTGTCGATGAATCAACTATTTGATAAGAAATACCCGGTGACCAGTAGCTTGCTCCTATTAACAACCGGCGTTTTTCTAGCCATGTTATTGCTTCGTGGCTTTGACTATGAATCGGTCCAAACTGTTTACGACTTTGGGGGTGTCATAGGAGCTGAAATTCAGGTAGACCCGAGTCAGAGCTGGCGTTTGCTTGCTGCCATGTTTGTTCATATTGGCTTGCAACATTTTGTTTTAAACATGGTTACCCTCTATTTTCTCGGAAGAATCGCAGAGGATTTATTTGGCTCCAAAGCTTTTCTAGTCCTTTACATCTTATCAGGTTTAATGGGCAATCTTTTTGTGATGACCTTTTCTCCAGAAGTCGTCGCAGCTGGGGCTTCTACCGCCTTGTTCGGCATCTTTGGGGCCATTGCCAGTTTGCGCTTCATTGCTCGGAGTCCCTACATTCAGTATCTGAGCCAAAGTTATACTTCATTGATCCTGGTCAATATCCTCTTTAGCTTTATGCCGGGGATTAGTCTGGCAGGTCACTTAGGAGGCTTGGTAGGAGGAGGGATTCTAGCCTTTGTCTTTCCAGTCTATGGTGAGCGAGATAGCGTGAAAAAAACTTGGCGCTTGGGAGCTCTGCTCCTTTATATAGCTGGAGCCACCCTTCTTTATGCATGGGCTCTTATGTCTTAGTCTTTCCAAGGATTTGTAGCACATTTGTAAATTATCTGAAAACTGAGTGAAGTCTCAGTTTTTTTGTATTTATTTCTCAAAAATGATAGAGAAAGCTAAAAATATCACAAATAAATGAATAAAAATGTGAAAAGAAAGCGTTTGCAATGTTGATTGAAAAGGAGTAGACTGTTGATATATAAAACCTACTTGTGTCCAAAAACCGCTTGAGGACATAAAATAAGCAAAAAGGAGATTTGCGATGAAGAAATGGTTGTTTAAACTAGCTTTGGTAGCGATGACGTTCTTACTCCTACCAATTCAAGCCGTTCAGGCCTGCTGTGGATTTATCATTGGTCGCCAGTTGACCAAGGATGGAACGACCCTGTTTGGCCGGACTGAGGACTATCCTTATTATCCAAATGGTGGAAAACACAACAAAAACTATGTTGTTGTCGATGCCAAGACCTATAATGAGGGAGATCAAATCGAGGATGAATCCAACGGATTCACCTACCCGCATGCTGCCAATGAAATGAAATACACAGCAACTTATGACTCTGCTCGTGGTGACGGTAGCAACGGGGCTTTCGGGGAACACGGTTTTAATGAAGCCGGTGTATCCATGACTGCGACAGTAACAGCTATTCCAAATAAAAAAGTCTTGTCAACGGATCCTTTGAAAGAGAATGGACTTCCAGAAGCAGCGATGCTAGATGTCATCTTGCCACGTGTGAAGACTGCCCGTGAAGGGGTTGAATTACTGGCTAAAGTCATCGAAGAAAAAGGTTCAGCTGAAGGGAATGTGGTCGTCTTTGCAGACCAAAATGAAACTTGGTATATGGAAATTCTTTCTGGTCACCAATATGTAGCGGTGAAGGTACCAGAAGATAAATACGCAGTTTTTGCAAATACCTACTACCTTGGTCATGTGGATTTGAATGACAAGGAAAATGTGATTGCTTCGAAAGATGTCGAAAAAGTAGCCAAGGAATCTGGCAACTACAAGACCGATAAAGATGGCAATTTCCATATTGCTAAATCTTATGGACCAGAAAAATATGCTGAAGGGGACCGTTCACGGACCTATGCAGGTATTACCTTGCTAGATCCAGACTCTAAAGTCACCTATGAGGATGATGAGTATGAGCTCTTCCGTTCACCAACCGATCCAAATAAAAAATACACCTTAGAAGATGCTTTTGCCTTGCAACGGAACCGTTTTGAACACTTGAATGGTCGCTTTGTGCCAGATGATCAAATCGGTGTTAAGAAACAAGGTGACGATGGTAGCAACGATACTGTTCGTAAAGACCAATACAAATATGCCTTAGGAAACGAAAATGTGATTGATGCCCATGTCTATCAAATCAATCCAAACCTTCCAAAATCATTTGGTGGAACTGTATGGCTCGGTATGGGACCTTCACGGAACACCCCTTATGTTCCATTCTATGGAAATGTAAAAGATACTTACGAAGCCTTTAAACCTCAAACAGCTACTTATGATCCAAATTCATGGTATTGGACAGTTTGGCACATCGACCAAATGGCCATCAATAACCAAGATCTCTTTGGAAAATCTATCCAAAATCACTGGAAAGCACTAGAAGAACAGCTCATTATCGAACAAAAAGTGAGCGATGCAAAATACGCTGCCTTGAAAGCTGATGAAGTAGCTGCAAAAGGGGCAGAGGATCAAGTAACTGCTGAATCAATTGCGCGTTCTGAACGTCTTTTCAAACAATTTAAACAATACGAAGCAGAGCTTTCAGCAACCTTGAAAGAAGCGGGTAGAACAGATGATCCATACCGTGCATCTCTTCCAGATGATTATAAGGATCCAACAGACGAAAGCAAGCCAAGCGAACCAAGTACTGAACCAAGCAAGGACGAAAGCAAACCAAGCGAATCAAGTACTGAACCAAGCAAGGACGAAAGCAAGCCAAGTGAACCAAGTACTGAACCAAGCACTGACGTAACTACGACAACAGCTCCAAGTACTGAGCCAAGCACTGACGCAACTACGACAACAGCTCCAAGTACTGAACCAAGCACTGACGCAACTACAACAACAGCTTCAAGTACCGAGCCAAGCACTGACGCAACTACAACAACAGCTCCAAGTACCGAGCCAAGCACTGACGCAACTACAACAACAGCTTCAAGTACCGAGCCAAGCACAGATGCAACTACAACAACAGCTCCAAGTACTGAACCAAGCACAGATGCAACTCAACCAACTGAGCCAAGTACTGAGCCAAGCAAGAACGAAACCAAGCCAACTCAACCAAGTACTGAGCCAAACAAGGATGTAAATACATCAACTACGATTGTCCCTGCTCCAACTACAAACAATCGTCCGGTTCTTCCTACGAATTCCTACATTTTAGTTGATCCTGTTACTGGAATCACCCTACAAAACCCTGACTTTGCCCAAGGTGGTTTTAATTTGGCAGCTTCTGTATTGAATGATGTCCAAGCCCTCAAAGGTAAAGACTATCAGATTTACGACATTCAGTTGTCAAATCAAAATGGCCCTGTTCATCAATTCAGCCCAACTGTGGTGACCATGCCAGTGGATCCTATGAAAGAAGTAGAATCTGTTGTAGGCATTGGAGAAGATGGCAAGGTTGAGACCTACCAGTTCAGCTTGAATGAAGACAAGAGCAAGGTAACCTTCACAACCAATCATTTCTCATCTTATGGAGTTGTTTACAAAACAGCAGCTAAGGTAGAAGAAAAAACAGAAAGCAAAAAATTGCCATCTACTGGACAAACCATTTCAATGGTTGGTATCATCGGTGGTGTCTTGATTAGTGCACTTGGATTTGCCTTCTATGTAGAAAAACGCAAACAGAACAAATCCTAAAAAGCAACGTTTTAAGAAACAAAAAGAGGCCGGACATATAGTCCGGTCTCTTTGCTTTATAATCAAAAAGTCAGGGTGAGGATTTTTTACTTCTCAGTCACTTTCCCACTTTCTTCTAATTGTTTTCCAAGGTTGATGATGTATTGTTTGAGATCATCTTTAACCTGTGGGTGTTTCAAGGCATAATCAATAGATGTTTTCATGAAACCAAACTTGTCCCCTACATCGTAGCGTTTGCCCTTAAATTCGCGGGCAAATACTCGTTGGGTCTTGTTCAAGGTATCAATGGCATCAGTCAATTGGATTTCATTTCCAGCGCCTGGTTTTTGGTTTTCCAAGATTTGGAAGATTTCTGGAGTTAGCAAATAACGACCGATAATGGCAAGGTCACTTGGTGCCTCTTCAGGTGCCGGTTTTTCGACAAAGGTTTCAACGCTATACAGTCCGTTGATGCCTTCCCCTTGAGGAGCAATGACTCCGTAGGCAGAAACCTCTTCATGGGGAACTTTCATGACGGCAATGGTTGAAGCATGTGTCTCATCGTAGTCATTCATCAATTGCTTGGTGAGCGTAGTCGCTGTATCATCTGAGATATCCATGAGGTCATCACCCAGCATCACGACGAAAGGCTCATTCCCAACGAAGGCCTTCGCCTGAAGGACAGCATCTCCAAGGCCGTTCGGATGTTTTTGACGAATGAAGTGGAGGCGCATCCCGGTAGTTTCATCGACCAGTTTCAACAGATCATTTTTCCCTTTTTCCTTGAGGTTGTACTCAAGTTCGAAGTTTGAGTCAAAGTGGTCTTCGATCGAACGTTTTGATTTACCAGTGACAACGAGAATATCCTCGATGCCAGCCTTAAGGGCTTCCTCAACGATGAATTGGATGGTTGGCTTATCCACGATTGGCAGCATTTCTTTGGCCAGAGCTTTAGTAGCAGGTAGGAAACGAGTTCCAAGTCCAGCCGCAGGAATGACTGCTTTTCTAACTTTTGTCATAATAATTCCTTTCTAACTGAAGAATGATTGGTTGTTGATCTGATTGGGAAGGAAGAATTCCTTAGTTCCACTCATTTTCTTCTTTAAATTCGTTGCTCATCATGAAGTTGATGGCTTCACGAATATCTTGCCCTTCATAAATTACTTGGTATATGGCTTGTGTGATTGGCATGTAGACGTCTAGCTCTTGAGCCAGTTCGTAGGCAGCCTTAGTGGTTGAAATCCCTTCGATGATCATGCCCATGTTGGCTTCGATATCTTCCAGTTTTTCACCGCGACCGAGGGCATCCCCAGCACGCCAGTTCCGAGAGTGGATGGAAGTCCCTGTCACGATCAGGTCTCCAACTCCGGATAGTCCACTATAAGTTAAGGGGCTAGCGCCTAGTTTGACACCTAGACGGGTAATTTCAGCTAGTCCACGCGTGATGATGGCAGCCTTAGCGTTGTCTCCGAATCCAAGTCCGTGGAGGGCTCCAGCTCCGACTGCGATGATGTTTTTAAGGGCACCGGCTGTCTCAACTCCGATTACATCTGTATTGGTATAGAGGCGGAAGTAGTGGTTGCTGAAGAGTTCTTGAACATAACGAGCTGTTTCTAAATCTTTAGAAGCCGCTGTGATCAGAGTGATATCGCGAACGATGGTTTCTTCAGCGTGACTTGGCCCAGACACGACCACAATCTCGCTACGGAGAGAAGCAGGGATTTCCTCTTCTAAGATTTGAGAAATCCGTTTGTGACTATTTGGTTCTAATCCTTTGGAAGCGTGCATGACCTTGACAGGATGGTCCAAGAGTTCAGCTACTTGCTTGGCAACGAGTCGTGTTACCTTGGTTGGAACGACAAAGAGGACCGCATCCACACCAGAAAGGGCTTCATTCAGATCGTGGTAGGCTTTGATCCCTGGATCTAGAAGGACTTCCTTAAAGTAGCGTTTGTTGGTATGTTCTTGATTGATTTCGTCGATTTGTTCTGGGACATTTCCCCAGATCCGTACTTCATGGCCATTATCGTGGAGGACTTGAGAAAGGGCAGTTCCCCAAGAACCTGGACCGATGACCGCAACGGTTTGTTTATCCATAGCATTCTCCTTTGTGAAGATTTCATTTCTATTTTACCATACTATAGAGAAAAAAGCTTTGGAATCTAGCTGAATTTCATAGGAAAAGCAAATAATATGATAACTGAAAAAATGTTAGTAATTTTAGTAAATTATTCTTGCATTTATATTCTGAATATGGTAATATTGCTTTCGTATATTACTCTAGCTAGTGATATACGGG
>ERZ773146.1669-NODE-1669-length-15795-cov-5.794219_pt1 | contig 15795 bp, 16 predicted proteins | sample MGYA00580847_ERZ773146 | MGnify/ENA primary metagenome ERZ773146 (study PRJEB29015, sample SAMEA2737830) | human gut metagenome | biome: human gut; feature: human-associated habitat; material: faeces | place: China | collected 2012 ...
CAACGGCTGATCCGCCGGAATTTATCTACAGGAGGTAACTGTCATGGGTTCTTACATACCAAGTACCAGAGAAGAACGTCTCTCTATGCTGGAATCCATCGGAATGCATTCTTTTGATGAATTGTATGCCGATATTCCCGAGGACCTTCGCTTAAAAGACGGACTGTCTTTACCATCCGGACTTTCCGAACTGGAAGTAGCCCGCAAGATTGAGGAAATCTCCGGGAAAAACACCCGTTTTCCTCATATTTTCAGAGGTGCCGGATCCTATCACCACTATATTCCGGCTATTGTAAAGCAAGTCACTTCAAAAGAAGAATTTGTCACTGCATACACTCCTTATCAGGCAGAGATCAGCCAGGGAATCCTGCAGTCGATCTTTGAATATCAGACCATGATCTGTGATCTGACAGGAATGGATATTTCCAATGCCTGCGTATATGATGGTGCAGAAGCATCCGCAGAAGGTGTGGCAATGTGCCGTGACAGAAAACGCAGCAAAGCACTTGTTTCAGCTGCCGTGAATCCATATGTTCTTGAAACAATCAAAACATACTGCTTCGGTAATGAAATGGAAATAGAAGTAATTCCGGAAAAAGACGGACTTACAGATATGGAATATCTGAAAGAACATGTAGATGCACAGACAGCATGTGTACTGATCCAACATCCGAACTATTACGGTAATCTGGAAGAAGCAGCCGAGATTGGTGAGATCACACATGGAGCTGGTGCGAAATATGTGATGAATGTCAATCCGATTTCTCTCGGTGTAGTAAAGACACCGGCAGAATATGGAGCTGATGTGGCAGTTGGCGAAGGACAGCCACTTGGACTTTCTATTGCATTCGGCGGACCATATCTTGGATTTATGGCTGCAACACAGAAGATGATGAGAAATCTTCCGGGACGTATTGTTGGACAGACAGAAGACCACAATGGAAAGAAAGGTTATGTACTTACTCTTCAGGCAAGAGAACAGCATATCCGTCGTGAAAAAGCATCCAGCAATATCTGCTCAAACCAGGCACTCTGCGCACTTGCAGTAGGCGTTTATCTGGCAACAATGGGCAATGAAGGGATTAAGAAAGCAGCAACACTTTCAACTTCAAAAGCACATTATCTTTCAGCAGAACTTGCAAAAGTTGGATATCAGACCGAGAACAAAGGAGAATTTTTCCATGAATTCGTAACTGTATCCGATGTTCCGGCCGCAAAAGCACTTGCAGCACTTGAGGAAAAAGGAATCCTTGGAGGATTTCCGCTTGACGAACACAGAATTCTGTGGTGCTGTACAGAAGTGAATACCAAAGAAGAGATGGACGCAGTTGTTCAGATTCTGAAGGAGGTGCAGTAATGTTAATATTTGAAAAAAGCAGACCTGGAAGAGGTTGCGATTTACTGCCAGAATGCGATGTAGAAGTAACACTTCCACAGGAAAAAGATAAAAGAGAGAAAAAACTTCATCTGCCAGAGCTTTCTGAAATTGAACTGAGCAGACATTATACAGAACTTGCAAAGAAATCACATGGTGTGAATGATGGTTTTTATCCACTCGGATCTTGTACAATGAAATACAATCCGAAGATCAATGAAGATATGGCAGCACTTCCGGGATTCACAGAGATCCATCCACTGCAGCCGACACATACGGTACAGGGATGCCTGGAAGTCATCAAAGAATCTGAAAATCTTCTCTGCGAGATCACAGGTATGGATCGTATGACATTCCAGCCGGCAGCCGGTGCTCACGGAGAATTTACAGGACTTCTTCTGATCAAAGCATATCATAAGAGCCGTGGAGACGAAAAGAGAAAGAAAATTATCGTTCCGGATTCTGCACATGGAACCAATCCGGCAAGTGCGGCAATGGCAGGATTCCAGGTAGTCAGCATTGAATCTGCACCGGATGGTGGTGTTGATCTTGAAAAATTACAGGAAGTATGCGGAGAGGATACAGCAGGACTTATGCTTACCAATCCAAATACGGTAGGACTTTTTGATAAGAATATTCTGAAGATCACGGAGATCGTTCATAACTGTGGCGGACTTTGCTACTATGACGGAGCAAACTTAAATGCAGTTATGGGAACTGTTCGCCCTGGAGATATGGGATTTGATGTGATCCATCTGAATCTTCACAAAACATTCTCAACTCCGCACGGTGGCGGTGGCCCTGGAAGCGGACCTGTTGGATGCAAGAGCATGCTGGTTCCGTTCCTTCCGTCTTATGTAGTAGATGGGGAAGAAGAACTGAAATTTGTAAAAGAACCACAGAGCATCGGTGAGATGAAGAGCTTCTATGGAAACTTTACAGTCATCGTAAAAGCACTTACTTATGTGAAGACACTGGGACGCGAAGGTATTCCGGAAGCGAGCCAGAATGCAGTTCTGAATGCAAATTACATGATGAACAAACTGAAAGACCTGTATACAATGGCGTATGACGAGGTATGTATGCATGAATTCGTAATGAGTCTTGCAGATTTGAAAAAGAAAACAGGAATTTCTGCAATGGATATTGCAAAAGGACTTCTTGATAACGGTATCCATCCACCGACAATGTACTTCCCGCTGATCGTTGAGGAAGCACTGATGGTAGAGCCGACAGAGACAGAGTCCAAAGAAACTCTGGATGAAGCAGTAGAAGTATTACGCAAACTGTATGAAATCGCAGAAACAGATGCCGAACAGCTTCATCAGGCTCCTGTTACAACACCGGTTACAAGAATGGATGAGGTTGGAGCAGCAAGACATCCATATCTGCGATACGAATGGCAGGACTAATAAGTTATAGCTTAAAGCGAGGGAAAAACTATGATTGAAAAGATTACTTATATTGAAAGCAATCAGTTCAGTCCATATAGAAATCTTGCAGTGGAGGAGTATTTGCTCCTCCACTGCGAGGATAAAGAATGTATTCTTTATCTGTGGCAGAATCAGAATACAGTTGTTATCGGACGGAATCAAAATGCTTGGAAAGAATGTAGAACAACAAAGCTTGAAGAAGAAGGTGGTCATCTTGCCAGACGCCTGTCAGGTGGCGGAGCTGTGTACCATGATCTGGGAAATATGAACTTCACATTTCTGATCAATAAAGAAGAATATAATCTGGACCGGCAGCTTCAGGTAATCATAGGAGCGATGGAGATCCTTGGATTGAAGGCTGAAAAATCCGGGCGTAACGATATCCTGATCGATGGAAAGAAATTCTCGGGAAATGCGTTTTATGAGCAGGAAAAGCATTGCTATCATCATGGCACGATCATGGTAGGAGTAAATATGGAAACCTTATCCAGATATCTGACTGTATCAAAGGATAAACTGAAATCAAAGGGGGTTGATTCAGTAAAATCCAGAGTGACAAATTTAAGAGATTATCTTCCGGAGCTTACAATGGAAGAACTGAAGGTGGCACTTAAACAGTCATTTGAAAAGGTATACGGATTAAAGGTACGTGATAAAAAAATAGAAGACCTTGATACCGGAGTAATTGCAGAAAGAGAGAAATTTTTCTCTTCATGGAACTGGCTTTATGGAAGAAAAATTGATTTTCAGTATGAGCTTTCCCACCGTTTTGGATGGGGAGGGATTACACTTCAGTTTGCAGTAGAATCAGGAAAGATCAAGGATGCAATTGCATGGTCGGATGCACTGAATCCGGATTTCATACATACACTTCCGAAGTATCTGAAAGGATTGAAGTACAGAAAGGAAAGTATCTGTACGGAATTGGGGCTTTTCTGGTCAGATGATCCACAGGAAGAAGAGATGATGAAAGACATTATCGAATGGATTCGGGGCGAGGAACTGTAGGAGGATGAAATAAAATGAGTGAGAAGTTTGATGTAGTAGTAATTGGAGCCGGTCCGGGAGGATATGTGGCAGCAATCAAATCTGCGAAGCTTGGAATGAAGACCGCAGTGATCGAAGAGAGAGAAGTCGGCGGAACATGCCTGAACAGGGGATGTATTCCGGCAAAAGCAATGATTCATGCATCGACATTATATCGTGAAATCAAAGAAGCGGATCGTTTCGGAATTTCAGCATCAGATGTTACTTATGATTTTGAAAAAATACTGGAATATAAGGAGCAGACAACCGGACAGCTTGTTCAGGGAGTAGAACAGCTTCTGCAGGCAAACGGCGTAACAAGATATTATGGAAAAGGCACACTTTTTGAGGGGAAAAAAGTTAAGATTACAGGGAATGAAGAACAGTCTGTCGAAGCAGAGAATGTCATTCTGGCTTCTGGTTCCAAACCACTGATTCTTCCGATTCCGGGAATGGATCTTCCGAGAGTTCTGACAAGTGATGAACTTTTTAAGCTGAAAGAAGTTCCAAAGAGTCTGGTTATCATCGGTGGTGGTGTGATCAGTGTGGAATTTGCAACCGTATATTCCGCACTTGGATCTAAGGTTACCATTCTTGAAGCAATGCCGCGCCTGGTTCCAAATATGGATAAAGAGATCGCACAAAACCTGAAACTGATCCTGAAGAAACGTGGCGTAGAAAGCCATACATCAGCAGCAGTACAGGGTGTGCATATGGAAGGGGATACTTGTGTATGTACCTTCGTTGAAAAAGAAAAAGAACAGACTGTAGAAGCAGAATATGTTCTGTGTGCAGTCGGAAGATGCCCGAATACCGACGGATTATTTGCAGAAGGTGCTGCTCCGGATATGGAAAGAGGACGCGTTCTTGTAAATGACAAATTCGAAAGCAGTATTCCGGGAGTCTATGCGATCGGTGATCTGATCTTTGGTGCACAGCTTGCCCATGCAGCAAGTGCACAGGGAATCGTTGTTGCAGAACAGCTGGCGGGAAAAGAACCTTCTGTGAATCTGGATGTGGTTCCGGGATGTGTTTATACAGATCCGGAAATCGCATCAGCAGGTATTACCGAAGATGCAGCCAAAGAACAGGGAATCAAAGTGAAGACTGGTAAATTTATCATGAGTGCCAATGGTAAATCGCTTATTACAAAAGAAGAAAGAGGATTTATCAAGATTGTGGCAGATGAAGAGACAGATGTGATTCTCGGAGCACAGATGATGTGTGCAAGAGCCACAGACATGGTTGGTGAATTTGTAACTGCGATCGCAAACAAAATGACGGTTGCACAGCTTTTGAAGGGAATGCGTGCACATCCGACGTATAATGAAGGAATCGGAGAAGCCCTGGAAGAAGCAGAGGGTGGAGCGATCCACGTTGTACCAAAGAAAAAGAAATAGAACTGTACAGCAGTAAGGGAATATGATAAAATATTCAGATATCAGCATATGCTGAAAAGTACAAAAAGGAAAATTAAATCATGTTATACGAAGAAGCAAGGGTATATTTGGATCATGTATCGAAATACGGAAGTGTACTTGGCTTAGATAGTATAAAGAGCTTATTGGGTGAGCTTGGAAATCCGCAGAAAGATTTGAAATTTATACATATAGCCGGGACTAATGGAAAAGGATCGATTCTCGCCGGACTCTCCGGTATCCTGCAGCAGGCTGGATACCGAACCGGAAGATACTGTTCTCCGACCGTGATGGGATATATGGAACGATTTCAGGTTGATGGCCAATGGATGGCGGAGGACGAGCTCGCCCCTTTTGTATCTCAGGTGAAAGAGGCAGCAGAAAAAGTAGAAGAAAAAACGGATCTCACCGTAACTGTTTTCGAGATAGAAACAGCGATCGCATTTCTCTATTTCAGAGAAAAACAGTGTGATTATGTCGTTCTGGAAGCCGGGATGGGTGGGCTTCTTGATGCGACAAATGTAATAGATACAACTGTTTTGAGTATTTTTGCATCGATCAGTATGGATCATATCGGAGTGTTGGGAAACACATTAGAAGAGATAGCAGAAAATAAAGCCGGAATTATAAAACCATCATGTCTGGCAGTTGTCACGTCGCCACAGCAGATGTCTGTGACCGATATCCTCCAGAAAAAGGCCGGAGAGTGTGGATGCCGGTTTGTGGTTTCGCATCCGGAAAAGGCTGTGATTTCTGAAGAAACGATGGATGGACAGATTTTTTCTTATGGGGAATATAAAGATATCCGTCTTCGCCTGGCTGGCAGATATCAGATTGACAATGCGGCGACAGTATTGGAAGCTGTGGATGCGTTAAGAAGGAGCGGTGTTCCGATTCCGGAAGATGCTGTAAGAAAGGGATTTGTGAAAGTGACATGGCCTGGACGGTTTCAGGTACTTGAAAAAGAACCGACCGTGATCGCCGACGGAGCGCATAACAGGGATGCCGCAAGAAGACTTGCGGAAAATGTGAGAACCTATCTGACGGACAGAAAGATTGTCGGTGTGATGGGGGTTTTTAAAGATAAAGAATATGAACAAATCGCAGAGATCATGGCTCCGTATCTTTCAAAGGCGTATACGATCGATCTTCCAAATGGGGAGAGGAATCTGGGAAAAGAGAGATTATGTGAAGTATTAAAGGCCAAGAACGTACAGTCAGAACCGGCAGAGAACATTGCAGATGCGCTTGAAAAAGCAAAAGCAGAATGTGGGAAAGAAGATGTTGTTCTGGTGTTTGGTTCCTTATCTTATCTGGGAGAAGTGATAAGACTTGAACGGGAAACAAACGTGTTTGAAAGAAAAAAGGAAGAGAGAACATTATGGTAGATCATAAAAAAGTAGAACAGGCAATCCGTCTTTTACTGGAAGGAATCGGTGAAGATCCGGATAGGGAAGGACTGGCTGAGACACCGGACCGGATTGCAAGAATGTATGAAGAAATCTGTGGCGGAATGAATGAGGATGCAGCGGAACACCTGAAAAAGACATTTACAGCAGAAAACAATGAGATGGTTGTGGAAAAAGATATTACGTTTTATTCCATGTGTGAACATCATATGCTGCCATTTTACGGAAAGGTTCATATTGCCTATATTCCGGATGGAAAGGTAGTGGGACTTAGCAAGCTTGCACGGACTGTGGAAGTGTTTGCCAGAAGACTTCAGCTGCAGGAGCAGATGACAGCACAGATCGCGGATGCCCTGATGGAGAATCTTCATCCAAAGGGAGTAATGGTACTTGCTGAGGCAGAGCATATGTGTATGACCATGCGTGGGATCAAGAAGCCGGGAAGCAAGACGGTCAGTGTTGTTACAAGAGGTGCATTTGAAGAAAATGAAAAGCTGCAGAACATGTTTTTCCGTATGATAGGTTAGTGCGATGGAAATAAAACGAAAACTGGAAGAGCAGAGGAGGATGCAGAGAATCTGGAAAATATATGAGCATCCTCTTTTTATAGAAGGACTGGTAAAGAATAAAGATGCAGAAAAGGAAAGAATATTCTGCCATCATGATATGAACCATTTTCTGGACGTGGCACGTCTGATGTATATTTTTTCGATGGAGCGTGGATATGCCTTTGGAAAAGAAGAGATTTATGCGACGGCATTACTTCATGATATCGGGAAATGGCAGCAGTATAAGGCGGGAGTTCCCCATGAGATAGCGAGTGCTGAAATTGCAAAAAGGATTCTGGAAGAGACTGGATTTACAAAGGAGGAGTCGGACAGGATTCTTTTTGCAATTTTAAGTCACCGGGGCAATGCAGAAGAGACAGAAAATGCAGGGCAGGATAAGTGGCAGCTTGCAGAAATCCTTTATGATGCAGATAAGATTTCCCGTGCGTGTTATACGTGTCCGGCTGAGAAGGACTGTAACTGGAACGGAGAAAAGAAGAATCAGAAAATCATCTGGTAGAAAACGAGGAAACAAAATGAAAATTGGGAATAAAGAATTTGACACAGCAAACCATACTTATATTATGGGAATCCTGAATGTGACACCGGATTCTTTTTCGGACGGGGGAAAGTGGAACGGTTATGATGCGGCAATGCGTCATGCAGAAGAGCTTTTAGAAGGCGGAACCGATATCCTGGATATCGGAGGAGAGTCCACAAGACCAGGACACCAGCAGATTACGTCAGAAGAAGAAATTACAAGAACTGCGCCGGTTATCGAGGCTGTCAAAAAGAATTTTGATGTGCCGGTTTCGATTGATACTTATAAGAGTGATGTGGCAGAGGCAGCACTTCAGGCAGGGGCAGATCTGGTAAATGATATCTGGGGATTCCAGTACGATGAAAAGATGGCAGGTCTTGTGAAAAAATATGATGCGGCATGCTGTCTGATGCATAATAAAAATGAGGCGGTGTACAAGGATTTCCTGAAGGATATGTATGCAGAATTGCAGAAGTGTGTAGATACAGCGAAAGCGGCTGGGATTGAAGATGACCGGATCATGCTGGATCCGGGGGTTGGATTTGGAAAGACCTACGAGATGAACCTGGATGTGATGAAGCATCTGGATCTTTTTAACGGACTTGGATATCCGATGCTTCTTGGAACTTCCAGAAAATCCATGATCGGTCTGACACTGGATCTGCCGGTAACAGAAAGAGAAGAAGGAACTCTTGTCACAACCGTGATGGCAGTACAGAGTCATTATGGATTTGTGCGCGTTCATGATGCTGAGAAAAACCGCAGAGCGATCAAGATGACAGAAGTGATTCTGGCAAGAGAGTAAGCAGGAGAAAAAGATGGATCAGATAAAAATTGAAAACCTGGAAATATTTGCAAATCATGGGGTGTATCCGGAAGAAAACAGACTGGGACAGAAGTTTCTGGTTTCCTGCATTTTATATGTGGATACACGCAAGGCGGGAAAAACGGATGACTTGGAAGCGTCTGTGAATTACGGAACCATTTCCCATCTGATAAAAGAAAAGATGGAAGAGAAGAATTACAGGCTGATCGAAGCAGTAGCAGAGCAGCTTGCAGAAGAGATCTTATTATTTGATGAGAAGATCCGGAAAGTCATGGTGGAAGTAAAGAAACCATGGGCACCGGTAGGACTGCCGCTTGAGACGGTTTCTGTGAAGATTGAACGTTGCTGGAATGAAGCGTTTATCGCACTCGGATCGAATATGGGTGATAAGAAAAAATACATTGAGAATGCGGTAGAAGAGCTGAAAAATGAAAAACTTTGCAGAGTCCTGAAGGTATCGAAACTGATCGGAACCGAGCCATATGGCGTGACGGATCAGGATGAATTCCTGAACGGGGCACTGAAAATGGAAACACTGCTTACCCCGCATGAGCTTCTGGAGCTGTTACACCGAATTGAGCAGGAAGCCGGAAGAAAGCGGATCCGCAGATGGGGACCGAGAACACTGGATCTGGACATCATTTTCTATGGGGATCAGATCATTGAAGAGGATGATTTATGTATACCACATATCGATATGCAGAACAGGGAATTTGTGCTTGGACCAATGTGTGAGATCGCACCGCATAAACGGCATCCGGTTTTGAAGGAAACGATGACGGAAATGCTTGTAAAGTTAAAGGGTAATAATTGACTTCTTATCGGGAGAGGGTTATACTGAAAGCATTGTGGGGAATCCCAACTGAATTGAAGAGAGGTATAGAAATGGAAGAAAAAAAGAATCTCTGGAGCTCTTATGATGAAGCTGCCAAAAAAGAACTTCATGAAATCAATGAAAAGTACAAAGCTTGCCTGGATGCCGGAAAGACAGAGCGTGAATGCGTAAAGCTTGCGGTTGAGATGGCGAAAGAAGCAGGATATCAGGATATCAAAGATGTTCTGAAAGAAGGAAAGAGCCTGAAAGCAGGAGATAAAGTATATGCGGTATGCATGGGAAAAATGCTTGCCATGTTCCGTATGGGCGAAGAACCGCTTTCAAACGGTATGAATATCCTTGGAGCTCATATCGATTCACCACGTATTGATGTGAAACAGAATCCATTATATGAAAGTGAAGGAATGGCTTATCTGGATACACATTATTATGGTGGAATCAAAAAATACCAGTGGGTAACAGGACCGATGGCACTTCATGGTGTTGTTGCGAAAAAAGATGGAAGCGTAGAAGAGATCAGCATTGGGGAAAAAGAGTCTGATCCGGTATTTGTTATTACAGACCTTCTTGTTCATCTTGCAGCAAACCAGATGTCAAAGAAAGCAAGTGAAGTGATCGAAGGAGAAAAGCTGGATCTTCTGATTGGAAACAGTCCACTTGATAAAGCGGAGGGACTTGATGAAGAAGAAAAAGAAACGATCAAGGATAACGTACTTCATATTTTAAAAGAGAACTATGGAATCGAAGAAGAGGATTTTGCATCGGCTGAGCTGGAAATTGTTCCGGCCGGAAAGGCAAGAGATTGTGGATTTGACCGCAGCATGATCCTTTCTTATGGACAGGATGACAGAGTCTGCGCATTTACTTCTCTGTTCGCTATGCTGGATGTGGAAAATGCAAAGCGTACAGGATGCTGTCTGTTAGTAGATAAAGAAGAGATCGGAAGCGTCGGAGCAACAGGAATGCATTCTCGTTTCTTTGAAAATACAGTTGCAGAGCTTGTTGCACTTACAGAAGGTGAATCTGAACTGAAGGTACGCCGTGCACTTGCTAATTCAAGAATGCTTTCTTCTGACGTAAGCGCTGCTTATGATCCGATGTTTGCAGAAGCATTTGAAAAGAGAAGTGCCGCTTTCTTTACAAAGGGACTTGCATTCAACAAGTTTACAGGAAGCCGCGGAAAGAGCGGATCCAATGATGCAAATGCAGAATATCTTGCAAGACTGCGCAAGGTGATGGACGATGCAGGCGTTACTTACCAGTTCGCAGAACTTGGTAAAGTCGATGTAGGCGGCGGCGGAACCATCGCATATATTATGGCAAATTATGGTATGGAAGTGATCGACAGCGGTGTTGCTGTACTTTCCATGCATGCACCTTATGAAGTCAGCAGCAAAGCTGATGTGTATGAAGCAGTAAAGGGATACAGAGCATTCCTTCTGAATATGTAAGAGATGAAAAGAACTCAGCTTGATAAAGGCGAGGATGGCGCAGCTTGGTATAGAGAATATGAGCGCTTACCTTCGGAAAATGGCGATCGACGGATATGCAGCAAAACCGGATTTGCCTGAACGCCGTGAACCCAAAAATCCATGACTCACTTTCCGAAGATAGATTGATATTCAACTCCGCAGGAGCGCAGCCGATTTCTCTGAAATCGTTCAGGGGTTTGGGGCATTTCCCCAACAAGATTGCACGGGTGTATAAACGCGAGCATTGCTTGCCAGAATGGCAGGCTCCGGTGTGGGTACTCACCGGAGCTTGCTTGCTATTCTGCAAGGAAATCCCGGTCGTGCCACGCCGGTTTTCGCAAGTGTAGCTACACTTGCTGTGCTTGCTATTCTCCGTTTCCCATGTTAGCAAGCGCCATTTCCTTAAATGAAAATCGGCGGCAACCGCCGCCTTGTCTGCCAAAAAGCGAAACGGACGGGCGCTGTCAATGGCGGCGCAGCCGTTCATCTTGACCATTGACGGCGTTCGTCCGTTTTGCTACTCCGACTGAATTTTTACATAAAATGAACTGAAGTGAAGGGGGCTTGACGAAGTGAATCCGAAAGAAAATGGCAATGAGATCATCGAATTGACCGACAAAGAACTGGACGAGATTTTTGCGGATGATGATTTTGACAACGGCGAGGATGGCGGCGAAATCCGTTCGTTCTATTTCTCCAATCCAGACCCTTATGCCAAGGTCGAGCTTCGTCCCGATGATGCCCCCAAGCGAGAGTTTTCTTTCGATGACAAGGGCAACATCGTAGTGAAAAATCCGTCCGCCTTTTGGCTGCCCGATGTTAAGATTGTGGAGGAACACGGCGGCACGGAATACACGGTGACGGGCAGCTATGAGGGTATGGAAACCCTCGACAAGAAGCTCAGACGCATTATGGAGCAGAACGCCGCCAATGCTGAAAACGGTATCACGGAGGACGCCGATGAGTAACGACGCTTCTCTTGATATAAACCAAAAATCCAATCCTGTTCAGACAGTTGCCCAACTAAAGGAGGACAACAATATGTTAAGGGCAACCGACAAAATCACAGCGCTTTATTGCAGACTGTCCGTGGAGGACACCAAAGAAAAAGGCGGCAAGGATGACCCATCGAACTCCATTCAGCATCAGCAGATCATGCTAATGGAGTACGCTAAGTCCCGGCATTTTCCGAACCCGACCTATTTTATTGACGACGGGTACAGTGGCGTGGATTTTTCCAACCGCCCCGGTTTTCAGAAGATGCTTGCGGAAATTGAAGCCGGTCATGTGGAAGTGGTGATTACGAAAGATCTTTCAAGACTCGGTCGTAATTCCTCGCTGACAGGGCATTATATCAACTACACGTTTCCTCAGTACGGCGTGCGGTATATTGCCATCAACGACCATTTTGACACCATCGACCCCAACAGCACCGACAGCGACATGGCAGGCATCAAGAACTGGTTCAATGAGTGGTATTCCAAGGATACCAGCCGCAAAATCCGTGCCGTCAACAAGGCAAAGGGTGAGCGTGGAGAGCGCTTGACCACCAACGTTCCCTACGGCTACAAGCGTGACCCTAACGATCCCAAGAAGTGGGTGATTGACGAGGAAGCTGCACAGGTCGTGAAGCGGATCTTTGCACTCTGCATGGAGGGAAAAGGACCGAGTCAGATCGCAGCCCTGCTGGAAAAGGAGAAGGTGCTGAACCCCACCGCATACAAGCAGCGGGAGGGTAGAAAAACACCGCATCAGACCCCGGAGAACGAGTATCGCTGGCACGAAAGCACCGTTGCTTATATTCTCGAATACATGGAGTACACGGGCTGCACGGTCAATTTCAAGACCTACACCAACTCCATCTGGGATAAGAAGCAGCGGGAGAATCCGATGGAGAATCGCAAGATTTTCTATAACACCCACCCGGCAATCATTTCTCTGGAAGTCTTTGATAAGGTGCAGGAGATCAGGCAGCAGCGGCATCGCAGAACGGCAACGGGCGCAAGAGCAATATGTTCTCCGGTCTGGTGTTCTGCAACGACTGCAAGCAGAAGCTCTACTACTCCACCACCAGCTATTTTGAAAAGCGGCAGGACTTCTTCATCTGCTCCACCCATCGTGTCAATAAGGACAAGTGCAGCGGACATTATATCCGTGCCGTTGTACTGGAACAGATCGTCTGGAAGCACATTCAGGAGGTCATATCGGTGTCACTCGCTATGAGGCTTATTTCCGTTCCGAAATGGAGCAAAAGCTCCGTATGCAGAGCGAAGAATCGCTGCGGCTGCATCAGAAACGGCTGACGCAGGCTGAGAAACGAATGGGAGAGCTTGACCGTCTTTTCATCCGCATTTACGAGGACAATGTAGCCGGTCGGCTGGACGATGAACGCTTTGCCATGATGAGCAAGAACTACACCGAGGAACAGAAAGACCTCAAAGCCGAGGTCAAGAATCTGCAACAGCAAATCCATGAACAGGAACAACAGGCAGAGAATATAGAGCAGTTTGTTCAGCGGGTAAAGAGGAGCAGCACTCTCACGGAACTGACCTCTTATGCCCTCAGAGAGCTTGTCAAGGCAGTCTATGTAGATGCCCCGGACAAATCCAGTGGAAAGCGCAGACAGAAGGTACATATTGAGTACGACCTTGTGGGCTACATTCCCGTGGATGAGCTGCTAAAAGCGGAACAGGCATGACCGAAATCATGCCTGTTCCAAGAAATTCGATTTTACTGTCTTACCAGCAGGGAGCCTTACGGCTCTCTTTTTTGCTTCATTCTCGACCATCCCAGCAGTAGGTGCAGAGTTTGTCTTTGTCCAGGCCAACAGATTCGATCATATCGTCGAGCCTGTGGTAGCGCAGGGTTGTGAACTTTAACTGGCTGCAGATCCGGCGGATCATTTCCTGATACTGATCGGATTCGGGGTCTGCATAAACCTCGAGGTTCGGATACTTATCAGTGCCCTCCATGTCCTGAATGACACGGCGGGTGATCAGATCCATCTCCGAAGAGGAACGGGAGAAGTTTAAGTATTTACAGCCATAGAGCAGGGGAGGACATGCGGGACGGATATGTACCTCTCTTGCACCGCTTTGGTATAAAAATTCAGTTGTTTCCCGCAGCTGCGTACCGCGGACAATGGAGTCGTCAATCAACAGCAGGCTCCTGCCCTGGATCAGATCATGGACCGGGATCAGCTTCATCTTTGCGATGAGGTTTCGGCGGCTCTGCATGGTGGGCATAAAGGAACGAGGCCAGGTAGGAGTATATTTGATAAACGGTCTGGAATAGGGAATACCGGATTCATTGGCGTAACCGATGGCATGTGCAACGCCGGAATCCGGTACGCCTGCGACGATATCGGGATGAATCGTGCCGGCATCTCTTTTTGCAAGAGCAGCGCCGCAGTTATAACGCATGCGCTCCACGCTGATTCCCTCGTAGGTAGAAGAGGGGTATCCATAATAAATCCAGAGGAATGTGCAGATTTTCATTTTTTTGCCGGGCGCAACCAGTGTACGAACCCCTTCAGGAGTCATGATAACGATTTCACCGGGACCGAGCTCCCGCAGTGGCTGATAGCCGAGGTTTAAATAGGAAAATCCTTCAAAAGCGAGACAGTGCGCACCTTCCTTGCGTCCGAGGGAAATCGGGGTACGTCCCAGCTTGTCGCGGGCTGCGTAGATTCCCTTGGGGGTTAAAAGGACGATCGACATGGAACCGTCGATGATATCCTGCGCGTACTGAATGCCCTCGATCAGGTTTTCTTTCTGGTTGATCAGAGCAGCAACGGCTTCGGTTGCGTTGATTTCACCGCCGCTCAATTCAAAGAAATGGGTCGGGGATGAGTTCATGATCTTATCGACGATCGTATCGATGTTGTTGATTTTGCCGATGGTCATGATTGCATATGTGCCATGGTGAGAGCGGATCAGCAGGGGCTGAGGCTCATAGTCGGAGATACAGCCGATTCCGAGATGTCCGCTTAAGTTGTTCAAGTCTTTGTCAAATTTGGTTCGGAAAGGAGTGTTTTCAATGTTGTGAATTGCTCGATGAAAGCCTTCCTTTTGGTGATAAACCGTCATTCCGGCACGCCTTGTTCCCAGATGGGAATGATAGTCCGTTCCGAAAAACAGGTCAAAAATACAGTCTTCTTTTGATGCTACTCCAAAAAATCCGCTCATTTTCGTCCTCCGGTATAAAAAATTGTTTCAGGCCATACGCATTTTATTGTAGCACAGACATTTCAGAAGCACAATCACAAATGGGTCGAGTATGCAAAAGAAAGAAACATGGGAATCGATTTTAACCCAACTTTTTTCTCCCATGAAAAAGCAGCAAAGCTTACGCTATCCAGCCCGGACGAAGAAATTCGCCGGTTTTGGATTCGACACGGGCAGGCATGTATCCGCATTTCCCGGTATTTTGCAGAAGAACTGGGGCAGTCCTGTGTGATGAACATCTGGATTCCGGACGGCTATAAGGATATTCCGGCAGACCGACTCGGACCGCGGGCACGTTTTAAGGATTCGCTGGATCAGATTTTATCGATTCCGTATGACCGCTCCAAGGTTTATGTGTGCCTCGAGTCCAAGGTGTTTGGCATCGGCCTGGAATCCTATACGTTCGGTTCGAGCGAATTTTGCTTGAATTATGCGGCGAAAAACGGTATTATCAGCTTGATGGACAATGGACATTATCATCCGACCGAGGTGGTTTCGGACAAGCTTCAGACGATTACGCCAGAGGATTTTCGCGTGCTGGCAAAAGATTTTAAAGTGACATTACCGGAGAGATTTTTGTGTCAACTACCCACGACCTAAAGGTCATGGGCTTGTAACTGCCCAGTCGTACTAACGGTTTACACCTCCGACCTTTAACCCCAATAGATACTGCTATCTAAAGTGGC
>ERZ773146.1675-NODE-1675-length-15766-cov-7.108395_pt1 | contig 15766 bp, 10 predicted proteins | sample MGYA00580847_ERZ773146 | MGnify/ENA primary metagenome ERZ773146 (study PRJEB29015, sample SAMEA2737830) | human gut metagenome | biome: human gut; feature: human-associated habitat; material: faeces | place: China | collected 2012 ...
AATCCAGTACATTCATAGCTTCCTGAAAGTGGCCGCTCTGCACATAATTGGCGGCCGCCCTTCTGCGCATACTTTCCTCATCCTGATAGGCACTGGAACCGGCATTTCCGTAATTTCCAAAACCACCGTAATTTCCGTAGCTGCCATAACCATTCCGGGAACTGCTTCCGTACTCACGCTCTTTCATGATCTGCTCGTAAGCCTGCTGCACTTCTTTGAATTTTTCTTCGGCCTGATCCTTATTCGGATTATTGATATTGGCATCCGGGTGATACTTTCGGCTCAGCTTCCGGTATGCCTTTTTTATTTCATCATCAGATGCGTTTCTGGGAACTCCCAGCACGCTGTATGGATCTAACATTTTTTCTCTTTCTCCCGTTCTTCCCTGCGCTTCTGTCCGATCGCCGCAAAGCGGCACCAGACGCCGGAATATAAAATATTTCGAAGGATATCTCCGTATCGGAGGATCGGCAGCTTTTCAAATTCTCTGCAGCATTCTGCAAGCATCATCATAAGAAGCCGACGTACCTCTTCCTCGAACCCTTCTATCTTATATTTTTCAAGGAAAGGATTGTAATTTCCGTTTTCTGCATCTTTTTCCACATCGTCATAAGCATCCAGGATGTAGATAAATTTTCCGAGATAAAATCCCAGACGGCGCAGGGACGATTCCCAGACATCCTTACGGAAGGCCAGAATCTCTTCCATGATACGTCCGGAACACCCAGCTACACGGTCCACATCGGTTTCCCCCTGTTTTTCCAGGGAAGAAAGCTCCTCCAGCGCGTTTCGGATCCTTTGGATCTTCTCCGGATAAGCGGACATATGCATATTTCCGCAATTCTTCAGAATTCCTGCATATGCATAGCGCAGTGGTTTGTGTTCATCCTGCCAGTCATCCATACATTTGTAATAGGTAAGGATCACATTCATATCCGCACAGTACTCAGTTACTGTATTTTTACGTACCGGCTGGGGCTTCAGCGGATGGACCACACACCTGGAGGTTCCCTTCTTCGTTGGCGGCTCATAAAGGCCGCTTAAAAGAAGGACCACAAATGTCATATCATAAGTCAGTGAGATCTGTCCCGGTATCCCGTATCTCTCCCGCAATTCTCTGCAAAGACCGCAGTAAAAAGAACGGTACACATCAAAATCCTTGAATTTTATTTCCGGTTTATTAACGGTCACATATCCGAACATGTCAGCTCCTTTTTACGAATTTTGTGTGGCATTTCGGACATTCGATCTCGATCTTGCCCTTTCCCTTTGGAATACGTATCTTCTGTCCGCAGCCCGGACAGCTGTAGATGTGATGGGTCTTTCTCTGCTTCATCAGATCCTTTTCTTTATTAAAGCGAAAACGGAACTTTGACGTCATCTGAAGGAATTTCTGATTTTCGGCATAACGCTGCTGGATATTTCTGGAAAAAATACGTATATATGCATATACGATCGCTGCGACCCCGAGAATGTCAAGGGTGCTGCCGACAGTTCTGCTGAATATATTGGCAAACATTGCCAGAATGATCAGAACCAGTGCGACTCCCATGATGAACCTGGAAAAATCATCCACTCCATAACGTCCCTGCATAAATTTATTGAATTTGTCTCTCATATGATCTGCATCTCCTTTTCACTGCCAGACGGCACTGCCCCAAAATTTCCGTAAAAAAATCCGGATGGCAGTTCCTAACGGTCATTGCATACCTGGAAAATGTAGAATTTCAGATAATAGGACTCATCTGCTGACCAGAGGATCGGATGATCCGGTGCCTGTGTACGGTACTCTACCTGGCGCAGTCTCTTATGGACATTCTTCGCTGCCTGACCGATGGTCTGTGTAAACAGCTCATACGTCATAAAATGAGAGCAGGAACAGGTTGCGAGAAATCCGCCGTCCTTTACAAGACGCATTGCACGGAGATTGATCTCACGGTATCCCTTGATGGCATTTTTTACAGAGCTTCTGGATTTCGTAAATGCCGGAGGATCCAGTACCACAACATCAAATTTCTCTCCCTTCTCCTCAAGCTCGGGAAGAAGCTCAAAAACATCCTCACAGAGGAATTTCACTGTTCCGTCCAGGCCGTTCAGACTGGCGTTTCTTCTTGCCTGCAGGACTGCAGTTTCCGACGCATCCACACCGAGAACACTCTGTGCCCCTGCAATTCCCGCATTCAGGGCAAAAGAGCCGGTATGTGTAAAGCAGTCCAGAACCTTCGCCCCCTTGCAGAGCTTCTGGATAGCAAGACGGTTATATTTCTGATCCAGGAAAAATCCGGTCTTCTGCCCGTCCCTGATATCTACTTCATATTTCACACCGTTCTCTTCAATCTGAACAAGCGTCGGAAATTCTTCTCCGATAAATCCCTTGGTAAGTTCCATTCCTTCCTGGCGGCGTACCTTTGCATCACTTCGCTCATAAACTCCACGGATCCGGATCCCATCCTCAGCAAGGACTTCCTTCAGTGCATCTAGGATCGTTTCTTTAAGACGGTCGATTCCCAGTGCAAGAGACTGTACAACAAGCACATCTGAAAACTTATCCACAACAAGCCCCGGAAGAAAGTCTGCTTCTCCGAAGATCACACGGCAGCTTCCGGTATCTACTACCTTCTTACGATACTCCCATGCGTCGCGGACACGTTGTTTCAAAAATTCCGGACTGATCTCTGTACGCTCATCTCTGGTAAGCATACGGACTGTGATCTTGGAATTGGTGTTGATAAATCCTCTTCCCATTGGATATCCGTCAAAGTCCCGGACCAGAACGATATCTCCGTTCACAAAACTTCCCATGATGCTTGCGATCTCATTGTCATATACCCAGAGGCCTCCTGATTTCAGGAATCTGCCTTCGCCTTTTTTTAATGTTACTACTGCCAGGCTCATAAATTCTACCTTTTCCCTTTCTCGTTTCCCTGTCACGGTTTGCGATGTATGAGTCCACAAAACCGATTTACGGTCAATTTTATCACAGAAAAATCCATTTTTCCAGTGCTTACACAAATCCTTGTCGTAAATCACAAAATTTTCATGATATCTTTCCGGCACGACAAAAAATACCGCAGCAAAGGTTGTTTTCTCTGCTGCGGTATTTTTTATCTCTTTTTCTGTAAATCTTTTATTCTGCTGCGGATTCCTCAGAAGAGTCCGTGTTCTCGCCGTAAAGACCTGCCAGATATTTCATGGTTTCTTTATAAAGTGTCTGCTTATCTTCCTGGGGAACATCTGCAAGAATAGCTGCTGTCACGTCTGTGGCCTCTGTGTCCTCCTGGGAACTGTCAATACCGAACAGCTTCTTCAGCTTCTGATCCATCATATTCAGCTCTGTACTCTGATATTTTTCTGTACCATCTGCCTCATAGGATTCTGTACCATCCTTCAGGATATCATAATAATCCTTCTCAACAGTTTCTGTCACACTCTTCGCTATCTGCTCATCCAGTGTTACCGTTGCCACTGCCTCTGTATCCTCCGTTGCAGCGAGAAGGGAATCTGCATCTCCCTCATACTCGCCTTTTACAAAGAGGACAAATTTGTCATAATTGTTCTTTGCTTCTTCACTGAGCACGGAAGTATCGTTTTCTGCACTATCTGCCTGGTCTGAGCCCTCTGTACTTTCTGAAGATTCTGTATCTTCTGTTGCCTCCGGGATTCCGGTCTCATCGGATGCAGCCTCATCAGAAGCGCTTTCATCTGTGCTGTTCTCGTCAGAAGCACTTTCGTCTGTACTGCTCTCGTCAGATGCACTATCCTCTGTGCTGTTCTCGTCAGATGCACTTTCATCTGTACTGCTTTCGTCCGAGCTTTCCTCATTGCTATAGGTTCCGTCGTCGGTAGCATCCGGGATTCCGGTCTCATTGCTTGTATCCTGAGAATCTGCTCCTGTTTCTTCCTCAAGACCCGGATCCTCTGTGGAGCTCTGGATCACATCGTCACCAAGAATGCTGTCATTTACATTGTTGACGATATCATCAGAAGAATCTGCATCCACATCTACGGTTTCATCACTGCTCTCGCCATCCAGCGTATCATCAGAGGAAGAGGTCTGGCCTGTGGTATTGGCATCTACCTGCTCCAATGTTTCCTTCACATCATCATAATTGTAATCCTGCTGTGAGATCTGCTTCAGAAGAGACACGATCCTGTCAATATCGTCCTGGCTTACGGAAATATTGTTCTGCTCAGCCACATTGATGACAATATTCTGGATCTCATCTGCATTCTGTACTCCGTTCTGGATCACATCCATCTTGGACTGGTTTACAACTGTTGTCGCCTCATTTTTACCAACCTTATCTGCAAGCTCACCGGTGGTTACGATCTCCTGGTTGGCAAGCTTCGTCTTGGTCTCATCCAGCTTCTCTCCACTGGCCTTCTCATATGCCATCTGGATGCCGGTAAGTGCGCCTGTTCCGGATACTTCCATCGGGCAGGCAGCAACTACTTCACAGTTCTTCACACCGGATGTGGAAAGTGTCGTTGCGATCATATTACCTGTCACCCAGTTCAGATTTGCTGTGCGGACCTTAATCCCGCCGGACTGTGTAGGCTTCACATAGGCACAGCTCAAAGTTCTGGAACCGATCTGGGACTGTGGTGCGATATTATCCAGGTGTTTATGCTCATCCTCATTTGTAATGGTCATCACCTGCACCTGATCGGAACTTACATTAAAATATTTCATCATTGTCTGCTTCTGAGCATCCGTAAGATCTGCTCCAAGTGTTACTACCTTCGATGCATCTGCAAATACGGGATTTACACTTCCTGCCACAAGGCATGCACTGCAGAGCAGAGCTGCGATCATGTTTCTTTTTTTCATTGATCTTCCCTCCATATATTTTTTCGGATCGATTGTATCTGCTTAACTTTTGCGGTGTAAAGCGGACATTCCTCTTCGTTACTTACATCTCCACGAATGCGAGCGCTTCACGATCTGTCGTTCTTGTCACATTATAACACAGCTGCTGAAATATTTGTAATTTATATTATATAAAAAACGCTGCCGGAAATTATATCACTCATTTCTGACAGCGTTTTATTGCTTTTCTCATTTTCCCAGAGAACTTATCTGATCTGGTTTAATTTTCCGGTTTCTTTTGCTTTTTTCAACAATTCCCGGTTTTTTTCATTCATGATACCAAAATCCTTCAGCGGACAGTACACTTTTTCACATTTTCCCATGAACTCCAGTGCTTCTTCAAAGGCAGACTCCGAAATGCATTCAAAAGGCTTCTCCGTGATCACTTTTGCAGCCAGTTCTTTTGCCACCTGATAATCTGCATCATTGGTATGGAGAACTCCGGTCACAAAAGGAATCCCCTGTCGCTGCAGCTTCCGATATACCGGAATCCCACTTCCATTTCCTCCGATCACAAACACCTCCGGTTTTCCGGCCGGAGGTTCCATTTCCACGCAGCCGAATTCTGCATTATAGCTTCCACGGGTGATGCCATAAAGCTTCCGAATATAATCGGAAGTAAAGATTTCCTCCGGTGCACCATATTTCTCAATGTGATCTCCATGAACACAGATCACCTGGTCAGAAATCTTCTGGGCAAGATCCAGCTCATGAAGGGACATGATCACCGTCATCTGTTTTTCCAATACCATCTTCTTCAAAATAGCAAGAAGCTCCAGCTTATGCCGGATATCCAGGAAGGAGGTCGGTTCATCCAGGATAATGATCTCCGGTTCCTGGCAGATGGCGCGTGCCAGAAGGATACGCTGTCTCTGTCCGTCACTGATAGCTGTAAAATCCCTGTCCTTCAGATCCCAGGCGTGAACCATCTCCATGGCACTTTTAACTTTTTCCTTGTCCTCTGCGGAAAGGATCCCGAGAGTTCCGGTATAGGGATATCGTCCGGTGGATACCACATCCTCACAGGTCATAAGCTCCGGTCGCATGCGCTCGGTAAGTACTACAGCCAGTTTTTTTGACACTTCCCTGTTGGTCATCCGGCTCATCTGTTCCTGTTCCAGATATACCGTTCCGCTGATCAGGGAAAGCTGTCTTGTGATACTCTTCAAAATAGTAGATTTTCCGGCACCGTTGGGACCGATCAGTGTCAGGATCTCTCCTTTATTCAGCTGAATATTGATCTCTTTGATCAGCGGTTTTCCATCATAGCCTACGGTCAGCTGATCTGTATAAAAAAAATATGATTTCATCGTTTATATCCTCTGCTGTCTGCGAATCATGATATAGATAACTACCGGTGCTCCGAAAACTGCTGTCACAGAACTGATGCTCAGCTCCGTCGGTGCAAATACAGTTCTTGCGATCAGGTCACAGAACAGGCAGAACACTGCACCGCCCAGAAAACAGGCCGGGATCACAAGCAGGGGTTTGGCAGTCTTCAGGAGACTTTTTGCAATATGAGGCACAGCGATCCCCACGAAGGAGATCGGCCCTGCAAAAGCAGTCACACAGGCAGAAAGAATACTGGAAAGCAGGATCAGAAGTATCCGGAAAGCCTTGATATTAACTCCCATATTCTGCGCGTAAGTCTCCCCCAGCTGATAGGCGCTGATCGGTTTTGACATAAAAAATACGATCACCATAGTAAGAAGTACCACAGCAGCCATAGTCTGCACATTCCCCCAGGTCATACCGGAAAAGCTACCCAGTGACCAATTATGAAGATTGACTATATTGGAATCATCTGCAAAGGTCACCACAAAGTCTGTGATGGCCGAACAGATATAGCCGATCATAACACCACTGATGACCAGCATGGACATGTTGTGGACTTTTTTTGCCACAAGGAGCACAAAGCCCATGGAGATCATTGAGCCTGCAAAAGCAGCCAGGATCATGGCGCCAGAACCGATGGACACCGATCTGCTTAAAAAAAAGATCATCAGAAGCGCCACGATCAGCTTGGCACCGGAAGAGATTCCCAGTACAAAGGGTCCCGCGATAGGATTGTTAAAAAAGGTCTGCAGCAAAAATCCGGAAACAGAAAGTGCTCCGCCAAGGATGATCACTGCCAGTATCCTGGGAAGACGGATCTCCCAGACGATATTATAAGAAGTTTCATCTCCCTGATGCCGGAATATGATATTCAGGATCTCCCTCACAGAGAGGTGGATACTTCCGGAATTTACATTCCATATAAATAAAAAGATTAAAAGTACCGCAAGGATCACAAAAGAGATCCCGTATCGGACTGCGCGTTTTCTGTCATTCATTTTTCTGGTACACTCCTCTTCTGTTTTGTTATCCTGTCCTTTCGTTTCCTGCTCACAGGTGGAAACCGGCAAAGGAGTTAAAGCGAACACTGGAATTTATTTCAGTTTATGCATATAGGTCAGCTCATCCAGAGAATCATCGTCTGTAGTCAGCATGGTGTGGATATCCTCGATCATGGTTCCAAGTCCGGTAGTTTCCTGGAAGAGATTTTTGCCTGTGCACCAGACATTTCCGTTCTTCACTGCCTTGAAATCTGCAAGAAGCTTACTTTTGGAAAGAAGCTCATCAATGGTCTTAAGTTCCCCGTCAATCGTACTGTTATAGATGATATAGTCTGCATCCTTCGCCTTGGCATAAAACTCTTCCATCTGCATATTCATGGTGGAAAGAGCATTGTCATTTACTCCCGTATCCTCCGGAACATAATTTCCCCCTGCAAGAGAGATCATTTCTGAAACATAGTCGCCGCTTTTTCTTATATTTACCGCACCTACGGAGTTGATATAAAAGAACGCTACGGTCTTGTCTGTTTTATCTGCTGTGAGAACCTTATCCAGCTTGTCCGTCTGCTCTTTGAAAACCTTTTCTGCTACATCTTCTTTTCCCAGAAGAACTGCGTAAAGCTTCATCCACTCGGTCCTTCCAAGAGGATGACTCTCATAGCTGGAACGCTCTACCATTACAGGGATCCCGAACTGCTCCAGTTTCTCCTGTACCTCCGGATTGTGATGGATCATGGTGGATTCAATGGCAAGGTCACAGCCCTCGTTCAGGATCAGCTCGTAATCCGGAGCATTGTACTTGCCGGCATAGATCATCTTTTTCTGTTCCATGGCGTCCTTTGCTTCCTGGATATACCATCCGTCTTCCTTGGTTCCGGAAAGCTTGATGCTGTCAATCCCGTCGATAGCGCGGAAAAGATCCATGGCCGAGGTTGCTACCAGATAGATATTGTTTATGGGCTGCTGCAGAACCGCAATGTCAGGATTCAGCCCCTCCGGTGCTTTCTTGCCTTCGGGAACTACAAGAAACTGTCCTTCCTGATCAATAGTGAGCAGCGCATAGCCATCGTTGTAGTAATCCACATTAAATTCCTTTGCGTAGGAAAGATCCATACTGTGGTCAAAGGTAAGGCCTGGAATATCCGCAGGCTTATGTTCTGTCTCTGCTGCCTGCACTGCAAAAGCACACCCCAGGATCAGGGTCAGCGTCAGAAATATGTATGAAATTATTTTTTTCATTTTTCTTCCTTTTTCATGCTCGAAGAATCAAAATTCAGGGTATACTCAATCTCGTGAGGAGTACTCATGGCTACAGTATCTGCAGTCACTTCCATTTCTGCGTCAAAGACTGTGACCGGGATCTCAAATGTGGAGTTTCCGTCTTTGTTCACCGGCTCATATTTTTCGCCGTCCACGATCATGTAATCATAATTCGGACTGCTCCAGATGATGGTTGCCGTAGCTTCTTTGTCCTTGATCTCTACTTTAGCTGGAGATTCTACAGATGCTCTTCCTGTTCCGCCTGTAAGGGTTACATCCGTCTCATAGGTTCCGTCCTCCAGCTTCAGCTCTTCCGGTTTTTTCCCTTCGGATTTTTTGTCGTCAGAGGTTTTTACAGGATTCTTTACGCTGACTTTATGGTCGTACCATTTGCCTTTTTCTCCCAGGATCGCCACGTTAAATTCCTCACCAATGGCCGGTACCGGGATATCAAATCCGTAAACCTCCTCTGTATAACCATCGCTGTACTTCACTGTATCTGTGGTCGGCTCAATGATCTCTGCTCCGTCCTTCTGGGCATCCTCGGCAGTTCCCGCAAACAGGTTAACGATCTTCTTGGAAACCAGACTTACGTGGATGGTCATTTTACCATCTTTGACCGTGAGCTCTCCTTTTTTGTCATTGGCCTCATTTACATGAAACATGCTGCTGTCTGTCTCAAACTCTGCTGTATAAACGCCATCTTCCAGGGTATCTGCTTTGGCTGCATCTGTATCCTTTTCTTCGGAAGCTTCTGCTTCCTCACCGGACTCTGTTTTTGTTTCGTCTGTTTTTGCCATCGCAGGCACAGAGCCCAGCACCAGGACTGATGCACTTGCCATTGCAAGAATTAAGTTTACATAGCGTTTTTTCATGATAATCTTCTCCCTTCCATAGATACAGCAATCTGCCCGGAAAACAGTCTTCCTGATCTTTCCGGGCAGTTACATTGATTTCTTATAGGTATCTGAACTCACTCAGATATTTTTATATTTATTATTCTGCGGACTCCTCAGCAGAATCAGCCTCTGTATCTGCTGCTGCATCAGAATCTGCGGACTCCTCAGTGCTTCCCAGAGAATCGATGGCTGCCTTTGTATGCTCTACATAAAGCTTCTCAACTGCTTCGATTCTTCCAAGACCCTCGATCTGGCAGTCAACCTTATCGAAGTTTCCGGATGCTACAAACTGGCTCTTCCAGGAATCCTCATCATCACCGGCCATATCGTTATTTGCATGGTCTCCGGCAACAACCATCAGCGGACGAAGAACAACGTTCTTGTATCCTGCTTCTTTTACCTTCTCGATAACCTTGTCGCAGGCTGTATCTTCCGGCTTACCCTCTACAGTACCGATGAATGCGTTCTTCAATCCAAGATTTTCCATCTGTGTCTGCATCTGATCGTATGTAATATTAGCTGTATGGGATGTTCCATGTCCCATGAATACGAATGCTGTGCCAGCCTCAGCTGCTGCATCCATGCTGTCAAATCCGGCCTCTTTGCAAGCCGTATCTGTGATCGCCTGAGCAACGGCTTTCTTGTCATCATTGATCACAGTTGCATCGTCTCCAACCTCACCGAGCATTGGCTCTGCGATAGCTACAGACTCGAATTTATCTTTATACTCATTGATCGCTTCTGTCATCTCATCGTACTCAGCACCATGCATCAGATGGGTAGGCTGTACAACCAGATTCTTAACACCATTCTCTACTGCACGGTCAAGAGCCTGCTGCATATTATCGATCACTTCATTATCTCTTGCCTCTACATGGTTGATGATGATCTGTGCTGTAAATGCTCTTCTTACAGACCAGTCCGGATAAGCTTCTGCAAGAGCATCCTCGATTCCCTTGACATCCTCTGCACGGCTGTCATTGAAGGAAGTACCAAAGCTTACAACAAGAAGTTCATTCTCACCGATCTCATCCTGGTTACGCGGATCGTCCTTGGAAGCATCTCCTGTGTCACGTCCGAAATAATCCGGATCTGCATTCTCACCCTCTACCAGTTCTTTCTGAGCGTCTGTCAGAGCATCCCATGCTTCTTTAGCTGCCTTGCAGTCCTCATCTGTTGTGTCGTTTCTTTCCTGTACATAGATCTTGTCGATCAGAGCTGCTACATTATCTGCTGCTTCCTGATCTGCATCAGAAGCCTCTGTGGTATCAGCTGCCTCAGCGTTCTCTTCTGTAGCAGAATCCTCTGCTGCCATTGCTGTTGTAGCTGCCCCCATAGAGCATGTCATGGAAACTGCGAGCATCAGAGCTAACATTGTTTTTCTTTTCATTTCTTATTGTCCTCTTTTCATGTATTTCCAGAATACTGATATGTACAAAAAAACAGCAGCTCTCTGCGGCCGCCTGCTCACACATGATTCTCTGCGCAATACAAATACATAAAAAGAAGTTCTGTATTGTTATGGAGAATACCGATTCGTAAACCGCGAATCCCTGGATCTCACAATAAGGCAGTTCTCCTGACTTGGTTCCACGCTGCTTTCCCTTCCCGGTCTCCCAGTGGTTATAAAAGCAGCTCCCCTTTCACAGTGACGGTATCGTTCCGGATTCTCACCGGATTCTCTTTTGCACATCCGACTGGATGCAACCTTATCATTATAACATTTGCACATATTTTCTTTTATCTGGTTATCTAACTTTTACCACAAACTCACATATTTGTCAAGATTGATGTCAGACGATTCACGGTTTTCTGTGATCTTCGCTCACAAAAAACACCTCGCGAAATATTACCAGTGAACAGTAACCGGTTTTCTCCCTGTATCTGTCAGTTATTATCAGAATATTTTCTCCAATATTCATGCACATCCTGCATAAAAAACAGCCCCTTTCTGTCATCACCCTGATATCAGAAAAGGACTGTCTTACACTGGATATTCGCAATCCGCTTTGCTACTTGCTCATAACAAATAAACTGCTTTGCAGTTTATCTGTTAAAATACTCCTGCTCCAGGTATCTGGCTACGTAGATTCCGCTGGCAGATGCATGGGAAAGAGAGTGTGTCACACCGCTGCAGTCTCCGATAACAAAGAGACCCTTGTGGCAGGTTTCCAGATTTTCGTCGATCTCAACCTCCATGTTGTAGAATTTAACCTCCACGCCGTAAAGCAAAGTATCGTCATCCGCTGTTCCCGGTGCGATCTTGTCCAGGGCATAGATCATCTCGATGATGCCATCCAGGATACGTTTCGGCATAACAAGGCTTAAATCTCCCGGTGTCGCAGAAAGTGTAGGTGTTACGAAACTTTCCTCAATACGGGCTTTTGTGCTTCGTCTTCCGCGAATCAGATCTCCAAACCGCTGTACCATAACACCACCGCCAAGCATATTGGAAAGTCTTGCAATGCTCTCACCGTATCCGTTGCTGTCATGGAACGGCTCTGAGAAATGCTTGGATACCAGAAGGGCAAAGTTTGTATTGTTGGTATGCTTTGCCGGATCTTCGTAGCTGTGACCGTTTACTGTGATAATACCGTTGGTATTTTCATTCACGACAACACCTCGCGGGTTCATGCAGAAGGTACGAACCATATCCTCAAACTTCTCAGTTCTGTAAACGATCTTGCTCTCATAAAGCTCATCTGTCAGACGGCTGAAAACCTCCGCCGGAAGCTCCACACGGACTCCAATGTCCACACGGTTGGAAAGAGTCGGGATCTTAAGCTCTGTACATACCGTCTCCATCCATTTACTTCCGCTTCGTCCTGCGGAGATGATACAGTAAGTTCCCTCGTAACGCTCATCTCCTACAAAAACTGCATAACCGTCTTCAGTTTTTTCTACTTTGTCAACAGATGCGTCAAAATAGAAGTCCACATGGTCTTTCATTTTTTCATAGAGGTTCTGAAGTACCACATAGTTGATATCTGTTCCCAGATGGCGGACTGATGCATCCAGAAGATGCAGGCCGTTCTGAAGGCAGAGCTTACGAATCTCGCTGTTTGTGGTAGAATAAAGTTTGGTTCCCTCACCGCCATGCATCAGGTTCAGTTTATCTACATATTCCATCAGCTCTGTGGCTGTATCCTTGCCGATATGCTGGTACAGAGTTCCGCCAAACTGATTGGTGATATTATATTTCCCGTCGGAGAAAGCGCCTGCACCGCCAAATCCCTTCATGATCGCACAGGTTTTGCAATGGATACAGGATTTTACTTTCTTTCCGTCGATGGGACATTTTCTTTTTTCCAGAGGATGACCAGCTTCAAAAACCGCAATCTTTTTCTCCGGATCATTATTCATCAGTTCATAGGCCGCAAAGATTCCACCGGGACCTGCTCCTACGATCAGTACGTCATATTTCATAAATAAAAACTCCTTATCTTGTATTGCACATTTTCAGTATTTTGTTTTTGCACAAACCCTGTCTATTTTACAACAAACGTGTTCAAAAGTCATCGTTTTTTTCGATTTTGGAAAAAAAACTCAATCCTTCCGGAACCTTCCGATCTTAAGCTTTTTTCCATCTGTTTCCACGGTAATAGCACCGTTTTTCATGGTGTATTCCACCTGACTTCCGGCCGCTTTAAGCCGCTCTACGGTTTCCGGTGACGGATGTCCGTAGGTGTTGGTGAGCGAACAGGAAATAATTGCCACTTCCGGCTTTATTTTCTCAAGAAATGCTTCTGTGGTAGAATAACGGGAACCGTGATGTCCCACCTTCAGACAATCAACATCCTCAAGCCCCCCGGCTACCAGAAGCTTTTTCTCTGTATCTGCACCGATATCTCCGGTAAAAAGCATCTGAAAATCTCCAAAAGACAACTCCATCACCATAGCTTCCTCATTCACATCTTTTCCTGTGGCATTTTTCTCCGGCCACAGAACAGAAAAAGATACTTTGCCGCAAGTCAGCTCATCCCCTTTTCCGGCTGTCATGACCTTAACTCCGGCTGTTTTTGCTGCCTCTGCAAGCTCCCTCCACGCATCTGGTCTTTCCGCCCAGGCAGGCAGGATCAGATATCCGGCCCGGATGGTTGTAAGACCTTTTCCCATATATTCCAGAAGCTCCTTCACACCGTTGATGTGATCCTGATCTGTATGGGAAATAAAAATCCCATCCAGCCAGGAAATCCCCTGACTTTTCAATGCCGGCAAAAGGCAGTATCTTCCAAGCTCCGACTGGCTGCTGCTTCCTCCGTCGATCAAAAAATGGTGATCCTCCGGGGTCTCCACAAGAATACCGTCACCTTGTCCTACATCCAGGCAGATCACCTTCAGACTTCCTGCTGGATGAAATCCCAGTATCAGGATTCCGACTGCCAGAAAAATACCGGCTGTTATCCGGATAGCATATAGCTTCCAACAACCTGCTTCCGCCCGCTCCTCTGATAACTCCATTTCCTCACTGACTGCTTTTTTCTTCCGGAGCTGTTCTTTTATATACTGTCCCATAAACAGGACTATGATCAAAAAGCCATAATATACCACAATCTGCCATATTTCCGGCTCCCCTCCGATCCAGGTACTCCATCCTGATCTTCCTGCCAGACTGCAGAGATATTCATAAAAAAGCAGCAGTACCCTTGCCGGCAGGATTACCAGTTTTGCCGCAGGAATACTGAGAATTCCCAGCAGCAGCGCCGCCATTCCTCCAGTCAGCACTACCCCCACACTTGGAAGCACCAACAGATTCAGGATAAATCCGGCAATAGAGACTTCTCCGAAAAACTTCAGCATCACCGGCAGAGTCACAAGCTGAAGAGCTATAGGACTTACCAGTGCCTTTGTCCATTTTTTCTCCGCTCCTGCAAGGGCACAGATCTTTTCCGCAGCGAACCCCATTCCCAGAACACAGCCAAAGGACAGAAGAAATCCGCTGTCCAAGAGATAGGCCGGAGATTCCACAAGGAGCATCATGGCAGTTACGGAAAGAGCACTCATCATATCATAGATCCGTCCGGTGATCCTGGCTCCCATGGCGATCAAAAACATAGTTACTGCACGCATGGTGGAAACACTCCCTCCGGTCATGATCCCATACTGCAGCATCACTCCCAGAGAAAAAATCCCGGCAGGCCAGATTCCCAGTCCCATCTTCTTTAGAAGGTTGTAAAGCCCCATTCCAAGAATACTGATATGAAGTCCGCTGATGGCAAGGATATGTATGATCCCGGCCAGCTGATAGCTCATCTGTGTTTCCGGATCCAGTTCCTGTTTGTCTCCAAGCGTCATGGCACAAAAAACAGGTGCATCTTTTCCTGCTGCTTCCTTCAGGATCTGTCTGCAGCTTTCTTTTATCTCCAAAAGGAGCTGCCTGTAGCCGGAATACACTGCTGTTTTCTTTTGGAGCACAGCGTTCTTCATAAAATAATAAATATGACGACAGGCATAAAAGTGTTGGCTGTCAAAGCCCCCCGGATTCGCAGGACCTTCCACTCTTTTCAGCGTTCCCTTGACCAGGATCCGCATTCCCGGTTTCAGATCTTCTTCTTTTTTGAGAAATATTCTTACATTTTCAATTGGAAATTTTTTTGACTGATGGATAAGATATGTTTTTTTCAGATAAACAGACTGGGAAAATTCTGTGTTTTCATACTGTTCCACCTCCCCGCAGATCATGGAACCAGGGTGCGCTTCGATCTGCTCCTGCACATTTAACGGAAGGGGATTCCCCCTGATCAGAGGAATCCCCATAAGCTCCAGTGCGCCAAGACTCAGCACCATAAGAAAACACAAAAGACACATCGGCCTTTTCGCCATAAATGTTCTCCCGTTTTCTGATATTTTGAAATGTTTTATTTTTTCTATTCTTTTTTAGCCTTTGTGTGTGCCAGCAAGCTGTCGTTCCATTCATAGAACTTATAAAGCTGCATATTCTGGCCAAAGGTCACTTCCTTGTTTCCTTCGATGGAAATCTCAACTTTGTCCACATCCGTTGCCGCGATCAGCGTATTTACCACCGAATACACGGCAATCTGTTCCGAAACATCCAGCGCATAATCCTGAAATACGGAATTATAATCCACATAGCAGATTCCGTTTGCTCTCGTCAGGGAAAGTACCTCTGAATTCTCCGGTATTGTAGGATAATGTCCTTTTTCCAGCGGACCTCTTGCAAGCTGCTCCAAAACCACCGTAGCCTTCGGAAGATTTCGTCTGTAGCGGACACTTCTCTGTTCCGCTACCAGTTTATCTCCGTTTTTATTTGTGAAATACAAAGTAAAGGTGTCATAGCTGTACACATCCCCATCGGACCCGGAAAACTCCACAAAGGTGTCGTTGTTCATGGCTTCTTTATTGTCGAAAAGAGCATCCTCTTTTTTCAGCACACGCTCAAT
>ERZ773146.1695-NODE-1695-length-15665-cov-40.823254_pt1 | contig 15665 bp, 17 predicted proteins | sample MGYA00580847_ERZ773146 | MGnify/ENA primary metagenome ERZ773146 (study PRJEB29015, sample SAMEA2737830) | human gut metagenome | biome: human gut; feature: human-associated habitat; material: faeces | place: China | collected 2012 ...
GACTTTCTTCAGGTCGGTGTAGTGGCTGGAGATAACGATGGCGTAGTCGATGTTCGCGCCCATCTGGATAGAGTTGACGATGAGGTAACCCAGGAAGTACAGCTGCGAGTGCTGCAGATACGGGAACGCAAAGTTGATCCAGATACTGCCCTGAATGACGATGATGAGCAGCACCGGCAGACCGGCAGACTTGAAGGTGAACAGCAAAACCAGAATAACGAACAACGCAGACAGCACGCTGATGAGCAGGTTGTCCTGGCCGAAGGAGCTGGACAGGTCCATGGCGCTGGTGGTATTGCCTACCACGTAGTAGTCACTGTCATAATACTTGCCCACGATGTCATGGATCTTGTCCACAAAGGCGAAAGTCTCGCCGCTTTCCTCGGGCACGTTCAGGTAGGCGACCAGGCGGCTGTACTTGTCACTCTGCAGCTGGACCTGAGCCTTGTCCAACTGGGCGAACAGGTCGTCCAGCGTGTTCTGCACATCGCCGCCCAGGGTGATGTTGCCGTCCTCCATCTCCTGTTTGAGGAACATAAACATATCGTACAGCGGAACTTTGTAGTCGCTCAGGCCGTTGATGATTTCGCCATACTCGTCGTGCTCGACGGCGTAGGCACCATACAGAGCCTTGGCAATCTCGTAGTCCAGGTTGGCCAGCTCGGAGAGCTGGCGCGGGGTCAGGGCGTCAGTCAGCATGTAGCCGTCCATGGCTTCGATGTTGGCCAGACCTTGGGTAGAGTCGACCTCGGGACAGCTGTCCAGCTCGGCCAAAATCTTGCCCTCGGACTCGTAATCGCCCGCCGGTACGATGATGGCCACCATGTTGCTGGTGCCAAACTCACCCTTGATCTTCTGGTAGGCGGCCTGACGCTCACTCTGCTTGGCGGTGACCAGGTCGGTGTAGGTGTAGCAGTAGGGGCACAGGTTCGCAAAAACAGCTGCCGCGATGATGACCACCGCAAAGATGGGCGGCACGATGTAGCGGGTCTTGACGTCGAACTTGCCTACGGCAGTGATCCTGGGCACCAGGTTCTTGTGGCGGGTCTTGTCGATCAGCTTGCTGAACAGCACCAGCAGGCCGGGCATCAACGTAAAGACCGACAGCATACTGAACAGGATGGCCTTGATCAGCACAGTGGCCAGATCGCGGCCAATGCCAAAGTGCATGAACGCCAGGGCGGCCAGGCCGCTGATGGTGGTCAGCGAGGAGGAAGAGATCTCCGGGATGGCCTTGGAAAGCGCGGCAATGCAGGCTTCCCGCACGCCCAGTGTCTCGTGCTCGTCGCTGAAGCGGTGGCACAGAATGATGGCGTAGTCGATGGCCAGCGCCAGCTGCAAAATGACCGTGACCGAGTTGGAGATGAAGCTGATGGTGCCGCACAGGAAGTTGGTGCCCATGTTCAGCAAGGCGGCGGCACCAAAAGTCATGATGAGCACAGGCACCTCGGCGTAAGAACGGGAGGTCAGCGTCAGCACCAGTACAATGATGACGGCGGCGATGACGATGATAACGCTCATCTCGGATTGCAGGTCCGCCGAAGAATCGTAGCCGACCTCGGTGTAGATTGAGGTGTCGTAGTCGGCCAGCTCGGCGCGGATCTCGTCCATGGCGGCCTCGGCGCGGGGATCGTCAACCTCACCGTCAAAACTGACCGAGAACAGTGCGGAGGAATCCTTGTAGTGGTCTGAGGTCTCGTCGAAGTCGATGGAGTCCACACCGTCGATGTCCTCCAGCTGTTCTTCCAGCTGAACGGCCTTATCGTAGGTGATGTTGGACACCATGACGCGGGCCGTGCCATAGGTGGTGAAGTTGTCGTTCATCACAGTCAGGCCCTGGCGGGTCTCGGTGGAGTCCGGCAGGTAGGTGGTGATGTCGTTTTCCACGTTGACCCAGCCCGTAGCAATGACACAGAAAATCAACGCAAAGATGTATAAAAGGAAAATCAGATTACGCTTATCGACGATAAGCGTCGCCAGCTTTTCCATCGCATTACCTTTTGGCTTTTCGTTTTCCAAAGAAATGCAGCCTCCCTTAAAGTGGATGTCCCCCTATTTTGTATGCTACCATTATAAGAAAAAAATCCGTTTTGTGAAAGAGACAAAACGGATTTAATGTACAAAAATATGAACGCCTTTTTGTGTAAAAATACTAATAAATTGTGAACACTTTATTGAGGCAAAACTGCCGCCAAAGCGGCAGGGACGGTTTGGTAATAGTTGAATGAAAAAGAGTCATCGATGATACCCTCGCTGCCGGTGTAGTGGGCGTTTGTCTTGATGACTGCCCAGCAGTTTTGCGGCAGCGGCACCCAGATCTCGGCGCACGACGCACCCCAGTTGTCCTGAGAGGCGCAGCTGCGCAGGGCCTCCGGCGTGACCGCGACGGGCAGCGGCACAGCGGCATCCCAGGCAGAAATCAGGGCGTCGTTGCAGGGCGTTGTGTAAAATTCGTCTGTATAGCTGCCGTCGGCCAGCGCGGTAAAAAACTGATTGAGGGCTTCGCATACGACTTCCAGCTTGGTATCGGTCAGTACATTGCCGTCAGGCGGGACCGCATAGCTAGTAATGCCGTAGGGCGGCGCTTCCACGGAGCCAAGGTCCTGCACGCTGCGGTTCTCGTAGTGGTGGCCATCATCGTCCTCGTTGAGCACCCAGTAGGCGTCATAGCATTGCAGGGACGCAGGACCCCAGGTCAGCCCCAGCGGATTGGTAAGCTCGGCAGAAGTGATCCCCCAGAAAGAAACGTCCTCACTGGGGGATTCGTAATAGCTGGCCAGGGTCACGCTTTGCGTGTCCTCATAAAAAGGCGAACGGCCCAGCCAATCTACTTTTCCGTCCGCATCGAACGAGAGGTAATACTCATGCCGTCCGCACAGAAACGGCGTGTTGCCGGGGTCAGTGACGGTCAGGGAAAGGAACGGGCTGTCATATTCCCCGCCATACAGGGCGGCTTCCGTGACATTCAGCCCATCAAGGTCATCCAAAGGGAAAGTGTCGGTCAGCACACGTTCCGAGCAGGCAGCCCGCACTTCCTCCACATCGTTGCTGTATAGGCCCATAGCCAGACGGTGGGCATTTTCCTTGGCGGTATCATCGCGCAGAGACATGGAATACCACCAGAAATTGGCGGGTGTTTCTTTGGTGCTGTCCAGCGGCAGCATGGTATATTCCAGCAGGCTGGCCGGGTTAGGCGTAGGCGCGGGAGTTGGTTCTGGTGTAGGTTCTGCCGTTGGCTCCGGCGTAATTGCTGGTTCCGCCGCCGTGGAGACAGACGGTTCAGCCGAACTAGACACAGCAGTCCCCTCCCCTGCTGCGCAGCCCGCCAGCAGCAGGGTGCAGGCCAGCGCAGCACAAGTAATACGCAATTTCATAAAAATACACCACCTTTTTATTACACGAGAAACTCAGAGGCTCCCTTGTGTAAAGGGAGCTGTCAGCAAAGCTGACTGAGGGATTGTCCTGTCTGCGTTGTGATGCGGTTATAATCGTCACGCTTCAATCCCTCCGTCTGAGCTACGCGCAGCAACCTCCCTTTACACAAGGGAGGCTTTTACCATCTACTCTAATTATACCGTCCTATGTTTCCAATATGTTACAAAAATGCCCACAAAAACAAAAACACCGTGCGGTGTTGAACCACACGGTGTTAAAAGCTATTGTTAAGCTAAAATTACTTCAGCTCGACCTTAGCGCCGACCTCAGCCAGCTTCTTCTGGATGTCCTCAGCGTCAGCCTTGGAAGCCTGCTCCTTCAGCTTGGCGTTCGGGGTCTCAACCAGCTTCTTGGCCTCCATCAGGGAAGCGCCGGTCAGCTCCTTAACGGTCTTGATGACCTGCATCTTGTTGGCGCCAACGTCAGCCAGGATGACGTCAAACTCGGTCTTCTCCTCCTCAGCGGGAGCAGCAGCGCCGGCGGCAGCGGGAGCGGCAGCAGCAACAGCAGAAACGCCGAACTCCTCGCAGATGGTGTCAACGAGCTCTTTCAGCTCCAGAACAGTCATAGTCTTGACAGACTCGACAATGGCAGTGATCTTCTCAGAAGCCATGGTAGTTACCTCCATAAATTTTATAGTTTTAAGCGGCGCGGTTTGTATTCAAGGAGCGCTGCGCCGGTGCGCTCAACCTGCTAAACCTAAACTCAGGCAGCAGTCTCGTCCTGCTTGTCGACGATACCCTGCAGGGCAACAGCCAGACCACCAACGATACCGTTGAGGGAGCCAGCCAGCATGGAGAGCAGGCCTTCGCGGTTGGGCATGGTAGACAGGCTCTTGATACCTGCAGCGTCCATGACCTGACCATCGCAGAAGCCGCCCTTGACGACGAAGCGCTTGGACTTGTCGGCGTCAGCAAACTTGCACAGGATGCGAGCAGCAGCAGCCGGATCCTCCGGAGACAGAGCGATAGCCGTGTCACCCTTGAAGTACTCGGTCAGACCCTCGTACTGGGTGCCCTTGACGGCCAGGCGCAGCATGGTGTTCTTGACGACCATGTAGTGCACGCCAGCCTCACGCAGCTCCTTACGCAGCTTGGTGTCATCAGCAACGCTGATGCCGTTGTAAGCAACGACAACACCGGCCAGAGAGCCTGCGATCTTCTCGTTCAGATCAGCAACAAGAGCCTTCTTAGCTTCCAGAATCTTTGCACTGGGCATTTGAAATTCACCTCATTCCACTTACAGATTGGTTTCGGTAAGCGGCTTTTTATGTGATATACAGAAAAAAGCCCCTTCCCGTCGCCGGGAAAGGGCTTGAAAGCATTGCAATCAAACGCACGTTTCTCGGCAGGTGGGTAAAACCCGTTATGCCTTGCGGCACCTGCTGTCTCAAAAACAGCTTAATTAGTATAGCACGCGAACGTGCGTTTGTCAAGCGTTTTTCAGCTCAAAGCTGAAAAACTTATACGCCGTACTTATTGGTAGCAACGCGGACGCCGGGGCCCATGGTGGTGGCGATGGTAGCGCTCTTGAAGTACTGGCCCTTGGCAGCGGCGGGCTTAGCCTTGGCGATGGCATCCAGGACGGTGTCCAGGTTGGTCATCAGCTTCTCGGCGCCGAAAGAGGCCTTGCCGATGGGCACATGGATGATGTTCTGCTTGTCCAGACGGTACTCGATCTTACCGGCCTTAGCGTCGGTAACAGCCTTGCCGACGTCGGGGGTAACGGTGCCGGCCTTCGGGTTGGGCATCAGACCACGGGGGCCCAGGACCTTACCGAGACGGCCAACGCGGCCCATCATGTCGGGGGTGGTGACCAGAACGTCGAAGTCCAGGTAGCCGCCGGCGATCTTGGCGATCAGATCGTCATCACCGACCTCCTGCGCACCGGCAGCCTCAGCGGCCTTGGCGGCGTCGCCCTTGGCGATGGCGATAACGCGGACGTTCTTACCGGTGCCGTTGGGCAGGACAACAGCGCCGCGGACCTGCTGGTCGGCGTGACGGCTGTCAACGCCCAGGCGGACGTGCAGCTCAACGGTCTCGTCGAACTTAGCGGTAGCGGTCTTGCAGCACAGCTCCAGGGCCTCGGTGGGATCGTAAGTCTTGTTATTCTCGATCAGCTTAGCAGCGTCGATATACTTCTTGCCGTGTTTCATTGCGTATTACCCTCCTATTCAGCCCTCAACGGTAACGCCCATGCTGCGGGCGGTGCCCTTGATCATGCTGACAGCGGCCTCCAGGGAAGCAGCGTTCAGGTCGGGCATCTTGGTCTTGGCGATCTCCTCGGCCTGAGCCAGCGTGATGGAGCCAACCTTGTTCTTGTTGGGCACGCCGGAAGCAGTGTCGATGCCGGCAGCCTTCTTGATCAGAACGGGCGCCGGAGGAGTCTTGGTGATGAAGGAGAAGGAGCGGTCAGCGTAGACCGTGATGACGACGGGGATGATCATGCCCATCTGGTTCTTGGTACGCTCGTTGAACTCCTTGGTGAACGCCATGATGTTGACGCCCTTCTGACCCAGAGCAGGACCAACAGGGGGAGCCGGAGTTGCCTTGCCGGCGGGGATTTGCAGCTTGATGTAGCCAGTGATTTTCTGTGCCATAATACTTGCACCTCCAAATTTTGTGGTGAGTTGCGGCCTGCGGTGCAGACCTCCCACGGGCGCACGACCTCCGCGCGCCCTATAAAAACCGTACCCCGGGCACTGGCCCGTTCGCGGTCTTTACCGGAAACTAGGGTGTTCTGAGAAAAACTCAGAACAGCTTGACCTGATGCAGCTCCAGCTCTGCCGGAAGCTCGCGGCCAAACATGGTGATCCTTACGCGCACCTTGCGCGCAGGAATGTCGATCTCGTCGACGGTGCCGACGGAGCCTTCCATCGGACCGGCGGTGATCTCAACCGTATCACCGACCTTGTACTCGACCTCAAGGTCAACGGTGGTTTCGACGCCCATCTTGGCAACCTCCGCCTCGGTCAGGGGCTCGGGCTTGGACTCCGGGCCGACAAAGCCGGTGCAGCCGCGCGTGTTGCGCACGATGTACCAGGTGTTGTCGTTCATGACCATTTTAATAAAGACGTAGCCGGGGTAGAGCTTCGACTGAACCTCTTTCTCGCCGGTCTTGTTGCCGCGCTTGTCAAAAACTTCTTCAATGCGGGTCTCGGTGGGAACCTTGACGTCGCAGATCAGATCCTGCAGGTGGCGGTTCTCCACCATCGTCATCAGATCGGTTGCGACCTTGTTCTCATAGCCGGAATAGGTATGTGCCACATACCAATTTGCTTGCTCAGCCATTGTCTTTGCCTCCGCTCAACGCGCTCAGGCGCCGATCAACAGGTGGATGGCGCCGCCAAAGATGAGGTCCAGCAGGATCAGCACGACAGCTGCGACCAGCACGACCACGATAACGGTGATCGTATTGGTTTTGACGTCGTTCTTGCTGGGCCACACGACCTTTTTCAGCTCGCTCTTCGTATCTTTGAAATACTTGCCGATCCCTTTGAAAAAGTTCTTGACCTTGTCGAAGAAGGAGACCTTCTTCTTGCCGTCGTTCTTTTTGGGCTTGTCGCTTTGAGTCTGGGCTGCAGCGGTGGCTGCTTTATTGTCTGCCATCTCTAAGCTCCTATCCTCACTTGGTTTCGCGGTGAAGGGTATGCTTCTTGCAGAAACGGCAATACTTCTTCATCTCAAGACGGTCCGGAGAGTTCTTCTTGTTCTTCTCCTTGTTGTAGTTGCGCTGCTTGCACTCCGTGCAGGCCAGGGTGATCTTGACAGTCATTGTTCGGCACCTCCATTATCGGTTAATAAGCCTCCCTCGCGCTTGCAGGCGCCCTTGAAAAAGGGCATAAAAAATAAACCCGCAAAAGAGGTGCTATCATAATAACACGACTGCGGGTCTACGTCAAGCGGTTTTGCAAAAATTCTTGTAAAATTTTGACGGCCTTGCGCCGAACGCAGAAGCGGAAGCTCCGCGGGCGGGCATAGCCGCGTTCCCCGTCACAGCAGGAGGGCGCAAACGGCTGCCATCCCCTCCTCCGTCAGCTGCACGCCGCCCCGGGCAGTGGCCACGGCGGCGGTGGTGTAGTCAATCGTCAGGGCGGTGCGGGCACTTAAATAGGCCAGTGTCTCGCCCAGGGCGTTCAGGTCTGCGGCCAGCAGGTCGGTCAGCAGCCGGGCACTGCGGCTGCGCAGACCGTCGGGCAGACCGGCCAGCAGCGCCGGGTCCTGCCGCAGGAACGCCGCCCAGACGGCGGCGCGGGCCATGCAGCCCTCCCCTGCCCCGGGCAGCGCCGCCTGCAATTGGGCGATCAGCTCCGACGCCTGCGCGGCGGTACACACGGCGATGGGATCCTCGCCGTAGCCCAGGCGCGTGCGTGCGGCGGCATCCAGCAGCGATGCCGTGTCGATGCGTGCCGAGGCTGTGCGGCCCGCGCAGTCCGCCCAGGTGGCTGGCGTGGCCGCGATATAGTGCAGCGCCGGGGCGGCGGTCTCCCCCGTAGCCACCGTGCCGACGAGCAGCTGTGCGGCCCGCCCGGCCCCGGCAGACAGCGCACACTCCGCCAGCGTTGTTGTGCCCGAGGGTGCGCTGACGCACAGCGAACCCGGCAGTGCGCAGAGTGTGACCGTCTGCTGCGGGCCGTCCGCACGGGCCAGCACAAAGGCGGGCTCCTCCTGCTGGACGACGAGCAGCAGCGTATACACGCCCTGCGCACCCGGCTCGATGTGCAGCGTACTGTCCGCCGCCGACGCCTGGCGCAGGAGCTGCTGCTTCTGGTATTGGTCGGTGAAGAACGCGACGGTCAGCACCATCGGCAGCAGCAGAAGCAGCGTCAGCCCGAGGCTGTACCAGAAAATTCCGCGGTTGGAACGCATAACCCACACTCCCCCAGCAAAGACTATGCCTACAGTGTAGGCCGCAAGGGCCGCGCTTATACACTATTATAAAGGAGTGTCTGGTATGTTTGATGAATTTGGACCCCGCGGTGCCGAGGATGAGCGCGAAGGCTTCTGGACCGATTTGAGCGAGGTGCCCGACGAGCAGTACCGCGACGAGGATGAGCCGAAACAGACGCAGGAGGTCATTGTCCCACCCGCGCAGGAGCCGTATGGCCCGGGAATCGTGCCGCCGGAGGAGATCTAAAGTAAAAAGGCTTCCCCTGCGGGGGAAGCTGTCGCCGCAGGCGACTGATGAGGGGCAAGCTTGCGGAGGCAGCCCGTACACGGGGAGACGTCGCAAGCTCGCCCCTCATCTGGCCTCGGGCGGGGCCTCGGCCACCTTCCCCCACGGGGGAAGGCACGTACATTTATACCTTTTGATACACCAAAAAACGGAACCCGATCTCTGTCGTCAGGCTTTCACATTCCGCAAGCCGGGCTGAGCCGTCGGCGGGGGTGTTCCAGTAATAGGGCGTCATGGCGAACAAATCCTGCACACTCTGCCCTTCCAGCGTGATGACAGCGGTGGACTCAACGGCCTTCACAAACGCAAAGCCGTCGTATTCGGTCTGCCGGACCTCGTTTTCATACGGGCAGTCGTACAAAATCTCTTTCAGGCCGAACAGATGCCGCGCGGTGGGCACGGCGTAAACAAGATGCCCGCCCGGGCGCAGCATACGGGCAAACTCAGCCTCGGCCATGGGCGAGAAGATGTTCAAAAGCAGGTCGGCCCAGCCGTCGCGCACCGGTGCACAAAAGCTGCCGCCGACACAGAACGCCGCGTCGGGCACGAGCTTCGACGCCAGCCGCACGGCCTCCTTGGACAGGTCGAACGCTGCAATCTGAGGGAAGCCCAGCGCGTCATACAGGTACTTGTCATAGCTGCCCTCGCCGCAGCCGGCGTCCACAATATGGTCGTGGGGCAGCGCGGCGCAAAGCGCGGCCAGCGTCGCCATCAGCGGGGCGTAGTGCCCTGCCGACAGGAACGCGCGGCGGGCGCGGACCATGGCCTTGCCGTCGCCGGGGTCGGCGGCGTGCTTCTTCTGCATCGGCAGCAAGTAGGCGTAGCCCTCTTTGGCAAGGTCAAAGCTGTGGGCGCTGGCACAGCGCAGGCTGCGCCCGGCCAGCAGCAGCGGCCCGCCGCATACGGGGCAGCGCAGGGCTGCCGCGGTGGTGGGGGTCATTCGGCAGCCTCGGCGGGCGTGGCCGTCTCGGGGGTGTCCGCTGCGTCCGATGCCTCGGGCGGCAGCGGCACAGTCATACCGCCGTGGGCGGCGAGATAGTCCTCGAAATTTGCGAATTTCTGCTTCGGCGGGCGGCGGGAGATCAGATCGAGACCCGGCTGCTCCGGCGCGGTGCTGCGCGGGGCGCGGGCATTGCGGGGCGGGCGCGGTGCCTTGGGCTGGTCGCGCAGCGGCTGGCTGGGCACCTGCGGGGCCGGGCGGGCATTGCGGCGCGGCGGCTGGGGCGCAGCAGGGCGTGCGTTCTGGGGCGCAGCAGGGCGTGTGCTCTGGGGCGCATTCTGGGGTGCAGCCGGGCGCTGGGCCGGGGCATTCTGGCGCGGTGCCTGCTGGCTCTGCGGTTGGGCGGGTCTGCCCTGCCCGCGGCGGGGGTGGCTGCCATTGGCGCGGGGCGCATTCTCGCTGCGCGGTGCCTTGGGGGCTGCGGGCGCAGCGGCCTGCGGGGCCGGCTTGCGCGGCTGTGCGGGGGCTTTCCCCTCACGCGCGGGCTGCTGCGCCTGCGGGGCGCTGCCATTGCCAGCAGGGCGACGGCGGCGGCGACGGTGCGGTGCACCGTTCGGGGTTTGTGCAGCTTTTTCCATAATTCACCTGAATCCTGTTATACGCCGATGACACGGCATTCATTGTAATATCGTTTTTCCTCGGCATGGCCCATGCTGAAGGTCTTGCGGGGCAGCACGCCGCCCAGCACAACGCCCTTGAACAGGTCAGCCTTCGCAAAGTCGGGCAGCAGAATGGCCGTGGCTGGTTTGGCCGGGTCGGAGGCCAGCGCCAGCGCCGTGCTTTCGCCGTGGATGTAGTCCACGGTCACGCCGGGATGGGCGGGCAGGAAGTCCGCCAGAAATGCCTCCACACTGCCGACGGTCAGCGGCGCGGGCGGGTTGGCCAGCGCGACGGCACTCTCGCCGTGGGCATCGGCCAGGCGCAGACGCTGGTCGGACATCGTCGTACTGCTCCCCTGCTGCTGGTCCCAGGCGTCGAGCGCGGCATACAGCTCCTTGGCACCGACGCCGAACACGACGCGGTGGATCGGCTCGATCTCAATGGCGGGGCTGTGGACGTTGCAGATCTCGGCCAGGCACCAGCGCGCCGGATGGGTCCTGCGCTGCTCCTCGCTCAGGGTGGGCTTCAGCTCCTCCCAGTAGGCCTTGGCGGTGGCCAGGCTGTGATTGCCGTCACCGACGGCCAGTACCATCGGCTGCTGCCCTTTGGCAGCGGGCCAGCGGCGGGCAAAGGCGGCAGGGTCGGCCAGCGCCGCCAGCGCGGCGTCGATCCCGGCGATCAGCGCGGGGTCCTCGACGGCCCAGCCGCGCAGATGCCCGCCGCCCAGCATCAGCTCGCCGTCGTAGAGCGGCGGCAACTGGTTCTTCATCAGCCCGATGGGCTCGATCAGCGTGCAGTCGGCGTCGTCGGCCAGCATCATGACGTGGGGCGTTTCCAGCGTCGCCCCGCGGCGGACCTTGAGGCGCGGCGGGATGCGCTCCACGACGGTGCTCTCGCTCGGGCGGATAGCGGGCTTGGAGCCCTTCGCGTAGTCGTAGGCATCAAGATCGACAGCGCCGACAAGGCCCTGCCGGACCGTGCCGTCCATCTGGGTACGCTCAACATAAACGTAGCCATGTACTTTCCGGGTCAGAACGGTTTTACGGTACTCCTCCATCGTGCGGCGGATGCTCTCTAAGCGCTCGGCCTCCTGCGGGGTGCCTAAGTACGCCTCCGGCAGAACGATGTGCAGGGTGCTGGGCTTGCCGTCGGCCAGGTGCTCGGCGCGCTGCCAGTACTCCGGCTGGGAGGTGAACTGGTCAACGGCGATGCAGGCCCACGGGTCCAGCGGGACCCCGGCGGCGGGCAGTAAAATATCGGCTGCGGTAAAGCAGGCTTCGGACATAACAACGACCCCCTAACAGTTACAGAACAACGGTGTGGCCAACCAGAGCGTAGATCGCCAGCGACAGCACGCCGATGTAGATCATCGAGCTGGGCAGACCCTGGAAGATCGAGGAGATGACCTTACTGCGCAGACGGCGGCGGCCCTCCCGAACGATAAAGACGGCAAAGACATAGCCCAGCCCGCTGCCCAGAGCGAACGCGACGCTTTGCAAAATCGTATAGTTCTGGTTCGCGCAGATGAGCATCGTGCCCAGCACGGCGGTGCTGCAGGTGGCAAGGCTGAGTTGGCTGCGGCAGCTGGCGCGCAGCTTGCGGGGCAGCACGCCCAGCAGCAGCCAGGCCACGGCCATGGCCGCGATGCTGCAGGTCAGGTAGACGATGGGCCGCAGGGCCGAAATGGGAAGCCATGCGGGCAGATAATCACGCAGCCACGGGAAAAACAGGTCGTGTGCGGCCCAGCCGGCAGGTGCGGACAGCGTGATGACCAGCAGCAGCGGCAGGCAGAAATCCCAGACCTGCGCGCGGTGGTCGGGCACGAGCTTCATCAGGCGGGTGACGCCCAGCGCGCGGGCCAGGATGACATTCTCCGCAAAGACGGCCAGCACCATATAGCTGATAAACTGCACAATACCGTTTAAAATCGGCTGCAGCTCAGTGCTTACGGTCAGCATACAGGCGGCGCACCTCCTCATGTTTATAATCGGTGTACAGGTTGGCAGCGGCGCACCAGATGGCGGCCAGGATGCCCACGATGACAAAGCCGCCCGCGGGCAGTGCAGCCAGCGGCAGCAGCGCATTGTGCAGGATGACGTTGCCAAAGACCGCGCCCGTGGCCAGCAGCTCACGCAGGCAGCCCACGATGAGCAGCACAACACACATGCCGAGTGCGTTGTTGAAGCCGTGGCGGAACGCATCCCTCACGGGTTCAAGGTCGGAGAACTCCATGCGCTTGACGATGGCGGGCTCCACGACCATGATCGGCAGGTAGATGCCCAGCAGCGTCAGGTCAGAGCCGAACAGTGCGTAGAGCAAAACATACGTAGGGATGTAGAGAAGCGCCGCAGAGTAGCAGTACACCACGGGGCGGAAGCGGTTCTTTGTCAGATGGCAGATGGCCACGGCCAGCACACGGGTGAAGGTGACCAAAATCAGTGAGGCGATACAGAGCATGAGCGCCCGCTGGCCGTCCAGCGCGGCACCGATGACCGGGGCCATGCCGAGGCCGCGCACAAGCACGGGGTTGGACAGCCAGATATGGTCGGCGCGGATGCGCTCGTTCAGGGAAGCCTCCGCCGCGGCGTAGGAACGCGAGGCGCTGGCTTTTTTGGATTTCGGCGCAGGGGTCGGCTCCGGGTGGGCGGTGTGCTCTGCCGGGGCGGGCGCAGCCGGTGCCGCAGGGGCCGCCTTTTGTACCGGCGGCATGACCTGCGTGGACTGCTGGGCGGGCTGTGCCGCGGGTGCAGGGGGCTGCACGGCATGGGCGGCAGGCTCGGCAGTTCTGCGCTTCGGGATCGAGATCGTGCGGGTCTCGTCAGCTGCTGCGGGTGTCTGGTCGCTGCGGGCAGCGGGAGTGGGCTGGGGTGCTGCGGACGGTGTGACCGCGGGGCTCCTGTCGTACTCCCGGTCCCGGTAGCTGCGGAACCGATCCTCCTCGGCCTGGGCTTCCGCCTGGCGGGCGGCCTCGCGCTCAGCCTGGCGGCGCTGGACCTCCTCCAGCATGGCGCGGCGCTCCGCGGCGGTGTACCGCGGGCGGCTCGTCGGGATGATGCCGCCGCTGCGGGCGGCATCACTGCGCCCGGGCGCGGGCTGCTGCGGTGCGCCGGGCTGCTTTTCCGGTGCAGGGGCCGCCGGGGCGGCGGGCGCCTTGCCGGTCTGCATAGCGGCAAGGGCGGCCTCGATCTCGGCGCGGGAGGCGCCCTTCTCCGCCATGGCGCGGGCGACCTCGAGCATCTCCCTGGTGATGTGCGGGATAATTAAGGTCTCGGAGCGCTCCTCGCCCCGGCGCTTATTCGGGTTTTGTTGAATTGGCAAGGCGCTGCTCCTCCTCTCTCATAAAGCGGATGCGTTCGGTGCGGTGGCTGATGAGATCGAGCCATTCGGGGATGGAGCTGACGATCAGCAGCGCACAGCAGGCCGCGCACTCATACGGGCTGAACACGCGGAACACATAGGTCATGATGCCCAGCGCCGCGCCGTAGATGATGCGGCTCATGCGGCGGTCCGGCATCGTGACCGGCTCACAGACCAGGAACAGGCCGGTGAACAGTGCCGTGCCGGACAGGACGACATATTTTTCCAGATAGAAGCGCTGGCGGATATATTCCCACGGCAGGCTGAAGGTCGGCAGCTCGTTCAGATTCGGGAAGAACCACGGCAGGCCGATGACAAAGATAAAGAACGGAATAACGACAGAAAGCTTGATGTGCCCGCGCACAAGCAGGAACAGCCCGCAGGCCATCACGACCAGCGCTGCGCTGGTGCCCATGGCGGCGGAGACGTTGCCGGTCAGCAGGTTCATCGTGCTGGCACTGGGCAGACCGCCATCCCGCAGAGTGGCGTTCATGCCCTCGACGAGAGTGGTGTTCACGCTGCCGAACAGCGGCAGCTGCGTGCCGGGAATGGGGTACGAAAAGACGTCCTGCGGCCACGAGATACCGGCCACGACGACGCCGACGGCGGCGGGATGGAACGGATAGTGGCCCTCGCCGCCGAACGCCTCCTTGACGAGCACGGCGACGATGACGGCGGAAATGACGATGGGATACGAGATGCTGGCAGGCATCAGCAGTGCGATGAGCGCGGCAAAGCACTCACTGGACGGCTCATGGGACTGGTAGCCCGTGCCGTGCAGCGGGGCCAGGGCACAGTCGCACAGGTAGGCGGTCAGCAGTGCGGCCAGCAGCAAAAGCACCGGGCGCGCACCGTAGTAATACCACGACATGCCGATCAGCGGGACTGTGCACCACAGCAGGTCACTGTAGTAGCTGTAGTTCGCGCTGCGTTCAACTTTTTTACGATTGGGCATAGGGAAAAAGCTCCTTTACTTGCTGTGCAGGACGTTTACCACAGCGGCAGGATCCATGGCATGGAACAGCGAGCTTCCGGCCACGAGCCAGTCGACTCCGGCAGCGATGCACAGGGGGCCGGTCTCGGTGTTGATGCCGCCGTCCACCTCGATCAGGGTATCACAGCCGCGGCGGGTGCGCTCGGCACAGATGGCGGCAATGCGCGTGGGGGTGGTGGGGAGGAACTTCTGCCCGCCGAAACCGGGCTCCACGCTCATGACCAGGATCAGATCGACAACGCCCAGATACGGGAAAACAGCTTCCACCGGCGTGCCGGGACGGATGCTGATGCCGACCTGGCAGCCCGCAGCGCGGATAGCGGCGATGACCTCCTCTGCCGTGTCCGGCACCGCTTCGAGGTGGAAGGTGATGAGGCTGGCCCCTGCCCTGGCAAAGTCGGCGGCGTAGCGGGCCGGGTCACTGATCATCAGGTGGACATCGTAGTAGACGTCGGGCATAGCGGCATGCAGGCATTTCAGCACCGGCGCGCCGTAGCTGATATTGGGTACAAAGTGCCCGTCCATCACGTCAAAGTGCATCAGGTCGACACCGGCCTCCAACAGGCGGGTGCAGTCATGCTTCAGGTTGGCAAAATCAGCCGACAGGATCGATGCGGCAATTTTCGTCATAATGTATATACTCCCTTGATAGTCCCTCTTTGTTGTACGTAGTATGTGCAGTGTGCACATATAAAACTATTATAGCCCATTGCGCCCAAAAAAGCAAGAAGCCCGCAGACCGGGTGTCCCGGTTTGCGGGCTGGGAGCGTCTTGCCTCCCTCTGCGAGGGAGGTGGCCCGTAGGGCCGGAGGGAGAGAACCTTGCCATGGCCCGAAATATTTCGGACAGCGGCAAAGTTCTCTCCCCCACCGCCTGCGGGCGGAGCCCCCTCGCAGAGGGGGCCAAGGAGTTTTGTGACAAACGGGGAATCCTCCCCGAGGGGGAAGGCTTATTTCTTTTCACTGCGCCAATGATGCACGGTCTGCAGCTGGAACTCAAAGTCGCGGGCATCCTTGGCAAGCTGGCTCGAGAGGATGATACCCGAGATAAACAGCAGCAGCGCCGCCACCAGCACAAAGCAGCAGACGATCAAAGTCGGGAAGC
>ERZ773146.1711-NODE-1711-length-15612-cov-50.050202_pt1 | contig 15612 bp, 10 predicted proteins | sample MGYA00580847_ERZ773146 | MGnify/ENA primary metagenome ERZ773146 (study PRJEB29015, sample SAMEA2737830) | human gut metagenome | biome: human gut; feature: human-associated habitat; material: faeces | place: China | collected 2012 ...
ATCCGGCAACAGTGATATTGCCCTCCGTAGGATCGAGCTCCTTGAGCAGAAGCCTGAACAGAGTGGTCTTGCCCGAACCACTGCTTCCAACGATAAATACGAACTCGCCTTTCTCTATATTAATATTGACATTCTTGAGTGCCTGATTGCCCCCAGGATATGTCATACTCACGTTCTCTAATTCAATCATAATATCTGTAGTCTCCTTCGACCTGTATCTTTATTTTTCTCCCCTTTACTCAATCCAAGCAGAATTGTAACAATTCTGTAACATTTTGTCAAGCGTTACCATATATTACATTTCTTAATTCTTTTTCGACCTTTCGCGGCATTACATCGTCTCCATTTTTTCGCTGTTTTCACAAAATTGTGACATGAAATTTACGGAAATTACACTATTCAAATTGACCTTAGTGTAAATAAACTTTATAATATTTAACTAAGAAAAAATATGGGAGGATTATTACTTATGGATAATCAAAAAGAAGCCATTCGTGATGCACGTAAGCTTGGAATTCCAAAGATGCTTTTACTTGGATTCCAGCATATGTTTGCCATGTTTGGTGCAACAATTCTTGTTCCGCTTCTCGTAAACGGATACTTCGAGGGTCAGGGACTCTCAATTCAGGTAACTCTTGTATGTGCCGGTCTTGGAACACTGTTCTTCCACTTATGCACAAAGCTTAAGGTACCTGCTTTCCTCGGTTCTTCATTTGCATTTCTTGGAGGTTTCTCCACAGTTGCAGACCTTAAAACAGGCATATTCAAGGACATGCCAATGGGCGAAAAGCTTCCATATGCATGTGGCGGTATTGTGGTTGCAGGACTTCTGTATCTTGTACTTGCACTGATCGTCAAGCTTGTCGGCGTGAAGCGTGTCATGAGATTCCTTCCACCAGTGGTTACCGGACCTATCATCATATGTATCGGTCTGAGCCTCGCACCATCAGCTATATCAAACGCATCCACTAACTGGCTGCTTGCATTTATCGCACTGGCTGTTGTCATTGTGTTCAACATCTGGGGCAAGGGCATGTTCAAGATCATACCTATCCTCATGGGTGTACTTATCTCATATGGCGTTGCACTCATACTTCACTTCTGTGGTATGACCAACCCTGATGGTTCAGCAATACTCAGTTTTTCTGGAGTTTCAGACGCACATTTTCTCGGTCTGCCACCTTTCCAGATCTGTAAATTTAACTTAACTGCCATACTTGTCATGGCTCCTATCGCCATCGCTTCCATGATGGAGCATATAGGTGATATATGTGCCATATCAGCAACTGTAGATCAGAATTTCCTTGAGGATCCAGGTCTCCACAGAACACTTATCGGTGATGGTCTGGCAACATCTCTCTCCGCACTCTTTGGCGGTCCTGCCAACACAACCTACGGAGAGAACACAGGAGTTCTCGAGCTCAGCCGCGTTCACGATCCAAGAGTTATACGACTGGCTGCCATTTTTGCAGTTATTCTCGGTTTCATACCTAAGGTTGCAGAAGTCATCCGCTCAATGCCTTTCGCCATCATTGGCGGCATAAGTTTCATCCTCTACGGAATGATCTCAGCCATAGGTGTAAGAAATGTGGTTGAGAACCACGTAGACTTCACGAAGTCAAGAAACCTGATCATCGCAGCCGTTATCATGGTATGTGGACTTGGTTTCAAAAATGGCCTTACATTCACGATCGGAGGCACAACTATCACTCTTACAGGACTTGCCCTCGCAGCTATATCCGGCATCCTGCTGAACGCTATACTGCCTGGTAACGACTATACATTTGGTGAGAACACCAAGGGTGATGTAAGCCGCGGACTTGGAATGAATCCACAGAACTCTGACATTGAGGCATAATAATTATCTGTATATTATTTATTAGGAGGTTACACAATATGACAGATTACACAGTTATGACACATCCACTTATTCAGCATAAGATTTCAAAGCTCAGAGATAAGAACACCGGAACTGCCGAATTCCGTGCACTTGTTGAAGAGATCGCCATGCTCATGGGATATGAGGCTCTGAAAGATCTTCCTACCGAGGATGTATGTATAGAGACTCCTATCGAGGAATGCATGACTCCGGTCATCGCAGGAAGAAATCTTGCGATCGTACCTATTCTCCGTGCAGGACTTGGAATGGTCAGTGGACTTCAGGCTCTGGTTCCTACAGCCAAGATTGGACACATCGGTCTGTACAGAGACGAGGAGACTCATGAACCTCACGAGTACTACTGCAAGCTCCCTGATCCTATCGATGAGAGACTTATAGTTGTCACGGATCCTATGCTTGCAACCGGAGGATCAGCTGTTGCTGCCGTTGATTTCATCAAGCAGCACGGCGGTAAGCATATCAAGTTCATGTCGATCATCGCTGCACCGCAGGGAATTGAGAGACTTCTCAAGGCTCATCCTGACATCCAGCTCTATGTTGGACATGTTGACCGCGAGCTGAACGAGAATGCTTACATCTGCCCAGGACTTGGCGATGCCGGCGACAGAATTTTCGGAACAAAGTAAGATCTTTCAGACATGATATTTATACCAGCAAAGACATGCCGCAGCCCAGCACATATACTGGGCTGCGGCATGTCTTCTCTTCCCAACATTTTCACACTTCTAACATTTTTATTAAGAATTCTTTTTCGATATCCATTTGCAGGCCTTTCATGTTATCATATAGAGACTGGAGGTCTTTTTTATGGAATCACAGAAGAGATATACGAAAAAACAGAGAACACTGGACATTATCGAGAGGCTGAAGAAGGAATATCCTGACACAGTATGCACCCTCGATACTTCACACGCATGGCAGCTTCTTGTCAGTGTCCGCCTGGCGGCGCAGTGCACTGATGCAAGGGTGAATGTGGTAGTCCAGGATTTATTTGCCAAATATCCGGGAGTAAAAGAACTGGCTGCTGCCGATGTCAGTGACATCGAGGCCATTGTGAGACCTTGCGGACTGGGGAAGAGCAAGGCCAGAGATATTAGTGCATGTATGAATATGCTTGTTGATTCCTATGATTGCCAGGTTCCTGACAGTCTAGATGAGCTGCTTAAGCTCCCCGGCGTAGGCCGCAAGAGCGCAAACCTCATCATGGGTGATATCTACGGCAAACCTGCCATTGTAACAGATACCCACTGTATACGCCTTGTCAACCGAATGGGACTGGTTGACGGGATAAAAGATCCGAAGAAGGTTGAGATGGAACTGTGGAAGCTTGTACCTCCAGATGAGAGCAATGACTTCTGTCACAGGCTGGTGGATCACGGCAGATCCGTGTGCACAGCCAGAACGAAGCCACATTGCGACGCATGTTGTCTAAGCGACATATGCAAAAAGATCATCTGATTTATCATACAAACGGAAAGGAGTTACTTATATGGAGTATATGGAGAATCTGACAGAATACGTGGAGAAGCAGGCTTCTCTCTGTCAGCAGCATGATGTGATAGACAAAGAGCTCTATGCCAGATACGGAGTAAAAAGAGGACTGCGTGATGAGAATGGACAGGGAGTTCTGACCGGTCTTACCAATATATCACAGATCATAGCATTTAAGGATGTGGATGGCCAGAAGGTTCCGTGTGACGGACAGTTATTGTACAGAGGCTATGATGTACAGGATCTCGTAAAAGGCGGCAAAGGAAAACGCCATATATTTGAGGAAGCTGCTTATCTTCTTCTCTTCGGAGAACTGCCTACCGAGGCTCAGCTCTCAGAATTCAGCAGTGTCATCGCCGAGTCCATGAACCTGCCGACCAACTTTACCCGTGATGTCATCATGAAAGCACCTAGTGTGGATATAATGAACTCCATGACAAGAAGTGTGCTGACTCTGGCTTCATACGATAATCAGGCTACCAACCTGGATATAGACAATGTTCTCAGACAGTGTATCGGTCTCATCGGAACATTTCCTATGATGGCTGTGTATGGTTATCACGCATACAACCATTATGAGAACGACGGAAGTATGTACATTCACAGACCTGACAAGGATGCTTCCGTGGCTGAAAACATCCTCAGGATGCTCAGGCCTGACATGAAGTATACCGAGCTTGAGGCAAGAGTTCTTGACATAGCACTTCTGCTTCACATGGAGCACGGCGGTGGTAACAATTCCACATTCACCACAAGAGTTGTAACGTCATCCGGCTCTGACACATACTCTGCCATTGCCGCCGCCCTTTCATCCCTCAAGGGAAGGAAGCATGGCGGAGCCAATCTGCAGGTTATGAACATGATGGATGATATAAAGGAGCACATAAAGGATTACCATGACGAAGAGGCCATAGAGGCATATCTGGATAAGCTGCTGAACAGGCAAGCCTACGACCACAAGGGACTCATCTATGGTATGGGCCATGCCGTTTACTCACTGTCAGACCCAAGAGAAAAAGTCTTCAAGTCATTTGTCGAACAGCTTGCCGCTGCCAAGGGCAGGGACGAGGATATGACTCTGTACAACAACATTGAGAAGATCGCGCCAAAGCTCATCGCCAAGGAACGCAAGATATACAAGGGTGTCAGCCCTAACGTAGACTTCTACAGCGGATTCGTGTATGAGATGCTCGGAATTCCTAGGGAGCTCTACACACCGCTCTTTGCGGTGGCACGTATAGTTGGATGGAGCGCTCACAGAATCGAGGAGCTTGTCACTACAGACAAGATCATCAGACCGGCATATAAGAGTCTGGTTAAGTATAGAGAATATGTAGACAGAGACGCCAGATAGTCAATGTGTTTTCAATAACCTTAAAGCCCTGTCAGACTTAACATTCATATGTATCCATAATATGAGACCCATATGAATGTTAAGTCTGACAGGGCTTTATGTTTTTCCTGTTTCTAGTTTGTATCCCCACTTCAATTCAGATCCCAATGAAAATATCCGGGATACATATCACAGACAATTATTTGATCTTCTCAATGAAATCGAGAAGATCATACTTGGATATAGCTCCGACACTCCTCGATGCCTCAACACCATTCTTGTACAGTATCAATGTCGGAACACTGAACACCTTATTGGCAGCCGCAAGTCCGGGATTCTCATCCACGTCCACACTGAAGAAGTCCACTTCACCATTCAGTTCATCTGCAACCGTGTGAAATACCGGTGCCATCATTTTGCACGGTCCGCACCATGTTGCTGAGAAATCCGCAACCGCCACACCGCATGCCTTTATATCTTCAAAATTATCGCCTTTTACCGTTTTTACCATACTGATCATCCTCCATTCTATTGTGATGAACACACGCATCATGCTGTGCTCCACACACATCTGTATATTTTCATTTCATAAACATTCCAGATAATATCTGCTAATATTCTGCCCTTATGTTCAGCTATCTACTCATGTTTTATACGTACATTTTGTCATATCCTGTCGGCCCGGTCAACAATTCTTACAGATTATTTTTATTATTTAAATTTAAAATCATTTTTTAACTACAAAACTGCCCTCCTCACTAATGTTCCGGAATCCCGGGTACTCATCCCAGTGAAGAGGGCAGCTTTATTTTATATTCTATATGATTCTACGCTTCGATCATCAATATAATTCTATGCTCCAATCATCAATCCAGCAGCTTCTTCATACTGTCAAGACTTATGAGAAGCGTCGATGAATTGTGAAGCAGTGCTGATGTGGTTGGCTGGATAACTCCCATCACGCCCAGGATGATAAGTCCTGTGTTGATGGTCACTATCTTGCGATAGTTCCTGTTGATCCTGCTCATCAGCTTATTGCTGAGCTCCTTAAGTGTTACGAGCTCGTACAGATTGTCTGCACTGACAGTTATATCTGCGATCTCTCTGGCAATCTCCGCGCCATCACTTACGGCAATTCCAGCATCGGATGCCGACAGTGCAGGTGAGTCATTGATTCCATCTCCCACCATGATGACCTTGCGGCCCGCAGCCTTCTCGGCCTCGACAAACTTTGCCTTGTCCTCAGGAAGGACCTCTGAGTAATACTCATCCACTCCTACCTGCTCTGCAATAGCCTTGGCCGTTCTGTCACTGTCTCCTGTCATCATGACAACCTTCTTGATTCCCAGCTTCTTGAGCCTTGAAACAACCTCGGCCGATTCCTGTCTCACCGGATCCTTGATGGATATGACTGCTGCCAGCCTGCCATCGATTCCCATGAACAGATGTGAATGAGTCTTGGACAACGACTCGTACAGCTCTATCTTATCCTCAGGTATCACACAGCCCTCATCCTCAAATACGAAATGATAGCTTCCTATGACAACCTTCTTGCCGTCTATGCTTGATGAGATACCGTGAGCCACAACATACTCAACCTTGGAGTGCATCTCCTCATGCTCCAGCCCCTTGGCTGCAGCTCCTGCCACAACCGCTCTTGCCATGGAATGAGGGAAATGCTCCTCCAGACACGCAGCTATCCTGAGCAGTTCATCAGGATCTCTTCCGTCAAATGATACGACGCGTACAAGCGTAGGTGATGCCTTTGTAAGTGTTCCTGTCTTGTCAAATACTATCGTGTCTGCATCAGCTACAGCCTCCAGGAATTTGCCGCCCTTGACTGTGAGGTGATGCTTATTTGCCTCCTGTATAGCAGACAATACCGCTATAGGCATGGACATCTTCAATGCACATGAATAGTCGACCATGAGTACCGCAAGTGTCTTGGTGATATTCCTTGTTAAAAGGTATGTGAGGATAGTTCCACCGAGAGTCCATGGCACAAGACCATCTGCAAGATGCTCTGCCTTGCTCTCAAGTCCTGACTTAAGCTTCTCAGACTCCTCTATCATCGCAACAACTTTATCATATCTGCTGGTCTTACCAGTCTTTACAACTCTGACTACCAGCTCACCTTCCTCAACAACTGTACCTGCATATACACTGTCTCCGTGTCCCTTGTGGACCGGTACTGACTCTCCGGTGAGGGATGCCTGATTGACCATGCCCTCGCCCTGATCCACAACACCATCAAATGGAATGACATTGCCCATATGAACCACTACCAGATCATCCTTTGCGATCTTCGCACTGTCCATAAGTACATCACAATCATCCACACGCACCCATACCTTATTGATATTGAGTGACATGCTTCTTGCCAGTCCATCCACCGACTTCTTATGTGTCCACTCCTCAAGGATCTCACCGATCTCCAGAAGGAACATGACTGATCCCGCTGTCGCGAAATCATTTGTCAGAATGGATGCTGTTATGGCTGTTGCATCGAGAACCGGCACCTCAAGCTTCCTGTTCGCAAGACACTTGAGCCCCTTGCCTATATACTTGAGCGCTTTGACGGATGTCAGACAATACCGAAGCGGCATTGGCATGATCCATTTCTTGGTCATGTACCAGGCGGTCTTCCAAAACAGCTTGTCCTCATACTGTCTGTTCATGACTCTGCCTGATGTCTCTGTGAGATCCGCCGGAACCTCCACCCTGTCATATCCAAACTGTCTCAGCGCATCTATCACCGCTGCACGGTCACCATCATATATGATGATCGCGTCACAGGTTCTGTCGTGCACCTTGACCTCTTCCACTGCCTCACAGTTCTCCAGATAATACTGAAGTATGTCGGCCTGTGCCATGGTCATGCGGCTCTGTGCCATGTGTATACGCAGACGATTCTTTGTTTCATTTAAAATAGAAAACTTCAAGATCTTCGCCTCTTTCTTATGTTTTGTCTTATACTGATTACTCTTCTACAGTCTCTGCTGCATCAGCGCTCTCAGCCTCTGTGCACTCAGTATCCTCAAAGTCAGCCTCTGCTGCCTTCTGTGCTCTTGCCTCGTTGATATCCTTTGCTCCTGCGTAGATATCACCACAGTTCTCCTGGATAGTATTTGCTGTCTTCATGACACAATCCTTTGCTCTAAGAACACCAGCTGTACAATGTGTATATACGTTCTTTGCATCCTTGCTTGAGAGAACCTTGATACCAGCTGTTCCAAATAATACTCCACCTGCAAATATTCCAAGCTTCTTCCAGTTTACCTTCTTTAATGCCTTCATCATGATTTTGTCCTCCTTGATTATATATTTATTCTGATTAATGATATGACCACTTATACGCATGATAGATTATATGACAGGCTTCGCCGTGATTCGATTTTTCTAATCACGGTTTGTTCAATCAAACTCTCCTTAACGTAAAAAATGCATTCTCGATCTTCGTACTGTAGAAAGAGTCTGCATCTGTTTCGTGGCTTTTTATTTGCTGTAAGTATAGCACTGTCCCCGGCGTTAGTCCAATATAACATTCGCAATTTAAATGACTTTTTTTCTCAATAAGTATCAACAAGCTATCTTACACTTGTGACATTTTGTAAGGTTGCTTTTTTTCCTTCTATATACTATCTTATTACTATTGGCAAAGTCATATATACAAAGGAGATTCCATGTATGGATAATTTCAATATCAAAAGTATTCTGGTAATATTATTTTTATTTTTCATAGGATGCATCATGGGCTGGTGCATTGAAGTCATATTCAGAAAGTTCTTCTCCAAGAGCAACCCAAGCCACAAATGGATCAACCCGGGATTCCTCATCGGACCTTACCTGCCTCTCTACGGTTCAGGCCTGGTGGTGCTGTATCTCCTGTCCCTGATCCATATAGATGCTGTTGACGCCCATCCTGTTTTGCAAAAGGTTCTGGTGGTACTGATCATGGCCATCGCCATGACCGTTGTGGAATACATTGCCGGACGTATATTTATAATAGGAATGAACATCAAGCTGTGGGACTACTCAGATGAGTGGGGCAATATACAGGGCATCATATGTCCGCTGTTCTCATTCTTCTGGGGTGTGATCGCGGCACTGTACTATTTCTTCCTCCATCCACACATACTGAACGCTGTGTACTGGCTGGCGGATCACCTGACATTCTCCTTCTTCATCGGTTTCTTCTACGGGGTATTCGTGATCGACTGCGTTGTATCATTCAACCTGATGAACAAGGTGAAGAAATTTGCGAAAGAGAATGATCTTATTGTCCGTGTTGAGGAACTCAAGTCCCGACTGGCTCTGGATCGTGAGAAGTTCAAGGAGAAGCCAAGCTTCCTTCTCTCTCTTCACGATACAGCATCGATCAAACGAGCATTTGAGAATAACCCTGAAAGCTTCTCCATAACAAAGAAGATCAAACTGAAGGCTGAGGAGCTTACAGAGAACGTAAAGGAAAAAAGCGCTGTGATAAGTGAAAATCTCAAGGAAAAGAGCGAGGTGATCACCGAGGGTATCAAGGCTGCCGGAACTGAGGCAAAGGCCCGCATAGGCGAGACCCTGAATCGAAATGATTCATCAGATGTGGCCGACACAGATCTGTTCGACAATTCCCACAGGGACATAACAGAACACAAGAATGAAAAATAATATCATTCTAAGCATATAACAAAAGCAAAAATACCATGTACAGGCGAAATGCTGTACATGGTATTTTTTTACGTGCTCTATTTACTTTTTATCTGTACTTGACACTAGCCTTCTTGTAGGTTCCTGCCGTCTTTCCTTTGTATGGTTTTACAAAGTATGTGTACTTTGTTCCTGACTTCACACGGCGGTCAAGATATGTTGTGGTCTTTGCTTTCACAACCTTCACACATTTGAATCTGCCGCTGCCTGTCTTTTTGTATATCTTATAGCCGGCGGCTCCCTTTGTCTTCTTCCAGGAGACTCTTACTCCCTGTGAGGTATTCTTTGCTCTTGCGGTCGTGCAGCCTATATAATACTGGCTCTTTGCCTTGGAGCCGCCCTTTGTATAGCTGTTGTATGCCGATACTCTGTATGTGTAGGTCTTCCCTCCTACAACAGATCTGTCTACCATTGATCTCACAGAGCTTCCCTTCACTGTCTTTATAAGTCTGTATGCACCCTTGCCTGTGCGTCTGTATACCTTATAACCGGTGGCTCTTGAATCGGTATTCCAGGTGAGGCTTATTCCCTTACCTGTATTCTTCGTTTTGACCGTCACCGTCGCAAGCTTCAATTTGTCGAGTGTGACATTCTTGGTATATCCGCAGTTGCTGCATTTGTACTTCTGCGATCCCTGGGATGTGAATGTCGGCTGTTTTGTAACCTCTCCCGCCTGCCATTTGTGGCTCATACATGCTCCGAGATAGTAAGCGTCCTTTCTTGTACAGGATGGAGTGTCGGAAACCCAGATCACAACATCATTTCCGTAATATCCCATTCCATATATGTTTACACCTGATACATACTTCTGTCTTATGTCATATATAGCCCACGCCTTGCGCTCATTTACCTCAAGATCTATCCATGCAACATATCTCGATGTGCAGAAATAGAGCTTTTCCTGTGCAAGGAACAGTGTTCCATACTGTTTGTTAAGTGTCGTACCATCTGTATCCAGCCATTCATCCTGCCCGGTAAATATCGTTGTATTTACACCGTTGCTGAAGCTGTACTTGTTTATCTGATAGTATGATGACTGGCTGCCCTGCTTTATGCTGTACCAGTAGCCCTTTCTATAAAAGATGACCTTCTCAACGCCATTCCAGAACTGACCTTTTTCATATCGCTTATCCGTGGCATTGCTGTATGTTCCCTTCCATACATTTCCCACCTTTGTGTCATATCTGCCAAGATAATAATCGCTGCTAGCGGCCTTAGTCTTACTGTTCAAGGTGTCAAAGCTTACAAGGAAATAATCATGCATCGACCTTCCCGGTATATCACTTGCGGGATCATCCCAGGTTGCGTCAACGTGATACCACTTTCCACCTATATTTACAACATTCCACGCATGGTTTACATACTGGCTTGTGGCAACTCCACTCGGAACCCCGGCTTTCCTGAGAAAATACCACATGGTCTCCGCATATCCCTGACACACGCTGCTCCTCTTAACCAATACACCATACATATCATACATGTGGTCTCTTCCGGTTGTTGGATCAAATTCCTTAGCCCCGCTGGTGTCATATGCAACTGTGGATGTCAGGAACTCATGATATGCAAGCACGATCTCTGCCGGCTTCATGTTCTTTGTATTTATCTGCTTGTTCACTTCCGCTATGGCTGCATCCAACTGCTTCTTTTCGGTTCGGGCATTTGGCTTGTATGAGAACTTCAGATACACGACCTTTCCTGTGGTCTGGTCATACAGATAACTGTATCTTGCCACATACACGACCTCGGGATGCGCATTCATTGCGGTTGTGACTACATTTGCAACATTTCGTGTGGTCAATCCCCAGCTCTTTACATTGAGTCTCGGTGAAAATTTCTCCACAGCGCCGACAATGGCACTCTCATATTTCTTTGAATTTGCCGCTGCCAGTGACGCTTCCGATGAATCCGATGCTTCATCTTCTATTATCTGTCCGCCAAATTGCAGGATACCTGAAGTATCGCCCTCCTGCTCAAGCAACTGACCATAGCTGCTCTGTGATGAGTCATACTGTTCCTGAGTATCTTCCGCAAATGCTGGTATTTTTCCGCCGTACAGCACACACGCAGCGATGACGCCCACCACAAATATCATCCTGATACGCCGCACAGCTTCTGTGAGTCTTACATTTTCATATTTCATTCTTTTTCTCCCTTATAATTACGCAGTAAGCATCTACCTTTTTATTCTCTTCTGCGGTGACGCTGCACTGTATGTCTTATTATTCACTGCCTTCACAATGTAATAATAAGTCTGACCTTTCTTTGCCGTTTTGTCTGTCCAACTGAGAGTTTTCGCTGTTACAGTCTTGACTGCCCTGTATTTGCCTGTTGGTGTCTTTCTATACACAATGTATTTTTTTGCACCGGCAGACTTTTTCCAGGAAAGTTTCACTCCCTGTGCTGACTTCCTGACCGTGACAACCGGAGCCTTGATGTAGAGAATACTTGCCTCTGTATATCCACTGAGTACATTTCCATTATATGCCTTTACACAGTAGTAATACCTGTTTCCTGACTTGACTGTCTTGTCTACATAGCTTGTCGTTCCCGACTTGACTGTCTTGATACATACATATCTTCCCTTGGCGGTTCTCCTGTATATCTTGTAGCCTGACGCCCCTGACGCTTTATTCCAGGTAAGCTTTATCGCGCCGGCCTGCTGTGCAGACTTTACGGTTACCTTCGCAAGCTTCAGCCTTGCAATTGTGACCTGCTTTGCTGCGCCACATGTCTTGCACGTATATTTCCTGACTCCTGTAGCTGTATATGTAGCTTTCTTAGTAACCGTTCCATTATCCCATGCATGGGTCGTACATACAAGCTTGGCTATAGTCTCGGTCTTTGTCTCGCCACAGTTTGTACAGGTGTACTTCCTGGTTCCCTCTGTCTTGTATGTTGGCTGTATTGTCACTACTCCGGCATCCCATGCATGCTCGGTGCACACCAGTTTGTCCACAAGCTCTGTCTTTGTCTCGCCACAGTTCTCACATGTATATTTCTTTGTACCTGTGCTTGTATACGTAGGTGCTGTTACTACTACTCCGGCATCCCATACATGCTCGGTGCATACAAGCTTGGCTATAGTCTCGGTCTTTGTCTCGCCGCAGTTTGTACAGGTATACTTCTTGGTTCCCTCTGTCTTGTATGTTGGCTGTTTTGTCACTACTCCGGCATCCCATGCATGCTTTGTACATACCAGCTTGGCTATCGTTTCGGTCTTGGTTGTTCCGCAATTCTTACACGTGTACTTCTTGGTTCCCTCCGTCTTGTATGTTGGCTGTTTTGTCACTACTCCGGCATCCCATGCATGCTTTGTACATACCAGCTTGGCTATCGTTTCGGTCTTGGTTGTTCCGCAATTCTTACACGTATACTTCTTGGTTCCCTCTGTCTTGTATGTCGGCGCTGTCACAACCTTGCCGCTATCCCACACGTGGCTCGTACATACAAGTTTGGCTATCGTTTCGATCTTGGTCTCACCGCAGTTTGTACAGGTATACTTCTTGGTTCCTGTACTTGTGTAGGTCGGCTCCTTTGTCACCACTCCAGCATCCCACTTGTGGCTTATGCACATCTCGAATGTATACTCGGCATACTCCTTGTTATACTTGCTTGAATTGCTTGAATCCTTAGTTTTCTTTATATTAGGAGAATCTGTAATAAAATACACCAGCTTACCATACTGTTCTCCAAACGCATATAAATTATTTCCTGTTGAACTATTATACTGTGTTCGTATATTTATAAGCTCTGTAGGAGTTACATTTGTCGATGTAACATCTATCTTGTTCAAGCTATCCGGAGTAGTAAAATATAAATTATCACCTCGGAGATATATTGAACTATAAACACCAGGATAATACCCACCACTCGGAGTTGTCCATTTTGCAGTGCCCGAATACAAAACCTTGTTTATGTTAGTCGAATACTGGTACTTATTTATGTTAAATGATGTTTTCGAACTGCCCTCACTTATGCTGTACCAATAACCGTCTTTATAAAAAATAACTTTCGCAATACCATTCCAGAACTTACCACTCTCATAAGTAGTGTCCACCGCTGTCGTATATGTATCTCCCCACTGTGCGCTGACAACCATATCCGTTCTGTCCTTAGTGTGGTTGGTTAGCGTATTCTTATTCATTGTATCAAAGCTGACAAGGAAATAATCATGATATGATCTTCCAGGCATATCCCACACCGGATCGTCCCAGGTTGCATCTATGTGATACCATTTTCCATGTATCTTAACTATGTTCCACGCGTGATTGATATTTTCACTTGATGCGACTGCACATGAAAGGCCAGCCTCTCTTAGCAGATAAAACATAGTCTCAGCATATCCCTGACACACACAACTATGTTTAACCAAAGCTCCATACATATCATACCCGTGATTTGCAGCGATTGTTCCATTGAAATAATCCTCATATGCATATGCAACTGTGGATGTAAGGTACTCATGATATGCAAGTACTATCTCTTCATCGGTCATTCCACTGATATCTATCTTGCTCTTGACTTCCTGAAGTGCAGCATCAAGCTCCTGCTGCTCCTCCTTTGCATTTGTCAAATACGCAAATTCTATTTGGGTGATCGTGGAGCCAGAAGTCCAATATCTATAGCCTCCCGACAGACTGATAAACTCAGGATGAGAATTAATAATAGATCTTACTGCCCCGTTATCAATATCATCGCTCGTAAGACCAAGTCCCGATACATCTATATTCGTCTGCCACGCCTTGATTCCTTCAACAATAAGTTTCTCAAGTGCTGTTGCATCATACGTAGATGCCAGTGCAGCCACACCATGCTGCTGCTCGACGACAACGCCAAGTCCGCCTTTCTGCAAAGTGTCGTCCAGATCATCATATCCTATCGTAACCTGACTCTCATCTGAACTTACCCGAGTCTGATCAGATGCATATGCTTCCACTTTGCCGCCTGTCAATAGCACAACAGCCGCCGAAAATGCCAGGGCACCGATACAGATTTTTCTGCTCAGCCCCCTTAACCACTCAGACCTTATACTGCCTGCCACCGCTCTATATGATTCCCTCTTTTTTATCATAAAACTCCTCCTTAAACGATACGTTCCAACCTTATATTTCCGTTCATCCCTCAATACTTTTATTATATAGTTTTTTGACACTGTTCGATAGCTTTTTACCTCACTTTTGTACATCTTGTAGAAATTGACAAATTGCGCAACTTTGAGCAATTCATGATATCTTAATCACAAGCAATTATATCTCTTATTTCAAGCCGTTTTTCTTAATTATATACAATATTGTTCTTATGAATGGCAGTGTATATATTTTGTGTGTTTTGCACAAATTAAAATGTATTATCAAATTACAATTGAATTATTTGTCTATTTGTGCTACCTTTAAATAGTAAGTTGTGCAACCGCTTGCGCATATATTTTAACTTAGAACAGTTAATATAGAGTACATTACCTTTTATTTACAGGAGGATGACAGATAGATGAACAAAAACAAGCTTTTCCCACAGATAAATGGAATACTACACGGCGGTGATTACAATGCTGAACAATGGCTGGACCGCCCTGATATCCTGGCTAAGGATATCGAGCTGATGAAGGAGGCAGGAATGACTTCCGCTACTCTTGGTGTATTTTCATGGTCAGCATATGAGCCTGTTGAGGGCGAATACCATTTTGACTGGCTGAAGGATGTTATGGACAACCTGTATAATGCAGGCATTTACACCGTTCTTGCCACGCCATCGGGCGGCAAACCGGCATGGATGGCACAGAAGTATCCTGAGATCAGGCGTGTGGATTCCTATGATGTCCGGGAACACCAGGGTGTACGTGAGAACCACTGCATGAGCTCACCTGTATACAGAGAAAAAGTTGACAATATCATCCGTCAGCTCCACGCCCATGTGGGAAACCATCCGGGACTCATCATGTGGCATGTGTCAAATGAGCTTGGTGGCGAGTGCTACTGCCGTCTCTGTGTGAAAAGATTTCAGAATTACCTCGCAGAGAAGTTCGACCACGACATAAACAAGCTGAACAAAGCATGGTGGACCACCTTCTGGAGTCACTCATACAACAGCTTCTCACAGATTGAGCCGCCATACAAAAATGGTGATTTCAGTATCATGGGGCTGAACCTCGAATGGAAGAGATTTACCACATGGAACATGAACGATTACA
>ERZ773146.1717-NODE-1717-length-15593-cov-8.145772_pt1 | contig 15593 bp, 10 predicted proteins | sample MGYA00580847_ERZ773146 | MGnify/ENA primary metagenome ERZ773146 (study PRJEB29015, sample SAMEA2737830) | human gut metagenome | biome: human gut; feature: human-associated habitat; material: faeces | place: China | collected 2012 ...
TAGCACAGGCGGGGCGGCACCTGCGCCGCCGGGAGGATGACCGCCGGGAACTCGCTGCCCTGGCTTTTGTGTACTGTGATGGCATACGCAATTTCCAGCTCGTTGAGGTTCTCCGCCGGGTAGACCAGCCGCCGGTCGTCCATCCGCACCACCATGGAGCGGCTGCGCACGTCGATGGACTCCACGATGCCGATGTCGCCGTTGTAGGCGCCCACACCCTGTTCCCCGCCGATGCGCTGCCACGTTATCTCGTAGTTATTGCGCACCTGCATCACTTTGTCCCCCACCCGGAAGACCCGGGCCGCGCTCTGCAGCTCCGGCTTGCCCTTCCTGGGCGGGTTGAGCATGGCCTGTAACTCCGCGTTGAGGGCCTGGGTGCCGGTGGGGCCGAGCTTCGTGGGGCAGAGCACCTGAATATCCTTCACCGGGTCGAACTGGTAGCTGCGGGGCAGACGGGTGGTCACAAGGTCGCAGACCAGCTTCTGGGCTGCGTCGCCGTCGGCTTCGAGGAAGAAGAAATCGTCCGTCTTTCCGCCCTTTTTCAGCGGTTCGCCTGAGATGATGTGGTGGGCGTTCTCCACGATGAGGCTCTGAGCGGCCTGCCGGAATATCTCGTTGAGGCAGACCGTCGGTACCAGCCCGGAGCGGATGATCTCGCCGAGGATATTGCCCGGGCCGACGCTGGGCAGCTGGTCGGCGTCGCCTACCATAATAATACGGCAGCTGTACCGCAGTGCCGCAATGAGGGCCTGGAACAGCTTGACGTCCACCATACTCATCTCGTCGAGGATGACGACGTCGCACTTGAGCAGGTTCTTGTCATTGTGGATGAAGCTGACCACGCCGCCGGTGTAGTCCACTTCCAGCAGACGGTGGATGGTGGAGGCTTTCCGGCCCGTCAGCTCGCTCAGACGCTTGGCGGCGCGGCCTGTGGGAGCGCAGAGGGCTACCCGTTCGGCCTCGTTCTCGAGCAGCTGCAGGATGGCGTTGACCGTGGTGGTCTTGCCGGTGCCGGGGCCGCCGGTGAGGACAAGGCAGTTCTCGGTCATGGCCTTGCGGATGGCTTCCTTTTGGAGCGGCGCGTAAGCAAAGCCCTGCGCCAGTTCCAGAATCTGGATGTTCTTGTCGAGGTTTCGGGCCGTCTGCTTCCCGCGCCTGGTCAGCATGGCCAGACGGTCAGCGATGTCCTGCTCTGCAGCCAGCAGATCCGGCAGATAAATATACGGTGTGCCGTCGAACATCCGCACCTCCAGTTTCCCGGTCTGGATGCAGTTGTCCAGCGCCGCCGCCAGCTTTTCGGGGGGCTGGTGGATGAAGTTCGACGCCGTTTCCAGCAGCTGCGCCCGGGGCAGACAGGTGTGGCCGTTGCCGGCGTTGTGGCGCAGAGTGCGCAGAAGGGCGGCTTCCAGCCGCTGGGCGCAGTCCCCTGCCATCTGGTAATACTGGGCGATGCTGTCGGCATGGCGGAAGTCCAGCTGCAGCGGCTCCCCGCACAGCAGGTAGGGGTTCTGCTGGATGGCCTGCATGGCCCCCGGCCCGAAGGTGCGGAAGACCTCCATCGCCCGGCGGGGGCTGATCTCGAACTGAGCCAGATAGGCGATGAGCTCCCGCATTCCGAACATCCGCTTGAACTCCTGCTGGATGCGGTCGGCCTTGTCCGCCGAGATGCCCGGGATGAGGGTGAGCTGGGCGGGGTCGTTGGCGATAACTTCCAGCGCCGCCGCGCCGAATTTGTCAATGATCTTATCCGCCGTCCGAGCCCCGATGTAGGGCAGCGACCGGCTGGCGAGGAAGGCGTAGACGGCCTCGAGGTCTTTGGGCATATCCGTCTCGCACTCCTGTGCGTGGAACTGTCGGCCATAGGTGGCGTGGTTCTCGTACCTGCCCCGGCAGACGACGCTCTCACCGGCGTGGAGCTCTCCCACCACGCCGCACACAACGGTGACGACACCGCCGCCCGACACCTCGAACACAGTGTAGCCGTTGTCCTCGTTCAGGTAGATGATGTCCTCTACCGTGCCTTCCAGCCGTTCCAGCTCCTGCTCCATCGTCCCGCCTCCTCGTTTTGACACAACTATATATAGTATAGCGGTTTTGGGGGGATTTGTAAATACAACAAAAGCTCCCCCGAAGGGGAGCTGTAGGCGAGGGTCAATCCTCCACCCGCGCTGCGGCAAGCTCCTTCGTCAGCCGCCTGCGCACTGCAAAGTACGCCGGGATGAGGAAGAAGCAGGCGAAGAACCATGCCACAGGGCTGGCGATGCAGGCCGCAAAGTAGCCCCAGAGCGGCACGAACCAGAAGCCCACCATGGCACGGGCGACCATCTCGGCCACGCCCGCGAACATGGCAAGGCTGGAATAGCCCAGGCCCTGGATGGTGTAGCGGTAGATGATGAGGACAGCCAGCGGGATGTAGAACACGCTGTTCCAGAAGATGAAGCTGCGGGCATTCGCCATGATCTCCACCTCGCTGCTCTCGAGGAAGAGGCTGATGAGCGGCACATCCAGCACACGCAGGATGAGGAAGGATGCCACACTGTAGACGCAGCCAATTCCCAGCGCGGTATTGACGCCCCGGTCCACACGCTTGAGGTCGTGAGCGCCCATGTTCTGGCTGGCGTAGGTGGTCATGGCGGTGCCGATGCTCTCCAGCGGCACCGAGAGGAACTGGGCGGCCTTGCTGCCTGCGGTCTGCGCGGCCACGATGCTGCTGCCCAGACCGTTCACCGCGCCCTGCAGCACGACGCTGCCGATGGCGGTGATGCTGCACTGCAGGCCCATAGGGATGCCCATGTTGCAGAGCTTGAGGCAGTGGCTGGCGCTCAGACGGCCCTCTTCCCTGCTCCATTTCAGCTCCGGGTAGTGGCTGCCGATGTAGATGAGACTGCCGATGCCCGCCACCGCCTGACTGAACACGGTGGCGAAGGCCGCACCGAACGCCCCCATCCGGAAGATGAGGATACAGAGCAGGTCGAGGCCGATGTTCAGCACGCTGGCCACCAGCAGGAAATAGAGAGGCCGCTTGCTGTCGCCCAGCGCGCGCATGAGGGCGCTGGTGACGTTGTACAGCAGGGTGAAGGGGATGCCCCAGAAGATGGTGCGGATGTAGATGTCCGCGATGTCGATGATGTTGTCGGGGGTGTTGGTCCAGACCAGCACCGCCCGGGTCAGGGCCACCGTCACCACCGTGAGCACGACGGCGAAAAAGAGGCTCAGCCAGACGGTATTGGCGGTGTAGCGCCGCATCTCTCTGTAATCCTTCGCGCCGAAGGTCCACGAGATGGGGATGGAGAAGCCGCAGGCGATGCCGTTGACGAAGCCCAGCACCAGATAGTTCAGGCCGCCCACACTGCCCACCGCCGCCAGCGCATCCACGCCCACGAAACGGCCCACGATGATGGTATCGGCCAGATTGTAGAACTGCTGGAACAGACTGCCCAGCATCAGCGGCACCGCAAAAGCAAGGATGAGCTTGAGCGGGCTGCCCTGTGTCATGTCTTTTGTCATACAAAGCCCCTCCCCGGGCGGTCACTTAACATTTCTTTGCCGGATCTTTACCGACAAAAACGCCCTGCCGGACGAGGGGCAGGACGTTTTTCGTTTCATGAGTGGTATTATACTCAGCTCATCGTGATTTTGCAAGGGGTTTTTCTCAGATTTCTTCGTACAACATTGCTATTTTCTATCGGTGGTTTTTGGTGATTGTGCGCAGGGGGGCGGCAGGTCTGCCCCTGTGCAGGGCCCTCCTGCTGCACTTCCTCTCAGCCCACGCTCTCAACCTTCATAATCGAAATCCCATGCAGAGTCATAATATGCGGAGTCATAAAAGGAATCCCACCCCACAAATTATCGTCGCTGCTCCCTATCCATTTTCTTGTCTCCCAATCTCCTCTCAAATCCGGCGGCTGACTGTCCCTTATCCATTTTCTTGTCTCCCAATTTCCTTCCCAATCCGGCGGCTGACTGTCATCCTTGCCCGGCTTCCACACCCAGTCACCCTGACTGTCCGTTACCCATCCGCCTGTTTCCGGCTGCTGGGCGCTTGTTTCCGACGGCTGACCACTTGTTTCCGGCTGCTGAACCGTGGTGAGGCTGTCCGGCGAGAGAGTCTGGAGGCCGCTGAGGTCACCGACGGAGGGGGCCGGGTCGTCCTTCTTGCTGTCCTGCTTCCCGCCCACGAGCTTCACGATGTTACTGGTAAATGTCTTCCACACCGTCGGGTTGGAGGCGGGCTGCTTCGGCTGCTGGGCCGTGGTAAGGCTGTCCGGCGAGAGAGTCGTCAGCCCGCTGAGGTCACCGACGGCACCCGTTCCCGGCTGAGTCAGCCCGGGCTGTCCGCTCAGGGAGCCGCCTTCCAGACCGGAGATGACAACTCCCCACCATTGCTCTTTCTCCTGCCTGCGGCGGGCGATGGCCTCCTCCACCCGGGCAGTCTCCTGTGCTTTCTCTTCCTCATCGCCAACGTGGTACACGAGGACCAGTTCCTTGCCGTTTTCGCGCAAGACATTCTCATACAAGAACTTTTCTCTCTCACGCGAGAACATTTCTCTATCATATCCTGTCTGCCCGACAACATGGAATCTATAAATTCCTTCATGGTACAGCCCGAATTCGAACGCACCCTTCGCGCCGACCAGATCTTTGATCCGGGCCAGCGGAATGACGGCCTCCATCTCCTGCCCTTCCCCATCAAGGAATCGGACGCGGAGTTCATCGACCTCCTTTGCAAGCTCCCGCAGCGAGTCGCCTGTCATCCAAAAGAGCGAACCGTGGGCATCGAAGCGCAGGACCTTGTTGACCGGGTCATACTCTGCCGTGGTCACATCTGCAAGCTCCTGTGTGCCATCCGGATGGGTGATCACGCCCATGGCCTCGTACATCTGCTTCACACGGTCCGGCACCTCGCCGACCTGCACGCTTGGAGCGTCGTCCTCGTCGTCGTCCTCGGTATCATCGGGCTGCTCCGGCTGCTCCGGCTTGTCCGGCTGCTCCGGCTTGTCCGGCTGCTCCGGCTTGTCTGGCTGCTCCGGCTGGGAGGGCGTCCGCCGGTCGTAGCTGTAGTCCTCCATCTTCTTCCCGTCGGGGTCGTAGCGGGTCAGACTACCGCCCGTCACCTTGTGGTCGTCGTCAGAGAGGGCGTCATTGGGGATCTCGCCGACTATGCCGCCGCCGATGGCCGCAGTTTTGCCGCCGGTGCTTGCGCCTGCCTTGGCCTCCACCTCGGCGTCGCCGGAGATGATGATGTGATTGGGATTGCTGGGCGGCGCATCCGGGTCTATCTCAGACCACGCACCCGCGCCGTCGCCAATGCCTGCCGCGCCGGGGCGGGGGTCGCCGCTGTAGCTGCCGCCCGTGGCCGACACCTTGCCGCCGGAAATCTCGATGTCGCGGCCCGGGCCGTACACACCGCCGCCGATACCGGCAGCACCCTCACCGCCCACGGCTTCTACCGTGCCGCCGGTGATCTCGATGTTTCCGGCACCGCTTTCGTAGCCGCCGCCGATGCCTGCGCCGTCTTTGCCGCCTTCGGCGGTGAGGGAGCCTTTGGTGTCGTTGTCGTCCTTGATGGTCAGCTTGCCGGAGATGGTTTTGCCATCTTCAGACCTTTCATCGTTCTTCTCAAGGCCCGCATTGTTGCTGCCGCTCTTCAGCTCGTTGGCGCCGTCCAGCTCGATGGCGGCATCGTGGTCACCCTGCACGGTGACGGCGGCTTTGCCCGCATCGACTGGGCTGTCACCGCTGCCGTCCCCCTCCTTCTTGCCGCTGACGTCGATCTTCAGGTCGTCGAAGGTGACGTCCACGTTGCCCTCGGAGGTGTCGATGGTGACGGTGTTCTTATCCGACTCGCCGGTGATGACGGTCTCCCCCTCATCCTTCTCGAAATCCTTTTCACCCTGCTTGACATTGTTATAGTTTCCGCTTTCATCGCTCGCACCTTTGACCGTAATGTCGCCGTCGGCGATGTTCCATGTTTTCGCATAGGCCGGGATGCCGGAGCTCACCACGATGCCCGCGATGACGGCGGCGGCCACGCCCCGCCGGAGTGCGCTCTTCAGTCTCATAGTACATCTCCTTTCGTTCTGTGTATCATGCAATGCCGTCGCTGCGGCTCAGAGGCTCTCCTTTGAGATGCTTATTTCTTTGGGCTGCCCCAAGTCCTCCGGCAGCCAGAGCTTTATCTCACCCTGGGTATCCGGCAGGTCGTCCCAGTCGTCACCGATCTGGCTGTGCTTCCATCTCGCATCCTGCGGCAGAGTGACATACTTTGTGCCATCCGGGACGGTGGTTTCCAGCAGGAAAAGCCGTGGCTTATCCTCCTCGGGAGCGGTGTCCTCATATCGGTAAGCCAGCTGTTTCAGGGACTCGTCAAGCCCGATTCTCGGCGTTTCCGTTCTCGCAGGCTCGAGCCACCAATCCAAACTCGGGAGGTCGTCCCTTTTTTTCGCGAGTTGGAAGTCCATCATCTCCCGCTCTTGTTTCAGTAATTCGTCGAGTTCACGTCTGAGTTCTTCACTCGTTTTTTGCTCTACCGTTTCCTCTCTCTCAGGCTCGAGCCACCAATCCAAACTCGGGCGGTCGTCCCTTTTTTTCGCGAGTTCGTGGGTCAATATCAGCCACTCCTGCGGCTCTGGCGTCTGCACCGGCACCCACTCCAGATAGCGCTCTGACAGGTCGTCCCGCGTTTCGCCGTCCAGCCGGAGGCTGATGTCCTCCCTGTTCTGCTTCAGCTCCACGTCAGCGTCCTCGCCCGCCGCGTCGGCCATCTTGTCCACGCTATAGTGGGTCATGGTTTCCTCATAGCGGAAGAAGATGTCCTCCACGCCGTCCTCCCGGAGACTGGAGATGTCGGTGGTGACGGTGGAGCGGGGAGCGGCGCTCTCAATAAGCACCACACCCCCCGGGGTGAGGACCTCTCCGGCGTCGCCGGCCTTTAAGCTGCCGGGCATGGGGTCGGTGCTCTCAATAATGGCCAAAGCAGAATCCCACCGCTGGATGGTGACCCGGCTGGAAAAGAAGCCGCCCACCACCATGCCGCCGGGCAGGGGTTCGGGAGCGTTCTCCTGTGCCGGGGGCGGGACGTCATCATCGTCGTCCTCGTCGTCGTCCGGCTGGGGCTTGGGGGTGGAGGTGTAGTCGTAGCCCATCCCCTCCATCACGGTGCCGTCCGCGTTCAGACGGGTCAGCCGTCCTCCCGTCACCTTATGTTCATCGTCAGAAAGGTTCTCCGTGGGTACTTCGCCGTAGCTGCCGCCGATGGCCGGGGCCTTGGCGTCCGTCATCTGGCTTCCCGCCTTGGCCGTCACCTCGGCGTCGCCGCAGATGTAGAGGTCTCCCGGGTTCGGGTCGTCGGTGTCGTCCGACGCGCGGCCTGCTCCGTCGCCGATGCCTGCCGCGTTGCTCCCGCCCACAGCCTCGATGGTGCCGCCCCGGATGGTGATGTTGCTGCCGGTGCTCTCGATGCCGCCGCCGATGCCTGCGCCGCCGAAGCCGCCCTCAGCGGTCAGCGCGCCTTTGGTATCGTTGTCGTCCTTGATGGTCAGCGTTCCCTCCGACTCATGGCCGTTCTTTTCGAGGCCCGCATTGTAGTCGCCGCTCTTCAGCTCGTTGTCGCCGTCCAGCTCGATGGCCGCATCGTGGTCACCCTTCACGGTGACGGCTGCATTGCTCTCCCGGACAGGGCTGTCATCGCTGCCATCCCCCTCCTTCTTGCCGCTGACGTCGATCTTCAGGTCGTCGAAGGTGACGTCCACGTTGCCCTCGGAGGTGTCGATGGTGACGGTGTTCTTATCCGACTCGCCGGTGATGACGGTGTTGGTGTCGTCCTTGTCGATGGTCTCGCCCTGTGAGACCTTGTTCTTTCCTTCGGCGTCGCCCGCTTTCACGGTGATGTCGCCGTTGGCGATGTCCCACCGGGCCGCATAGGCCGGGATGCCGGAACTCACCACGATGCCCGCGATGACGGCGGCGGCCACGCCCCGCCGGAGTGCGCTTTTCAGTCTCATAGTCTGTCCTCCTTTGGTCTGTTCGTCTTTTGAAGAATCAGCCTTTTCTGATGCAAGTTTACCAAAAAAGCCGGATGATGTAAATAAAAACTGCGCGAATCGTGGTGTTTTCGGCGTGAATGGCGCAAAAAAGCCCTCCCGAGCGGGGAGGGCCATAGTCTGTCTTATTCAGAGTAGTGCGCCAAAAACTGCTTGGTGCGCTCCTCCTGGGGGTGGTCGATGAGCTGGCGGGCCGGGCCTTCCTCCACCACGACGCCGCCGTCCATGAATAGGATGCGGTCGGCCACGTCGCGGGCGAAGTGCATCTCATGGGTGACGATGATCATGGTGGTCTTTCGGTCGGCGAGGTCCCGCAGGACACGGAGGACTTCGCCGGTCAGCTCCGGGTCAAGGGCGCTGGTGGGCTCATCGAAGCAGAGGATGTCCGGGTGGAGCGCCAGTGCGCGGGCGATGGCCACCCGCTGCTGCTGACCGCCGGAGAGCTGGTGGGGGTAGTGGCCTGCCCGCTCCGACAGGCCCATCTGGGCCAGCAGGTCACGGGCCTGTGCTTCCAGCTGGGCGTGGATGGCCTTTTTGTTGGCCTTGTAGTCGGGCTGCTCCTTTGCCAGAAGCTCCCCCGCCAGCATCACGTTTTCCAGTGCGGTGTACTGGGGAAAGAGGTTGAAGTTCTGGAACACGAGGCCGAAGTGGAGGCGCTTTTTCCGCACCTCGCTCTCCCGCTGGGTGGCAGGGTCGGCGGCGTCCCACATGGTCTCGCCGTTCACCCTGATGACGCCGGTGTCGGGACGCTCAAGGAAGTTCAGGCAGCGCAGCAGCGTCGTCTTGCCCGAGCCGGACGAGCCGATGATCGCCAGCGCCTCGCCCTGTTCCAGTGTGAGCGAGATGTCCTTGAGAACTTTCGTCTCGCCGAAATTCTTCCCGATGCCAGAGGCTTCGAGTAATGCCATAATTCAGTATCCTCCTTAGCAGCGGAAATAGTCCATCTTTTTCTCGGCCCAGTCCAGCAGCAGGGTGAGTGCGCCGACAAAGACGAGGAAGAAGATCGCGGTGGAGAACAGCGGCCAGATGAGGCCCTTGGCGCTGTACTCCTTTGCCATCATGATGATCTCCTTGTTGGCGATGACATTCGCCAGCGAGGTATCCTTCACCAGCGTGATGACCTCGTTGCCCATCGGGGGCAGGATGCGCTTGACGACCTGCAGGAGCGTGACCTTGAAAAAGATCTGGCTCTTGGTCATGCCAAGCACCTGACCGGCCTCGGTCTGGCCTTTCGGCACAGCCTCGATGCCGCCGCGGTAGATCTCAGAGAAGTAGCAGGCGTAGTTGATGGCGAAAGCCACCACCGCCGCCACCAGACGGCCCGAAGAGCCGGAGGGCCAGGGGTTGGTCATACCCAGCAGGCCGGGGCCAAGGTAGATGACGATGATCTGGAGCATCAGCGGCGTACCGCGGATGACCCACACGAAGGTCTTGACGACGCCCCGCAGCGGTGCGCACCGGCTCATGGAGCCAAAGGCCACCACAAGGCCCAGCGGCAGCGAAAACAGCAAGGTCAGAAAGAACAGCTCACAGTTGAGCGCGAATGCGCCGGTCAGACGCTCCAAAATCACAGTCACAGAATCACTACACCTATCCGTTTATAATGTAAGTTACTCAGCCAGAGTCAGGCCGTACTTGTCGGCCAGAGTCTGCATGGTGCCGTCAGCCTTCAGCTCGTCGAATGCATTGTCCACAGCCTCGGCCACGTCGCTGCCCTTGCGGAAGGCCACGCCGTACTCCTCGACGTTCAGCTCATCCACCATCTTGAGGTTTGCGTAGTCGGTACCCTCGCCGATCATGGCAGAAGCCAGAGTCAGGTCGAGGATGGCGGCGTCAGCAGTGCCAGCGGCGACTTCCATCAGGCAGTCGGTCTGAACAGCCTTGGAGATGAAATCAGCCTGAGACAGGTCGGCGTTCTCGGTGATAGTGGTCTCACCGGCAGAGCCGGCCTCGGCTACCACGGTCTTGCCGATGAGGTCGGCGGTGGAGGTGTAGTCTGTGCCGTCCTTCACCACGACGACCTGGGCGTTCTTGACGTAGGGCTTGGTGCAGGCCATGTTCTCCTCGCGGTCATCGGTCAGGGTCAGGCCGTTCCAGATGCAGTCGATGCTCTTTGCAGCCAGCTCGGTCTCCTTGGTGTCCCAGTTGATCTCCACAAACTCCGGCTCGACACCCAGCTTCTCACAGACAGCGGTGGCCAGCTCGGTATCGAAACCGGTGAAGCTGCCGTCGGCGTCGGTGTAGTTCATCGGCTCATACACGGTGTAGCCGATGACCATCTTGCCGTTGGACTGGATGTAAGCCAGGTCGCTGTCAGCGGCCACGGAGCTTGCCGGGGCGGCAGAGGCGGCGGCAGAAGAAGCAGCCGTAGAAGTGGATGCAGAACCGCCGCAGGCGGCAAGGCTCAGCGCCATCGCACCGGCCAGAAAAGCAGATACCAGACGTTTCATGTTGTAATTTCCTCCCTCAGATTCAGCAGAAGCGACGCTTCGTTTTACCGCTTTACCATGCTAAATTGTTAAACTGTGACTATAGAATAGCGCGTTTTGCCCCGTTTTGCAAGAGGAAAACCGATTTTTTCGCGTTTTGCCCGCAGACCGCCCCTTTCCGATAGGGTTTTCGGTGTATTTGTACAAAGGACAAAAAGAAAACCGCCACCTCACGGTGACGGTCAGACTTTCCGTTCAATTTATAATGACGCATTCTCAAACGCATCCCCTGCGGCCTTTTGCAGGGCGTCGATGGAGATGGTGCAGAGGGCCGCGAGGTCGGCGTCCGAGCCGTCGGCAGGGATGTCCGCCACCTCTTTCTCAGTCTTGCCCTTGAGGTAGCTGCAATAGCCCTCGCTGTGCTCGTACCACTCCTTGCCGAGGCTGGATGCGTTCCGCATCCCGTAGCTGTCGCCCAGCTCAAGCTTGGAGCGGACGGTGTCCGGGGCGGTGACGCCGCCGTCTGCCGCGATGGTCAGCGCAGGCTCTGCCATGTCGCCGATGGCGCTGGTCACACGGCCATCGGCATCCAGAGTCAGGGCCACAACGGTAAGGTCAACTTCTGCGTTCACATCCTTGTCGTCGGTGGCAGTGATGTCCGAAGAGGCATTCTCCGCCTCCACGCCGAGGCTCACCCGGTCGCCCTTCGCCGCGCCGAGGGCGGACGCATTCGTGCAGGCTTTCGCCACGGCGTCGCGGTACTTATCCACCCGGATGGTGCAGCCGGACAGCAGGTCGGCGTCCACGGCCTTGCCGTCCTTATCCGTTTCCAGCATGGATGCCTGCTCGGGCGTCATGCCGGTGAGGTAGTCGGCGAAGTCATCGGCCTGCTCGGCCCACCCCTTTTTCAGCGAAGATGCCGCTGCCAGCGGGTAGTCGTCCCCTTTCTGGCGCTTGGTGCGGTAGTCGGTGGGCATGGTGACGACGCCTTTGCCGTCGGCGGTAACTTCCACTTCCAGCTCATCCAGCATCACGTCGGCCAGCTTGCCGTCTCCGTCCAGCAGGACGGCGGCGGCGATGGTATGGATGGTGCCGGTGCGGGCCTCGTCGGAAGCCTCGGTCAGGATGCCGAGGCCGGTCTTCCAGCCGCCGGTCTGGGTGGTGCTGGCGCTGCCGGACGAGCCGGACATGGCGTTCGAACTGCTCATGCTGCCGGAATTGCTGTTGCCTTTGCGGCAGCCGGACAGCAGCAGTGCCGCCGCCACGGCACAGCTCAGAAGAGCTTTTTGTCTCTGTGTCATAAGCGTTACGCTCCCTTTCATCTCTTTGGGAGTAGTATAGCCCGACACAGCGCCAATCATGCACATTTGCCATGAGACCGACGTGTTATCTGGCAAAGTTCCAAAATACCAGCGTGTTATCGTCACAAATCAAACTTTGCCACGTTGGCAAACTTAAGGCATGCTGGCAAAGTAGGTAGTTTGCCAATCAGGAGAACTTTGCCAGGTTGGCAAACAATCAATATTGAACGATATATCATTTGATTTATAGAACTTTGCCACTTATTCCACCGCAGTATCGCTCACATCAGCGGGCTCAGCAGGCGGAGCACACTGTCCAGCAGCGTCCCGGCCAGCGAGGTGCGGCAGTCGGCCAGCTGCACTTCCCGGCACTCTGGCAGGGTGCGAAGCACATCGTCCCGCAGAGCAATGACCTGACTGTTATAGAGCAGCAGCGCCCCGCACTCAAAGTGGAGGAAGAGGCTGCGGTAATCCATGTTGATACTGCCCACCACGGCGGCGCGGTCATCGCTGACGTAGCACTTGGCGTGGAGGAAGCCGGGCGTGAACTCGTAGATGCGCACCCCCGCCCGGAGCAGCGGCACATAATAGGAGCGGGTCAGCCGGAAGATGAGCTTCTTGTCCGGGATGCCCGGCAGCACCAGCCGGACGTCCACGCCCCGCTTTGCCGCCGCCTTGAGGGCTTCCAGCATGGTCTCGCCCACCGCGAAGTAGGGCGTATAGATATAGACGTACCGCTGGGCCTGATTGATGATATTCAGGTAGACCGTCTCGGCCAGAGCCTCTTCGTCCAGCGGGCTGTCCCCGTAGGGCTGTATCACTCCGTCCGACTGGGCAGACAGGGACTCAGCCTGAGGCATAAAGGGCGCATAATCCTCCTCGCTGGGGCGGAAGGCGTTCCAGTGGTCGAGGAACATCACCGTGAAGTTCCAGACCGCCGCGCCCTCGGTGCGGAGAGCTGCGTCCTTCCAGTAGCCGAACCTCTCTTCTTCATTGATATACTCGTCGGCCAGATTGATGCCGCCCGTATAGGCTGTATTTCCGTCCACGACCACGATCTTCCGGTGGTCGCGGTGATTCATGACCAGCGACACCAGCGGCACCACCGGGTTGAACGGGATGCAGCGGATATGCGCTCGCTCCATCTGCACCACGAAATCGGACGGCAGACCCAGCAGACTGCCGAAATCGTCGTAGATGAGCCGGACATCCACCCCCTGCGCCGCCTTGCGGACAAGGATGTCCTCTACCCCCTTCCACATCTTGCCGGTGCGGACGATGAAGAACTCGAGGAAGATGAACCGCTCTGCCTTTTCGAGGTCGGCCAGCAGGTCAGGGTACATGGCCTCACCGCAGGGGTAATATTTTGCCGTGGAGTTTTTCCATGCGGGGTACGGCCCGTACTCCGAAACATACCGGCTCAGTCCCCTGCTGGCGGGGTCGAGGGCGTCGGTCTGGCCCGGCTGCTGGGCGAGGTCGGCGGTGTGCTGGCGCTCCACCGCCTGCATCCGCTGGCGCATCCGCTTGGCAGGGGCCTTGTTGCCGAATGCCAGATAGAGCGCACCGCCCAGCAGCGGCATCATGCCGATGAGGACGAGCCAGATGATCTTATAGTCGCTGTTCTCGTCCTTCCGCACGAGGTAGAGGGTGATGAAGAGGCTGAGGACATTCAGCCCCGCATTCACCCACACCTTTCCGGCGGTGAGGGAGAAGAAGGCCCAGAGCAGCCAGCCGATCTGCAGCAAAACAAGGGCCACTGTGACCGTGGCCCTGTTGATGACACGATTGAAGAACCGTACGACCGGAAGCCGAAAGAACATCTGCGCCTCCCCCGCTGCCTTTCGGCAGCATTTTTATGGGAATAGTATAGCGCAGAGATGCGGAGATTTCAAGCTCAGGCGTCCGCGTCCTCGAAGCCCACCATGAGGCCACCCAGCTCGGCGTAGTAGCTGCACAGGCCGCCGCACTCGGTCACCCGCACCTGTGCGCCCTCGAAGACAGCCCGCACCATGTGCATCAGGCGCTCGGCGGCGGCGGGGTTGCCGCAGTGGGCAATGATGACCTTGCCGTTCGTGTAGCCGTGGCCTTTGAGCTCCAGCACGATGCGCTCGAGAGCGCCGTGCTCGCCGCGGGTCTTGCAGAGGACGTCCAGTTCGCCCACATCGCTGGCCTTGCCGATGACCCGGATGTTGAGCATCCGCGCCACAGCAGCCACAGCGGGCTTCACCCGGCCATTCCGGGCCAGATTCGCCAGCGATTCCAGCGAGAACAGCAGATGGGTGTGGTGACGGTAGCGCAGCATCTCTTCGCACACCTCGTCAAACTCCCTGCCCTCTTCGATGAGCGCACGGATATGCTCTGCCAGCAGCACCAGTTCCGGGCCGGCAGACAGGCTGTCCAGCACAAAGACCTGAGCACCCGGGTGCTCTGCCTGATACTCTTCTGCGGCCAGCTGGGCGGCGTTGCAGCTGCCCGACAGGGTGCCGGTGATGGTGATGGCATAAATTTCATCTGCGCCCTCATAAGCTTCCAGCCAGTCGCCGATGTTGGGGCAGGAGGTGCTGGTCTTGCCCTTATAGGTGCGCAGGGTAGTCGCCATTTCCACGGCGTCCAGCGTGCCGTCGTCGAGGTATTCCCTCTCGTCGGTCACGATCTTCAGAGGCACAGCAGCAAAATCAATGCCGTCCAGCTGATACAGGCTGGCAGAAGAGTCCACAACGATTCGTTTCATCTCATCTATCTCCATTCCGGCGGGTGTCCGCCGCATTTTTTACGTTCGGTGAGTCCACTATATCAGTTTTTCAAAAACCTGTCAAGCGATTCGTAAAATTCTTAATATTGTTTTCATAAACGGTTGACCCCGACTCAAAAATGCGATATACTACCACCATGAATCAGGAAATGAAACGCCGTGTCACGGCCTGCGCCGCCGGGTTTTCCCTGCCGCGCTACCGGGAGCTGCCCTCCGTGGGGCTGTATCTCGACCAGACCGTGCAGCTCGTCAACAGCTGCTTCCGGGGCTTCCCCGGGGTGGAGCTCACCCCCTCCATGGTGAGCAACTACGTCAAGAAAGGAGTCATCTCCCACCCCGTCAAAAAGAAGTATTCCCGCGAACAGCTGGCTTCTCTCATCTATATCGTATTGTCTAAAAATGTCCTCTCGCTGGAAAACATCGACACCCTCTTTCAGATGCAGCGGGCTCACTGCACCGCCGCCGAAGCCTACGACTACTTCTGCGACGAGGTGGAGAACTGCCTGCCCTACATCTTCGGTGTCAGCCGCACCATCTGCGGCCTCGACCCGGATGCCGCCGACGAAAAGCGTCTGCTGCGCGGTACCATCGTCGCTGCCGTGAACAAGATGTACCTCGACTGCTGCTTCGTCGCCATGCGGCAGGAGGAAGCGCTCTGGCCGGGGATACTCGGCGACCTCGAATAAAAAGAAAAACGTCTGTACCTCCAAACGAAGTACAGACGTTTTTATTATGCTCTGATTTTAGGTATCCTGCAGCTCACCACGGCTTGCGGCCTTGAGGTAAGCGAAGATGAAGCCGTCGAGGTCGCCGTCCATGACAGCATCCACGTTGCCGGTCTCATAGTTGGTGCGGTGGTCCTTGACCATCGTGTAGGGCATAAAGACGTAGGAGCGGATCTGGTGGCCCCATGCGATCTCGTTCTGGACGCCCTTGATGTCGTCGATCTTATCCATGTGCTGCTGCTTGGCGATCTGGTACAGCTTTGCCTTCAGCATTTCCATCGCGTAGTCGCGGTTCTGGAACTGGCTGCGCTGGGTCTGGCAGTTGACCACGATGCCGGTGGGCT
>ERZ773146.1720-NODE-1720-length-15584-cov-4.815828_pt1 | contig 15584 bp, 12 predicted proteins | sample MGYA00580847_ERZ773146 | MGnify/ENA primary metagenome ERZ773146 (study PRJEB29015, sample SAMEA2737830) | human gut metagenome | biome: human gut; feature: human-associated habitat; material: faeces | place: China | collected 2012 ...
TGTTATCCAATCTAAGTCCCTCCAGTAATAATTTAATTTTATCATGAATATACAAAAAAGGTATCAACATAACTGCTGATACCTTTTCGTTTTAATGATTCTTAATTATCATCTTCTGGAGCTAGAAATGTGTTCAAAGTTTCTTGTACCATTTCCCATTCTGCATCATCTTCGATTGGCTCTAAATCGCCATCTTCTGGTGAAGTAGGATCAGTTCCCTTTGGTAATGCATATGCTTCAATATTAATGTCTTCGTTTCCTTCTTCAGAAGCTGGATACATTAAAATATATGAACGATCATAATCTTTTGATTCAAAGGTAAATAATTCATTATAAAGAATTTCATCACCATTTTCGTCAATTAAAGTAATTTGTTCTGGTTCATTATTCATTTTAGTCCTCCTTTTTATTGCATATTTTTATCTAAATAGCCTTGCAAAATTAATTCTGCTGCCACTTTATCAATTACCTTTTTTCGTTTGGTCCTTGACACATCGGCTTTTTCAATTAACATTCGTTCTGCTTCGACCGTCGTTAAACGTTCGTCTTGAAACTCGACTGGTAAATGAAAGAAAGCTTTAACCATTTTACCATATCGTTTTGAAGCCTTAACTCTAGGACCCTCAGTATTATTCATATTTTTAGGTAAACCAATAACTACTCTCTGAACATCGTATTCCTTAATTAATTCTCCAATTCGATCTAGTCCGAACTCTTTTTCATCTTCATTAATTCGAACAATTTCAATTCCTTGTGCAGTCCAACCAAGAGCATCACTAATTGCAACTCCAACCGTTCTTGAACCGACATCTAATCCCATTATTCTCATATTTTATCCAATCTTTATGTTTAGAACTACAGTTATTTTTTAATTATTTGTTGTTCAACCATTCTTTTGCTGCTTGCAAGGCATCATCAATTCCAGCTGGATTCTTTCCACCAGCTTGGGCAAGATTGGGTCTACCGCCTCCACCACCTTGAATGTTACTTGAAATGGCTTTAACGATGTCACCAGCTTTAATTCCAGCTTTAACATTTGCTTCATCAACAGCAACTAATAAGTTAGCTTTGCCATCAGTTCCTGTTCCCAGAACCAAAATGTTTGAATATTTTTTATCACGCCAAGTATCAGCCAATTCACGAAGTTGATTCATGTTACCACTCTTTAGCTTGCCAGTGACAATTGAAACTCCATTGATGGTTTCTGGATGATTAAACATATCGCTTGCTTCTTGATTAGCAAGTTTAGTTTCAAGCGATTCTTGTTTACTTTCAAGATCTTTAATTTGTTTAAGCATCTCTTTAACTCTTGCAGGAGTGGCAGCATTATTAGCTGCTTTAACTGTTTGAGTAACTTTATTTAAAAGACGTTCTTCATCATTTAGGTAGTCAAAAGCTGGTTTTGCTGTAACTGCTTCAATTCGACGAATTCCAGCACCAACTCCAGTTTCTGAAGTAATCTTGAACAATCCTAGTTGGCTAGTATTCTTTACGTGGTCACCACCACAGAATTCAACGGAGAAATCACCGGCTTTAACAACCCGAACTTGATCGCCATACTTATCATCAAATAAGGCAATTGCACCCATCTTTTTCCCAGTTTCTTTATCAGTAACTACAGTTTCAACAGGAATAGCTTCAAAGATTTTTTTGTTAACTAAGTCTTCGACTTTCTTCAAATCTTCCTTAGTTACAGAACCAAAATGGGTAAAGTCAAAACGTAAATAATCTGGTTTAACTAACGAACCAGCTTGTTCAGTATGACCGCCTAAAACATTCCGCAAAGCTTGGTCTAACAAGTGAGTGGCGGTATGATTACGTTCAACACCAGCATGGAATTGGCGATCAACAACTAATTTGTAATGAGCACCTTGTTTTAATTCCCCAAGCACCTTAACCGTGTGCAAGTTTTGACCATTTGGAGCATGTTGCACATCTTCAACAGTAGCAACTAAATCGCCATTTTGGTTATAAATGTTACCAGTATCAGCAACTTGACCACCCATTTCAGCATAGAAAGGTGTTTTATCAAAAATTAATTCAGCTTCGCCGTTGCTTTTATCAACTGATTTAACCAGTTTTTCGTCAAAAATAATATCGTTTAATTCAGCATCATCAACCGTTAAATCAGTGTAACCAACATATTCGCTTGGAGTTTTGATTTCAATTAAAAGATCACGTTGAACTTTCATTGAACCTTTCTTACTCCGAGCGTTACGAGCCCGATTTCGTTGATCTTCCATTTCAGCATCGAAAGCTTCAGCATCAACTTTAAGACCACGATCACTAGCATATTCTTCGGTTAATTCTAATGGGAAACCGTAAGTATCATATAGTTTGAAGGCTGCTTTACCTGAAATTTCCGTTTTACCTGCTTGCTTAGTATCAGCAATCACTTCATTTAATAAAGCAATTCCATCATTTAAGGTTGCATTAAAACGATCTTCTTCACTTTTAACAATCTTTTGAATATATTCACTTTGTTCTAAGACCTTAGGATAATGGGATTTCATAATTTCACCAACTACAGGAACTAGTTTGTAAAGAAAAGCTCCATCAATTCCTAATTGATGTCCATTAACTGTGGCACGACGAAGTAAACGACGAATAACGTATCCACGACCTTCATTTGAAGGAAGTGCGCCATCGCCAATGGCAAATGTAATGGCCCGAATGTGGTCTGCAATTACCTTAAAGGCAACATCATCATCCGCATTATCACCATATTTTTTATGGTCACTAAATGATTGCGTTTTTTCAATCAAAGGCATGAACAAATCAGTTTCAAAGTTCGTTGGTGCATCTTGGAAAACAGAAACTACTCGTTCAAGTCCCATCCCCGTATCAATGTTTTTTCTAGGAAGGGGTTCATATGTACCTTCTGCCGTATGGTTAAATTGTGAAAACACAATGTTCCAAACTTCAAGATAACGTTCATTTTCCCCACCAGGATAGTTTTCTGGATCATCAGGAGCCAAATAATCGTATTTTTCACCACGATCATAGAAAATTTCTGAATCTGGTCCTGAAGGTCCTTGACCGATATCCCAAAAGTTATCTTCCACAGGAATTAAATGATCGGGTGCAACTCCGGCTTTTTCCCAAAGTTCTTTAGTAGCCTTGTCTTCTGGATAATAAGTCATATAGAGCTTATTTTTATCCCAGCCAAACCAATCTGGACTAGTTAATAATTCTAATGCCCAAGGAATAACTTCAGCCTTAAAATAATCACCAACGGAAAAATTACCGAGCATTTCGAATAAAGTTTGATGACGAGCGGTCCGACCAACGTTTTCAATATCATTAGTTCGGATACTCTTTTGGGAACTAGTCATTCTCGGATTATCTGGAACCACTGATCCATCAAAATATTTTTTCATCGTGGCAACCCCTGAATTAATCCAAAGTAACGTTGGATCATCATGTGGCACTAATGAAGCGCTAGGTACAATTGTGTGTCCCTTTTCCTTGAAAAATTCGAGGAACATTTGTCTAATTTCACCGCTACTAAGCTGTTTCATTTTACTTCCTCCAATAAATAAAATTAAATAAAAAACACCATTGCACACAAAGACGTCTACACGCGGTACCACTTTGTTTGCAACGATGTTTATCGTTTACCTCTCATAAATCTCTATAACGCGAGAACCGTATTTCAAATCAGGTAGCACTAAATAAATTTGTTTTTGATTGCTCTCACTATCCAATCATCGCTGCACAAACTCCTCTATTAGTATGTCCTTGTTGAAAATTATAGCTATAAAAGATATGAGTGTCAATTATTGATAACGTTCTGAACTACGTTTCTTTTGTTTCTTACGTGAACGAATTTGACTACGTAATTCAATCTTACGATTTTGGTCATCTTTATTTTTAATTGCTCGTTTGATTTTTCGTTTATACCCAGGCTTAACATTTTTCTTTTTCTTGTTAATCATGGCTAACGTTGACCCATCAAGCTTTTCATGATGGCCTTTATACTTTTCCCGACGACGTCGATCATAAGTATCAACAACTTCACCATTTTTGATTTCTTTAGGTTTAAATTTGATTCCCATTTTTTCTAATTCAAGCACTTTGGTATCTTCATCAGGACCGTAAAGAGTAATGGCAATTCCCTTCATCCCTTTACGTCCAGTCCGACCAACTCGATGAACGAAGTATTCATTATCAGTAGGAATATCATCATTAATGACATGAGAAACCCCATCAATATCAATTCCACGGGCTGCTAAATCAGATGCAACAACGAACTGGTAATCAAGATTTTGGATTTGCTTCATCACACGTTTTCGAACTCGGGGTTGCATACCACCATGAATCTTGGCAACTTTTAATCCCTGACCTTGAAGATATTCTTCAATTTCATCTACTCGTTCACGAGTATTGGCAAATATCAAAGCCAAATATGGATTCCCCATGGTCAATAATTTATAAATCAAACCGTTTTTATCTTGACCCTTAGTTGAGATTAACCAGTTGTCAACATCTTTATTGATGACCGTTTCCGTTGGAATATCATCCAATACTGGATTTTTCATGTATTTTTTTAAAAATGGCTTTAATTTTGGTGGAATCGTAGCAGAAAAGACCATCATTTGAATGTCTTTTGCCATGGCCGCTGCAATTTTATCAACGGTTTCCAAAAAACCAAGGTCAAGAGTCATATCGGCTTCATCAATTACTAATTGGTTAGCTGTATTGATATCTAAATGACCGGCTTTAGATAAATCTAAAATCCGACCAGGAGTTCCAACTACGATTTGTGGTTGTTCTCTTTTTAATTTTTCAATTTGTTTTTCTTTATCAGTTCCACCAACATAATTGGCAATATGAATTGTTTCTGAACTGAAACTGGTAATTTGTTTTACATTTTCATAAATTTGATAAGCTAATTCCCGACTTGGGGTTGTAATTACGATTTGTGTTTTCGGATTATCTGCGTCTAACTGGTTAATTAAAGGTAGTAAGAAAGCATGAGTCTTACCACTCCCAGTTGCTGATTTACCAATTACGCTTTTACCATGACGAATGGTAGGAATTACTTTAGCTTGAATTGGTGTTGGATTTTTAAATCCTAAGTCATTAATCGCATCGTTGATAAATGGCTTAAAATTATAATCCTTAAAAGATGCACTCATTAATTTTTACCTTTCTTGTTATATTCTTTGGTTAACTGGTCTAATTCGGCCACAACCTGTTTTATTTCATTTTCATCTTTAGCTACCGCACCACTAGCAAGAGCATGACCTCCGCCATTGTGTTGTTTTGCTAATTCATTAATTGAAGGACCTTTGGAGCGAAGTCGAATTCGGTAATCTCCTTCTTTTTGTTGAACAAAGATTGCCCAATCAACTACCGAACCAATGTTACCAGGTAATGGAACAACTGAAGAAGTACTATCATCACCTAGTTTGAGCTTTTCAACTATTTCATTAGTTAAAATAATGTAAGCAGCTCCGCTTTCTGAAATTTTAAGATTTTGATATACATAAGCAGCTAAATGAGCTAAAGGAACATCAATTTCATCTTCACGTTGCGCAATTTCATTGAGTGAAAAATCAAATTTGGTTAAGCCACTAGCAACTTTAAAAGTATGACTAGATGTTGATGGGTATTTAAAACGTCCTGTGTCCCCTACAATTCCAGCATATAAATCACGGGCACCATCATCTGATAATTTCATTAAAGCGTTAGCAGCATAAAGATCATAAATCATTTCAGAAACACTAGATGCTTCTGGATTAACCCACATCAAATTACCAAATTCGTCATCATTAGGATGATGGTCAATTTTAATTAAGTATTTACCTTGATTAAACCGATTATCATCAACTCGGGGTTGATTAGCAGTATCACAAACAATCACTAAAGCGTCTTTGTAATCTTCGTCAGATACTTCATCAGTTTCTCCTAGCCAAGCAAAACTTTTATATTGTTTTCCTACGCAATAAACTTTTTTATTAGGAAAAGTTGCTCTAATCAAGTGACCCAGTCCCATTTGTGAGCCTACAGCATCAGGATCAGGACGTTGGTGACGATGAATGATTATCGTATCGTATTCACTGATTTTTTCAAAAATTTGTTCTTTAATATTCATATTATCTACCTTCTATAAAAACTCTTAATAGTTAAGTATACCTTATTTTTGATACAAAGGTAAGTTAATATTTTGAAAACTTAAATTTGCCAGATTCGTAAGCGTAATTCCTAGCAACCGAATCCCTTTAGATGGATCGGGAAGTTCTTCGAAAATATCAATTACTTCGTTATAAATTAGTTTAGCATCATTTTCGATAAAATCCGCTTCAGTAATACGTTTAGTAATTGTTGTAAAGTCACTATATCTAACTTTTAAAACCACTGTTTTTCCGTGTTTTTGGTGCTTTTGTAAGGAATTTACTACTAAGTCAGCAATTTTACTCAATTCTCGTTCAACGTCCACCATACTATTTAATTCATGGGGATAAGTACGTTCTTTTCCAATTGATTTGCGTTCACGCTGATATTCAACTTTCCGATTGTCGGATCCTCGAACTCGTCGATACAAAATGTAGCCAAACTTACCAAATTCTTTAATTAAAAACATTTCTGATTTTTGATACAAATCAAATCCGTTATTAATGTTTAAAGCTTTCATTTTTTCAACTGTTTTCTTTCCCACACCACGGTACTTTTCAATTTTAAGGCGCATCAAAAAGTCATGAGCATCATCTTCGCTAATTACTGTCACTCCAGCTGGTTTCCGATAATCAGAAGCCTCTTTTGCTAAAAATTTACTATAAGAAATTCCGGTCGAACACGTTAAATGTGTTTTTTCCCAAATTTCACTTTGGATTAAATGAGCTAAATAAATAGGATCATCAATTTTCTTTTTATTTTCAGTTACATCAAGATAGGCTTCATCTAAAGCAACCGTTTCAATCTTATCAGTGTATTCATGAAAAATATCATGAATTTGATCAGAAACACTTCTAAATAATTCAAAGTCTGGTGCTTTGAAAATGGCTTTGGGACATAAGTCTAGTGCTTTACTGGCTGGCATAGCAGAATGAATCCCATACTGACGCGCTAAATAATTGGCAGTTGTAACTACCCCTCTTCCACCAGTCGTCCGCGGATCCTTAGCAATTACTAATGGTTGCGTAACAAATTCTGGATGTTCACGTTGTTCAATTGAAGCAAAAAAGGCATCCATATCAACATGAATGATTTTTCTTGATGCATCAATTTGAATATAACATTCAGTCATCTGAATACCTCCTCTCACTTTAGAACATACGTTCTTTATAAACCAATAAAAAAAGCCCTTTAAGAGGCTTTTTATTTTGCTTCATCATCTGTTTTTTCAGTTGCTTCAGCTGGTTTTGCTTCTGCTTTAGGGGCAACTGTAGCTTCAGGACGAGTTACATTGGCAATGGCATTTAAATCAAAATCTAAATAAATTCCATCGCAATCAATGGTAACTAAACCTTTAGCACGATCAATGTTGCTAACCACACCGTGTAAACGGCCGATTGTAACAACGTGATCACCTTTTTGTAAAGATTTTAAAGTTGCTTGATGTTTTTGTTGTTGTTTCTTTTGTGGTCTAATCATGAAGAAATACATTAAACCAAATAAAACAACTAAAATTGCAATTGAACCATATTGTTGCATATTATTTCACCTCAATTAACTTACTACTTATATTTTACCAAAATTGACTTATAAACACCATAAATCTAACTTATTCATTTGGATATGGAATTCCTAAATGTTGATAGCCTTTTTCGGTTACCTTCCGACCACGTGCAGTTCGTTTTAAATAACCTTTTTGTAATAAATATGGCTCATACATTTCCGCAATGGTGTCAGTTTCCTCACCAATATTAGCAGCTAACGTATTTAAACCGACTGGTCCACCTTGGTAATACTCAATCATTGTTTCTAATAATTTAATATCTGTTCGATCAAGTCCACGATTATCAACTCCCAAAGCAGTCAATGCTTGATCAACACTTTCAATATCAATTTCACTTTTACCCGAAACTTGAGCAAAGTCACGCACTCGTTTTAACAAACGATTGGCAATTCGCGGTGTCCCTCGTGAACGTAAAGCAACCTCATGGGCACCTTCATCCTTGATCTCAGTATGAAAAATTTGAGCCGAACGTTTTACAATTTTTTCCAAATCAGCTTGATTATAATAATTCATGTGCTCCACAATTCCAAATCGATTTCGGAAAGGAGCATCTAGTAACCCAGCACGAGTCGTGGCTCCAATTAAGGTAAATGGAGGTAATGCAAAATGAACAGGATGAGCAGTTGGTCCTTGTCCGATTACAATATCAATATAGAAATCTTCCATAGCTGAATAGAGCATTTCTTCAACTACTTTTGGTAAACGATGAATTTCATCAATAAATAAAATATCACCCGGTTCTAGTTCGTTTAATAAGGCGGCTAAATCGCCGCTTTTTTCGATTGCTGGACCACTGGTAATTTTTAAACTAACATTCATTTCATTAGCAATTACCATTGCTAAAGTAGTTTTTCCCAAACCAGGAGGCCCATATAATAATACATGGTCTAGTGATTCTTCACGTTGTTTAGCGGCTTTAATATAAACGTTTAAAGAACGTTTGATTTCAGCTTGACCAATGTATTGGGCAAAAGTTTGCGGACGTAAAGATTGTTCTAGTGAGTCATCTTGATCATCCGTACTCTGCGACACAATTCTATCATCTTCCACATTTTACCTCCTTACTTAGTTAACATTTTCAACCCATTACTAATATATTGATCAGTAGTTGTGCTTTCATCTAAAGCAGCTAATTTAGACTGAATTTTTTCAACACTCTTATGTGTAAAGCCTAATGCTTCCAATGCGTTTAATGCATCGTCAAGTTTTGGATTTTGACCGACAATAGGGTTACTTTCACGAATATTAAAATCTAATTGGAGATTCTTATCAATCTTATCTTTAAGATCCAAAATAATTTGTTGAGCCGTTTTCTTTCCGATTCCTGGAAACTTAACTAAGAAACTAACGTTTTCGGTCTTAATGGCATTAATTAAACCAGTATTGTCATTACCTGCCATAATAGCTAGCGCACTCTTTGATCCAATTCCAGAAACATTAAGAAGCTGTTCAAAAAGCTGTTTATCATCTAAAGTTTCAAAACCATACAAGGTCATTGATGAATCAGTTACACTTTGATGGACATAAATTTTTTTCTTAGTATGAATGTCTGTTTCAAAGTGATAAGGATTAGCTACATTAACTAAATATCCTACTCCGTTAACATCAATGACAATATAACGGTCTGAAATGTCTGTCAATTCTCCATATAAATATTCGTACATCAATCATCACTCATTTCGTTTTTATTCCCATCCATCTGATTCATGGGGGTCTTGAATTCTCTTAAACATCGTTTGTAAATCACTGGGAGAAAAATGAATTAACACTGGTCGACCATGGGGACAATTAAATGGATTTTCACATTTATGCAAATTATCTAAAAGAGCCTGAGCCTGTTTGTGGTCCAAATGATGATTGGCTTTTATAGCCTGCTTACAGCTGGTCATAATTGCTGCTTGCTCTCTAAAGGAAGCCGTTGAAAGCTTGTCATTTTTAAGCACCCAATCAATCATTTCTCTGATAGTCTTTTCTTCTTGACCTTTTTCAAACCAAGTCGGGTGTTGGCGAATCACAAAACTATTGTTGCCAAACGGCTCAAGTTTAATACCCACTGACTCAAGCAAATCGAATCGTCCTTTAATTTCCATCGCATCACTTGCAGGATAATCAAGTACAATTGGAACTAATAAATTCTGTTCATCAGTTGAAATCTCACCAACTTGTTTACGAAACTTTTCGTAATTAATCCGTTCTTGAGCAGCATGTTGATCAACAATATACATTCCATCATGACTTTCGGCAATCAAATAAGTTCCGTGAACTTGCCCAATAAAGCGTAACCGAGGGAAACGTTCTGTTTCGTCATGTTGTTCTGCGTTACCAAATGGTAGTTCGGGACGTTCATTTAAATAATAATTTTTGAATGTTTCAACATCAGAATTAACTAAGTCAGACTTAGTTTTAATCATTACTGGTTCGGCATTTAGTTTTTCTTTTTTCGCATTAATTGATGAAATTTGACCAACAGTGCGATCAATTTCAATCGAACTCGTTAACGTTTCAGTGTCATTAGTTTGCTTTTCTAATTCATCAAAATTTAACGCCACTTCCATCGTATTGTGTTCTGAAAGTCCCCGTTTTAAAGATTGATTATCCAAAGCATCAGGAATCAAATTTCGTTGACTTAAAGAAGCGTAAATAGACTTTGAAATAAAATCGCTTAATTCTCGACTATCTAACAATCTAACTTCCTGCTTAGTCGGATGCACGTTCACATCAATTAGACTAGGATCCATTTCGACGCTAATCACTGAAACTGGATAACGTCCCACCATCAATTTTGAACCATATCCATCAATAATGGAATGATTCAAAGCATAGTCTTTTACAAAACGACCATTAATAATTACTGAAATATACTTACGACTGGCCCGTGTTAATTCAGGCAAACTGGTATATCCAGTTAGTTTAAACTTACTATTCTCATTTTCAACTGAAATCATTTTTTTCATGCTAGGATTACCATAAATTCCCGCAATTACCTGTTGCATATTATTTCGACCAGAAGTGCGTAATAATTCTCGTCCGTTATGCTGTAACGATAAGGCTACCTCTGGATGACTCAAAGCCAAACGATTAACAATATCGGTAATCTTACTTAATTCCGTAGCAGTTGATTTTAAATATTTTAATCGATTGGGGGTATTAAAAAACAACTCATTGACTTCAACTGTAGTGCCTCGTCGAATTTCCGCTGGTCCTTGTTGCACTAATTTACCACCATGAATATGAATTTCACTACCCTCATGTTCACCATCAGAAGTTTTCATCGTGATATCTGAAATTGCAGCAATACTAGGAAGTGCTTCACCACGGAACCCTAAAGAATGAATCTTAAATAAATCAGCTTGATTATTAATTTTACTAGTTGCAAATCGTTTGAAAGCAAGTTGAACTTGATCTGGGGCAATTCCGCTCCCATTATCAGTAATTTTGATTTGTTTTAGACCAGCTTCTGTAATTTCAACGTCAATTCTACTACTACCAGCATCAATTGAATTTTCAACTAATTCCTTAACTACTGAAGCAGGTCGTTCAATTACTTCACCAGCTGAAATTTGATCAGATAAAACATTTGATAATTGATGGATTTGCGCCATTTCAGTTCCTCCTTACTTTTCGTTTAATTTTTGTTTCCATTGATAAACTAAATTCATAACTTCCATTGGATTTAAACTCATTAAATCAGTTTTCTCGATTTCATTCATGATTTTAGTTTCTTTTTTGCTTAAATTACTTTTTTCTGCAGGTTGTGTTTCAACTTTGAATAGTTCCAATTGTTGTTCTTCAGCAGCTTCTGTTTCAACTGAAACTGATTCAGGAGTGATTGCTAAATTAGCATTTCTTCCGGTCTCTTCATCATTATTTTCAAAATGATCTAACACCGATTGGGCCCGTGCCAATAAATCAGTTGGAAGTCCAGCTAATTGAGCCACGTTAATTCCATATGATTTATCGGCCGCCCCATCAAGAACTTTATGAAGAAAAACTAAGTGACCATCTTTTTCTGAAGCCCCTACGTGTACATTTTTTAGTTGTTTTAATTCATCACTTAACCCAGTTAATTCATGATAATGGGTCGAAAACATGGTCTTAGCATGTACTTTATCATGTATATATTCAATAATGGCCTGCGCTAACGCTACCCCATCATACGTTGAGGTTCCTCGACCTAGTTCATCAAATAAAATCAAACTGTTTTCTGTCGCATTTTGAATAGCTTGGTTAGCTTCTTTCATTTCTACCATGAAAGTACTCTTACCAGAAATTAAATCATCGGCTGCTCCAATTCGCGTGAAAATTTGATCAAAAATTGGCATCACAGCTGATTCAGCTGGAACAAAACAACCCATTTGCGCCAAAATTACAATTAAAGCGAGTTGGCGCATATAAGTACTTTTCCCCGACATATTGGGACCAGTAATTAAAAGAATTTTAGTCTTTGCATCCATTAAAACATCATTTGGCACATACTTTTGTGAACCCATCACTTGTTCAACCACTGGATGACGAGCATTAATTAACTTGAGTAACTTATCATGATTAAACTTGGGCTTTACAAATTGTTCTCGTTCACTAATCGTTGCAAAGCTTTGGAGGACATCAATGCTAGAAATTCCACTAGCTAGTTTTTGCACGCGGGGAATTTGTTGCTTAATTTGTTCTCGAATTTTAGCAAAAATTTCGTATTCCAAACTACGTGATTTTTCTTGGGCTTCTAAAATTAAAGATTCTTTGGCCTTTAATTCTGGGGTTGAAAAACGTTCTGCATTAGTTAATGTTTGAACTCGGTTGTAACGAGAATCATCGAGTTTTGCAATGTTCCCTTTAGTAACTTCAATGAAGTATCCAAACACTCGATTATAGCCAATTTTCAAATTAGAAATCCCAGTTAATTGACGTTCTTTCGCTTCTAAATCAGCTAACCATTTCTTCCCATTTTGCATTGCATCGCGATATTTATCAAGTTGATCATTGTACCCCTGTTTAATGATGCCACCATCTTTTACTGAGATTGGTGCATCTTCTACGATAGCTTCGTCAATTAACTGATAAACATCATGAACATCATCTAATCTTTCATAGATTTGTTGAAATTCTGGAGTGTCCAATTGATTTAAAACATGTTTAATTTTAGGAATTTGATCTAATGATGATTTTAGCTGAATCAAATCGCGTGCATTTACCCCACCCAATGAGATCCTTCCAGCCAATCTCTCCAAATCATAAACCTTAATTAAGGCTTCACGTAATTCATTTCTTTCGTAATAATTATCTAATAAAGTTTCAACCAAGCTTTGACGAGCTTCAATCTCTTTTTGCTTAATCAAAGGCCGTTCAACCCATTGTTTTAATTTACGTCCGCCCATTGCGGTCTTGGTATCATCCACCACCCAGAGTAAAGTTCCAGATTTTTTGCCCGTACGAATATTTTTCAATAATTCCAGATTATATTGTGAATTATAATCAATTTTTAAATATGAATTAGGTTGATATTGACGAGCTGGTTGAATATGAGAAAGACTGCGTTTCTGCGTTTCTGCTACATAACTTAAGAGAACATTCAATGATAAACGGAGTAATTCATTATCAATATTAGTGATAATTTCACTACCGTTTTCTTCATCAACTGAATTTTGTGGGGAAATTAAAATTCCTAATTTTTTGAAATTATCGATTAAGTTAGTACTGATACTATCATCAACAACAATTTCCTTTGAACTAAGATTGATTACTTCGTTCAAAACAGCATCCGCACTATCCAATAACGTAACCTTTAATTCACCAGTTGAAAGTTCAATGTAAGAAAATCCGTACTGATCAAGTGTGGCACTATAAACCACACTTGCTAAATAGTTATTATCTTTAGCTGTTTCCGAATTATTGTCAGTTTGGGTACCGGGAGTTACTAATTGAATAACTTCTCGTTTAACCATCCCCTGAGCTAACTTAGGGTCTTCAACTTGTTCGCAAATCGCAACTTTGTATCCCTGGTCAACCAGAGTATCAATATATCCTTGTGCAGCTTTATGTGGAACCCCACACATTGGAATTGGATTTTCGGCCTTATGATTTCGTGCGGTTAAAGTTAACTCTAAAAGTTGTGCACCCTTAACTGCATCTTCATTAAATAATTCATAAAAATCGCCAATTCGATAAAACAAAAAAGCATCGGGATATTGGTCCTTGATTTTTTGATATTGTTCCATCATGGCTGTATTCTTTTTTGCCATCGAATCCTCCTTAAAGTTAACTTTGATATGGTTGATATTGACTAATCATAATTGGTCTTATTTTTTTAGCATGTCCATCTTTCTTATCAACGTCAATTAAACAAGCTGATAAAATTCCGTCACCGTTTGTTTCTACTTCAAAACGATTAGGACGAGAAGTTAAAAACTTATTGATGACTGGTTCATATTGCATTCCAATCACACCGTCATCAGGACCAGTCATTCCAACATCAGTTAAAAATGCTGTTCCTTTTTTTAAGATATGTGCATCATTAGTTTGCACATGGGTATGCGTCCCAACTACAGCTGAAACCCTCCCGTCAAGATACATTGCCATTGCTTTTTTTTCACTTGTGGTTTCTGCATGCATATCAACAAAAATAACTGTGAATTTTTCTGCTTTTAAATGCATAATCAATTCGTCAATTTTTGCAAATGGATCATCGGTTTCTTCCATGAAAATTCGTCCTTGCAAATTAATCACAGCCGCTTTAACTCCATTAATGTTTAATTCACAATAACCATTTCCAGGTACATCTTTACCTGGATAATTTAGTGGTCGAACTAGTTTTTTCGTATCGTCAATAAAATCAAAAATGTCAGCGTTATTCCAAGCATGATTACCTAATGTAACCACATCCGCTCCGTCCTTCATAATTTGCTTAAAAAGCTTTTCATTAATTCCACGACCGACTTTAGTTGCGTTTTCACCATTTACAATTGTTAGCTGGGGCTTTAAATCTTTTTTTAATAATGGTAAATATTGATCTACCATTCCCATTCCCATTTCGCCAACTACATCACCAACAAACAAAATTTGCATTTTTTCTCCGCCATTCTAATTTACTTGTATATATCTATATTACCATGGAAAAAAGCAAAATAAAAAAAGACCACAACGGGTCTTTTTATTTTGCATAATCAACTGTACGTGTTTCTCGAACAACCGTCACTTTTGCGTGACCAGGATGATCCATTTCATTCTCAATTTTATCTTTGATTTCTCGTGCCAAAACGATAGCTTGCGAATCAGAAATTTTATTTGGTTGAACAATTACTCTAATTTCACGTCCAGCTTGAACAGCATAACTCTTTTCAACTTCTGAAAAACTGTTACTAATATCTTCCAGTTTTTCCAAACGATGAACAAAACTTTCAAGGGAGTCACTTTTGGCTCCCGGTCTTGCAATCGAAATTCGATCAGCAACTTCAACTAGTTCAGCAACCATACTATGTGGTTCACTACCAGGTTCACCTAAACGAATTGAATCAATTACAACTGGATCTTCACCATATTTTTTGGCGATATCAATTCCAGCATCTACATAAGATTCATCCGTTACGTTTGAAGAAGCTTTTCCAATTTCATGTAATAATCCAGCGCGCTTTGCTAATGTAACATCTTCACCTAATTCGGCTGCAAAAACTCCAGCTAACTTGGCAACTTGAATTGAACGTGATAAAACATTTTGCCCATAAGAAAGCTTATATTTTAATTGTCCGACTAACTTAACTAAATCAGGATTCATAGAATGAATTCCTAAATCAAAAATCACATTTCCACCAGTTTCTTGAATCAATTGATTGAGTTCTTTTTTACTTTTCTCAATCATTTCTTCAATTCGAGCTGGATTAATACGACCATCTTTGATCAGCTTTTCAAG
>ERZ773146.1734-NODE-1734-length-15529-cov-5.191353_pt1 | contig 15529 bp, 11 predicted proteins | sample MGYA00580847_ERZ773146 | MGnify/ENA primary metagenome ERZ773146 (study PRJEB29015, sample SAMEA2737830) | human gut metagenome | biome: human gut; feature: human-associated habitat; material: faeces | place: China | collected 2012 ...
GGTTCAGCCGAGGGGATCATCCTTTTATAGACAGTTTATCCTGTAATCATATTTTTCACTAGACGATTTTGTTTCTGATTTTACAGTCTTTTTTTTAACCCTGTTTGCATATTCTGTTGGTGTGCATCCATATTCTTTTGTAAACACTTTTGTAAAATAATAATAATTGTCATATCCCAGATCTGATGCAATCTGCGTGATATTTTCAGTTCCTTTTTCCATTTTACATGCCGCCGCATGCATTTTTCTGCTGATCACATAGTTATGAAATGTATCACCGGTCATTTCTTTAAATCTCGTGCTGAAATAGCTTCTGCTCATTCCAATCTCCGCCGCAGCATCTTCCGACTTCAGGTTTTCTTCTACATGTTCTTCTATGTATAGGATGGTCCTTGCAAAGATATAGATATCATTTGCTTTTTCTGTCTGCAGACACGTCCGGTACAGATCATCCTTCCATTTTTTTACCCATGCCAGCATATCATTTACGGAGGATAGCGCCGGAAATTCATACTCTTCCCCTGTGATCTCCTGAATGCGGTGGAGGCTCTTTACAAAAATCCTTTCGGCAGTGCGAAGCTCCACTTCCCCTGTCATTTCACACAACCTGCCAAACTCGTTATCATCATATATCCATCTGGTGTTCATCCATGCATTTTCCAGCTTTTTGCGTAATCCGTGATCCTCCTGCCTTTTTTCCTTTTTTAACAGATTATCCTTATATTTTCTATCCACCCGCTCCAGTATCTGGTCACAGTCATCCCCATCAAAGCTTATCTTAGATATGTAATCCAGTGCTCCCAGTCTCATGGCTTTCTGTGCATAACGGAAATCTTCATGTACTGAAAAAATCACAAATTTCACATCCGGATATTCTGTTCTGCATCTTTCCATCAACTCAATCCCATCTATCTCCGGCATATCTATGTCCGTGAACACAACATCCACCATGTTATCCTTCAGAAATTCCAGTGCTTTACTTCCATTCTGGACATCGCCCACAACTTCAAATCCATATTTTTCCCAGTTCATTATGGATATCAGGCCTTTCCTGGCCAGTTTGTCATCATCAACAACTAATACTCTCATTCCCTCATATCCTCTTTTTCTATACCGGTATCTGTCGCTTTAGCTTTATCCCGTAACTCTTCCTGAACCGGGATTAGAATTGTAATCTTGGTTCCATATCCTTTTTTGCAATTTACGAACAGATTCGTCTGTCCTTCATAGAATGAATCCAGCATTGCCTTTACATACCGCAGACCAATCCCTCTGTTCCCATTCTGCATTTTCTGCAAATCATAATCAAAAGGTGCATTGATCTGATCAATCTCCTCTCTGGTCAGTCCATTACCACTGTCTGCTATAGTGATTGCCGCTAATCCACGTTTATTATCTTCAAAGATCCGTATTGTTATTTTCTCATCCTTTCCAAGTCCATACTGTATCGCATTTTCCACCAGCGGCTGAAGCAGCATCCGTACCGTTGGCTGTTCCAGATAACTGCCTTCCTCCACATTCATTTCTATCACAAAATCATATCGCATCTGCTGGAGTGCGATATATTCTTTCACAATATCAATCTCTGTCCGGAGTGTTGTCTGCATCCCCTCTTTTCCCAGATTGTACGACAGCAGCTTCTTTAATCTCTGCACAAATTCCGTAATGTTATCCTGATGGCTCATCCTTGCCATCCACTGGATAGAGTTTAAAGTATTGAGCAGAAAATGTGGATTAATCTGGAACAGGAGCTTCTCATATTCTATCCGCTGGATATTTTTTTCTTTTTCCACAACGTTATCAATAAGATTCCTGATCTGATCCTTCATCTTCTCCACTTCATGCATCAGGTCATCAAATTCCTTGATATCATACTCCTGCTTTACCATCTGCAGGGAGCCTCCTCCAATCTGAAGCAGCTGTTCCTGAAACTGATTGAGCGGCTTACATATTAACCGGTAGAGGTAAATAACAGAGCCGGAGAAAACACAGAACGATACAAGAATGATAACCAGCAGCTTCAGCCTCCACATATTCATTTCTTTCTGATATGTATTCTCCTGCAGCGCAATGGCATTCGCATATCCTATCTCACTGCGGTATACCATGACCATATATCCTTCCCGGCTTGTCACCGCATACTCTTTTTTTTCCGGCAATTTAGACAGGAGCTGCTGCCCCCGGATAATCACCGGGTTATTACTGTACTGCACAATACCATTCTCATCCAGTTCCATATAAGTATATGTCCGGTTTTCTTTGTTTAACCTTTCCGAAACGCTCATATCCGGCTCTATCTCTGCATAAATATCCAATTTCTGCCTGTTGCTGAAGGAAACCCTCCGCTTTACCGATATCACCGGTCTTTCCCTGATCCCCAGGCAGGATGAATGCATAGCCTGGATTGTATTTCCAATATTTTCAGTTACATTAGGGATAGTCTGATATACTTGATCCAGATTCCTGACATTGATATTTCTGATCAATTCACTTTGCTCTTCCAGGTCATAATAAGTAACACCGAGCAGCTTTGTATTCACATATCCTAGCTTTACCAGTTCTTCTCTGAGTGATTTCTGTCCCATATACTTGTCAAAATTATCCTCAGCACTTAAATAAGACTCTACCACGTTTCCAATAAGTCCGCTAGGACTCATCTGGTTGACAATACTGATCATGTCATAATAAGCACTATCCATCTCCCGCGTTATCTGTTCCAGATATATCTGCATGCTTTCCTGAATACTGTCATTCCGTATCATTCGGATTGTCATATATGACACAATCACCACTGCAAGGATACTTGACATCGTACTGATCAGCATAACAACCATCATCTTTTTCCTAAGTGTCTGTTTCCCTCTCTTTTCTCTTCCCATACCGGCTTCCCCACTCATATCTTGCACTATTTGTTATTTTAAAGCATACATACTTTTTATCGAATGTCAACTGTTTATGAAGTGTCTTTTTTACTAAAAAGTCAGGGAGATTTCTGTAAAATATAAAACGGTCAACCTGATTGCAGTCAACCACATATATGCACAGGTCTTTGGAATCATTAACAGACCGACCTTTGGTTTTGTTTTGCTGAATAAAGTTACCGGAATATAAAAAAGCAGGTAGCCAGCCATTGCAACTGACTACCCACTCGATACCGCTATTCTTCTACCGCTTCTAATGAATTTTCCGCAAATTCCTTATCTGTCATGCCATCCAACTTTCTCAACACCTGCCTAGAAAGATCTTCCATATCGCTGTCCTTTATGTACGGCATTATCCGTCTGATTTTTTCCATCATCTTCATTCTGTTCTGTGTCTCAAAAACACACATGAAATTGATTTCTTCTACTGTGAATTTATTCATCATCCTACATCTCCCTATGTGAATTTTTTGATTTTTCCAGTTCCTTCGTATCCTTATTGTTTCCCTGTGTTGCTTCCTTCTGCTTGACTGCCAGTCGCTCTTTTAAGGAAGAACGTGCCTGTGGCTTTTCCTGCTTTTCTTTCTTTTCTCCCTCACGATTGAATTTTTCCACGCCATTGTTGAGCCTCTCATCAATCATGTTATAATTCTGCTCCTCCAGTTCCTCAATCTTAGCAAGCGGCTTGTATTCTGCCAATTTCACAAGCAGTTCCTTTGCCTGTCTTTCACTGTCCTCGTCTAGCCCCTCGTCAATAGATGCTTGCAAGAAAATACTGAGCGGCTTCACATTTCCAGTTCTTATATCATCAGCAATCATTTGTATCTGTGATTCTCTGTCTGATACCGAATCTCTATATCCATATGTATCAATCTCATAAGATAACTTGTCAAGTTCTTCCGCAAGTCTCTGTATCTTATGCTCTTTTTTCTCCATATCAATCACATCTTTCTCCGGATACGCTGCAATCAGCTTTTTAATTGCGTCCTGCACCTTTGGTGTATCACGAAGCTCCGGTGTGTAATTTAGGAAATCAACATCAATTCTCTTGCCGCTTACAATGTCTGCCTGCTCATCTTCCCATTCTTCTGTCCCTTCGATGTGCATATTGACACCAATCGAAGGAATCCCCTGTATACGGGAAGGATCAATGGCATTGTAGAGCTTCATAGCTTCCTCTACCGTTTCAATGCCCTCATGGTATTCACCCATATTATGAAATTCCCCACACTCCGCAACGGTAAATGTGATATGAACTGTCTCTGGTTCAATTACAGGCTCTTTTTCCAGTTCAGAAAGCACTTTTTCTTCTGATACAAGTGCGTTTTGTTCCTGCACCAATTCTCTCCCCTGCGTGACAAGCTGATTGTTGATCTGCTCCTGCTGTGCCTTCTCCTGCAGGTAAGTTTCCACCTCCGGAAGATAAGTCTCCAATGTTCCGGTTCTGCTCTCTGTAATCGGGTTAATATCCACCTGAATACCAGCGATATAAATGCTGTCCTCATGTAGCATATTGAAAAGGTCATCTTCTCTGGTTGAGCCTGTGTATTCCACAACTACATCCAAATCCGAATTTTCCTGCTCAATACCTCTGCATCGGCTTCCGGATACCACCACATCAACAATCTGTGCATCCAGTCCATACTCGTCTATCTGCGACTGCACATACGCATATACCATCTTTTCAATATCATCTGCACTCTGTCCGTCAAGACTATGAAACAATTCTTCCGTCCTTGCCCGGAAATCTGCAACCACATCCGGATTGTTCTCTCTAAATTCTGCCTGCTTTGCTTCCAAATCTGCCTGTTCCACTTCCTCGGCTTTCTCCGAAAGTTCCTCATAATCTACAATTTCAACCTCTGAACCAGCATATACTTCGCCCTGCAAAAATTCATCACGATAATACTGCTCTGTGACCGCTGAAAACCTCGGTTCTTTCAAATCCGCAATCACCATATCCATTGCACGCTGAATCGTAATATCCGGATTGTCATAGACACCGCCATCCAGCAAATGATACTGCTCATCCAGAATGGAATAATCATATCCCTCCTCACATTCGTGCATCAGGATATAACGGTCTGCGATATGAACCGCAAGCTCCGTCTCTATCTCATTTTCCTTGCCCTCCAGTGTCAGCATGAACTTCGGCAGTTCTGTAAATCCAAAAGAATCTACAAAGTGTGCGCTGTTTTCCCCGTTCTCATGTAATACCACAATATCGCTGACCGACAGTGAATGTGCCTTGTAGTCTGCCGGATGGTCAATATTGAACTTTGTATAGATTGCTTCCAGTGTTTCCGATTGCGTCCGTCCCTGCAATTCTGACAATTCGCCCAAATACACCAGTTTGTAATTTTCCGGCAATACCGCATCAAAATTGTCTTTGGTTATTCCCATACGCTTCAGGCTTTCCGTTCCCTCAAAACGGAACTTATCCAGTTCCGGATCATCCTTTAACTGGAAAATTCCATATTTATCGGTATTTCCATACAAAAGCTGTGCTTCCCTGTTGGAATCACTCTCTGATAATTCTTCCTGCATCATGCGAAGTTTCCGTTCATTCTGCCAGTCCCCTTTTTCTATTCCGCACATCCCGTCATGTTCCATAATCTGTTTTCTGTCGGATACGGTAGTCTCTGAACCATCCGTATGCAGAAGATACACAGGCAAGTCACCATCGAACAGTTCCAATGCTCTCTCCTGCGTCAACGGAAGCATTTCATTCCACGTATAGCCATATTCCTGCATTTCGGATATGCTGACCATGCTATCCGGAAGTGCGTCGATTTCTGCCTGTGCATCAATCATTGCTAATGCGACATCCTGATTTCCATCCACTTCCTGTGCATAGATATGTTCTGCAAGCTCCCTTGTTTTCTCCATATCCCCCAGCTTATACGCATAATTCACAATCAGATTTCTTTCATCATCGGAAAAGGCAGGCTGTCCATGCTCCAACCGGTTAATGATATGCTCTGCCTGTTGCATGACAGACAATTCCTCCGCATCCGTCAGACCTGCATCAAAATCGTATTCATAATCCCAAAAATCCGGCATATTTCCATTTAATCCCTTACTACTGGACGCAAGTAACGTGATTTTCGCTCCCTGCTTTTCCATATATGAAAGGTAATTGCCATCCCATTCATTTTCATAAAGAGAAGCCATATCTTTAAGAATTTTCCCGACATCTTCCCTCGACATATTTGTGATTTTCAAGACCTCCCATTCGCTTTCAAAGGCGGAAGCGAACTTAACAACCACATCATCGGCATTGATCGGCTCCATTGCCTTATCATAGATCGCCTTTCTCTCCTTCATATCAATCAGCTCATCTGTATCTGTGTTATAACGCACATCCAGATGATACTCTCCGTACTCTCTGGAATCCTGATTGCCGATTTCCGTTGTCCATGCACCCTTGCTTTCCAAATACGCCTGTATGCTCAACTTGTCATCATCTGACATTTCTGACAATGCCTGCATCAGTTCCGGTCTGTCCATGCCATATACATCAAGCAGACTGAACTCTGAAAGGTCAGTATTCTGTATGAGGAGAATACTTTCCTTTGTCTGTTCCTGTGATACTTCCCTGTTCCTTTGTAATTCCTGTAATTGTTCCTCTATCCCGGTAATCAACTCCGAAGCTGTCCTCCGTATCGTATCCATGGAAGCTCTCAGTTCCTTGGTATCTCTGCCACTGCTCCATCCGGCAATATATCCAAAGGAATAATCGGAAGTGTCCACTCCAAAATGCTGACATACTGTATAAGCTATGCTCTCCGCTTCCACCTCTTTAGTATTGCGGTCTTTTCGCATCTGCTCATCCTGCTCCACTTCCTTGCTGTGCAGCTTGGAATGAGCCACCTCATGGATCATGGTCTTTAAGGTCTGGCCCTCGCTCATGTTTTCCTGCACCGCAATCCGCTTTGCTTCCCTGTCATAGTAGCCTTTGGAATCTCCGGCTATCTCCTCCAGTTCAATCGGTACTGGTGAAATGGCTTCTACTGCACGAATCATATCCTGATACCCTTCCACATCTGAAAGAAGCTCCTTTGCCGCAAGTTCCGGTATCGGCTTTCCGTCTGTCTGCGCCACATCAAAAACGGATACTGCCCGGAATGCCGGAATTGTTATCTCGACTTCTTCTTTCTGCGGATTTCCGTCCTTATCAAGTAAAAGTTCTTGTGTGACCGGATCAATCTTGTCCCTCTCCTCTTTGATTTTATAGGGTGCCGGGGCAAGGATACGAATACCCTTTTCCCCTTTCTTACCCTAAACTCTTTCTCATCACAGTCAAATGCAATTCTGCCATCGTATTTTTCTAACACCGCTTCCGCATTCTTCAAACCAATGCCATGTTACATCAGCACATCCGGCAGACAGCTCTATTTCATTGTTGCAGGAACTGCCCTGCCCGTCCTCTGTGGCTTATTAGGGATAATTTTCTGCTATGCCTTGGCATCAAAGCTACTCTGCATATTATCCACATTTACCGTCTCTTCACTTGCCAGCGGAATCCCTCTCTTTGCATTCCCCCATGCTTCATTGTAGATCATGCACATTTCCGTCTGTCTGGATGCCTCCGCATTGGTGGTATACATCGTCCACCCATTATTGGAATAAGTCGCGACCATCTCCCCATTCTTATCGTAAAACTCTATGTAATCGCTGTTGCCTGACGGCAATTTCTGATATTTCACTTTCCCTTCAAGCAGCGTTGCCACAAAATCTATCGGCTTTAGCACATTCTGTCTGTTTCTTGAAACAGCTTTTAGCCCGGAAGTGATGATTCCTTTTCTGTCTGGGGATACTTCTGATGTGTAGCTTTTCATCAAACTGTTAAATCCTTCGGATTTGTTTTGGAACTGCCCTTTTGAAAAATCCTCATAAGCCTGTTCCCTGATCTGCTTCCGATATTCTTCATCACTGATGCCGCTTTTCTTTTTGGAGAAAACATATTTGTCATTGAAGTCCGGCAGATGGATACCACCTATACTTCCTGTTCCTGAAAAATATCTGTTCTGCAATGAACTGTTGGATAAATTAACCCGCATTATTCCACCCTCTCCTGTAAATTACCTAATCTGTTCAGCACTTCATACATCCGGCCATTGCCAAATATATAATTTTGCAAAACAAGCGGCTTCCCCATCTGCCTGCTTTCCCGGTACAGCTTCATATAAGCATCCTTCGCTTGATAAAAGCTGTCCTCCAATTCTTCCATCTCCTCTGTTGGCATTTCAGGAATATTCCCCTGAATGACCTGCCCCTGGGCTGTTATTCTGGCACAGGATTTCTGCCATGCCACTTCCTGCTCAAATTGCATATCCAGCCACTCTATCTCATCTTCTTTTGTCAGCGGCGTCCCATCTACCTTATAATACTGTTCATTTTCATAGCGCTGTTCAATTTCAGAATACAGCCTTGCATAACTCAGCCCACAAGCATTCACAACATCCGAATAGCCATACTGCCCTTTTTCTTCCCTGATTTCCTTTAATATTCCAGCTCTCATATCGCTGAGTGATGCCGCCGACTGCACCACTGTATGCTTAATTTTATCCATTAAGATTTCCCTGTTTTTCGATAATTGGGAAACCTCTAAAGTATCCTTATGAAACACTTTCTGGTCTTCATTTTGGCTTTCCTGTTTTCCCAAATATTCCCTATCAAACTTGAAAAAATCCGGCAGATGAATAGGATGACTTAAAAATGTAATTGACATATCTCTTTCTCCTTACTTAAAAGCACTATCCGTAACCGCTTCCGTCATAGCATTTGCTTCATAAGCATTAGACGCTTTTGACAACAGCCTTTCATTGTTCCACGACCGTAATAATCGGCTTCTTTCCTGTTCCTGCTTTGCAATCTTTTCATTCAACATTTCCTGCTGCTGTTTTTTAACCTGCGCCCGTTTTTCCAGATATTCTTCCAAAAGCTCTTTTTGTCTATCTTTCTTGTTGCTTGTCTTTTTATAAAAACTGTTTTGTGAACGAGCATAAAATTCCGATTGATTATTAACACCAGACCATGAATCGCCCCTATAATCTTTAGCAGTAGCTCCTACAGTGAGCACCATAGAAGCTTCCAACGGTGCAAAGGACGAAGTTAAGTCACGTTTAAGTGCTGATAATATCTTTTCCCTGTACTCCGGATCATCTTTCATATTCTTAAATGCTTCCTCTGATATGTTGATAGCCACATTGGTTATAGTTCTATTTCTGGGTATCTTATCAATTTCAGCATAAAATTCCTTTTTGAAAATCGCCATTTCTTCCGCTTCTGATAATTCCTTTGTATTGCCCGTTTCTCCCGTGCTGTTTACGCTCTTTGTACTTTTCGTTGTTGCAACATTGTTCTGATAATAACTCTGTCCTACTCCACTAATAGCCATTTTTAATCCTCCTTTGTCATCAATTTTTTATATTGCCGCCCCTGCCCCCTTGCAATAAGTCCGGGCAGTCCGCAAAAGCAAAGGTTTATGCGCCTTGCGGAATATGAACAATTTCTCCTTATGCCTTTATATCAAAACTTGCCCCTGTCGGCGCAGATGTACCAGAAACCGCAGCTAAGAGGTTCTGCGTAACACTTTTTACATCAGTGCCAGTAGCTGATATTGTAAACGTTTCATCTTCTGTCAGCTTCTCCAACTGCGCCTTTTTCTCTGCCCGTCTCTTAGCTGCCTTTTCTTCTGAGATTTTTCTTTCCTCACGCTTTTTCTATAATCTTTCTTTTTGTTTCTTTTCCGCATTCAATGTAGTTGAATTTTGTTTTGAACCACTGGTTCTTGTCATACCTCCGCAAGTAACAGAAGCATTCCCATCGGCATCTATTACAGTTGTAACACCATGTATCACTGCATTATCAGCTTTGGCTTGTGCAAACATTCTATTCTGTCCCGGTACTGCACCAGTTAAATTAAACTCTACTTTCTTGGCAAATTCCGGATCATTTGCCATTTTCTTTAGACATTCGCTAGAAAGATTTATTACCACTTTATTTTCATTTCCACTCATAAGACTGCTACCCGTATTAAAAGTAATCTCCGGGAACTTTTTACACAGTTTCTCATAATATTCCTGCACTTTGTCCTTGCTGTTTGTGCTTTTCATTGTTGTCACATTGTTCTGATAATATTTCTCACCTATTCCACTAATGCTCATCTTTGAATCCTCCCTTGAATTTGATATATTGTGAAATCCATTTCCGGCTGTTATCTGTTTCTGCAATTCCTCTGTCAGTTGGAATTGCTATGTGCAATATTGCACGATATACCCCCTTATGGTTAGTCCACGCTTAATGCCCGCATTTAGCCAAGCAGTGAATTGCTACCCGTCGATGTCTCTGTCATTACATTTGATTCATATGCATTGGTTGCCGCTGCCATCTGCCTCTTACTGCTCCACACCTTTGTCAGCCTGCTCCTCTCCAATTCCTGCTTTGCAATCTTTTCATCCAACACTTCCTGCTGGAATTCCTTCATCCGCGCCCGCTTTTCCAAATATTCTTCCAGCAGTTCCTTCTGCCTTGCCTTTTTCTGCCGTCCGGCATCAGTTCCCTTTGCGGAGGAACTCCCGGAATAACCGTCATTCTCCTTCATGCCCTGCGTATAGCCGTAACATTTCTCATATGTGTCATCTATATGCATATATGATATTTGTGGAATATAGTTTCCAAAATTAACTGCCTTATTCTTCGCTAAAGCGTCTAATATTTTCTTCTCATATTCCGGATCAGTCTGCATTCTTTTATAAGCGGCATCCGTAATATCTATAATATCATTTCTATTCCGCTGCGATGGATGTGTATATAATGAATTCATCTTTTCATTAAAATACGCCTTGTATTCCTCTAAAGTCATATCTTCTGGGGAAACCTGACTTTTGTCTGTGACCTTTTCCGCAAATCCCGCTTGTTTTTCCTCCTTCCTCAAACCCATGTAACTCTTTGCTGTTTCATAATAACTGCCATAAACTGAACCTACATCCATTACTACATTCTCCTTCCTTTTTCATATTTTTTTATTTTATTTCCTTCTGCTGCAGCATTACTGTGACTTTAAACACATCGTTTTTTATTTTGATATCCATATCTCCAAGATAATGGTCTGCCACATTCTTTACATTTTTTAACCCTATTCCATGCTCCATCAAAATATCCGGCAGATCGCTCTGTTTCGTTGTCATCGGGACGATACCTCCATCTTCCCATATCACTTTCCCATCAAAGCTGTTTTCCACTTCAATCAGTAGGAAATGATTCTTTTTCTTTAAAGTCAGATTGATATATCGCTGTTCCTGCTCCAGTTTCTCGCAGGCTTCTATGGCATTGTCTAAAAGGTTATTCAGAATGATACCTATATCAAATGCAGAAATTGTGTCTGTTTCCCCCAAGTTAAATTTTACTTGAAACGAAATACCTGCATTTTCCGCTTTCTGGTATTTATCATTGATAATCACATCTGTGACCGCATTTCCTGTATTGAATTTATAGTCCATAGTCTGTATGGTTTCATCCAGTTTTTCGATATAATTCTCTACTTCATCATATTTCTCACTTGCCACCAGCCCTTTTATATTCGTCATATGGTTTTTCATCTCATGCCTTACTCTGCGAATGCTCCCGTAGAAGTTCTCTGCTTCTTCCAGTCTCTGCTTCATGGCTTTGACCTGTTGTTCTTCCACAAAATGTTTCTGCCGTTCTTTTTGAAGCTTCCTGTAATTCTGGTAGATGTATATTGCCGAAATTTCCCCCACATAGATAAGAACCGCAATTATCGGTAATTTCCACAACATTTCCTGCTTGTCATCATACAACAGAAAAACTCCACCCTCGATTTGCACTACGGAAAGGTCTACGCTTATTCCTACAATCATACTCCCTACAATATTCAGTACTGAAAGGAATATCGTTTCCTGCCATCTCAGCATAAACGGTTTCTTTACGATTTTTATCACGACACCTGTCATAATCAGTAATACCAACGTGTACGATAAAAGCAGGATGCCCATACCTATCGCCATACCCAGATAAACCCGAAATATATATTCCTCACTCAGAACATCCAACCCTCTAAATATGCTCTCCACTGTACATTGATAAATACTGTCTGCAATCAAATAACTTAACGCATGAAAATTGTAAAACAGCAGCAGTATGAATACCGCCTTTTCCAAATGTTTTTGGTATTTGCAAAAACAATATCCCAACACAATGACAGCGGACATTGTATATCGTATTACCCCCGGCTTTTCCAGCCATAGCCCCATGCAGATATTCATCACTGCCAATATTCCTGCAACAATCCATATCCCTTTCTCCCACCGAAAAAATACATTCCACAATACCAGAAAAAGAACGATTTGCAGAATAATAGGATAGATTTCAAAAAGCTTGCGAATGATTTCATATGTAACCTGACTCAATTATCTTTCCTCCGAAATGTATTCCAAATAACGCTTTACAAAGTCCTGATATTTATACTTGGATATCAGCAGACTGTCCCCGTTTCTCATTTTCACCTCTGTCCGGTCATATCGTTCCACATATTTTATGTTAACCAGATACCCTTTGTGTATACGGAAAAAATCCGGCTTAAGCTCGCTTTCCAGTGAGCTGATCTTGTCATAATATTCAATTTTTTCATGCCGCAAATACAAGGTCACTTTCCGATTACTGCTTTCAATATAGTAAATATCATCTGCTGAAACACTTCTTGTTCTATTTCCATTCCGAACTAATACTTCTTTTGGTTTTTCCTTTTTCTTTGCCATCAAATATTGATACTCCCGTATGGTCTGTGCAAAAACCTGCTCAAAATTGCTTTCCTGAATCGGTTTTACAATATACTGAAAAGCATTAACAGAAAAAGCCTCCTGCATATATTCCGGATATCCCGTTACAAATATCAGAAGCGGCAGGCTTCCCCACACTGCTTCTTTCTTGCTTTCCATCTGGCTCCTGAGCTGCTTTGCCACAGTCATTCCATCCTCATCTCCCATAGAGATATCCAGAAAAAGTATGTCTATTTCTTCTGCATTTGTCTCATCCTGAAACTCCAATAATTCCTTGCCCGATGAAAACTCTGTTATCTTACAAAAAGGTTCCTGCTTCTGTATCAGCTTGCGTATGTAAATGCGTATATTTTCCTCATCATCGCAAATTGCTATGTTCAACTATTCCACCTCATTTTCATGGCTCATTATCAAATATGGATAACATCATCTATTGTTCATTTATATTATCGGCAGATTTCTTTCTTTAAATTCGGAAATGTTGTGACTGGACTTCTGAATGTTGCGACTGGACTCTAATCTTCCCGACAATTATCATCTGAATTGATTTTCTCCATCCGTAACCTTGCCTGTTCCCTTTGTTCGTCACTTAACCTTCTCGGCTTACGATAACCACATAACAGGAAAAAGCAGATAGATTGCTACCTGCTCTTTCCATAAACCTTTATAAACTTGCTTCCTGACTCTTGGTCTTTGGTTTTTCCGGTTCTTTCTTCTGCTGTTCCGATTTCACTTTCATCTGTGACAGCTTTTCCTTGACGGATACCCTGCTCTTTTCTTTCTCTTTTTCCTTTCCGGTATCCAGTCTGGCACAGACCTTATCCAGCTTCGCTACTGCACCGTCAATCCGCTCCACCTGTTTCTTTAAGGCTGAGATATGCTTCTTTACAGGCATATTCAGTACCCTTGTAAAGGCAACGCCCTCTTTTTCGTCCGACACTTCCTTTGTACCTTTTCCGGTTAAGAGCCTTCCCACGTTGGCTACGCTGTTCCCTATCTGCTTGAACTCGTCCCCGATACTGTCTATCTGGTTGGCGGTCTTTTCATAACTGGTAAGCACATCAACCATCTTCTCCCGGCATCCGGAAAGCACCGACTGCACACCAGAAATTCCTTTCTGAAGAACCTTATTCATTTCCTCCCTTCCCTTTTCCTTAAAGGCGGTTACTGCCTGTGCTGCGGTGTCAATCAAATGGTCTTTCAATTCCGATAAGCGTTCTGCAAGACTGCTTACCTTCTCCTGAAGGTATGACACCTTATCCAAAAGCTGACTTTCCGCTGCTTTCGGCTGGCTCTCCTGCATCCTTTCAAGCTGCTTCCGTACTCCTTGCAGTTCGTCCACCATAGCGGAAAGCTGTAACTGCATCCCGGCGATATACTGCAAGACCTCCATAAAGTCCTGTGACTGCTCTTTCATGCCCTGCTGTCCCAAAAGCTCCATGAACTGCTTCATAACGTCCATTTCCTCTGTGTTCTGTTCTTTCTTTGGTTCGTTTGCTTCCATAGCACCCTCCTATAAACTTTCTTCTTTTCCTTTGCTCTTTGTGACTTCCGGTTTCTCCGGCATCTTCTGATCGGATATTTTCTGCTTCATCTCGGCAAGTTTCTCCTTGACGGATACCCGCCCTTTAGAACCGTCTGCTAACATCCGCTCCTTGTCATGCTCTGCGATACGCTCCGACATCAGGAAACTTGCAACAGGCTTTAACGGTTCATCAGCCACCGCCTGTATATCTTCCACCCTGTCCGGCTCGCCTTCCTGCGCCTGTGTGCTATGCTCTCCGGTTTCGTCCTCCGGCTCATCATCGCCCATATCCAACGCATTATCGCCCTTTTCGTCCATATTAAGAAGCGCATTTAACTCTGCAAGTCGCTCTAGCTTCTCCGCCAGTTCCTGCTCCTGTGCAAAAGGTTTTGTGACTTCCACCTTTGCGGTTTCAAGCTGATGTTCCACGTTGGAAAGCTTCTGCTCCACATCTGCCATTTTCCCGGTCATTCCCTCTAACGCATTGGATAGTCTTTGCAGATTTCCAAGCGGATCGGCTCCGATTTCCACCTCATGGCTCAGACTTCCTTTTAAGTTGACCGTAAACTTGGAGAAGAACGAGTCAAAGGACACGCTCATCTTAAAGCCCTGATATTCCCCGATTGTTACTGCCATGTTTGGCTGTTTTGCACTCCGGCACATATCAATCAACGCCGCACCCGCTTCCTTTTTGTCCGTATAGGTACGGTTTCCTATCTTCATGGAAAAAACGTCCTTATCCACAGGCTTATGCGCTGTATAGGTCTGAATGTCCGTCCGGTATCCCTCAAGCCTTTCTTTTAAGGCTGTGATCTGCATCGGGTAATGCTTTGCGATATTGTCCTCCAGACGATAACGCTGGCTTGTGTGATTCGCCTTTAAGAGCTTCAGTTTTGACACCTGTATATCCAAATCCATCTTCTCCTTAATATACGGGTTTCCGGTTGCAAGTGCTTTGACCTCTGCATAAGAGAGCGCCGCTTCGTCAATGTCCTCACAGGAACGTACCGGGGACTTGCTCGTCATGATCTGCCCGATAAACTTCTGCTTGTTCTCAACGAGCTGCCATGAATAGCTGTCGAAGGTGCCTTCCGTCACATACCGGAAAATCTTGACCTTATCATTCATATTGCCCTGTCGTAAAATACGCCCTTCCTGCTGTTCAATGTCAGAAGGACGCCAAGGCACATCAAGGTGGTGCAGTGCGATAAGTCTGTCCTGCACATTGGTTCCGGCTCCCATTTTCTGCGTGGAACCAAGCAAAAAGCGAACCTGTCCGC
>ERZ773146.1735-NODE-1735-length-15523-cov-36.895914_pt1 | contig 15523 bp, 10 predicted proteins | sample MGYA00580847_ERZ773146 | MGnify/ENA primary metagenome ERZ773146 (study PRJEB29015, sample SAMEA2737830) | human gut metagenome | biome: human gut; feature: human-associated habitat; material: faeces | place: China | collected 2012 ...
CGGCGCTCACCTTTGCAGCATCCAGTATTATCTGCGCTTTTGGCTTGGCATCTGCTGCACCTCGCTCGCCGTATCGGCACTTAGAATTATGCGGTATTGCCCTAATTTCAAACTTACTTACGGGTTTTTCTATGAAATTTTCTCAAAAACTTGTCTGCATCATGCTGCTGGTCATCGCCGCGTTTTTTGCCGTGGGCGGTGCGGTGCTGGTCAACGGCAGCTTTATGGACCGCCTGAGCGCAGCCGCCGAGCAGGAACAAAGCATGCACGCCATGCTGTGCGGCGTGGTGGAGGATTACTACCTGGACCAGACCGGCCGCGGCGAAGATACCTGCGGGGATGATTTTATCACCGCCGCCACCTGGCGCGCAGGGGATCTGGCCCGTGGGGTTTATTCCCAGGGGCTGTTCCGCGCATCCGCTGACCCCGCCCAGGACGAAGCCTATGCCATATACGGCCTGCAGGACGGCCAAAGCATTTTGCAGTACGGCCCCAATGTGACCCGCACCTACCGCAGCGATCTGCTGGGCGGCCTTGTGATGGTAACCACCTTTGATGTAACGGAGATTTTTGCCGCGCGCAACCGCAGCCTGCAGCGCTTTTTCCTGCTGGAAGCTGCCGTGGTGGCCGGGGCTGCCGTGGTGGTCTGGCTTGTCAGCCGCCGCCTGACCCACCCACTGACCGTGCTGACCGCCGCCAGCGCCCGCATTGCCGCGGGTGATTATGCCTTGCGCACCAGGATGCACACCGGGGATGAGCTTGAAATCCTGAGCCAGGGCTTTGACCAGATGGCCGGTGCCGTGCAGGACAAAGTGGAAGCTCTGGAGCTTTCGGTCCAGCAGCGGGATGATTTTGTGGGTGCGTTTACCCATGAGCTCAAAACCCCCATGACCGGCATCATCGGCTATGCCGACCTTTTGCGCAGCATGCAGCCAGACCCCGAAGAACAGCGTGAAGCTGCCGGGGCCATCTTCCATGAAGCCCAGCGGCTGGAAGCCTTAAGCGGAAAGCTGCTGCAGCTGATGGGCCTGGGTGAGCACGCCCCCCAACTGGTACCCGTGCAGTTGGATTCTGTTTTTGCCGAAGCGCGCCGCGCCGTTGCCCCCGCTCTGAACGGCTGCATTCTGACCATGCAGTCCAACGGCCTGACTGTGCAGGGAGATGCCGACCTGCTGTGTGATCTCGTCATCAACCTTGTCACCAACGCCGCCAAGGCCAGCACCCCCGGCAGCGCCATTGCGGTCTGCGCCGAACAGGCAGATGGTTCCATCCGGCTGACGGTTCAGGACCACGGCCAGGGCATCCCGGCGGACAAGCTGGCCCGCGTGGTGGAGCCGTTTTATATGGTGGATAAATCCCGTTCCCGCCGCCAGGGCGGCAGCGGCCTGGGCCTGGCCCTGTGCAGCCGCATTGCCCAGGCCCACGGCGGAACGCTTGCCATGGAAAGCGAGCTTGGCAAAGGCACCACCGTAACCGTCACCCTGCCCGCACCGAACCAAACCGCCGCCGAACTCGCACAGGAGGAACCCGTATGAAAACCACAAAACGCGGCAAGCTGCTGATGCTGGCCTGCGCCGCCCTGGTGGCTGTGCTGGCCTGCCTGCCGCTGCTCTGGTTCCGCGCACAGGATGCCCGTATGTTCGGCACCGTCAATCAAAGCTCTGGCCTGTATGAATCCCGCGAGGTCAGCGGGGATGATTTTTATCTATTACAGCAGGTCAAAAACCGCACCCAGATGAACCGCACGGACTGGATGGTTTCCGCCGGGCTGGACGGCACAGCAGCCCTGTATACCCCTGCCGGGAACAGCCGCTACAACATGACCTCCAGCGATACCGCCGCTGATTTTGCCGCCAGCCTGCTGACCCAGCTCCATGATGCCGAGGTATTGCCGGACACCTGGTACCATGTGGCAGCCGATAACCTGAGCAGCTACAGCAGCGGCGAGCTGTATACTTCCAGTGATTCCCTTGGCATTACGCGGCTGCTGCGCTACCCCCATGCCGCCTATGATGAAAGCGACCCCGAATACAACGAATCCCCCACATTCGCCCTGGATTATGATAATAAAACCGGCCGCCTGCTGAACCTGTGGGTTCAGGCCCCGCTGGACGATCCCACCCTGCTGTCCGGCAGCCCGGTATCGCTGAATATCTCCGACCTGCTGAACGCCTGGGTGCAGTGGGAGGGCCTTACCGACCTGGGCGACTGGACCGTGCCTTACGGCAGCGATTACGCCGAAACCGGCCTGTACAGCGCCAGAGGCAACGCCCTGCTGACCTGCGTGTACGGCTCCTTTACCCTTGACGATGTTCCCCGCGCCTATTACAGCATGCAGCTGACCTGGCAGCCCTATGCCCCCACCCCGCAGCCGGGCAGCACCGATCTGCTGCCCGCCGAGCCGCTGCCAGAAACCAGCGATTATTATTACACTGACGTCATCGCTTACCAGTTGGACGATGACCGCGCTGCCGCTGTGTTTGATTATGATGCCAACCTGATCCTTCGCACTAACCTGAGTACCGGCGTGCAGACCGTGTTCTGTGATGTGCCCGGCTGCACCCATACCACCAGCAGCTGCCCTGCCCGCATCACGGACCAGATGTATTCTTTGGTTCCCGCCGGGGATTGCGTTTACCTTGTTTATGGCACCTATTCGCCCACAACGGCAAAGGGCGCTTCCGGCGCGGATATCAACGCCATGTCGGACGATGAGATCATGCGCTGGGCGCGCGCGGCAGATGCCGGGGTTCCGCTGGCCCTTTATACCCAGGAGCTGGAGCCTTACACCCAGGAGGATGTTACCGCCGCCCGCCGCCGGATGCAGAACGCCTTTGGCCAGGGCCGCATTGAAATGCTGGACGGCACCACCCGCACCGAGCTTGTCCGGCTGGATCATGACACCGTGTATATCGGCGGCTGCGATTCCACCTATTTATACGGCATCATGCGGAGCCAGCAGGGCGAAGAGCCCACCCGCTGGTTCCGCATGGAGCGCACCACCGGCCAGTACGAAACCATGCCCATCCCGGATACCGACCACCTCTGCGGTGTCTGGAACAACCAGCTTGTGCTGTTCCGGGAGCGCTGCGCCGAACCGTTCACTTCCGATAAAATGTCCGATTACAGCCTGGCCGGCAGTTATTCTTCCCGGTTCCAGAACACCAGTTATGACGTTGTGCTGTACGACCCCGTCACCGCCCAAAGCCGGCGGTTATACAGCCTGAACGAAAATTCCGGTTCTTTCACCTATGCCGCGCTGTATGGGGATTCTCTCTATCTGGATACCATCCTTTGGGAGAATCCGGATGAGACCCAGTTCAACGCCATCCGGCTCAACCTGCGCAACGGGGAGCAGACCGCGCTGGAATCCCTTTTTGGGATCGACCGTTCCGATTATCCTTACGGTTATCTGTTGGATTCTTCCACGGTTGCCAACCTCTACTCCCAAAAATGGGGCACCATGAAGCTGTTTCGTTCCAACAGCGGTCAGGGCGGCGAAAGCCTGCTGCTGAACTTTGCCGCCGGCAGCGTGTTCCACACCAACTGGCAGGCAGGTGAAAGCACCTATATTGCCGCCGAATCCCCTGTGGGCCAGTTGTTGCTGCTTTCCTGGGTGTATGATGATCTTTCGGACAACTGGTTCCAGACCTACCAGCAGTACCTTGCCCCCGCCAGTGATCCCACCATCATGACCCCCGTTGCCATGTGGGAACCGGGGCAGTAAACCTCCGCCCCGTAGGCGGTTGTAACCAATTTTTTACCAGTGTAAATTGATGGTTTGTTCACGGTTTGTTTACGTCGCGGCGGTTGTTATTGCCGGGGCAGTGTGGTATACTCACCCCCAAGATGTATCTGAAAGCAAAGAAGCCGACGAATTTTTCGCCTTTTCAGCTACACCCTAAGAAAGGGGGAATCTGCATGAAACATCTGCGTTCCTTTTTTGCGGTGCTACTGGCCGCAGCCGTCTGCGCGGCGGTGGTGCTGTTTTCCGGCTGTGGGGCATCCGTTCAGGTGCAGCAGCTTACCATCCCCGGCGAGCGCGGCAGCATCCATGCCACGCTGACCACCCCTGCCAATGCCGAAAACATGCCTGCCGTGGTGATCTGCCACGGCTTTACCGGCAACCGCCAGCTGGACGGCCACGCCAAGCCGCTGGCCAAAACGCTGGCCCAGCACGGCATTGCCAGCATCGCCATTGACTTTGCGGGCAGCGGCGAAAGCGAGGAGCCGTTCACCGCTTACACCCCCGCCAACATGCGGGATGATATCACTTCTGCCATCACCTACCTGACCGACACTGTGGGTGCCGACCCGGAGCGCATCGGCCTGCTGGGCCACAGCATGGGCGGCCGCGCCGTCAGCGTCTACCTGAAAGATTCCATCAAAGCCGCCGCCCTGTGGGCACCGGCGGATAACACAGGGCTGGACGGGCTGGAATTTCTGGACCACAGCGCCGAGGGCCGCCAGGCTATTTATGACGGTGCCATACAGAACGGCGTGCTGGACCTGCCCAAGTGGGGCGTAACGATCAGCGCCGATTTTGTGCAGCAGGTTGCCGACCAGGACCCCACCGCCAGCCTGCGCACCTACAACGGCCCTCTGCTGCTGGCTTATACCGCCGGGGATGCCGAATTGCTGAGCCAGGCCACTATTGACCTGACCCGCCAGGCTGCCGCCGAACACAGCGGCCCTCTGGTGGACCTGACCGGCCAGTATGAGGACGCCACTCACAATTTCACCGCCGCATCCGGCAAAAAAATCGACGATTTCTCTGTCCGCCGCCGCATCGAATCCGCCACCGCAGAATTTTTTGAAGAATATCTATAACCCATCCCTATTTGCCGCCGCCCCACCGGGCCGCGGCATTTTTTATGATAATTTTAAGGCAATACCGCATAATTCCTAATTAACTCCTAGCTCCTCCCTCCTAACTACTTCCTTCGCCCCACCGCAATTTTACAACTCCGCCCCCTTTCCGCCGGGGGCAAAATGTGATATAGTATAGAGGTATAGGATTTTGTCAAAAAGGGAGGGCTGAAATGGCACCCATTATCCATACCGTCAACCTGCGCAAGGTGTATGCCGTGGGCAAAGAACGGGTCGTTGCCCTGAACGATGTTTCTATCTCCATTGAAAAAGGGGAATTCTGCTGCATCGTGGGCCAGTCCGGCAGTGGCAAAAGCACCCTGCTGAATCAGCTGGCCGGGTTGGAAAAACCGACCCGCGGCAAGGTATTCATCGGTTCGCACGAGATCAGCGCTATGACCGAAGATGAGCTGGCCAAGTTCCGCCAGGCACACCTGGGCTTTATTTTTCAGAGCTACAACCTGCTGCCCACCATGACGGCGGCCGAAAACGTTGCTCTGCCGCTGATGTTCAAGGGCATTTCCCGCTCCCAGCGCCTTGCCATGGCCCGCAAAGAGTTAAAAAACATGGGCCTTGGCGGCCGTGCCGAACACATGCCCACCGAGATGAGCGGCGGCCAGCAGCAGCGCGTGGGCATCGCCCGCGCCTTTGTCAGCAAGCCGCGCGTGATCTTTGCGGACGAACCCACCGGCAACCTGGACTCTATCACATCCAAACAGGTGCTCTACCGCATGCTGCAAATATCCAAGCAGATGGGCACCACCTTTGTCATGGTCACCCATGAACCGGAGCTGGCCTCCTGTGCAGACCGCATTATTACCATTCTGGACGGCAAGGTGCAGTCCGATTTGGTGCAGGATCCCGCCACAAGGGAGCGCAACCGCGAAGCTCTGTTCGCCAGCCTGGAGGGCAACATGCGGATCGGCGGCGACTCTGCCAGCGGCGAAGTTCACCAGAAAACCGCAGCCGAGCTTGCCTCTTACGCAGCCCCTGCTGCCGCAGTCCAGCAGCCCGAACAACCCAAACCGTAAATTTTGCCCACTCATTCAGGAATATCAAAGCCATAGAAAAAGATGGAATCAATTTAAGGAGGACCCCGGAGTGAAAAAAGCTTCCCGTTTTGCCGCCCTGCTGGCGGCCGTCATGCTCTTCGGCAGCGTGGCTGCCATGCCCGCCCTTGCCGAAGACGTAACCTCTGCCCCTGTACCGACAGCAACCGCCGAGCCTACCGTGACCCCCGCCCCGACGGACAACGGCCAGAGTGCCCCCAACAACAGCGGCTCGGCCTACATCATTGCTCAGACCGTGACCGATGCCGCAGGCGGCGAGATCACCACCATTGACCGGGACAGCCGGTTTAACCTGATTCTGCGCGTGGCGGATTACGGTGCTTACAACAACTTCATTCCCGCGGACCAGATCTCTGCCCGCATCAACTCCTCCGTGTTCACCTTTACCGGCAACGCCGAAGTTGGCCAGCTGTACGAGGAAACCGACGCCAACGGTGCCGGTTACTACAGCTATGTACTGCTGTTCCGCGATGTGATCTACAACGGCGGCGGCAACAGCGTGCCCATCAACCTGAGCTACCTGAATTCCACCGTGGCGATGCAGCAGCTCAGCGTTACCCTGGGCCAGTGTGTGGACGAAGACCCCGATACCCCCAACCTGATGATCCGCGCTTCCAGCTACGGCAATGAAGCGGTTGTGGCCGGGACGCCCTTTACCCTGACCCTGACCCTGTACGCCACCGGCGGCCAGGAGAACCTGAACGATGTGGTCATCTCGCTGACCCTGCCGGACGGCATCACCATGACCAGCGGCAGCCTGAGCAGCTATCTGGGCACCATGGCCCCCAAGTCCACCCGTGATGTCAGCTTCAGTCTGACCCCCAGCGCCGGCTTTACCGGCGGCGTGGCCAACATTACCGTGAACAGTGTGGGTACCGGCGCGGACACCAACAAGGCCGTTACCGGTATGTCCACCACCATCTCGGTTCCGGTATCTCAGCCGGACCGCTTTGAGCTGGGCCAGCTGGAACTCAGCGACAGCATTACGCTGGGCGATTCCGCTTCCGTTACCCTGAACTTTGTCAACAAGGGCCGCAACGCCCTTTCCAACCTGGAAGCCACCCTTTCCGGTGACAATCTGGGCGCCGACACCACTGTGCAGTACATTGGCAACCTGAACGCCGGTTCCTCCAACAGCGTGGATTTTGACATGACCCCCACCCAGGAAGGCACCTGCAACGGTACCATCACCCTGACCTATGAGGACGCCAACGGCACCCTGAAAACCGTCAGCAAAGATTTTTCCTTCTCTGTTCAGCCGGCCATGGACTACGGCGATTCTGGCGATATGGACTCTAACATGGATGACATGCAGCCCCAGCAGACCGGCCTGCCCCTGTGGGCCTATCTGGCAATCGGCGCTGCTGTGATCGTGGTGGTAGTTGTGATCGTTGTGGTGGTACGCAAAAAGAAGAAGGCCGCCGCACTTGCCAAGCTGGAGGAAGGCAACGATGAAGATATCTGACCAGATCGGGCTGGCTGTCACCAACCTGTCCCGCCGCAAGGGCCGCACGGCACTGACCGTTGTGGGCGTCGTTGTGGGCATCTGTGCGGTTATCGTTATGATCTCCATGGGCATTGCGGAAAGCCATAACAACGACGAAATGCTCAAAAATATGGGCGGCCTGACCAAGATTGAGGTATACAACTACGGCAGCCAGAACATCAATGGGCAGGAGGTCAAGCTGGATAACGAAGCCGTCCAGCGGTTCCGCAAGATCGACCATGTTACGGCTGTCACCCCCTATTACCAGCCGGACCTGAACCTGTATGTAGAAGCAGGCAAAAACAACCGCTACCGCGCCAGTTATGTATGGAGCGTTCTCGGCCTGGACCCGGACACCATGCCCCTGCTGGACAACAAGCTGGAAAGCGGCGACTGGCCCAAAAGCGGCGTGAATTACGGCAAGGATGTGATCCCCGTTGTGGTGGGCAAGGAGTTTTTGTATCAGTTTGAGGATACCCGCCGCAGCCAAAACAGCTCCAAACGCCAGCGCTGGAGCGGCGAAACCGATGCCAACGGCAACCAGCTGCCGCCCTTTGTGGATGCTACCAAGGATACCTTTACCCTGACCCTGACCAATGGTGACACCGAGAGCCCCAAAACCCAGAGCTACAAGCTCAAAATCGTTGGCGTTGTCTCGGAAGAATCCCAGGATTACATGCTGCAATACGGCATTACTTTCCGCCTGAATGACCTTCTGATGCTGAGCGAAGCCTACAGCAAGCTGGCCAAAACGGATTTTAACCCCAAAAAAGTGACCTATAACGAAGTGTACATTAAGGTCGATGACATCAAGAATGTGGATAAAATCTGCGATACCTTAAAAGAGGAAGGCTACCAGATCAGCTCCATGATGGATTACCGCAAGCAGATGCAGCAGCAGACCGCACAGCGCCAGCTGCGCCTGGCGGGTCTGGCGGCCATCAGCCTGTTTGTTGCCGCGCTGAACATCGCCAACACCATGACGATGGCCATTTACGAGCGCACCCGTGAGATCGGCGTGATGAAAGTTCTGGGCTGCGAGATTGGCAACATCCGGCGGATGTTCCTGATTGAAAGCGGTATGATCGGCTTTATCGGCGGCGTAGCCGGTACGATTTTAAGCTACATCATCAGCTTTGGCATGAACAACATGACGATGATCGTATACGGCCTGAACGCCCTGCTGATGAAGCTGGGCATCAACGCCACCATCGACCTCAGCTCCCTGATGGGCAGCAGCGATTCGATGTATTACGGCGGTGGAATTTACATGTCTGATTCCGGCAGCGGAACCGTCATGTCCATCATTCCTATCTGGCTGGTGCTGGCCGCCATCGGTTTTGCCGTGGTGGTGGGCCTGCTTTCCGGCATCGTTCCCGCCAGCCGCGCCGTTCGCATCAGCGCCCTGGAGGCCATCCGGCACGATTAAATCAAATGCGCCTTCCCGCAAGGGAGGGCGCGTTTTTGTTTGAATGAAAAAAGAATAAATAATAATAAATAATTTCGGTGGACCGCAGAGTTCTGCATTCTATGTATTAACCTTTTAGTTTATAGAGACCATAGGGGCGCACATTGTGCGCCCGCCATCTTTATTACAGAGTGTACCATAAATCATATCTGTAGGGCGGGATGTCCTCATCCCGCCGCAGAGAGACATCATAAAATTGTACCACCTGCCCACGTTACGGCCCGCCCCACGGGACGATGCAAGCATCGTCCCCTACAAATCTCTTTTTCTGTTCGCGGCAAAATTTTACCTTTCTTCCCCTTCAATACATTTTCTTCCTCGTCATCATACAAAAAACGCGCACAGCGCCCGATATTTATCGGCGCTGTGCGCGTTTTGCTAACTCCTAACTCCTAACTTTCTCCGGTATCTGCGCCCCAATAATTGCCGCAAACATCAAAGCGCACCCTGCCAGTTCTACGCCGGAAAGGGTCTGGCCCAAAATCAGCCAGCCGGCCAGGGCGCTGAACACGCTTTCCATGCACATGGCCATGCTGGCAATGGTGGGGTCAAGTTCTTTCTGGCCCACAATTTGCAGCGTGTAGGCCACACCGCTGGACAAAATGCCGCAGTAAGCAATAGATACCGCCGCCCCCTGGATCTGGGCAAAGGTCGGCGTTTCAAACACAAACATAAAAATAGTGGAAAGGACCGCCGTTGCAAAAAATTCCGCAAAGCTCAGCTGCACACCGTCCAGCCTGGGGCTGTAATGATCCACCAGCATAATCTGGAACGCAAACAGCAGCGAGCAGAGCAGCAGCATCCATTCGCCGCCGGTCAGGGTCAGGGTATCGTGCCCCGCCAGGCACAGCAGGTAAAGCCCCGCCAGGCTGATGCAGGCGCAGATTCCCAGTTTGACCCCCGGCCGCCGCCCAAAGAACACCCCCAGCAGCGGTACCAGCACCACATACAGCGCCGTCAAAAAGCCCGCCTTGGCCGTGCTGGTGGTGCCAATGCCGATCTGCTGTGCCGCCGAAGCCGCAAACAGCGCAATGCCGCAGAACACACCGCCCCGCAGCAGCATCCGGCCGTTGATCCAGAACGGAACGCCGGGATCCGCTTTGCGGGCCTTGCCGCGGCGCAGCAAAACCAGCACGATCAAAAATGCGCAGGCCAGCCAGCTGCGGGCCGCCAAAAAGGTATACGGCCCCACATAGCCGCTGCCCACACTTTGCGCCACAAAGGCTGTGCCCCAGATCAGCGCCCCCAGCAGAAGCAGCAGGGTGTTGCGCAGCTGTTTTTTATCAAAGTTCATCTTTTGATTCCTTTTTTTGTTTCAGTCATATCCGCAAAATGCCCCGGCGTCGGTCTGCGTTGACCGCTGCGCCGGGGCTCGCTTCATTTTTGGTTATTCTGCATCCGGGGCAACCAGGTCGTCGCTGCCAATGCCCTCAATTTTCACGCCGCCGGTAATGTAGAACATACCAGAGTCATAGCTGACATTGGCCTTGTACAGCCTGCCGGGGGTCAAGCCGGAGATGGTATAGGTGCTGCACTCCCCGCCGGTCGGGAAATACACCGTGGTGCCCGCCACATAGGAAGTGGTTGCCTTATCCTCCGAAAGTTCCCACAGCGCCACCTTGAACTCCAGAATACCGGTGGATTCGGTGGTGGCATAGCCCGTTACCTGCACGGTATCGGAACCCGCCACAAAATACTCGGTGTTGCGGTTCTGGATGCTGTTAAACGCAACATACAGCGTCCCATCCTGCACCTGTTGGTTCCAGTGGACCGAGGTATCCTGCAGCCCATCCGGGAAGTTCACCTCACCGCCGGGCTGCGCCACAATTTCGTCCGCCTCATCGTCATCGGAACCTTCTTCACGCAGGCCCAGCAGGTCTGCCGTTTTCAAAATCAGATTGCTTGCTACTTCCTTGGGGCTGCAGGCGGTCAGGCTGAGCGCCAGAACCGCTGCCAGCACAAGTGCAGCTGCACGTTTTGCCAGTTTCATCATTCATTGCCCTCCATGGCAGGTAAAGCTGTTTGTAACCCTTTTATTATATCCCAATTCGCCGGGCAGAACAAGTGCTTCTTGGTGAAAACCTGGTAAAACCTAAGGCAACACCGCACAATTCCCGCCTTGCGGCTTAAGCACCGCTCCGGCAGCTGCGGCACGGCATCTGCGTTGCCAAAATGCTCGATAAGACATCCAGTATTATCTGCGCTTTTGGCTTGGCATCTGCCGCACCTCGCTCGCCGTATCGGCACTTAGAATTATGCGGTATTGCCCTAACCCCTATGGTGTGTTATCCGCGGGTGCCCTCTACGCTGGAATCGGTGCTCCAGCCCTGCAGGTCAGTGGGGTTGATGGAGCCGTTCCAGCGGCCATCGTTCTGGGCGTCGTTCCATTCGTTCCAGGCTGCCTCGCTGCGGATAGCTGTACCGCTGCGGAATGCTGCATCCCACGGGTTGGCGGAATCCGGGTCGGTGGGGTCCCAGCCGCGCTTGCTCTCGTCCGCCGGGTCGGTGTAAATGGTGCCGGGTTTTCCCATGGGGCCGGGGTCATCGGCGTTATCATAGATCACCACGCGGGTGCCGATGGGGCAGTTATCATAGATCCACTTTACATCACAGACCAGCAGCCGGATACAGCCCAAGCTGGCCTGGGTGCCCAGCTGGTTGAACTGGTCGTACTCGATATCGTCCTTGTGCTGGCTGTAATACGGCACCGTGTGGAACAAATAGGAATCCCAGATGCGGGTAGCGTACTGGCCATAGCTCGGCCCGGCCAGCAGCCGCCAGTCATAATTGACCGGCGTTGCAAAGAATCCCAGCGGGGTATCCGCGCCGCCGGAGCACACCATGGCCATATACGGCTTGGTGTAGTTACCCTCATCGTCCAACGCCAGTACCGTCACGGTAGAAGCCGCGCGGTTGACCGCGATCATATAGGGGCAGCCATCTTTGGCACTGTATTTCAGCCCCTCGCTCTGGTAAAATTCATCGGCAGCCAGCTGTTCCATCAAGGCTTTGCCGCGCTCATCCCAAAGCGCTGGGTCCACCACCTGCGGGGCATCCTTGGTGCAGTTTGCGGACGCCGTTGAGGTGGCATCGGCAATGCGCTGTTCTTCCTCGGTCATGGTGGGCTGTTCCTGCTGGCTGTCGCCATCCGTGGTGCTGTCTGCACCGTCGGGCGCGGTGGAGCTGGAATCTCCCTGGCTCTGGTTGGGCTTGTTGGTAATGGTGCCATCGGTTTTTACCAGCAAAAAGCAGCCTGCGCACACCAAAATAAACACGGCAATGCAGAAAATCAAGGTGATCAGGGCATGCACGCGGCGGTTCTGTTTGCGTGAAACAGCGCGGCGGCGCTGCATATTGCTGCTCCTGGCAGCGGGTGCAGGGCGGCGCTTGGGTCCCTGCGCCGGACGTTTTTGTTGCGGCATTGTGCAGACCTCCCGTTTATGGTGTCAAAATCGTATGTTTCGGGCTTTGCTTCCCACTGCGGGCGGGCGCGGCCCGAACGGAATTCATTTCCCGTATTCTTCCGCCACAAATTTTTCCAGTGCGGCAAAGCTGCGGCGGACCTTCTCGGTATCAATGCAGTACGCCATGCGGAAGTAGCCGGGGCAGCCAAAGCTGTCGCCGGGAACCAACGCCAGGTCATACTTCATGGCCTTTTTGCAGAACGCATTGGCGTCCTCCTCCAGCGCTTTGGGGAAGATATAGAAGGTGCCGGAGGGTTTGACCACGGTAAAGCCCAGCTTTTTCAGCTCGGCGTAAATCAGCTCCATGTTGGTTTCGTACACGCCCAAGTCGCTGGTTTCGTCCAGGCATTCGGCCACGGCCAGCTGGATCAGTGATGCCGGGCAGTTGTGGCCGGTTCCGCGGCTGATCTGGCCGCACATGGGCACAATATACTCGGCGTCCTCGCAGCGCGGGTTCGCAGCCACATAGCCGATGCGCTCGCCCGGCAGGCTCAGGCTCTTGCTGAACGAATAGCAGGTCAACGTATCGTCATAGAACTTGGCGGCGTACTGGATGGGCTGCCCGCCGAACATGATTTCGCGGTACGGCTCATCCGAGATCAAAAAGATTCGGTGCCCATACTTGGCGCTGGCGGCGCGCAGGCGGTCGGCCAGGCCGGTCAGCGTCTCGGCGCTGTAGGCTGCGCCGGAGGGATTGTTGGGGGTGTTGATCAGCACGGCGGCGGTGTTCTCATCCAGCATCGCGTCAAATGCGTCAAAGTCAATCTGGAAATCCTTCGTGCGGGGCGGAACGACCTTCAGATTCAGGCCCGCGCCCTCCACATACGGCTTGTATTCCGGGAAGAACGGCGCAAAGGTGATAATATCCTGCCCCGGCACCGCCACGCAGCGCATGGCGTGGGCCAGCGCACCGGCAGCACCCGTTGCCATAAAGATATGCTCCATACCGTAGTCCATGCCAAAGCGGCGGTTCAGGCTTTCGGCCACCGCCTTGCGCACGGCGGGGATGGTCAGCGTGGGGCTGTAGCCATGCAGCGTCACCGGCTCCTTGGTCTGCAGCAGATCGATGCAGGTTTTGGTAAAGTGCTCCGGGCAGGGCACCGAAGGGTTGCCCAGCGAATAATCAAACACATTTTCATAGCCGATCTCAGTCCCGCGAGCCGTGCTCCACTCGGAGATTTGGCGAATAACGGACTTGCCGCTAAGCATATCTTTATAGCGCTGCGCAATCATTTTACAGTTCCTCCCGCCGCAATTTTGCAGTTATTTCATGATAACGTCATACAGTTCATCGCTGTTTTCTGCCAGGTATTCCGCCCCGGCCGCATTCAGTTCCTCCCGCGTGCGGAATCCCCACACCGCCCCGCAGCAGGGCAGGTTCGCATTGTGGGCGGTTTCCACATCCACGTTGCTGTCCCCCACATACAGGGTGCTGGCCGGGTCGGCATGCAGGGCCTGCAGCAGGGCGTTCGTGCCCTCGGCGGCGGGCTTGGGGGCCACGCCGGTCATCTGGCCGCGCACGATCGTAAAATACTGCGTGCCGAAATAATCCTTGACGACCTCTTTTGCCAGCGCATCCGCCTTGTTGGAAAACACCGCCAGCTGCACGCCGTTCGCTTTCAGCTTTGCCAGCATTTCGGGGATGCCGGGGTACGGTGCGGTGGTGTCCCGCAGGTGCTGGCCATAATCCCGCTTAAAATCCGCCAGGGCCGCTTCCAGCACCGCCGGGGTGCGCTGGTCTGCCGGGGCCAGGCGCTCCACCAGTTTAGGGATACCGTTGCCCACAAAATAGCGGTACGCCTGGCGCTCATGGGTGGGCCAGCCATATTTCCGGCACAGCCGGTTGCCGGCATCCGCCAGGTCAGTCAGGGTGTTCAGCAGCGTACCATCCAGGTCAAACACTACAGTTTTATACATTTTGTAATATCCTCTATTCTCTATACACATTCTAACTTTTCCCACTGATACGGCAAAAGCCACACTTCTATTATAGGAGCATTTTGCCAAAACGGCAACCGCTTTTGCCTGTTGTTTTGGAGCAAAAGTGTAAATTATACAGCGGCAGGGTGCAATATCACGTAAAGTGTGCTACTATATATTTGTATTGCTGGCCGGGAGTGATCCAGCCAAGGGGAGGAAAAAAGATGGACCTGTTTCTTTCAATTCTGAAATCCGTCATTTACGGTGTGATTGAAGGCATCACCGAATGGCTGCCGATTTCCAGCACCGGGCATATGATCCTTGCCGAGCAGGTGCTGAAGTTTGGCTATACGGAAGATTTTATGGAAATGTTCCGCGTTGTCATCCAGCTGGGTGCTATCCTGGCTGTTGTGGTGCTGTATTTCCACAAGCTGTGGCCGTTCTGCAAGGATAATGGCCGCGATACCGGCTTTGCCGCCCACCTGCGCTGGCCCGTGGTCCGGCTGTGGTTCAAAATTATTGCAGCCTGCGTGCCCGCCGCCGTGCTGGGTATTCTGCTGGACGACTGGATGGACGCCCACCTGTATAACAGCGTGGTGGTTGCCCTGATGCTGATTGTGTACGGCGTTGCCTTTATCCTGATCGAGCGCCGCCCGCGGGTGCCCACCACCACCAAGCTTTCCCGCATTACTTACCCGCAGGCGTTCAAGGTTGGCTGCGGGCAGGTGCTCTCCCTGATTCCCGGCACCTCCCGCAGCGGCTCCACCATTCTGGGCGGCATGCTGTGCGGCATGTCCCGCCCGGCTGCCAGCCAGTTCACCTTCTTCCTTGCCATCCCGGTCATGGCCGGTGCCAGTTTGCTCAAGCTGGTCAAGTTCTTTGGCAAGGGCAACAGCTTCACGCTGGATCAGACCGTTGTGCTGATCGTTGGCTGTGCGGTTGCCTTTATCGTTTCCATCATCGCCATCCGCTTCCTGATGGATTACGTCAAGCGCCACACCTTCACCGCGTTCGGCGTTTACCGCATCGCGCTCGGCATTGTTGTTCTGGTGATCTGGGGCGTACAGACCTTTGTGCTGAAAGCGCCCGCCGCCGTGTAACGGCCCGGAGTGTATCTGAAATCGAAAATCTCCCCGCTGCATTTTGTGCATCAGCACATTGCAGCGGGGAGATTTTTTCTTGCCGTTTTTGTTTCTAAGGCAATACCGCATAATTCTAAGTGCCGATACGGCGAGCGAGGTGCGGC
>ERZ773146.1749-NODE-1749-length-15448-cov-16.423114_pt1 | contig 15448 bp, 11 predicted proteins | sample MGYA00580847_ERZ773146 | MGnify/ENA primary metagenome ERZ773146 (study PRJEB29015, sample SAMEA2737830) | human gut metagenome | biome: human gut; feature: human-associated habitat; material: faeces | place: China | collected 2012 ...
CCGCGCGCAGCTCGCGGACATGATCGCCGTGTCCGAGTCCACCCCCGGCCCCATCGGCGTCAACATGGCGACCTACGTCGGCTTCCTGACCGGGGGCGTGCCCGGCGCGGTGACGGCGACCGTCGGCCTCATTGCGCCGAGCGTCATTGTGATCCTCATCGTCGCGGCTTTCCTGCAGGCGTTCCGCGACAGTAAGTACGTCGCGGGTGCGTTCTACGGCCTGCGTCCCGCGTCCACCGCGCTGATCACGGCGGCGGGACTTGTCGTCGTGCGTGAGACCTTCTGGCTCACCGGCGGCGTGCTCTTCTGGCAGGGGACCGTCCTTGCCGCTGTGCTGCTCATGCTCACGCGCTGGGTCAAGCAGACGAAGAACTGGCACCCCATCGTGTTCATCGGACTCTCCGCCCTCGTGGGCGTGGTGTTCCGCTTTGCGGGCGCGTAAATGCAAAAAGAAAAAGCAGCCGGCCGGCTGCTTTTTTGCTGTGTGCCTTGCTCAGTCCTCGCTCGCGATGTGGCTGGCGATGCGCTGCATGATCATGTCGAGGGCGACTAAGTTGTGGCCGCCTTCAAGCACAATGATATCTGCATACTTGCGGCTCGGCTCGACGAACTGCTCGTGCATGGGCTTGACGGTCGTCAAATACTGCGTGATGACGCTCTCGAGCGTGCGGCCGCGGTCGCGCACGTCGGCGTCGGTCTCGACAAAAATTTTGATGTCGAGCATTTCGCGCAGCCGCGGGTCCTGAAAAATGAGGATGCCCTCGACGATGACGACCTTGCTCGGCCGGATGAGCTCGGTCTCACTTGTGCGCTGGTGGTCTGCGTAGGAGTAGACAGGGCAGCGGATGGCCTTGCCCGCCTTGAGCTCCTTAAGCTGCTCGACCATCAGATCGGTCTCGAAAGCGTCGGGGTGGTCGTAATTCTGCTTGCAGCGCTCTTCAAAGGGCCTGTCCTGATATTTATAATAGCTGTCGTGGTGCACGACGCTGATATCGTCGCCGAAGTGCTGCTTCAGATGCTCGGTGAGCGTCGTTTTGCCCGAACCGGTGCCGCCTGCAATGCCAATGAAGATGGTGTTCATCGCCAGACCCTCCATGAATCGTTTGTTGTTAAGTCGATTATAGGAAGACTTTGGCGAAAAAGCAAGGCCGCGCGGCGGAATGCGGCAAAAATTTGCGTGTTTCGGTTGACGCGGGACAAAAAAGCAAGTATTATGTAAAGGAACGCGGCACCGTGTGTGCTCGCGCGCAGAGACTCTATTTTGACAAAAGAAAGGAGCGTCGGCATGAATCTTCTCAAGTGCCCGCGCTGCGGCGAAGAATATTCCCCCAGCTATCGCAGATGCCCGTTCTGCGAGGAGGGAGACCATCCCCGTAAGATCAAGTACAACTCCAGCAAACAGAGCGGCGGCCGGCGCGTTTCGGATAAAAAGCAGACGCAGTCCGTCCGCGGTGCGATGGCGGCGGTGCTCGTCGTCGTGCTGCTGCTTCTGAGCTGGTCGCTCTTTGGTGACAAGATCGTCGCAAAGATCACGCCCGCCGACGACGATACCCCCGGCGTGCAGGACGATGTCAATACGCCCGACGACAGCAATACGAACACGGACGATCCGAACGCGAACAACGGCGACACCACTGACCCGAACACCGGTGATGAGCCGAACGCAAATGATCCCGCAAACGGCAGCGACACAACTGCCACCAATCCCGGCACCACGACAACCCCGTCCACCCCGACGGTGGATGCCTCAGCCCTGAGCATCAAGACGAACGTCGGCACGACGCTGCCCAAGGACGCGAACGGCAACTTTGACTGCACGATCAAGTCGAGCGAGACCATCCGCCTGAGCGTTTCCGGCACGGACACGGCCGCGACCTGGGCGGTGGCGGACGCGAGCGTCCTGTCCATCTCGGCGGACGGCTTGATCACGCCTGCCAAGGTGGGTACCACGACCGTGACGGCCACCGTTGGCGGCGCGGTGCTGACCATCACGGTGCGCATCAAGTAAAGAGAAAAAGAACGGCCGGGGGCCGTTCTTTTTCTACGCAAAAAGGGGCGGCTTTCCTTGCAAGCACTGCCCGCCTGTGCTACAATTACCTTGAAAAAGTATTTGCAGGAGCTATCGACCATATGACGACCCGTGAATTTCAGCAGAAAAAGCCGCTTTCCATTCTCTTCACCTACTTCAAGCCGCACCGCGGCCTGTTTATCCTGGACCTTGTCTGCGCGACGGTCGTTGCGCTCATCGATCTCGCCTTCCCGCTCGTGACGCGCAAGTCGATGTACGACCTTTTGCCGAATCAGCAGTACCGCACGTTTTTTATCGTGATGGGCGTGATGATGGCGGCGTTCATTGTGCGCGCGCTTTTATACTATGTCATTTCCTACTGGGGACACACATTCGGCATTCTGGTGGAGGCGGACATCCGCCGCGACCTTTTCACGCACGTGCAGGAGCTGGACGTCAGCTTCTTTGACCACAACCGCACGGGCCAGCTGATGAGCAGGCTGACGAGCGATCTCTTCGAGATCACGGAGCTCGCCCACCACGGCCCCGAGGATCTGCTCATTTCGACGCTGACGATCGTCGGCGCGCTCGCCATCCTGTTTTCCATCGAGTGGCGGCTCGCGCTGGTCGTGGCGTGCATCCTGCCGGTGTTCATCGCGGTCATCATGTCGCGCCGCAGCAAGATGACGGCAGCCTCGCGCGGCGAGAAGCAGAAGACCGCCGCCATCAATGTCGGCATCGAGTCGTCGCTCTCCGGCATCCGCACGGCGCGCGCCTTTGCCAACGAGGAAGAGGAGATCGACAAATTCAACGCGGCGAACGAGGAATTCAAGGTCTCCAAGCGCAAATTCCACCACGAGATGGGTGTGTTCAACGCGACGATGGAATTTTTTATGACGCTGCTCTCCGCCGCCGTCATCACGGTGGGCGGCTATCTCATCATGCGCGGCGAGATGAACTACATTGACCTCATCACGTTTTCCCTTTACATCGCAACGTTCATCAACCCCGTGCGAAAGCTCGCGAATTTCTCTGAGATTTTTGCTCGTGGCTTTGCAGGTCTTGAGCGCTTCACGGCGCTCATGCGCGTCGAGCCCGCGCTCAAGGACGCACCGGACGCGAAGGAGCTCGAACACTGCCGCGGCGAGATCGACGTCGACCATGTGAGCTTTTCTTACGAGGGCGAGGAGAATGAAGGCGTGCTCCACGATGTGAGCGTGCATATAAGGCCTGGCGAGATGCTCGCCATCGTCGGCCCCTCCGGCGGAGGCAAGTCGACGCTCTGCCAGCTCATCCCGCGCTTTTACGAGGTGAGCGAGGGCGCGATCCGTATCGACGGGGAAGATGTGCGCTCTCTTACGCAGTCGTCTCTTCACCGCGCCATCGGCATCGTGCAGCAGGATGTGTTCCTCTTTGCCGACACGGTGCGCGAGAATATCCGCTATGGCCGCCCCGACGCGACGGACGAGGAGATCGTCGAAGCGGCGAAGCGCGCGGAGATTTACGATGATATCATGGCCATGCCGCACGGCTTCGACACCTATGTCGGCGAGCGCGGCACGATGCTCTCCGGCGGTCAGAAGCAGCGCGTGTCCATCGCGCGCATCTTCCTTAAAAACCCGTCCATCCTCATTCTGGACGAGGCGACGAGCGCGCTTGACAGCGTGACGGAGGTCAAAATTCAGCACGCTTTCGACGAGCTCGCGCGTGGGCGCACGACGCTTGTGATCGCGCACCGCCTCTCGACCATCCGCTCGGCGGACCGCATCCTCGTCGTCGAGAATGGCCGCATCGCCGAGCAGGGCAGCCACGAGGCGCTGCTCGCGCAAAACGGCGAGTATGCGTCCCTCTGGCGCACGCAGAATGGGAAAGCATGATGGACAGACGGCAGCTTTTGGATCGCGCCGCGCGCAATGGCGATGAGCGCGTGCTGCTGGCGCACATTCTGGACAAGTGTGAGCAGAGCAGAAACCGCAATATCCCGTCGGCGACGGACTTTCTGAGCCCCGCCGAGCAGCGCAGCGCGCAGGACCTACTGCACGCCGCCGCCATTCATGACGGCTGCGCCTTCTGCGGTGGATTTGAGCGCGCGGAGCGGAGAATGCTCCTCTTTCTGCCCGACTGGCAGGAGGAGGCCGACGAGAGCGAGTATATGACGGCGCTCCGCTGCACGTATCGCAAGGAAGATACGCTGACGCACCGCGACTTTCTCGGCTCGCTGATGGCGCAGGGCGTCACGCGCGAAAAGCTCGGCGACATTTTGGTGTCGGAGGGCTCGTGCGATTTGATCGTCTCGCGCGATATCGCGCCGTATCTGCTGCAAAACGTGACGAGCGCGGGGCGCGTGAAGCTCTCGGTCAGCGAGATCGAGCTTTCAGACTTGAGCGTCCCCGAGCTCAAGGTCAAGGAGATTCGCGACACGGTCTCGACACTGCGGCTCGACGCCGTGGCGGCGAGCGGCTTTTCGATGAGCCGCGGCAAGGCACAGGAGCTCATTTCCTCGGGCCGCGTGCAGCTCAACCACCGCGAAACGCTCAAGAGCGACGCCCCCGTCGCGCAGGGGGATGTGATCTCCGCCCGCGGCCTCGGTAAGTTTGAGGTCGCCGAGGTCGGCGGCCTGAGTAAAAAAGGAAGAACGGCGCTGCTTCTGCGCCGATACCTGTAAGGAGAATCAAACAATGACGATGGATGAAAAGATCGCGCGCATCAACGCGCTGGCGCACAAGGCCAAAGCCGAAGGCTTGACCGACGAGGAGAAGGAGGAGCAGGCGCAGCTGCGCCGCGACTACATCGACTCGGTGAAGGCAAACCTAAAATCCCAGCTCAATACGCTCTATGTGCTGGACGAAAAGACGGGTAAAAAGACGAAGATCGTCGACTTTGAGCGCGAGCGCGCCGCGAGAGCGGGCAAGAAAAAGGAGAACAGATAAATGAGCAAGGATTTTGAATACGATCCCGAGACCGGTTCGTTCCGCTTTGACGAGAGCGGCGGAAAAACGAAGAAAAAGAACGATGTCGACGTCGGCGGCTGGATTTTGATCGCGGCGCTGTTTGCCTTCGGCCTGTGGCCCATCGGCCTCATCGCGCTTATCTCCAAGCTCTCGGACAAGCCGAAAAAGGTGAGTTCGCCGCGCAGCGGCACGCGCACCTCCACAAGCGCAAATGCCTCCTCGCGCGGCAAGGTGGAAAAGTCCGTGGTGAAGACGGCGAAGCAGATGAACCGCGCGCCGAAGACTTCCAACAAGACCGCGCGCACGTTGATGATCATCGGCGGCATTATCGCCTTGGCTGCCGGCAGCGGGCTGATCTCGAACATCGGCGAGATCATCGGCTACGGCTGGTATTCCTACATGGCCGAGTACATGCTGTCCGAGTGCGGCTTCCTCGCCGGCGGTATCGCGATGTTTGCTGCCGGTCAGCGCATGAAGCGCCGCAGTGCACGCATCGCGCGCTATCTCGCCGTGATGGGCGAGCGCGGCTACATCAGCGTGGAGGAGCTCTGCACCGTAACGGGCAAGAGCCGCAAAAAGATCGAGAGTGACCTTGACTACATGGTCGAAAAGGGTCTGCTCGGCACGGGCGCGTACTTAGACAGCGGCCGCGGCATCTTCTTCCGCAGCGCCGACGCCTTTGCCGACTACGCGAATGCGACCGCGAAAAAGGAAAACGTCACGCCCAAGGAGGCCAACGAGGGCTATGCGGGCGCACTGCGCGCCATCCGCTCGGCCAACGACCGCATCGCCGACCCCGTGCTGAGCGAGAAGATCGACCATCTCGAGACCGTTGCGGGCAAAATTTTCCGCGAGGTCGAGGAGCATCCCGAAAAGCAGCAGCAGGCCGCGACGTTCCTCAATTACTACCTGCCCACGACGCTCAAGCTGCTTGACAGCTACGCCAAGTTTGAAGAGGCGGGCATCGAGGGCGAGAATCTCTCCCGCGCGCAGGAGCGCATCGAAGAGACGATGGATGCCCTCATCAAGGGCTTTGACAAGCAGCTCGACGATTTGTACCGCAACGAGGCGATGGACATCGACAGCGATATCCGCGTGATGGAAAATATGCTCCGCCGCGACACGGCGAGCGTGAAGGACGATTTCGGCCTCGGCGGCGCGGCAGTGCAGCGCGCACCGGATGAGGAATAAGGTGCTGCGCCGCTCTCATACGCTCTATGAGGAGAAAGGACAAGAGGCATGAAACAAACTGGCAGACGATTTGACGCCGCAGCCTTTTACGGCGGCACGAACAGCGAGGCCTACCGCTATCTCGGCGCGCACCGCACGCGGCGGTCGGGGAAAGACGGCTACGTCTTCCGCACCTGGGCGCCGAACGCCGCGTATGTGTCCGTTGTGGGAGATTTCTGCGCCTGGAACGGATACGACCACCCGATGGAAAAGAACGCGGACGGCTTCTGGGAGTGCTTTGTGCCGTCCCTCAAGCGCTACGACACCTACAAGCTTGCTGTGACGGCACAATCGGGCGAAACGGTCCTCAAGGCCGACCCCTACGCCTTCCACGCCGAGACCCGCCCCGGTACGGCCAGCAAGCTCTATGACCTCGGCGGCTACCGCTGGGGGGATGACGAATGGCGCGCGAGCCGCGCAAAGGCACCCCTCGACCGCTCGCCGCTCAACATTTACGAGGTTCATCTCGGCTCATGGCGGCGGCGCGAGAACGGTGATTTTTACGATTACCGCACGCTTGCCCATGAGCTGGCAGACTATGTTCTGAATCTTGGCTACAACTGCGTCGAGCTCATGCCCGTCACCGAGTATCCGCTCGACGATTCCTGGGGTTACCAGTGTACCGGCTATTTTGCCGCGACATCGCGCTACGGAACGCCCAAGGATTTTATGTACTTTGTCGACCATCTGCACCAAAAGGGCATTTCCGTCATTTTAGACTGGGTGCCGTCGCACTTCTGCAAGGACGCGCACGGTCTCATCGACTTTGACGGCACGCCCTGCTACGAATACGCCGACCCCAATAAGCGCGAGCACGAGGGCTGGGGAACGCGTGTGTTCGACTATGGCCGCGGCGAGGTGAAGAGCTTTCTCCTTTCCTCTGCTGCGTTCTGGCTGCGGGAATTCCATGTGGACGGCCTGCGCGTGGACGCGGTCGCGTCGATGCTGTACCTCGACTATGGCCGCGAAAATGGCCGTTGGACGCCGAACATCAATGGCGGGCACGAGAATTTAGAGGCCATCGACTTTCTGCGCGCGCTCAACGAGACTGCGTTTTCCGTCGACCCGAACGCGCTGATGGTCGCCGAGGAGTCGACCGCGTGGCCGCTCGTTACGCGGCCCGCCAAGGATGGCGGCCTCGGCTTCAACCTCAAGTGGAACATGGGCTGGATGAACGACATGTGCCACTATTTGAAGCTCGACCCCTGGTTCCGCCAGTTCCACCACAAGGACATCACGTTCTCGCTGATGTACGCCTTTTCGGAGAATTTCGTCCTGCCGATCTCGCACGACGAGGTCGTGCACATGAAGGGGTCGCTTCGCGGCAAGATGCCGGGCGACGACTGGCAGCAGCTCGCGGGCGTGCGCGCGTTTACGGCGTACCTGCTCGCCCATCCAGGCAAGAAGCTCACGTTCATGGGCGCGGAGCTGGGCCAGTGGCACGAGTGGAATTTTGCCTCTCAGCTCGACTGGTATTTGCTCGAAAATAAAGAAAATCAGCAGACTCAGCGGTTTTTCAAGGACATCAACCGCTTTTACCTGTCGCAGAGCCCGCTTTGGGACATTGACTTTTCATGGGAGGGCTTTGAGTGGCTCGTCGCCGACGACAACCACAACAACGTCGTCGTCTTCGTCCGGCGCGACCGGAAAGGGCGCGAGCTCATCGCGGCGGTCAACTTCTCGCCCGTCGGACGCGCGGACTACCGCTTCGGCGTCCCGCCGAAAAAGACGTACCGCGAGGTGTTCACGACTGACCTTCCCGCATACGGCGGCACGGGCGACTGGCGCAACGAAGGAGAGCTTTTGACCGAGTCCATCCCCTCGCACGGCAAGCCCTGCTCGCTGTGCGTGACCATCCCGCCGCTCGGTGCGGTGTTCTTCGCGGGCCAGGGTGAATGGCAGGAAGAGGAGAAGACCAACGAGCCGTCCGAGGTGTGACCGGACGAGAAGAAACAAGGAGGAGAGAACAAGCGTGAAGAAAGAATGTATCGCTATGCTGCTTGCCGGCGGGCAGGGCAGCCGGCTCTACGTGCTCACGGAGAATATGGCGAAGCCCGCCGTGCCGTTTGGCGGCAAGTTCCGCATCATTGACTTTCCGCTCTCAAACTGCGCCAACGCTGGCATCGACACCGTCGGCGTTCTGACGCAGTACCGCCCGCTGGAGCTCAACCGCTACATCGGCTCAGGCCAGCCGTGGGATCTCGACCGCGCGGACGGCGGCGTGCACATCCTGCCGCCGTATCAGAGCGCGGGCGGTGCGTCGTGGTATAAGGGCACGGCCAATGCCATCTTCCAGAACATCGGCTTTGTCGACATGTACGACCCCGAGTATGTGCTCATCCTCTCGGGCGACCACATCTACAAGATGAATTACGCCAAGATGCTCGCCCACCACAAAAAAGCGGGCGCAGATTGCACCATCTCCGTCATGGAGGTGCCCTGGGAGGATGCGCCGCGCTTTGGTATTATGAATGTGGATGAAAACGATACGATTACGGAATTCGAGGAAAAGCCCGCGCATCCCAAGAGCAACCTCGCGTCGATGGGCATTTACGTCTTCACGTGGAAAAAGCTGCGTGAGTACCTCATCGAGGACGAGAGCGACGAGGTGAGCAGCAACGACTTCGGCAAAAACATCATCCCCAAGATGCTCAAAAATGGGGAAAAGATGGCGGCGTACCGCTTCTCCGGCTACTGGAAGGACGTTGGCACGCTAGACTCTCTTTGGGATGCGAACATGGATATGCTCGCGACCGGTAGCGGACTTGACTTACTCGAAAAGGACTGGCCGATCTACGGCCGCTCCGTCTCTGCGCCGCCGGCGTATCTGGGACAGAATGCGCACGTGGAGCACAGCGTCGTCGCGCGCGGCTGCACGGTCGAGGGGGAGGCGGAGAATTCCGTCCTCTCTGAGCGCTGCACGGTGGAGGAGGGCGCAAGCGTCCAGTACTCCATCCTGATGCCCGGCGCGGTCGTCAAAAAGGACGCGCGCGTCTCCTACGCCATCATCGGCGAGAACGGCGTCGTCGGCGAGCACGCCTTTGTCGGCGCGCCGCCCGAGGCGGTGCCGCCGGAGCAGTGGGGCATCACGGTGCTCGGCCCCGGCGCGGCGGTCGCGGATGACTATGTGCTGCCTGCCAACCGCATGCGCAGCGTGGACGGAAAGGAGACGGTACGATGAACGGACTGCACGGCATCATCTTTGCCTATGAAAAGGCTCCCGGCCTTCGCGAGCTGACCGAAGCGCGCATGCCCGGCTCTGTGCCGTTCGGCGGGCGCTACCGCGTGGTCGACTTCATGCTCTCCAACATGGCGGGCGCGGGCATCACAGACGTCGGCGTTGTGCTGCACGGCAACTATCAAAGCCTGCTCGACCACATCGGCAGCGGCAAGACGTGGGACATGGCGCGCAAGAACGGCGGTCTCAAGCTGCTGCCGCCCTTTGCCGACGCGCGCAAGTTCGGCGTGGAGGAATTCCGCGGCAAGATGGAGGCGCTCTCGGGCGTGCGGTCGTACCTGCACGAGATCCGGCAGAAGTACGTCGTCCTGTCCGACAGCGACCTTATCATCAATCTGCCGCTGCAGAAGGTGCTGGACGCGCACATCGAAAGCGGCGCGGACATCACCTGCGTCTGCACCGAGAGCGGCCAGTTTGTGGAAAACGCCACGTATTTCACCGTCAACGAAGCGGGCCGCATCACCGAGACGCGCTGCGCGCCGCACAAGGCGAGCGGCTGCCGCAGCCTGGAGATCTACCTTCTGAGCCGCGACCTTCTTATTTCCCTTGTGGACGAGTGCGCCGCGCAGGACAAATACAGCTTTCGCAGCGATGTGCTCTGCGCCATGGGCGACAAGCTCGACCTGCGCGCTTTCCTGTGGGACGGATTTGCCGCGCAGCTGCGCACGGTGCGGGAATACTATGAGCGCAGCATGCAGCTCTTAGACCCCACCATCCGCTCCGAGCTCCTGTGTGCCGAGCGGCCCATCCTCGCTAAAGAGGATGACGAGGCGGCGTCGTACATCGCGCCCGACTCGCGCTGTGTCAATTCGCTGATCGCCGACGGCTGCCAGATCGAGGGCAACGTAGAGGGGAGCATCCTCTTCCCGGGCGTCAAGGTCGGCAAGGGGAGTCAAGTCAAAAACTGCATCCTCTTTAAGAATACCGTGGTGGAGGACGGCGTGACGCTCGGCTGCGTCATCGCCGACAAGGACGTCCACATCCGCCGCGGCGGCACACTCATCGGACACGAGAGCTACCCGCTCGCCGTGAGCAAGGGGAGCGTTGTATAAAAGCAGCAAACAGAAGAAAGGAGCTTGCAGATGAACATTTTGTATGTGACGAGCGAGGCGGTCCCCTTTTGCAAGACGGGCGGCCTTGCCGATGTGGCCGGCAGCCTTCCGCAGGCGCTCGCGGCAAACGGAGACCGCGTGAGCGTCATCCTGCCGCTTTACGAGCGCGTGAAGGACAAGTGGGGTGAGCAGCTCCACTTTGAAAAGTGGACATTCGTGCGCCTTGCGTGGCGCAGCGTCTACTGCGGGCTCTTTTCGCTCGAGCGCGACGGCGTCACGTGGTACTTTGTCGACAATGAGACGTATTTCCGCCGCAGCGAGCTCTACGGCTACTATGACGACGGCGAGCGCTTTGGCTTTTTCTCCCGCGCGGTGACGGAACTGCTCAAGTCCCTGCCGCAAAAGCCCGACGTTGTCCACTGCAACGACTGGCAGAGCGCGCTTGTGCCCATCTACATCAGGGATGAAGCCGTGCGCGACGACTTTTATAAGGGAATCAGAACCGTCATTACGGTGCATAATATCGAATATCAGGGCCGCTACGGCAGCCGCACGGTCGAAGACCTGTTCGGCCTGGACCATGGCTGGTTCGACGGCGGCACGATCGAATTCGGCGGCGATGTGAACCTTTTAAAGGGCGCGATCGTCACGGCGGACGCCGTGACCGCCGTGAGCCCGACCTACGCGCAGGAGCTCAAGTACGCGTACTTTGCCCACGGGCTGGAAAACGTGATGAGCATGAACGCGCGCAAGCTCCACGGCGTGCTCAACGGCATCGACATGCAGCGCTATGACCCGTCGCGCGACAAGAGCCTCGCAGCGGCGTATTCGCCCGATGACCTTGCCGGAAAGAAGAAGGACAAGGCAGCGCTCCAGCGCGTGCTGGGATTGCAGGAACGGCCCGATACGCCCATCCTTGCGATGGTCACGCGCCTTGTCTCCCACAAGGGGCTCGACCTTGTGTGCGAAACGCTCGACGCATTTATGGGCAAGGACGTACAGTTCGTCGTGCTCGGCAAGGGCGACGCGAAGTACGAGACGTTTTTTGAGTACGCCAAGCAGCGCTACGGCGGACGCATGGCCGTCTACCTCGGCTATTCCGAGCAGCTCGCCATGCAGATCTACGCGGGCGCAGACCTCTTCCTGATGCCCTCGAAGAGCGAGCCGTGCGGGCTCTCGCAGATGATCGCGATGCGCTACGGCGCGGTGCCCATCGTGCGCGAGACCGGCGGATTAAAGGACACTGTCCATGCGTATGAAGCCTGGAACGGACAGGGCAACGGCTTCACCTTTGCCAACTACAACGCTGGCGACATGTGCCACGTGATCTGCGAGGCCATTGACCTTTACCATGACAACAAGGGCGCCTACGCGATGCTCCAGCAGCGCGGCATGACCGCAGATTTCAGCTGGACGCGCTCGGCGCAGGAATACCGCAACATTTACGAATCCATCTGCCGATAAAGAAAAGGAAAACGATCTATGACCATTGACTCTGTGAAGAAAATGAAAGACGCGCTGTGCGAAAAGCTGAAAGTCAGCTTCGGCAGCACCGTGGAGGAGGCGAACGATGCTCAGATGATGCGCGCGAGCGCCCTTGTCCTGCGCGACGTGATGGCCGAGCGCAGCGTGGACACCATGCGCGAGACCCGCGAGGAACACCGCCGTCAGGTGCACTACCTGTCGATGGAATTTCTGATGGGCCGCAGCCTGATGAAAAACGCGTTCAATTTGGGCGTCGGCGAAATTCTGACCGAGGCACTCGACGAGCTGGGCTTCCGCGCAGCGGACATCTTTGAAAGCGAGCCCGACGCGGGTCTCGGCAACGGCGGCCTTGGCCGCTTGGCCGCGTGCTATCTCGACTCGATGACGACGCTCGACATCCCCGCCGCGGGCTATTCCATCTGCTATGAGCTCGGCATTTTCCGCCAGCGCATCGTCGACGGCCAGCAGGTCGAGCTGCCGGACAACTGGAAGGACCTCGGCGGCGCGTGGCTGCTGCCCAAGCCGCAGGAGACCGAGACCGTCTGCTTCGGCGGCACGGTCCGCCAGTTCTGGGACGACGGGCGGCTGCATGTCGTGCCCGAGGGTGAGACCGAGGTGCTGGCTATCCCCTGCGACATGGAGATCGCGGGCTACGGCACGAAGCATGTCAACACGCTGCGCCTCTGGGACGCGAAGTCCCCCGTGCCGCTCGACATGTCGCTCTTTTCACAGGGCGAATATCTGCGCGCGCAGGAGCAGCACGCGATGGCCGAGACCATCGCAAAGGTTCTCTATCCCGAGGACAACCATCCCGAGGGGAAGAGCCTGCGCTTAAAGCAGCAGTACTTCTTCGTCTCCGCGACCGTGCAGTCCATCGTGCGCAAGCACATCGAGGTCTACGGCACGGCCACGAATTTCCACGAAAAGAATGTCATCCAGATCAACGACACGCACCCCGCGCTCGTCATCCCCGAGCTCATGCGCATCCTGATGGATGATGCGGGCCTCGACTGGGACACGGCGTGGAACATCACGACGCACTCCGTCGCTTACACGAACCACACGGTGCTTTCCGAGGCGCTCGAGCGCTGGCCGCAGGAGCTGATGCAGTCGCTTCTGCCGCGCGTGTGGACGATCATCACCGAGATCGCACGCCGCTATCAGGAAAAAATCGAAAACTACTACCACGACGAGGCCAAAACGCGTGAATTGGCCATCATCTGGGACGGCCAGGTCCGCATGGCAAACCTGTGCATCGCGGGCGGCATGGCCGTGAACGGCGTGAGCGCTCTGCACTCGGACATCCTGCGAAACGACGTTTTTAAATACCAGTGCGCGATGGAGCCGGAGAAGTTCAAGAATGTCACCAACGGCATCGACCACCGCCGCTGGCTCGCGCAGATCAACCCGCGGCTCGACGAGCTCGTGCGCGCGCTTGCGGGCGGGGATGAGTACCTGCTGCACCCCGAAGCGCTTAAAAAGCTCGAGGCCTATGCAGACGACACCGCGGTGCTGAACCGCCTCGGCGAGATCAAGCGCGCGAATAAGCTCGATTTTGCCGCCTACGTTAAAAAGACGCAGGGCATCGTGCTCAACACCGACGCGATCTTCGACGTGCAGGTCAAGCGCCTGCACGAGTATAAGCGTCAGCTTTTGAACGCGATGCATATCATCTACCTCTATCAACAGCTGCAAAACGACCCGAACCGCGCCATGCAGCCGCGCGTGTTCCTGTTCGGCGCGAAGGCCGCGCCGGGCTACGCGGTCGCCAAGCGCATCATCCGCCTCATCAACTCCCTTGCCGCTGAGGTCAACGCCGACCCCATCTGCCGCGACAGGCTGCAGGTGGTGTTCCTTGAGAACTACCGCGTGTCGCTCGCCGAGCATCTGATGCCCGCGAGCGAGGTGAGCCAGCAGATCTCCACCGCAGGCAAGGAGGCCAGCGGCACGGGCAACATGAAGTTTATGATGAACGGCGCGCTGACCGTCGGCACGCTCGACGGCGCGAACGTCGAGATGCACGAGAGGCTCGGCGACGAGAACATGTTCCTCTTCGGCCTGCACGCGGACGAGGTCGCGCGCCTGAAGGCGCAGGGCTACGCGCCCCAGCGGCTCTGCGAGCGCGACGACGCGCTCAAGCGCGTGGTCGATCAGCTCCGCACGGGCTTCTCCGACGGTGTGAGCTACGACGATCTCGCCCAGCGCCTGCTCCAGCGCGACGAATATATGCTCCTGCAGGACTTCGCCTCCTACTGCGCCGCCGAGCAGCGCATGGCGAAGACCTACGCCGCCCGCGCGGCGTGGGACCGTATGTCGCTTCTCAACATCGCGCGCAGCGGTATCTTCGCCGCTGACCGCGCGGTCGCGCAGTACGCGGACAACATCTGGCACGTCCCGCACAAGTAAGCAAAGCGGAGAAAAGAGACGGCGGCGCCGTCTCTTTTCCGCGCTATTGACAGGCATGATATAATTTCTCTGACTGAAAATCACGAGAACAGAGGAAAACGCTATGGAATTCACACAGGGCGTGCGCTTCGACAGCCTTGGCCTGCTGCCGGAAATGACGCGCGCGTTGGAAAAGAAAAACATCGAATGGTCCACCCCCGTGCAGGCGGGCTGCATCCCGCCGATGCGCGAGTGGAAGGACGTGATCGCCAAGGCCCCCACCGGCACGGGCAAGACCTTTGCCTTCGGCATTCCCATCATCGAGCACATTGACCCCGAAAGCGAGGAGGTGCAGGCGGTCATCATGGCGCCCACGCGCGAGCTTGCCATGCAGATCACGGCGGAGCTGCGCGACCTGGCCGTTTTTATGAGCGGCATTCGCGTGGTGTGCCTCTACGGCGGCGCGCCCATTGGCAAGCAGATCGACGCGCTGAAGAAAAAGCCGCAGATCGTTGTGGCGACCCCGGGCCGCCTGTCCGACCATATGAAGCGCCGCACCGTGCGGCTCGACCGGGTGCAGACCGTTGTGCTCGACGAGGCCGACCGAATGCTCGACATGGGCTTCATCCACGACGTGACCCGTATTTTGGACAAGATCCCATCCCGCCGCAACCTCGGTATGTTCTCCGCGACCATCTCGCGCGAGGTCATGGACATCAGCTGGGTCTACCAGCGCGACCCCGAGGAGATCACTGTCCGCGCGGACGAGCAGAATAAGCCCGACATCCTCCAGTATGCCGTCACGGTCGAGCAGACCGACAAGGTCGCGGCGATGGCGCGCATCATCCGGCAGGAGAAGCTGGAGCGCGTGATGGTGTTCTGCAACACCAAGGGCATGGTCGAGCGCCTGACGAAGTACCTTGAGATGGAGGGACTGGACGCCGCCTGCATCCACGGCGACATCCCGCAGAAAAAGCGTGAGCAGGTCATGGCGCGCTTCCGCCGCGGCGAGCTGCCTGTGTTCGTCGCCACCGACGTCGCCGCCCGCGGCATCGACGTGGACGACGTGGACGCGGTGTTCAACTACGACGTGCCGCAG
>ERZ773146.1753-NODE-1753-length-15433-cov-19.793016_pt1 | contig 15433 bp, 20 predicted proteins | sample MGYA00580847_ERZ773146 | MGnify/ENA primary metagenome ERZ773146 (study PRJEB29015, sample SAMEA2737830) | human gut metagenome | biome: human gut; feature: human-associated habitat; material: faeces | place: China | collected 2012 ...
AGAAGGCCGGCGCCACCGACAGCATCACGCTGACGGGCGGCTGCGCGAAGAACGCGGGCCTGAAGCAGGCCATCGAGCACGTGCTGAAGTTCAAAGTCGTTGAGCTGAAGACCGACCCGCAGCTGATGGGCGCTCTGGGTGCTGCCGAGTACGCTCGCCAGAAGGGTCTCGCCAAGAAGTAAGGAGACGATTACATGAAACTGTTGAAGAAGCTTCTCACCATCCTGCTGGCTACCTCCGGCGCTCTGTTCACCGTGTACCAGTTCAATCTGGATATGAAGCTCGTTGGCTGGCTGTACAATGTCCTCCATGAGTTCCATACCCGCAAACCGGTTACGACCGAGTTCTAAGGAAATCCCGCAAGCGGCCGCTGATTCCTCAGCGGCCGCTTTTTTTCTGCGCCTGCGCTATGCGCAGGCAGCAAAAAAGCGAAATATTCCATTCGAGGCGGGCGCTTCGCCCCCCTCGAGCTCCCCCCACTGCTCAGAAATTTTCCACGGGAGCGGGCGCCTGTCGGAAGTGACCGCCGATCATCGACGCCCTTTCGGTTTGCGCCATGCGCAGGAAAAAGCAAACGATCCCATTGAGGCGGGAATTTTTATCCCCAGTAGCCGGAGATGCCGTCCGGCGCATGCGCCTTGCTCGGCGGGATGGCATCGTTTTTCCGGTTACCGTGCGGGGTACTGTGGTCGCGCGCCGCCGCGCGCTGGTCGTGCCCGGTCGGCACCGGCGCGGGTTTGCGCCCGCCGCGTTTGTCGTCTTTCATCTTCGTCCCTCCTTGTCAGGCCAGTCCAAAGACGGCCAGAATCAGCCCGTAGATCACGCTCGCGCTGATGCCATAGACGATCACCGGCCCCGCGATCGTGAAGATCTTGACCGCCGTGCCCGTGACGAAGCCCTCGGTCTTGAATTCCAGCGCCGGGGACACGACGGAGTTTGCAAACCCCGTGATCGGCACCAGAGATCCCGCCCCGGCGAACCGCGCCAGATCGTCGTAAACGCCCAGCCCCGTCAGCAGCGCGCCGAGAAACACCAGCGTGATCGAGCACCACGTCGCCGCCACGGTCGCCGATGCGCCCCAGTATTCATACAGATTCACCAGCGCCTGGCCGACCACGCAGATCGCGCCGCCGACCAGTCCCGCGCGCAGCAGGTCGCCCCAGATGGGCGAGCGCGGCGAGAGCGAATCGACAAACGCCGCATATTCTTCGTTGCTCATGCGCATTGATCTCATCTCCTGCGCACAGTATGGCCGCGCGCGCGCAAAACTATGCAAAAGGAAGCCCCCCCGCGCGAATGCGCGGAGACGCTTGCTGTCCATTTTAAAATGTTTGATTGTGTTTACACTTCGTCGTGAAAACGGCTGGCGTCGAGATACTTGATGACCTGCGCCGGATTGCCGACCGCGACCGCATAGTCGGGTACGTCCTTCGTCACGACGGCGGCGGCGCCGACGACCGCGCGTTTTCCGAATGAAGGACGCAGGGCATGGTCTGCGGAGGAATTCCATTTTCCCTGAGCCAAACCGGGATTCAACTAATTTCATCCATTTTTGGAATTCGAACGTTGACAAAAGCGGTGCCTCAGCGCATAATAAATGTGGGCTTCCGGTGTGCTTTCCTTGTACTCCCGGTAATATCTTACGATATGAGGTGGAATATGCTTTCTTCTGTTATTCAGTTTGTCAATTATATGGATAAAAAGGACATAAAGTACAACAATCGTGGTCCATTAGGTGACAAAGGACGCGAGGTTGTTGAAGTGTCCTTCAGCGGAAAGAATATGAATTCCGTTCGGACGGTGTTTTACTTTGACGCCGATGCTGAAGGTGTGGCTATTCGCGTGTACGATATCGTCAAGGTTCCGGAAGAAAAGGTCGATGTGATGTATCCTGCCATCAACAGCCTCAATCGACACTTCCGCTTTGCTAAGTTTGTTCTGGATACCGACGACAATACCATCCAGGTTGAGATGGATACAGCTTTCCGTTCCCGTGACGTGGGCGAGATTTGCTATGAGCTGCTGATTCGCATGGTCGATATCTGCGACACGGCTTATCCGGACCTGATGAAGGCCCTGTGGGCTTGAATCATTTCTTTGTCTGAAAACCAGAGCCGGTACATAGTTTCATCATAGTCATGCCGGGGGGGATTCCTCCGGCTGATTTGATGTACTATGTACCGGCCCGTTTTGTATGCCGAAAACCGTTCGTTCGGTATGCGAGCCCAAGAAGCCCGGGGGCGCTCGTGAAGAAAAAAGCGGCAGAGAAAAACAAGGGACCGCGCGCGGGGGCGCGGCAAAGGGTCTTGCCGGCGGAGAAAAACCGCCGGACAAACGCCGGCGGTCCTTTTCCAATATGCCTCTTATTTTAAAATGGTGATCCCCTCGAGCGCCAGCAGCTTCCGCTTGATCTCCAGCCCGCCGGCATAGCCGGTGAGCGTGCCGTTCGCGCCGATGACGCGGTGGCAGGGGATGACGATTGAGATCGGGTTGCGGTGGTTGGCCATGCCGACGGCACGGCTGGCATTCGGGCTGCCGATGGCGGCGGCGAGCTCGCCATAGGTGCATGTCTCGCCGTAGGGGATGGCGCGCAGCGCCGCCCAGACCCGCTGCTGAAACGCGGTGCCGTGCGGGGCGAGCGGCAGGTCAAATGTCCGCCGCGCGCCCGCAAAGTATTCCCGCAGCTGCGCCTCGGCCGCGTCGAGCAGGGGCGAGGCATCCTGCGCGCCGCCCGCGCCGAAGCGGATGGCCGTGACGGCGGCTTCGTCCGCCTGGAGCGTCAGCGGGCCGATGGGCGTTTCGATGGTGCGTGTGTTCATGCCTCCAGCACCAGATTTTCCACGCCGGACTTTTCAAATTCGTCCATGTATTCGTCCATGCGTGCGTTGAGTTCGGTATAATCGGCGGGCTCGCTGTCGAGACAGCCAAGGTCGCGCCGCGCCAGCTCCTCGGCCAGAATGTCGAAAAACACGGCGTCCTCATAGTCGGCGATGGCCTCATGAATGCCGCCGTTTTCGTAGGCGGACGAGGGGAAAATGTGCCCCTGCCAGCGGGAAATGAGCGCGTTCATGCCGTTTTTGGCGCACAGCGCAAAGAGCTTTTCCTGCAAAATATCGTAATCCTCAAACCGGTCTTTCTCGCGTGTGGAGTTGAGGATCCAGTTGCCGATGTAGACGAGATCCAGCAGCCGCCGGAACTCCTTGTCGGTGAGTTCTATGTTCATCCGGTCATCCCTCCCGACGGGAGCCTGTGCCCCCGAAAAAATGGCTGGCATCCGCAGCGGTCGGCGGCGGATGCGCTTATGCTACCATTATAGCAAACGGCGGCGGGAAATTCTACACCATTTTTCTGTTGCGAAGTTGGACAAAACAGTATATGATAATAGAATCGCACTGTTATGCAAAGGAGGCGGCGTATGCAGGTCGTCATCACGATCGAGGGCTCGCAGGCCGATGTTTTCGAGCAGGAGCCGGACGAGCTGGTGCAGTTTTCGACCGACGGGGAGTATACCTGCACCGACGGCTGCGGGGTGCTCACCTATCCCGAGAGCGAGCTGACCGGCATGGCCGGCACGCTCACAACCATCACCTTCACGCCGTCGAGCGCCGTGCTCAAGCGCACCGGCACTGTCATGAGCCGGATGGTCTTTGCCCCCGGCGCGCGCAACACGTTTTTGTACCAGACGCCGTACGGCACCAGCACGGTCGGGCTGGAGACGCAGCGCTACCGCTCCACACTGGGCGAGCACGGCGGGGTGCTGGATCTGTTGTATGTCGTGGATTTTGACCACGCCTGCGCCAACCGCAACCAGCTGAAGATCACCGTCCGGGAACAATAAGATTATAGAATAGAGGGTAACTGATTATGGCCAATCGAATCGAACAGGCACGCGCCGCCGTGGATGCGTGCATCCGGGAAGCATATCTGCGCGCCGCTGCTGCGGGCGATCTGCCCGAGGGCGCGGATGTGCGCGGCTCCGTCGAGCAGCCGAAGGACACCGCCAACGGCGACTTTGCTGCCAACCACGCCATGGCGTCGGCCAAGACCATGCACATGGCCCCGCGCAAGATCGCCGAGGCGCTCATCGCGCACATGGACCTGGACGGCACGTGGTTTGCCTCCGTCGAGGCGGCCGGGCCGGGCTTTCTGAACTTCCGCCTGTCCGACAAGTGGTATCAGGACGTGCTGACCGCAGTGGACGAAGCCGGCGCGGATTATGGCCGCGTGGACGACGGCCACGGTGAGAGGGTCATGGTGGAGTTCGTGTCCGCCAACCCGACCGGGCCCATGACGATTGGCAACGCGCGCGGCGGCGTGCTGGGCGACGCGCTCGCGTCCGTGCTCGACCGCGCGGGCTACAACGTCTGGCGCGAGTTTTACGTCAATGACGCCGGCAATCAGGTCGACCTGTTCGGCAAGTCCATCGAGGCGCGCTACCTCCAGCTCATCCAGGGGGAGGACGCCGTCGCGTTCCCGGACAACGGCTACCACGGCGACGACATCAAGGAGCTGGCCCGACTCATCTACGAGCGCGACGGCGACAAGTACCTCACCGTGCCGAGCGCCGAGCGCTGCGCGGCGTTCGTGGCCTTCGGCCTGCCGTATAACATTGCGCGCATGCAGCGCGATCTTGAGCGCTACCGCATTCATTTTGACCAGTGGTTCCTCGAGAGCAGCCTGCACAGCTCCGGCTACGTGGCCGAGACCGTGCAGCTGCTGGTGGACGCCGGCCTGACGTATGAAAAAGACGGCGCGCTCTGGCTGCGCAACACCGACCTCGGCGCCGACAAGGACGAGGTTCTGCGCCGCTCGAACGGGTTTTATACGTACTACGCGGTCGATATCGCCTACCACCGCAACAAATTTATCGAGCGTGGCTTTGACCGCGTCATCGATGTCTGGGGCGCCGACCACCACGGCCACGCCATCCGCTTTGCCGCGACCATGCGCGCGCCCGCGCTCGGCCTTGAGGGACGCAAGCTCGACTTCCTCATCATGCAGATGGTGCGCCTCATGCGCGGCGACGAGATCGTCAAGGTCTCCAAGCGCACGGGCAAGGCGCTCTCGCTCGCGGACCTCATGGACGAGATCGGCGTGGACGCCTGCCGCTTTTTCTTCAACGCCAAGCCGGACTCGCATCTGGAGTTTGACCTCGACCTCGCCATCCGGCAGGACAGCGAAAACCCCGTCTACTACGTCCAGTACGCGCACGCGCGCATCTGTACGCTGCTCGCCGCCATGGCGGAGGCCGGCTGCGCCGTGCCTGCCGCGGCGGATGTGGATGCGGCTCTGCTCACAACACCGCAGGAGCGCGAGCTCATCAAGCAGCTCGCCATGCTCCCGGAGGAGATCCACCTCGCCGCGCGTGACTACGATCCCAGCCGTATCAACCGCTACGTGACGGAGCTGGCTGCACGCTTCCACCGGTTCTACAATGTCTGCCGCATCAAGGACGCGGAGCCCGCCGTGCGCGACGCCCGCCTGAAGCTGGCCGATACGACGCGCCGCGTGCTTGAGATCGGTCTCGGCATCATCGGCGTGACCGCACCGGAAAAAATGTGATCGGAATTCTGAGACATGCAAATGCCCTCCCACCGCACACGCGGGGGAGGGCGTTTTTTTGCTGCCGTCCGGAAACGGCAACAGCGTGCCGCCGGAGAGTGGCGACACGCTGCTGTCGAGAGAGCAAAAATAAGAAGAGAAAAGAAAGAAATCGGAAGAACGTTGGGTTAATTTATTAACTAACGTGATTATTTTATAACACATTCGTGCAGCGTTGTAAAGTGAAAAGTGCGGTTTTTTGCAAAATAGGCGTTTTGTCAAAAAAATATCAGTCCGGATAGATGCTTTTGTGCAATTTGTCGGCGGCGCTATGTACCCCAGATCCAGCGCACGAGTGCGGCGGCCACGAGAAAGCCGGTCAGGTCGGCGGCGATGGCGGCGGGGATGGCCCAGCGGCTGCGCCGGACACCGCAGGCGCCGAAATACACGGCCAGCACGTAGAACGTTGTCTCGGTCGAGCCGAGCATGACGGCGGCGGTGCGGCCAATGCGGGAGTCGGGGCCGTAGGCGCCGATGATGTCGCTCGCCGCGGCCAGCGCGCCGCTGCCGCTGACCGGCCGCACGACCATGAGGATCGCCGTCTCCGGCGGGATGCCGAGCCACGCCAGCACCGGCGCGCACAGGCGCGTGAGCGCGTCGAGCGCCCCGGAGACGCGCAGCATGCTCACGGCTGCCAGCAGCGCCACGAGGGCGGGGAAGATGCGCACGACGGTTTTCAGTCCGTCGAGCGCCCCGGCCGTCAGCGCGGAAAAGACATCCGTCCCCGTCAGCGCGCCGTAGAGCCCCACACCGGCCAGCAGCGCCGGGACGGCCAGCGCCAGCACATCGCTCACCGCCATATGCGCGCCAGTCCTTTCCCGGTCAGAAGCCCCACCGTGACCGAGCACAGGGAGGTTACCCACACGGCCGGCAGAATGTCAAACGGCACAGCTGCGCCTGCAGCCTCGCGCACTGCGGCGATTGTGACCGGCAGCAGCTGGATGGACGCCGTGTTGAGCACCACCAGCAGGCACAGCTCGTCGCTGGCCGCGTCGCCCCGGATCTCACGCGCCATCGCCTGTGCGGCGCGCACGCCGGCCGGCGTCGCCGCGTTGCCGAGGCCGAGCAGATTCGCGCTCACGTTCATGCTCAGTGCGTCGAGCGTCTGCGCATCGCGCGACGCGCGCGGAAACAGCCGCCGCAGCACCGGCCGCAGCAGTCTCGACAAACCTGCCGCGATGCCGCTGCGCCGCATGACCTCCATCACGCCCGACCACAGGCAGATCATGCCGCCCACCGTCAGGCAGAATGTCACCGCCTGCTGCACGCCCTGTGCTGCCGCCGCGCCGACGGCCGCGCTCTGTCCGGTCGCCGCGCCGAAGATCAGCGCAATGCATACCATGCCTACCCAGACCCAGGTCAATGCCATGAAAATTTCACCCTTTCCCCATTTGCTTGCTGCCCCAGATGCCGTTTGTTGAAAAAATGCGTGCGTATCCCAGCTGCTTATCGGCCTTTCACGCGGAAGAAATACCCTGAAACCCCCTTGAAATATGCGGATTTTCTTCATATACGGCACGACGAAGTACGGATTCCGTTCTGGTTCATGTTTTTCTTAAAAATTTTTATATTTTCGGTGATTATTCACAAAACAGATTATGCTGGCGCGTGCCAAAATATGCAAATGGTAGAAAAACGCAATTCATTGGACAAGTTCGCGCGAATTTGTTGACATTTTGTCAACGCTTGGTATAATGCAAGTGTTGAAATGAATGATTGATTGAATCCTTCTCATTTATCCCATTCGTATTGGAGGCATTTTACTATGAAGTCTACAGGTATTGTTAGAAAAGTTGACGAGCTGGGCCGTATCGTGCTCCCCATCGAGCTGAGAAGAACCCTCGGCATCGAGGAAAAAGACCGCATCGAGATCTTCGTGGATGGCGAGTCCATCATCCTGCGCAAGTATCAGCCGGCCTGCATCTTCTGTGATAACGCGAAAGACATCATCAACTACAAGGGCAAGAACATCTGCCCCGACTGCATCCGCGCCATGAACGAGAAGCTCTGAGCACGGAGCAAAAAAGTCCCCTGACCGTCGGTCAGGGGACTTTTTTTATCGTGAGCAGTCGCTCAGGCGTTGAGCACCATCTGATACAGCTCATTTTTGCCGAAGCCGGTGTCCGCCGCGGCAAGCTTGCATGCCTCTTTGAGCGCGCGGCCCTCGCTGCGGTAGTGCGCCACGATCTCGAGCGCCTGCTCGGCCGTGACGGCCGGCTCCGAGCGCTCGGGTGCGCCGCGCAGCACGAGCACGAACTCGCCCTTCGGCGGCGTCTCGGTGAAGTAGGCCACCGCGCCGTCGAGCGTCGTGCGCAGCTTCTGCTCATGGAGCTTCGTGAGCTCGCGCGCGAGCGTGATCTCCCGCGCGCCGCCGAACGTGTCGCGCAGGTCACAGAGCGTGCGCAGCAGCTTGTGCGGCGCCTCGTAGAAGATCATCGTGCGCGTTTCATTGCGCAGACGATCGAGGTGCTCGCGCCGGGTCTTGCCGCTCACGGCGAGGAAGCCCTCGAAGCAAAACTGCTGCGTCGGCAGACCGGACACAGCCAGCGCCGCGATGGCCGCGCACGGGCCGGGGATGACCTGCACGTCGATGCCCTGCTCGGCGCACTGACGCACGATGTCCTCGCCGGGGTCGGAGATGGCGGGCATGCCGGCGTCGGTCACGAGGGCGCACGTCTCGCCGGCGAGCAGGCGGGCGACGATCTTCTCGCCGCTGGCGTATTTGTTGTGCTCGTAGTAGCTCACGCACGGTTTTTTGATCTCAAAATGGTTGAGTAGCTTCGCCGTCACGCGCGTGTCCTCGGCGGCGATGAAGTCGGCACTGCGCAGCGTCTCGAGCGCACGCACGGACAGGTCGCCGAGGTTGCCGATCGGCGTGCCGACCAGATACAGTGTTCCGCTCATAGTCATGCCCTCCTGTGATAAATTCTGCGAATCTCTTCCGAGTCCGTGCCGTCCGGCGCGCACAGGGCCAGCGGCGGCAGGATTCTGAGCCCCGGCTTGCCGCCGCGGCGCGCCTCGACCAGTACGAGACTGGGCGCAGCGTCCGCCGTGCGCGCCACGGTGCGCAGGCGCTTGGGCTCCAGCCCAGCGGCCGTGAGCGCGCACAGCAGCTCGCTCAGCCGCTCCGGCCGGTGCACGAGCGCGGCAGAGCCGCCCCAGCGCGTGAGATAGGCCATGGCGGTGCAGATGTCCTGCATGGTGCAGGTGCGCTCGTCGCGCGCGTGTGCGCGCACGGGGTTGGGCGAGGTATAGCCGCTGCCCGCGGCGAAATACGGCGGGTTTGCCACGACGAGGTCAAACTGTCCGGCCGGGAGCACCGCGCGGTGCTCGCGCAGGTCGGCGCAGAGGATCTCCGCCCGGCTGTCCAGACCGTTGGCGGTGAGATTGCCGCGGCACAGCTGCGCCGCGTCCGGCTGCAGCTCCACGCCGACGGCCGCCGCCTGCGGCAGCGCGTGCAGCAGCAGCACCGTCAGCACGCCGGCGCCGCAGCCGAGATCGGCAAAGCGGCGCACGCGGCGGTCGGCTGCAAAATCGGCCAGCAGCACGCTGTCCGTACCGAGGGCGAACCCGGCGCCGGAGCGCGCAAACCGCGGGCCGCCCGGCCACAGATCGTCATATTGTACGCAGGGGGGCATGGCACACGCTCCTTCCGCGGAAATCGTTTGAAATAGATAGAGGCGATATGCCTGGAGCATATCGCCTCATCCGTTTGCGTTGTTCTCGGTCGAATCAGTCGACGGAGATCGCACCCACCGGGCAGTTCGCAGCGCAGGTGCCGCACTCCATGCAGCTGTCCGCGTTGATGACGTACTTGCCATTGCCCTCGGAAATCGCCTCAGCCGGGCAGTTCGCAGCACAGGTGCCGCACATGACGCAATCGTCGCCAATAACAAAAGCCATTGTAATTACCTCCTATGTTTTTGACCAGACTTCTCTTCCTCTGGCATGGAGTCATTGTAGCACAAAAATCCGAAAAATCAACCGTCATTTTCGAAATTCGGAAAAGCGTGTTGATTAAAATACAGGAAGGGGTGGAAATAATAAAAATCAGCTTCCCGGATTCGGCAGTTTCCTTGTGCCGTCCGGGCGATAATAGAGGCGTATGACCAGCGAAGGAGGCAAACGATCTATGCGCGGCAGCGAACGGTTTACACAGCGGGCATCCACGGCGATCACAAAAGCGCACGATGCAGCCATGGGTATGGGGCACAGTTATGTTGGCACGGAGCATCTCCTGCTCGGCATCATCCGGGAGGGGGAGGGGCTCGGCGCCCGCATCCTGACCGACAACGCGCTGACGGACGCCGTGCTCACGCGCATGGTCACGGAGACGGTCGGCCGCGGCGTGCCCGGCGCGCCTGAGCAGGGGCTCAGTCCCCGGGCGCGGCATGTCATCGAGCTGGCCGCTGAGGACGCCAACCGGCTCGGCCACTGCTATGTCGGCACGGAGCACATCCTCATGGGCATCCTCCGCGAGGCGGACAGCGCCGGCGCACGCATCATCGTGGCGGCCGGCGGCGACCTGAACAAGATCTACACGGACATCATGGACGTGTTCGGCCGGCCGGAGTATAAGCCCCGGCCGCAGCAGTCGACGCCGCGGTCCCAGACGCGCCGCGCCGCCGACACGAAAACGCTCGACCAGTACGGCCGCGACCTCACGGAGCTGGCCGCTGGTGGGAAGATGGACCCGGTCATCGGCCGCGACCGGGAGATCGAGCGTGCCATCCAGATCCTCTCGCGCCGCAGCAAGAATAACCCCGTGCTCATCGGCGAGCCCGGCGTCGGCAAGACGGCGGTGGCCGAGGGGCTGGCGCAGCGCATCTCGGACGGCAACGTGCCCGAGGACCTGCAAAACAAGCGCATCGTGAGCGTGGACCTGACGGCCATGCTCGCGGGCACGAAGTACCGCGGCGACTTTGAAGAGCGCGTCAAGTGTGTCCTGCACGAGGTGCAGCGCGCGGGCAACGTCATCCTCTTCATCGACGAGCTGCACACGATCGTCGGCGCGGGCTCGGCCGAGGGCGCGATCGATGCGGCGAACATCCTCAAGCCCGCGCTCGGGCGCGACGAGCTGCAGATCATCGGCGCGACGACGCTCGAGGAGTACCGCAAGTATATCGAAAAGGACGCGGCGCTCGAGCGGCGCTTTCAGCCCGTGCGCATTGCCGAGCCCACGCCCGAGCAGAGCCTGCTGATCCTGCGCGGCCTGCGTGAGCGGCTCGAGGCGCACCACCGCCTGCACATCACGGACGACGCGCTGCGCAAGGCCATCACGCTCTCCGTGCGCTATATCGGCGACCGCTGGCTGCCGGATAAGGCCATCGACCTCGTGGACGAGGCGGCCTCGCGCGTGCGCATGCAGGCGCTCGTGCAGCCGGAGCGGGTGCACGCGCTGGAGATGCAGCTGACGAACACGACTGCGGACATGGAGAGCGCCGTGCGCGCGCAGGACTTCGAGCGCGCGGCCCGCCTGCGCGACCGCGAGCAGAAGCTGCGCATGGAGCTCGAGCAGCTGCGCAGTCAGTGGGAACAGACGCACACCGGCCCCGTGCGCGCCGTGACGGGTGAGGATGTGGCAGAGATCGTCTCGCTCTGGACGGGCATCCCGGTCGCGGGCATCACCTCGAGCGAGAGTAAGCAGCTGCTGCAGATGGAGACGTCGCTGCGCCGCCGCGTCGTCGGACAGGAGGAGGCTGTGCACGCGGTCTCGAACGCGATCCGCCGCAGCCGCGTCGGCCTCGGCGACCCGAACCGGCCGATCGGCAGCTTTCTCTTCCTCGGGCCGACCGGCGTCGGCAAAACGGAGCTCTGCCGCGCGCTGGCTGAGGCGCTCTTCGGCGACGAGAAGGCGCTCATCCGCGTGGACATGTCGGAATATATGGAGCGGCACAGCGTCTCGCGGCTCATCGGCTCGCCCCCGGGCTATATCGGCCACGAGGAGGGCGGCCAGCTCACGGAAAAGGTGCGCCGCAAGCCGTATTCCGTCGTGCTCTTCGACGAGATCGAAAAGGCGCACGAGGATGTGTTCAACCTCCTGCTGCAGGTCATGGAGGACGGCCAGCTCACGGATTCGCTCGGGCGGAAGGTGAATTTCCGCAACGCGGTCGTCGTCATGACCTCGAACGTCGGCGCAAAGGCCATCACGGACAGCCGCCGCAGCCTCGGCTTCACGCAGCAGACGGGCGAGGGCACCGGGCGCACGGACGCCGAGATCCGCAGCATGGTCATGTCCGACCTGAAAAAGACGTTCCGGCCGGAGTTTCTCAACCGCGTGGACGACATCATCGTCTTTCACAAGCTCACGCGCACCAATATCCGCCAGATCGCGCAAAAGCTCCTCGGCACGGTCAACACGCGCATGGAGCGCGCGGGCGTGGAGCTGCAGGTGCCGGATGCGGCGCTCGACGCGCTCTCGGCGACGGGGTATGACCCTGTGTACGGTGCGCGGCCGCTGCGCCGGGCCATCCAGAGCACGATCGCCGACCAGGCGGCGGGCATGCTGCTCGACGGCACGCTCCGGCAGGGCGATGTCGTGACGGCGGAGGTGCGCGACGGAAAAATTGTTTTGACAAAAATGCGCGAACGTGGTACGATAACCCCCTGAATGCAATCTGGACGGAGGCGTACCCCAACATGGCACAAAATACCCAGGAGGAAAACAAGGCAATTTATCTCGATCCGTTTCGTTACAATCAATTTGAAGGCTTCAATTCGCACAATCACGTCGTTGTCACCGAGGTCGGCGAAGGCACCAGCGTCGTGGAGGTCGAAATGACGCAGGACGGCATGAACCCGCTCAACATGGCCCATGGCGGGCTGATTTTCACGCTCTGCGATGTGGCGACCGGCGTCGCTGCGCGCACCGGCGGGCGCATCACCGTGACGCTCGACAGCAGTATTCACTTCTTGCGTCCGGCCAAGGACACGCCAAAGCTCATAGCGCACGGCCGTGTCGTCAAGGAAGGCCGCACGACCGGTCTTGCCGTGGCGGAAGTGTTCAACGCCGAGGGCGTGCTGCTGGCCACCGCGGATGTGACGGTCTATTATGTGGACGAAAACACGTACACGGATGCCACGATGCAGAAGTAAACGCACGATAAACAAAAAAAGAGACGTTCAAAGAACGTCTCTTTTTTTGCGTCTACCCCTCCGCACGGATGAGCGTCGTGCCGGGGTAGTAGTGCGCGAGAATATCGGCATACCCGCTGCCGCGCAGGGCCATGACGTTCGCGCCGTACTGGCTCATGCCGACGCCGTGGCCGCTGCCCGTGACGGTGAAGGTGAACGTCCCGCCGCCGTACGCGACGGAAAACACCGCCGAGCGCAGGGAAAAGAGCGCGCGCACCTGCGCGCCCGTGAGCGTCTCGGAGCCGACGGGGATGCTTGACACGCGGCCGCTGTCATCGAGCACCGGCGTGCCGAACCATGTGCCCGGGTCGTCGCCGAGCACGCAGTCCGGATAGCGGTCGAGTACGGCCGCGCGCACGGTGTCGGCCGCGATTTCGGCCGTCGAGACGTAGTTCGGCACGTCCTGCGCCGTCTCGGGGGAGGATACGCTCACGAGATACGGCGCGTCGCCGCTCCAGAGCGCGGCGCTGCTCTCGGTCGCCCCGGCGGACGAGGCGTGGAACACCGCGCGGATGAGCTGCCCGCCGTAGGTGAGGTACTGCCCGTCCGTGTCGGTCACGGCCTGGCGGATGCGCGCCATGTTGCGCGCGTAGTCCGCGCCCCATTGTTCGCGCAGCGCGGCGTCGTCCTTGCGCGCGCAGCAGCAGGTGTATTGGTCGCAGACGCCGGCCTCCGGGTGGTTGGCCGCGCCGCCGCGCACGCGCTGGAGGATGTACGTGCGCGCGGCGACCGCCTGCGCCCGCAGCGCCTCGGGCGCGAAGGACGCGGGCATCTCGGCGGCTACAACGCCGGGCAGCCAGTCGGCCATCGTCGTCTCGACGAGCGCGCCGCCGCTGAGCGCCGTGATGGCCGTTTCGCTGTCGGGTGCGACGGCGGCCGACGCCGTCACGGACGGGACGGGCTGCGCCGCAGGCTCCGGCGCGGGGCTGAGCGTGACCACGAGCAACGGGATCACGAGCGAGAGCACCACGAGCAGCAGCGACAGCAGGAAAACTTTGCGCACGCGCGCCGCCTCCTTTCTGCCCTGCGGGGGCGTTTTGCGCCTTGACGCAGGGAGGAAATCAGTATAAAATAAGTCTATTCAATATGTATTGGGACAGGTAGTTTGTTATGCGCAAAAATGCTTGGGTAATCTGCTGCTGCACGGCTGTGCTGGCAGCGTTCGGGACCTTTTTCCGCTGGCTGCAGGATCAGGTCTGTTTTGAAGCTGAGACCGGCCTCGCCGTGCGCGGCAGCATCTGGCCGTATGCCGTCGCGCTGATGATCGTCATCGCCGCGGTCGTGCTGGCCGTGGTCTGCTTCCGGATGAAAAACCAGCCGCACACCAGCTTTCCGGATTCGCTTCCGGCGGCCTTTGTCGCGGCGCCGCGCGTGCGCACCATCGGCGGCATCGTGCTCGGCGCGCTGCTGGCGGTCGGCGGCGCCTGGCTGATGATCAGCTCCGGCACGCTCTCGTCGCCCGGGCTGCAGCGGGTGCTGGCTGCGCTCACGATCGTGACGGGGGCGGCGTTTATCTGGCAGATGCTCTCGATCGGGGACGGGGAGACGACCTCCGGTACCGTCGTGTGTGCGTCCATGCCGATCGTGCTGCTTGTGTTCTGGCTGATCGTGAGCTATAAGGTCAACATCATCAACCCCACCATCTCCGCCTATGCGGTCGAGATCCTGGCGCTGTGTGCCGCGCTCATCGCGTTTTATGAGCTCGCCGGCTTTGCCTACGGCCGCCCGAAGGCGACCCGGAGCATTTTCTGGAGCCAGTTTGCGGCCTTTTTGTGCATCACGGCACTGCCGGATGACCGCACCGGCGGGCAGCAGCTCATGCTGGCGGCCATCGCGGGCATGCTGCTGTTCCAGTCCTATCTGACCGCATCCAACATCCGCCCGGCCGTGTCCGGGCCGGTCGGTGGCGCGCAATAAGCTGTGAAAAGCCCGCATGGCGCTGCCATGCGGGTTTTTCCATATAGAGACCGGCACCTGCCGGAGAGGAGAAACGTCTATGAACAACATCTTAGCCCAGCTCAACAGCGTACCCATGTATGCGATCTGCGGCGGCATCATCGCGTTCGTTGCAGTGGTGTGCGTCATTTTCCTTGTGCGCTCTTACCGCGCGGGTCTTGCCATCGGCATCGACCCCGCGCGTATGAAGCGCGCCATCACGTCGAGCGCCACGATTACAGGGCATATATAGATGAATTCATAGGAAAACGATAACAGAACAGCAAGGATTCCTCCCTCACTCGCATTGTTGTCATAGCCAATAAACTTTTTGTCAAATCTAACTGACAACTATATATACATATCAGTAGATGCTTTAAAAGGAATGATGTTTTCAGGTAGAAAAATGAGACTGTCTAACAACTAAAGTTAGATAGTCTCTTTTTTTTGTAAAATCCTCTTCTATGCCTATAAATCTTGTTTAGCCTGCACCATTCATTGTCGGGAGTTAGAAGGAGTTATCAGCCAACAAGTCGGCTCTAACTCCTTGAAATGAAAGAGGTGTAACTATGAATTATATAGGTTAGGCGGTATGCTTTTTGGGAAATGATGTATTTTGTACTTTCCTTGATAGCTTTTAAACCTATGCGACATTAAAATGCAAATATAAGCGTTTTTTTAAACCTCAAATGTCATTTTTTCACCCACCATTGGAAAGAAATCTACATACATTTGTGAAAATTCTAACACTAATGATTTTAAC
>ERZ773146.1772-NODE-1772-length-15329-cov-47.520885_pt1 | contig 15329 bp, 10 predicted proteins | sample MGYA00580847_ERZ773146 | MGnify/ENA primary metagenome ERZ773146 (study PRJEB29015, sample SAMEA2737830) | human gut metagenome | biome: human gut; feature: human-associated habitat; material: faeces | place: China | collected 2012 ...
ATCTGAAATCTATAAATAATATTTATTTTTTAATTGTGGTAAATTACTTGTGTTTTGCAATAACATCTGAAACATTATATTTACAATATTTTATATTTGTTTCATGTGTATTAGTTAATATGAATTATTCTAGAAATGAAATGAGGGAGAAATGAGAAGTATTTTATTTTTTGTCAATTCTTTTGGAAAAGGTGGCGCTGAAAGAGTTTGCGTTAATCTTGGAGAAGAATATGTTAAACAGGGATATAATGTTTGTTTTATAACATTATTTGAAAATAGCTCTTATATAGAAAGCAACACTAAATTTAATATATTTAATTTAAAACTTGATGAGAAAATGTCTAAATTGGAATTGATAGATTCTATTTTTAGCGCAAAAAAGAATATTAATAGTTTTGTTAAAAAAAATTATGGAAGTGATGGATATGCACTAATATCAGCACATTTGCCGTTATCACATATATGCGCAAGTTTAAGTATTGTAAAAAAAGAATGTTTGTATGTTCAACATACTTCGCTTCTGCAAGAAAACCGACATCGTATAGGATATGATTTATTTTATAAATTTAAAAATAATGTATGTGTATCAGAAGGTTTAAAAAGAGAAATGAAAGAAAAGATGGGGATAAAAAAATTGGAATGCATATACAATCCAATTGATTTGCAGAGAATATATGAATTAAGGCAAAATTCAATTGGAGATATTTCTAAACCATATATTTTAGTAGTTGGAAGATTAATACAAACTAAAAGATTTGATAGGGCAATTAAAATTTTTAAAAAAGGAGAGTTTTATAAAAAATATGATTTATATATTATTGGAGAAGGTGAATTAAAATCTGAATTGATTGAACTAACTAATAAATTAGAATTACAACATTCTGTAAAATTTTTAGGCTGGCAAAATAATGTTTATAAATGGATGAACAAAGCTGATCTTGTTTTACAAACATCAGATAGAGAAGCTTTTCCGATGATTTTAATAGAAGCACTTGCTAGTGGAACAAAAGTAGTGGCATCTGATTGTGAATATGGGGCAGATGAAATTATGCTTGGAGAATATTCACAGTTTATTTCTAAAAGAGATGATATTGAAAATTGTGTGAGGACAATTAATAATGCTATAAATAGTTTCCTTGTAAGTAGTAATTATACGATATTGAAAAAATGTTGTGTTGAAAATGTGTGTAAAGAATATTTGAGGGTGTATAATGAAAAATTTAAATAGTATTGTAGGAATAATAACATATCATAAATCATTAAGTTATGGCGCATGTTTACAAGCTATAGCTACACAGGAATGTGTACGAAAGCTAATGAATTCTGATGAGGTATATCTAATAGATTATGTAAATGAATATGAAGCACGTCAAAAAAGTTGGCAATTTATTTTTAAGGGAACTATTAAAGAAATTGCGGTAACTATGGTAAAAAGAGTATTGTTTCGTAATGAATTTTACAAAAAGAGAGCATTTAATGAATTTATATGTAATGAAAAAGTTATTCCTTTTGATTCAGTTGATAAGTGTAGTGTACTTATTTCCGGTAGTGATCAGATATGGAATGGAAAAATTAGTAATGGAATTGATAGGCATTTTTTATTAGATTTTGGTAATGCAATAAGGAAAATCTCTATTGCTTCAAGCATGGGTGGATATATAATATCGAAACAAGAGAAGAACGTTTTTAGAGAGTTATTGTCTAAATATGATTATATAAGTGTTAGAGAAAAGTTTACTAAAGATCAAATTGAAGGAATAGTTGATAAAAATATTTATACTATCCTAGATCCTACACTTTTGATAGATGCAACGGAATGGCGAGAAATTGTAGTTGATAATAAAAAATATATAAAATATAAATTTATCCCTAAAAGTTATATATTAGCCTTTACTATTGGAAGTAATCACACAAATGAATCAGAGTTATTTAAAAGATATTCTGAGAAATATAAGTTACCAGTATATAAAATAATGTTAAATACTTTTAAGCCGAAAGGAATTGATAAAGTTATTCCTGGAGCAAATCCGTATGAATTTATAGATTTAATAGATAATGCAGCTTTTGTTATAACTAATTCTTTTCATGGGACAGCATTTTCATTAAATCTCAATACCCCGTTTGTTCAAATACCCGTAGAGGGGAACAATCAAAGAATGCAGGAATTGCTCGAACTGGTTAAATGGGATGAAACAATGAATTTTGAAAATACTAATAAAATAATCAAACAGAAAAGAGAAGATGATATAAAATGGTTGAAGAATGCACTGGATGTTTAGGTTGTATTGATATATGTAAAGTTGGAGCGCTAGATGTTGAAACAACAAAAGATGGTTTTATCTATCCCAAAATTGACAAAGATAAATGTGTAGAATGTGGAAAATGTATAAGTGTATGTAGTTTTAAAAATCCTATAAAAAAAGTATATCCGCAGGACACATATATAGCTATTTCTTCAGATGTTACTAATACAATTAATAGTACATCTGGTGGTATATTTTGGGAACTTGCTAATGCAATAATTAGTAATGGAGGTTATGTATGTGGATGTGTTTTGGATCAAGAGTTAAATCCTGTTCATATTATAAGTAATAAAATAGAAGATATAGTTAGTATGCAAGGCTCTAAATACATTCAAAGTGATATGAGTACAATATATCCTCAGATAAATAAAATCTGTCAAGAAAAAAAGGATATACTTTTTACAGGAACTCCTTGTCAATGTTCTGCCATAAAGTTACATTTTCCAAATTACGAACATTTATATTTAGTTGATATTGTATGTCATGGGGTTCCTTCTTCAGCACTTTGGAAAAAGAATTTGAACGAATTGAATATCACCAAAAGTAATGGGAAGATGCAATTTAGAATTAAAGGCAAATATGATCGTACAAGATATGCTATTTCTATAAATAATAAAATAATTGATTATAAAAAGAATGGGTATTATACACTTTTTATGAAAGAAAGATCTTTTAGAAAATCATGCTATCAATGTCAGTTTGCAGAGGATAAAAGGGTAGGAGATATTACAATAGGTGATTGTAATACATGGAGAGATTATGCCAATTTTTATCCTGATAAGCCTATATCTATTTTGCTGGTTAATAGCTTTAAGGGTGAAGCTTTGTTTAATATGATTAAAGATAATATTGAATATGAAAACCTTGATTTCGAGAAAGAAAAAAAATGTAACAGGCAACTATCAGTTCCTTCTGATATTAAAAAAAGATTACATGATTATGAATTATATGATATTACTTTTGGAGAAAAAAAATTGAGTGATTATTCAGAGGGATATAAATTGGTTGATTATTTTAAATATATTATTAAGAGAATATTACCGATAAAACTACGTAATAATATACAAGGAATATTAAAATGAAAATATTTAATTCACGATTATTAAAAAATACGATATATTTATATGTACTTTCATTTTCTACACAATTATTATATTTAATTACAATTCCGTATCAGACAAGAGTTCTTGGCGCACAAAATTACGGTTATATAGGATTTGCTGTATCATTAATGAGTTATGTACAATTAATTTTGGATTTTGGTTTTATATTATCAGGTACAGAAAGTGTTACGGTACATAGAAATGATAAGAAATATCTGTCTGAATTATTTACGGTTATTACAATATACAAATTAATTTGCGGAATGCTATTGATGTCTGTAATGATTTTTTTATGTTATAGTCTATCTTCATTCTATAAATCTAAGGATGTAATATTGATATATGTTTTAGCATATTGGATAAATTCATTGGTTCCAGATTATATTTATAGAGGATTGGAACAAATGAAGTATATTACTTACAGGACAGTTTTTGTGAAAATAATTTTTACTATATTAATGTTTGTTTTTGTAAAAGAACCAAATGACTACTTATTCTTACCAATATTACTTCTTGTTGGAAATATTATAGCTGTCATAATTGCTTGGTTAAATATATATACAGAGTTTGGAATAAGGTTTACCTTTTTTAAGGGCGAAGTATGGAAAACAGAAATAAGAAAATCGTTTCCTTTTTTTATATCTAGAATAGCGTCTACTGTTTATCAAGCAACTAATACAGTGATTTTGGGATTATTCTTTAATGGTCAAAAAATTGTTGGGTATTATAGCTCTGCTGATAAAATATTGTCATTGTCAAAGTCGGTATCTTCACCTGTTGCAGATAGTTTATATCCATACATGATGAGAAAAAAAATTATCGATTGATTAAAAAAATATTACTGTTTTATACAGTTTTTATGATTGTTATGGGACCTATAATTTTTATAAATGCAGACTGGATCTGTGAAATCTTATTTGGAAAAGGATTTTCAGCAGCTGGCAATATATTAAGATGCATTATGCCGGCTATTGTGGTGATTTTTCCAACTTATATAATATGTTTCCCTGTATTAAATTCACTAGGATTATCGAAATATGCAAATTTCTCAAATATATTAGGTGCAATTATACAAGGAATTATATTATGTATAATAATAATAAGTGATAGTGTTAACGTATATTCTATATGCATTTCTAGTAGTTTTACAGAAGTAATAGTTTTTCTTTACCGGTTTATTATATGGAAAAAAAATAAGAAATTGGAAGAACAAGAATAAAAAGTAAGAGTAAATTACTTAATGAGATGTGTATGAATTGCTAGAATTCTATATAAATATAATGTGTTGAATGGTCAGATAATCTATAGTAATAGGATGTAAACTAACATTATTATTAACAAAATTTTATACAATTTGAATATATAAGTTTATTTAGTCGTTTAAAGATTAAAATCATACATAAGGAGACAATACAAATGGGAAAATACTTCGGTACAGACGGCTTCCGTGGCGAAGCTAACGTAAACTTAACAGCAGAACATGCCTACAAAATCGGCAGATTTTTAGGCTGGTATTATGGTGAGCTCAAGAAGTAGAAACAGCTTGAAGAGCCTGCCAAAATCGTGATAGGAAAGGACACCAGACGCTCCAGCTACATGTTTGAGTATTCGCTTGTTTCCGGTCTGACAGCTTCGGGAGCAGACGCGTATCTTTTGCATGTTACCACCACACCTTCTGTGGCGTATGTTGCCAGAACAGATGATTTTGACTGCGGTATCATGATTTCTGCAAGCCACAATCCGTATTATGACAACGGCATCAAGCTCATCAACTGTAATGGTGAGAAGATGGACGAGGAGACTATTCTCCTTGTTGAGGATTATCTGGATGGAAAGCTTCGTCTTTTCGGACAGGAGTGGGAGGATATTCCTTTTGCTCACAAGGATGCCATCGGCTGCACTGTTGATTATGTGGCGGGGCGCAACCGCTATATGGGTTACCTCATTTCGCTCGGAGTGTATTCCTTTAAGGGGATGAAGGTCGGTCTCGATTGTGCCAACGGAAGCTCCTGGAATATGGCCAAGTCCATTTTTGAGGCGCTCGGTGCCAAGTGCTATGTGATTAATGCTCAGCCAAATGGTTTCAATATCAATAATGATGCCGGATCTACTCATATTGAGGGATTGCAGAAGTTTGTGGTAGATAATGGTCTTGATGTTGGCTTTGCCTATGATGGTGATGCGGATCGCTGTCTTTGTGTGGATGAGCTTGGAATAGGCTATGCCAAGACTGCTGTTGGAGACAAGTATGTGTACGAATATATGCAGCAGAACGGCTGTCGTATCGGTGGTGAGCAGTCCGGACATATCATTTTTTCAAAGTATGCATCTACGGGTGATGGTATTCTTACCAGTCTTAAGATGATGGAGGTCATGCTTGCCAGAAAGCAGAAGATGAGTGAACTCTGTGATGGACTCACAATCTATCCACAGGTGCTTGAGAACGTGCGAGTAGCCGACAAGGCAGAGGCTCTTGCAAATCCGGATGTACAGGCAGCGATTGAGCAGGTGACAGCAGAGCTTGGTGACACAGGCCGTATTTTGGTGCGTGAGTCAGGTACCGAGCCTGTTATCCGCGTGATGGTTGAGGCTGAGAGCGAGGATATCTGCAGGAAGTATGTGGATATGGTGGTGCAGAAGCTGAAGTAGGGCTGAATAAATTAAATTGTATTTTGGGGGTAAATCAGCTATACTATTCATATGGTATAGCGGATTATTTTTTGGAGGCTTTTATGGCGAATACTTTGAATTTACCGGTTGGAATTGAAAATTTTGAGGAAATCCGACAACTGGGTTTCTATTATATTGACAAGACTAGGCTTATTGAGCAGCTCTTACAGGGCTGGGGAAAGGTGACTCTTTTTACGCGTCCACGCCGATTCGGAAAGACTCTTAATATGAGCATGCTAAAAAGCTTCTTTGAGATAGGCGCGGATAAGTCTTTGTTTGATGGTTTATATATTTCAGGCAACAAAGAGCTTTGTGCTGAGTATATGGGGAAGTACCCTGTCATTTTTCTGTCGCTCAAGGGTGTGGATGGTTTAGATTTTACTACTGCAAGACGTATGCTGTGTGCTATTTTAAAAAATGAGCTTGACAGACATTATTATTTGAAGACCAGTGATGCATTGACTGATGAGGACAGAACGCTGTTTATAAAGATGCTTCAGGGCAGTTATGATAATATTGAGGATAGTATACGTATGCTTTCAAAGCTGTTGTTTAAGCATTTTGGACAGAAGGTAGTTATCCTTATAGATGAGTATGATGTTCCATTAGACAAGGCCTTCCAGAATGGGTATTACAAGGAGATGGTTTCTCTCATCAGAGGCCTTTTCGGCCAGGCGCTTAAGACCAATGAGTTTTTACAGTTTGCCGTACTCACAGGCTGTCTTCGTATTTCAAAGGAGAGTATATTTACAGGACTTAATAATTTCAAGGTCATGTCAATTACTGATTCAAGATTTGATGAGCAGTTTGGTTTTACTGATGGGGATGTAAGAAGGCTGCTGTCTGACTATGGGATGGATTCGCATTTTGATGAGATAAAGGAGTGGTATGACGGATATCATTTCGGCAGGGCTGATGTTTACTGTCCGTGGGATGTAATAAATCATGTCGACCATCTGCGTGATGACAGCGACGCAAAGCCACAGACATATTGGATTAACAGCAGCGGAAACAGTCTGGTGAGACGCCTTATCAACAGAGCTGATTCGTCTACGAAGGACGAGATTGAGCGTCTGATTGCCGGTGAGGCAATTGAGAAAGTCATCCGATTGGATCTGACCTATGATGAGATTGACAACAGTATCGATAATATTTGGAGTGTACTTTTTACAACAGGTTACCTCACAAAAATCGGTGAGGTGAAGCTGCCTGACAGTGAAAGCTATGCGTATAAGCTTGTCATTCCCAATAAGGAGGTACGTGAGGTTTTTGTCCTACAGATACAGGAATGGTTCAAGACTGTTGTAGCTAATGAAAATGACACGATGAAGCTTTTATCAAGAGCTATCCTTGATAAGGATGAGCAGCAGATTGCAAGGCAGCTCAATATCGTGATGGGACGCATGATTAGCATACTGGACACCAAGGCACCTGATGATATGAAGGAGAATTTTTATCATGGTCTGCTTCTTGGACTGCTGCGAGGCAGCAATCCGGACTGGCTTATCAAGTCTAATCGTGAGTCGGGTGATGGCTTCAGTGATATTTTAATCAAGCCGGAGGATCCTGATGCAGGTATCATCATTGAGGTGAAGTATGCGAAGGAGATTAAGGGGCTTGACGCAGCGTGCGATGCTGCGATGGCACAGATTAAGGACAAGAGATATGATGAGGCTCTGCGTGATGAGGACAGATGTGATATTTTAGCCTATGGCATTGCTTTTTGCAGGAAGCGGTGCAGGGTTGTGGGAGAGAAGCTATAAGCTCATCTCTCCTACACCACCATCCCCATTCCGTCCAGCAACCTTCTGTGCTCATTGCCGGAGGTCTTGATATAAATACGTGTGGTTTCTATATTGCTGTGCCCCAGCACATCTGCAAGCTTGGCTATATCATTGGTCTGCTCATAGAAGCAGCGGGCAAACAGATGACGTATATTATGAGGATAGACCTTTGCGGAATCTATGCCGGCGGAGTCACAGAGCTTTTTCATGGAGTGCCAGATATTGCTGCGGTCGAGTGGCTTTCCGCCTGCTGTTTTGAATACACATCCGGAGAGAATATCCTTGTTTTTACAGTAACTTAGCAGTGCATATATCAGCTTTTGTGGATATAGTATCTGACGTATTTTTCCCTTATTGGATATGGAGGTCATTCCGGTGTGCAGTGATTCGACTGTTACATATTTGAGCTCACTTATTCGGATGCCTGTGCTTCCGAGTGTTTCTATTATCATGGCAAGCTGTGAGCGGTTCTGCGTGAGGGCTGTTTTTATCAGGGTGGTGTAGTCCTGCATACTCAGCTCATTTTGTATTGATGTGAAGGCGCAGTGCTGGGTGCGGAGCATTTTTATATGCAGCAGGTGTGCGTCCATCGTCCGGCAGAAATTGTTGGCGGCGGCTATGTATGAGTTGATGCTTGATGTGGTATATAGGTTTGAGGACTGCAGATGCTGCTTGTAGTTTATCAGAAGCTCCTGTGTGATAGGCTGTCCTTTTGCAAAGTCGCGTAGCTTTTTTACATCGCGTATATATTTTTCTATTGTTGATGCCTTCTTTTCCTCATTTTGCAGTATTTTGCGGTATTCGTTCAGACTGTTATCGGTTATTATGAGTTGTTCTTTTGCTGTCATGTGGTGTTCCCTTTCTATAATGTTTGGTATTTTTGCACATACTACTTTACAAAATATTTATATCTTGTAGTAAAAATTTATAAAACTTAATTTTTTTAACATAAACACTTGATTTTTGATGCTCAAAGGAGTATCTTAATTTCAGAAATAATGTTAAGCGAAATGAACGAGGGCGTTCCACCATAGATGGAGTGCCCTCTTTTTTAATGAACTAAGAAGTACAGCATATGTTCAGGCATTATTTGAAAATAACAATTCACTCAAGGGGATTGATGAACAGAAAGGATGTAAGATATGAGCGAACAGGAATATTTCAACGTAGCAGACATCTTTGGAGAGAACGTATTTAACGATGCAGTTATGCAGGAGCGTCTTCCAAAGAAGGTTTACAAGAAGCTCCATGAGGTTATGGACGAAGGAAAGGAGCTTGATCTCGAGACTGCTGATGTTATCGCACACGAGATGAAGGAATGGGCCATTGAGAAGGGTGCAACACACTATACACATTGGTTCCAGCCACTTACAGGCGTTACTGCTGAGAAGCATGATTCATTTATCACTTCTCCAATGCCAAACGGAAAAGTACTTATGAGCTTTTCAGGAAAAGAGTTAATAAAGGGTGAACCGGATGCTTCATCTTTCCCATCAGGTGGTCTTCGTGCTACATTTGAGGCAAGAGGATATACAGCCTGGGATTGTACATCACCTGCATTTGTAAGACAGGATGCAGCAGGCGCAACACTTTGCATTCCAACAGCCTTCTGTTCATACACAGGCGAGGCTCTTGATCAGAAGACACCTCTTCTTAGATCAATGGAAGCAATCAACGATCAGGCACTGAGACTTCTTAGATTATTCGGAAATACAACATCAAAGAAGGTTACACCTTCTGTCGGACCTGAGCAGGAGTACTTCATCGTAGACCGTGAGAAGTATTTACAGAGAAAGGATCTTATCTTCACAGGACGTACACTTTTCGGAGCTATGCCTCCAAAGGGACAGGAGATGGATGATCATTACTTTGGAGCTATCCGTGAGAGAATCGCAGCTTACATGAGAGATGTAAACAAGGAGCTCTGGAAGCTTGGTGTTTCAGCTAAGACACAGCACAACGAGGTAGCACCTGCACAGCACGAGCTGGCTCCTATCTATGCTGAGTGCAACGTAGCTGTTGACCACAACCAGCTCATCATGGAGACACTCAAGAAGGTGGCAGGCCGTCACGGACTCCAGTGCTTACTTCATGAGAAGCCATTCGCAGGAGTTAACGGTTCAGGAAAGCATGACAACTGGTCAATCACAACAGATGATGGTATCAACATGCTTGAGCCTGGCAAGACACCACATGACAATGTACAGTTCTTACTTGTACTCACATGTATGTTAAAGGCAATCGACGAGCATGCAGCACTTCTTCGTGCGGCAGCAGCAGATGTAGGAAACGATCACAGACTTGGAGCTAACGAGGCACCACCTGCAATCCTTTCTATCTACCTTGGAGACCAGCTTGGAGACGTATTGAACCAGCTTATCGCAACAGGTACAGCTACACACAGCTTAAAGGGTGAGAAGCTTGAGACAGGTGTTAAGACAATTCCTGATTTCATGAAGGATGCTACAGACCGTAACCGTACATCACCATTCGCATTCACAGGAAACAAGTTCGAGTTCCGTATGGTTGGTTCACAGGATTCTGTTGCACAGGCCAACATCGTGCTCAACACAATCGTGGCTGAGGCATTCTCAGACGCTTGTGATATACTTGAGAAGGCAGACAACTTTGACCTCGCTGTACATGATCTCATCAAGGATTACGCAGTAGAGCACCAGAGAATCGTATTCAACGGAAACGGATACTCAGATGAGTGGGTAGCTGAGGCAGCAAGACGTGGACTTCCAAACATCAAGTCTATGGTAGATGCAATTCCTGCATACGTTGCTCCTGAGTCAGTTGCAGCATTCGAGAAGTTCGGTGTATTTACAAAGACAGAGCTTGAGAGCCGTGCCGAGATCGAGTATGAGACATATGCAAAGACTATTAATATAGAAGCAAAGGCTATGATTGATATTGCCGGAAAGCAGATTATTCCTGCAGTTATCAAGTATATTACATCACTTGCACAGTCAGTTAACTCAGTTAAGAGTGCAGTTGCTGATGCAGATGTATCTGTTCAGTCAGAGCTTCTTACAGAGAGCTCAGCTCTTCTCTCAGATGCACAGGTTGCACTTGCAAAGCTTAAGGATGAGACAGCAAAGGCCGGTGCTATGGAAGAGGGCAGAGAGCAGGCTGTTTACTACAGAGATGTTGTAAAGACTGCTATGGATGCTCTTCGTGCTCCGGTTGATGAGCTTGAGATGATTGTCGACAAAGAGATGTGGCCAATGCCATCATATGGCGATTTGATTTTTGAGGTTTAATTTAACATAATAATAAAATGGAGACATTTTGCTGAACCACGAAGCTGTGGAAATTGGTGAAGTGTCTCTATTTTTTTATAAATTTTACTTTCAATAAAATGAAAAAATGAAAGAGAGGACATTACTATGACAGAAGAGATTAGTGGAGTAATTTTCGGAGTCTGGTTCCTTATGGGAGCAGCATTGGTATTCTGGATGCAGGCAGGTTTTGCTATGGTAGAAGCAGGTTTTACCAGAGCAAAGAATACCGGTAACATCCTTATGAAAAACCTCATGGATTTCTGTATTGGTACAGTTGTATTCATACTGATTGGTTTTTCACTTTTATTAGGTGAAGATGTTCTTGGTTTCATCGGTAAACCGGGATTTGACATCTTTACATCTTACAAAGATTTTGACTGGTCAAACTTTGTATTCAACCTGGTTTTCTGTGCGACAACAGCAACTATCGTATCAGGAGCTATGGCTGAGAGAACAAAATTTATTTCCTACTGTGTTTATTCAGGAGTTATTTCAGCACTTATTTACCCAATCGAGGCTCACTGGATCTGGGGCGGTGGCTGGCTTTCACAGATTGGCTTCCATGATTTCGCAGGTTCATGTGCCATCCACATGGTTGGTGGTATCAGTGCTCTTGTAGGAGCTGCAATCCTTGGACCTCGTATCGGAAAGTTTACAAAGGATAAAAACGGAAAGATTACAAAGGTAAACGCTATTCCGGGTCATAACATCACAATCGGTGCACTCGGTGTATTCATTCTCTGGCTTGGCTGGTATGGATTCAACGGCGCAGCAGCAAAATCAGTAGAGCAGCTTGGTTCTATCTTCGTAACAACAACAATCGCACCTGCACTTGCAACAGTAGTATGTATGATTTTCACATGGCTCAAATATGGCAAGCCTGATGTGTCAATGTGTCTGAATGCTTCACTTGCAGGACTTGTAGCTATCACAGCAGGCTGTGATGTAACAGATGCACTCGGTGCTATCATTATCGGTTCCGTAGCAGGACTTCTCGTCTGCTTCGGTGTATGGTTCCTTGACCATGTACTTCGTGTGGATGATCCTGTAGGTGCTGTCGCAGTACATATGATGAATGGTATATGGGGAACAATCGCTGTTGGTCTTTTTGCCACAAACAGTGCTCCGGGATATTCAATCGCTGATTCAAAGGGTAACGAGCTTGTAGGACTCTTCTACGGCGGTGGATTTAAGCTTTTAGGACTCCAGCTCACAGGCTTTGTTTCTGTTGCAGCATGGACAGTAGTAACTATTACAATCGTATTTCTTGTTATCAAGGCTACACTGGGACTTAGAGTTTCAGAGGAAGAGGAAATCGTAGGACTTGACCCAACAGAGCATGGTCTTCCATCAGCATACGCAGGATTTGCTATCATGGATGTATCAGGTGATGTTATGGATGTCAATGAAAATACAGACCTTGGTTCTTCAGAGTATGCAACAGCTTCTCAGGCAAAGAAGGATGCAGCAGTGCCTGTTGTAAATGCAACAACACCGGCTTCAGCAAGCGGTATCCACAAGGTTGTTATTATTTCAAAGCTTACAAAGTACGACAAGCTTCGTAAGGCTATGAATGACTTAGGTGTAACAGGAATGACAGTGACACAGGTTATGGGCTGTGGTATCCAGAAGGGTGCCGGCGAGAGATACCGTGGAGCTGAGCTTGATGCGACATTACTTCCAAAGGTTAAGGTTGAGGTAATCGTTGGCAAGATTCCGGTAGAAAAGGTTATTGAGACTGCTAAGAAGACTCTCTACACCGGACATATCGGAGATGGTAAGATCTTCGTTTACGACGTGGCACAGGTTGTCAAGGTTCGTACAGGCGAGGAAGGAATTGAGGCATTACAGGATGTAGAGTAATGCAAATTATTATCTAATCCCCTTAGCATATATACATCAACAAAAACCCCCGAGGATATGATCCTTGGGGGTTTTGCTTTAAATAATTAAGTTGTGAATCGTAATGGTTAACGATGAGTGTTACCGGATGAACCGGAGCTGCCGGTATCAGTACCACCTGAACCGGAGCCACCGGTACCGGAAGCACCGGCTCCGGAACCGCCAGTGCCAGTACCAGCGCCTGAGCCAGCACCGGTACCAGTTCCAGCCTCACCTGTCTGTGCTCCGGCCGCAGTGCCGTCAGTACTGCCCGGTGTAGCACCGGAATTGGTAGGATCCGTGGTGGTTGGTAAGCTGTTAATCAGTGATGTTGCATCATGTAATGTACATACGGTATTCATGAACGTATCATCTGCCATGAATTCATACTCAGGGCTGCCTGATACAGCGCCTGTTATAAATACCTTTGATGTTTTATTCGGACAATACGGACCGGCAATTGCTCCCGAATCGGCACAAATCTCAAGTGCAACATGATGGTCGCAGCTGTCTGTCGGCACAGTGTCCGTATCAAAATATTCGGTTGTCAGCATTGATCCTCGGGGATCATTGTCACATGTTCCCTCTAAAGGAACAAGCCCTGATTTGCTGCATACCGTGGTATTTGTTATACCATCCGGCTGTACAAAGTCTTTGGTTTCTAGTCCTTCATGGATTCTGCTCATGGCATTCCTCCATATATTCTTAGGGTAGGATGTGAGCTTGCCGGACTGTTTTGAGTTGTCATCATAGCCGCCCCATACAACACATGTGTAGTATGGTGTGTAGCCTGCCCACAGGCAGTCGCGGTTGCTGGTTGTGGTACCGGATTTGCCCGCCTGGGCTATCTGGCTGTCAAAGCGCGCCAGCTTTCCGGTTCCCTGTGTCAGAACATCCTTCATGGCATCTGTAAGAAGCCATGCCGTAGTATCCTTGATTACAGTACGTGTGTCCTGTGTATTGGTCTTGTCAAGTAATACATTGCCATCGTGGTCAAGAACCTGAGTGTAGAACTTTGGCTCTAAGTATACTCCGCCGTTGGCTATAGTAGCATATGCACCTGTGAGCTCAAGGTTTGTGACACCCTTTGTCAGTCCGCCGAGCGCCAGTGACAGGTTTTTGTCGGAATCGGTGAGAGTTGAAATACCGAAATCCTCCGCATATTTGTAACCGAGATCAACCCCGATATCCTGTAAGGTTTTGACTGTTACAATATTGATGGACTTTGTTATTGCCCATCGGATGGAGGTAAAGCCTCCGAAAGATTTGTCATAGTTGTTAAAGGTTTTTGAACCTACTGTAAACGGTGCATCATCCTGCACGGATGCAAGTGTTTTGCCGCCTGCATCGAGAGCAGCAGCATAGCAGCCGATTATCTTGAAGGTAGAGCCGGGCTGTCTGCATGTATCTGTGGCTCTGTTCCATGTTCTGTTGCCGGATTTGTCACCGCGACCGCCGACCAGTGCCTTTACTTCACCGGTGCTCTGGTCGATGACTGTCATGGCAACCTGCGGCTCCAGCGTGATATTGACAGCTTCAGAACCCTCCACAATTGAATCGCCCTCCTCAAGTACATCCTGCTCGTACTGTGCAATAGCTGCATTGCATTCATCAGGGCTTGAGTAGTTGATGCTGAAATCATCATTGTTGGTTTTCTTCTTATAAAAAGAGAGCATGGTCTGGTTCGTGTAGGTCTTGTACGAACCGTCTGCCTTTTTTACTTCGAAGGAAAGCTGGAACGAATACTTTGCGTCGGACGGATAGTTGGATGGATTGTTTGCCTCCTCGTCGCATATAGTCTGCATAGTAAGGTCCTGGGTCGATTTGATAGTCAGTCCACCCTTGTAAATCAGCTTGTAGGCTTCTGTCTCAGAGTAACCGGCGGCTGTGAGATCGTCGAACACGTTGTCGATGAGCGCATCAATAAAGTATGTGTTCACAGAGCCTGAGCCTGTGGTGTTGTACTCAGCAATTCTTGAGTAGACATCATCGGCCATGGCCTCATCATATTGCGCCTTGGTGATATAGCCCTGATCCTTCATGTTATTTAACACCTTTTCACGTCTCTTGGCATTTTTGTCAGGGTGTGTGATAGGGTTGTAGCCGGATGGATTCTGAGTGATACCTGCGATGACAGATGCTTCGGAAAGCGTGAGCTCTGAGACATCCTTGTTAAAGTACTTCTTGGATGCGGCCTGCACACCTAGGGTATTTGCCCCCAGATTGACCGAATTCATGTAGTTTTCAAGAATCCAGTCCTTGTCGTTTACCTGCTTTTCGAGCTCAAGAGCCAGATACTGC
>ERZ773146.1781-NODE-1781-length-15298-cov-28.340091_pt1 | contig 15298 bp, 9 predicted proteins | sample MGYA00580847_ERZ773146 | MGnify/ENA primary metagenome ERZ773146 (study PRJEB29015, sample SAMEA2737830) | human gut metagenome | biome: human gut; feature: human-associated habitat; material: faeces | place: China | collected 2012 ...
CGCAGATTGTCACGAAAAATCAAATTTCCTGCGGCATCATATTCAGAGCCTACGGTGTAAACACTTTGGTTCGGATTTGGGCTGAGCATATTCGGTCTTGCAAGCTCGTGAGCAAGATATGCGCCGAGCGCCTGTGTTTCGTAAAGGCACAAAACGGTGTCAACGGAAATATCGTTTGTGTTGTAGTATTCCGACAAAAGCATTGCCGTGTCAACCGATACGGCGTGATTGTGTTTAACATCGGATGTGCCGATATAATAATTAATATGATTGTTTGATGAAATAAAGTGACCTGCCATAAGGTGAATAAAAACATTGTCGTTTCTCGGACAGGTGACGGTGTAAACATCGCTCATTACAACATCTCCTTTTTCTTTATATTTTACTATATTTGCTCCTTGTTTTCAACGCCTTTTACACCGAAAAATAGCCTTTTATTTTGTATATTATTACTAATAATTGATTTATTCGTGCCGATATGATATATTATTAAACCGAGGTATAAATTATGAACATTGGCAGTTTGCAATTTAATCATTTGGCTTTTCTTGCTCCTATGGCAGGCATAGCCGACCGCGCCTTTAGAGAGCTTTGCGTTCACTACGGCGCGGCATATACGGTCACCGAAATGGTTTCGTCAAAGGGCTTGACCATGGGCGACAAAAAAAGCGCGGAACTTTTAACAATAGGCGGCGAGCGTCCCTGCGGCGCGCAGATTTTCGGCGACAATCCGCAGATTATGGCGAATGCCGCGGTTAAGTGCCTTGATTTTAAGCCCGAGGTGATTGATATTAATATGGGCTGTCCCGCGCCTAAAATCGCAATGAACGGCGGCGGTGCAAGCCTTATGAAAAATCCGCAGCTTGCATATGAAATAGTGAAGGCGGTTGTCGATGCCGTCGATATTCCCGTCACGGTCAAAATCCGCAAGGGTTGGGACGATGACAGCGTGAATGCCGTCGAAACAGCACTCCTTGCGCAAAAGGCGGGTGCTGCGGCGGTCACCGTTCACGGCAGAACACGCAAACAAATGTATTCGGGCACGGTCGATTACGATATTATCCGCAGTGTTAAGCAAGCGCTTGATATTCCCGTTATCGGCAACGGCGATGTTGTTGACGAGCAGTCGGCAACGGTTATGATGGAAAAAACGGGCTGTGATGCCCTGATGATCGGCAGGGGAGCACTCGGCAATCCTTGGCTTTTTGCACAAATTAACGCCTATTTTGACGAGTGCAGAGTTTTACCGCCGCCGACCGTTACGCAAAAAATGGTGACAATGCTCAAACATATTCAAAAAATCATTGAGTACAAGGGCGAATATACAGCGATGCGTGAGGCTCGCCATCATGCCGCATATTACACAAAGGGAATGCGCGGCGGTGCAGCTTTGCGAAAGGAAATCAGTTCGTTTGAGCACTTTGAACAGCTCGAGGAGCTTGCTTTTAAAATAGTAAAGGAAAATGAGTGATGATTTTTAAAAACTGCACATTTTTTAACGAAATGTTTGAAAAAGAAGTCGGTGATATAAAAGTCGAAAACGGCAAAATCGCAGAAATCGGTTTTTTTAACGAGGGCGGAGTCGATATGAGCGGCTGCCTTGTTTTGCCCGGATTTGTCGATATTCATATACACGGCGGTGAGGGTGCCGATTTCTCGGACGGAGATACGGCTTCGTTTGATACAATGAGCCGCTATTTGGCAAAGCACGGCGTAACTTCATTTTGCGGCACTACAATGACCCTTTCGCAAGATAAACTGTGCGGAATAGTTTCAGCAGCGGCGGACTATACCGCGCCTAAATCAAAACTTGTCGGCATCAATCTTGAGGGTCCGTATATTGCAATGAGCAAAAAAGGCGCGCAAAATGCCGAATATGTCAGAGCAGGCAGTGTTGACGAGGTGCGCGAGCTGTATTCGATTTGCGACAAAATCAAGCTTATTACAATTGCGCCCGAGGCATTCGACAGCGCTGAGTTTATAAAAGAGGTCAGCCGCTTTATGTCGGTTTCAGTCGGTCATTCGGCGGCAAACGCCGAGCAGTGCCGTACTGCGTTTGAAAACGGCGCAAACCATATCACCCATTTGTTTAATGCGATGACACCGATGACCCACCGCGAGGCAGGTATTGTCGGCACTGCGTTTGATAACGACAATGTTATGTGCGAAATTATTTGTGACGGCGAGCATATTTGCCCGACTGTTTTGCGCAACTCGTTTGATATTCTCGGTGAGGACAGAGCCTGCGTTATCAGCGATTCGATGCGCGGCGCAGGAGTGGGCGAGGGCGAATTTGAACTCGGCGGTCAAACGACATATGTCAAGCCGGGCTACAAGGTTGCAAAACTTGCCGACGGAACTATTGCTGCGTCAATAACAAATGTTTTTGATGAGTTTAAAAATCTGCTTTCATTCGGCATTGATTTTAAAACGGCGCTCAAATCCTGCACAATCAATCCGGCAAAATCAATCGGCGAGCAGGATAATATCGGCTCGATTGCAGTCGGCAAGTGTGCCGATTTTATAGTGACGGATGAAAATTTCAATATAAAAGAGGTTTATATAAATGGAACACTCGCTTAATATAGTTTTAATAGAGCCGGAAATTCCGCAAAACACCGGCAACATTGCGCGCACCTGTGCCGCAACCGGAGCAAGATTGCATCTTGTCGGACCGATGGGTTTTAAAATTACCGATAAGCAGGTGAAAAGAGCGGGACTTGATTATTGGGACAAACTCGATATTTCTTATTACGATTTCACAGAGGAGTTTTTCGAGAAAAATCAGGACGGCACATTCTATTATTTCACCACAAAAGCAGAGCAGGCACACACCGATGTGCAGTATCCAAACCATTGCTATCTCGTTTTCGGCAAGGAAACAAAGGGTTTGCCTGAGGAATTGCTCAAGGCAAACCACGATTATTGCGTTCGCTTGCCAATGCGCGGCATTATTCGCAGTCTTAATTTATCAAACGCGGTTGCCGTCGGAACATATGAAACACTGCGTCAGTGGGGCTATCCCGAATTGTCGCAAAAAGGTCAACTTCATAATTTGCATTGGTAATTTAATAAAGGCAAAAATAAACGCGCAGTTGAGATTTTCTCTCAGCCGCGCGTTTCGTGTTTTATTCGTTATTCTGTGTCAAACTCGTCGGTAAATTCCCGAAATGTTGAATATGTTTTTTCAACTTTTACCTTTTTTTCAAAGAGTGCCTGTGCATCTTTGCTCAAATCATCGCTTTTAAAGAATGTGGAATAATTCTTGTAATCGTTGTCCTTAACAAGAATATACTCTTCGCTGTCAGTTTCTTTGTCATCTATTTTGTAAAATTTTATTTCGTCATATTTTACATGTTCCGCTTTGTTCCAATGCTCACAAATATAAACATCATTTTCGCCGAGAGCAATGTTTTTTTGCGTGTCAAAATATGTCATCACACCGCCGGCGAAAATAATTGCAACGCCCAAAACCGTGCATATAATCTGTGCCGTTTTTCCTTGCACAAGTGCGGTCAAATCCTTTTTTCTCAAAATTGCATTAGCGGCGACAATTCCTATAATAACATCAATTCCGACCGTCAAAACCATAATTAATACAAAATTAAAATTGTGAAAGCTCATCGGATAATATCCGCTGTCCGCAATTGCACCGAGGGTGATTTTTTCAATCAAATAGCTTATGCCGTATGCCGCGAACATTGAAATCGCAACAGAAACAAGCGATATTTTTGAAACAATTGACGACCTTTTGTCATGTTCGCTTACACTGTCGTTAAATTGAGTATTTGAGGCTTCAAAATCATTCGCAATCAAATAGTCAAAATATCGTTTTTCATAATCGAGGAGTTTATTTTTTGCAGATTTCTTCGCAAGCCATTTTTGAATTTCGCTCTTCGCTCCGGTCAAAATGTGCTTTTTGAATGTTTCGTCGCCGCATCTGTATGTATAAAGCCTGCTGTTGCATTTTTCAATCAAATTATTGTCGGAGTATTCGGCAAAACGGTCAAAGTCAACATTTTTTGCAACAATGCTCAAATCGTGTTTTGCGGATTGCAAAAGCGCCTCCTGCATATCGCCGCTTTCCGCAATTTTACTTGCTTTTTGGCTGTTCCTGCCGATAAATTCAAAAATCGTGTCTATTGTTGAGTCCACATCTTCCTTTGCATAAACACAATGATTGTCATATGTTACAAAGGTTTGGTCATCAACAATGTTGTGAATGTTGTATATTGAAAATTCAATCGGCGAAAAAGCAAACTTAAACGCCGTCACAATAGAGTTTCCGAGATTTTCGCTCTCAATAAACGAATAGCTCTCCAGCAGGGTATTGCTGTATCTAATCATTGCCGTAAAGCCGCTGTATTTTATGCTCGCCGTTATGAGAGATGCATCCTCGTCATAATCAAAATCGACGCCTTGCGCATTTGTGTCAATCGAGACTTTGTATGATATTCTGTCCTTGAATATTTTTTCAAAGGGAAGGTTTGATTTTTTCATAATGATATATCCTTATTTGTTAAATCGGTATCCGCGTCCCCAAACGGTGTTTACATATTTGAAATTTTTGTCAACAGAAAACAGCTTGTCCCTCACTCTGTTTACATGCACGGTTACCGTTGATGTTTCGCCCATTGAGTCATACTCCCAAATTTTTTTGAAAAGTTCATCCTTGCTGAAAACGGTGTTCGGATTTTCCGCAAGGCAGGTCAAAAGGTCAAATTCCTTGTTTGCAAAGCTTATTTCAATGCCGTTGACAAATACACGGCGAGATTTTTTGTCGATTTTGATATTATCAATCTCGATAATGTCGCCGTTATCCTGCGGTGTGCTTGTTAGGCGCTCGTATCTGTTGATGTGCGCAATAACCCTTGCAACAAGCTCCGACGGGCTGAACGGCTTTACGATATAATCGTCAGCACCGACACCCAAGCCCTTGATTTTGTCCAAATCGTCGCGCTTTGCACTTACAAGCAGGATAGGTATGTTTTTAACCCTTCTCACCCTCTTGCAAATTTCCATTCCGTCAACCGACGGCAACATTATATCAAGCATAATAAGATTGTAGTTTCCGTTGAGCGCAAGCTCAAGGCCTCTTGCGCCGTCAGTCGTTGTTTCAACCTCAAAGCCGTTTGCCTCAAGATAATCTTTTTCAAGTTGAAGAATGTTCATATCATCCTCAACAATCAATATTTTTTTGCTCATCGCCCTCGTCTCTCCTTCTGTCAAGCGAAATCAATATTGTCAAACCGTTGTTTTCACTGCCTGTTGCCCAAATTCTGCCGCCGTGCATTTCAATAATTCTTCTGCAAACCGACAGACCGATGCCCGAACCGTTTGAAACATTGCTCCGCGCTTTGTCCGCTCTGTAAAATGTGTCAAAAATTTTCGGAAAATCCTTTGGGTCAAGCCCTATTCCGTTGTCTGCAATGCTTATGATGATTGATTTTTGATAACTTTCTGCCGACAGCGTAACTTTGCCCTTGACATCTTTGCGTTTGTATTTTATTGAGTTTGAAATAATATTTTTTATTACTCTTTCAAATCTGTCAACATCAATGTCAATAAAAACATCGTCATCGCAGTTGTTGCTGTATTCAAAATCAAAATCGTTTTTGGCGAGAATATCTGAAATTTCAGCCCTGCAATCATCCAAAAAATCGTTCGCACGAATAGTCTTTTGGTCGAGCAGAATATTATCGGATTCAAGTTTTGAAACGGTCAAAAGCTCATCGAGCAACTTTTCCATATCGCATGTGGAGGAATATATCGTTTTCAAATATTGTTCGCGCTTTTCGGGTGTGTTTGCAATGCCGTCAATCAAGCCTTCAACATATCCCTTTGCCGAGGTCAACGGAGTTCGCAAATCGTGTGCAAGCCCTGCAATCATTTCTTTTCGCGATTCTTCAATTCTGTTTCGCTCTTCGGTCAGCGTTTTAAGGCGCCTTGACATATGGTTAAACGATTTTACTGTTTTGCCAAGCTCATTCGTGCTTTGATAATTAATTACGCAGTCAAGATTTCCGTTTGCAATTTCGTCAGCTGCTTTTGACAGCTTTTTGAGCGGTTTTTTCAAAAATCCCGATGTTATAAGCGACATTGAAATTATCGAAAGAATAAATATCGCCGCAACAATTGTTATAAGCACACCTGTTCTGCCGACAAAAAATGTCAAAAAATTTTGCGGCGAATATTGGTTTGTAACATCGTGCACCTTGTAGTTTTTGTTTGTGATAATCAGGGTGTATCGGTGCTTGTCCTTTTGCGCATGGTTTACAACCACCATTCCGTTTTCACCGAAATAGTTTGAATTTTGATTAATGTTGATATTTGTTATTTCGTTTGCAAGCTTGACAATATCTGCCTTGTTCGCCGTTGCGTAATACGGCGTGTTGTCGCATTCGATATATACAAGCGAGCCGATTTTTTCAATAGGCTCAACAAACCCCTGCACTTTTGAAAGCTTTTTTTCGTCTGTATCGTTTGAAACAAGCTCGTCGGATATTGACGACATCGTTGAGCTCCACTGTATCAGGTTGATTGTTGAATACGAATTTGTTGTCACTGTCGATATATTAAAATATGACGCAAGCATGCCCGAAAAAACAGAGCCGAATGTCGCAATTAAAATAACGGGTATTACAACGCTCATAACGGTTGTTATCGTCAGCCGTGTTGAAATTGACAGGTTTCGTCTGTGCCTTTTTTTGTTTTTGCTCATACAATTTACCTCGTGTAACTACATTTTATAACATTTGCGCAATTTATACAAGATTAAAAGCTCTGAAAATGAAATATTGACAAAAATTTTCAATTTATTTATTAATTTTTGTTAATATTACTTGACTCTGCACTTGAATATAATTATCATATATACAATTTAAAATCTGTTTCGCATAAATATAACATGAATTTTGCATAAATATTACAAAACGGTGCTTACGATGGTGGTGATAGTACGGCAATAGCAACATTTAAACGATACGAGAAAAAATATCTCATATCAAAAGAAAAACTTGATAAAATTTTGCCCGTGTTGCTTGAATATATGGAACTTGACCCATTTTGCCTAAACGGCAACGAATACAGAATTTACAGCATCTATTATGACACGGTTAATCACGACATAATTCGCGAAAATTCTGCCGGTAAGCTTTATAAAGAGAAAATGAGAATCCGCTCATATTACGATAAAAAGGACCCCGAAGACACTGTTTTTATGGAAATAAAAAAGAAAAGCAACGGTGTCGGCAATAAACGGCGAATTAAAATAAAAATTAAGGAAATTGAGCCTTTTGTAAATGACGGAGTTTTGCCCGACACGGGAGACGATTATCTGTCAACCCAAGTTGCAAAGGAATTGCAATATTTTCTTAAAACGAACAAAGTCGCTCCTGCGCTCTATGTTCAGTATGACCGACTTGCTCTTTTCGGCAAGGAGGATAAAAATTTTCGTATGACATTTGATAGAAACATTCATATTCGCAGAAACAATTTCGTTTTCGGCGAAAGTGACGAGGATCAGTTTCTTTTGCCGGATGATACATACATTATGGAGATTAAAATTCTCGGCGCGATGCCTATGTGGCTTGCAAGGTTGCTGTCTGAGAATGAACTTTACAGCCGTGGCTTTTCAAAGTACGGCGTTAAGTACAGAAAGGACGCACAACAGCACGATCTTGATTATTTTCTCACCGACGGTGACGGAAAAGAGGTCGATTTTGATTATTTTAAAGATTAACAAAACGGAGGATTGTTTTAATGGAAGATTTTTTATACAGCCTTACAAGCGGTGAATGGGCAGGCCAGCTCAACGCAAAAAGCGTGCTTGAAGCGGTGCTTACCGCTGCGGCAATCGGCTTGATTATTAGCCTTGTTTATTTGTTTACACACAAAAAAGAGGGCTATTCACAGGCATTCTGTGTTTCACTTATACTTCTTGCACCGATTGTTGCAATGGTTATTCTTGTTATCGGCAACAATGTTGCCACGGCATTCTCACTTGCCGGTGCATTCGCACTTGTTCGTTTCAGAAGCGCACCCGGCGACCCAAAGGATATAGCATTTGTGTTTATGTCGGTTACAATGGGTCTTACCTGTGGCCTTGGCTACTGGATTTGGGCTTTCCTTGCAGTTGCCGTTTTGTGTGTAATCATTTTGATTTTGCATTTCACAAACTATGCAGGCAAAAAGTTGGAGAACTACGAGTTGAGAATTACTGTTCCCGAAACATTAAATTATGTCGGTGCATTTGACGAAGTTCTCGGAAAATATTGCCGTTCATTCAAAATGACAAGGGTTAAAAGCGTTGATTTCGGCGCATTATTTGAAATTTCATTCAGCGTTGAACTTAAAGACAAAAAATCAATCAGAGAATTTCTTGACGATTTGAGAGCGCTCAACGGCAATCTTAAGCTTATGCTTTCGGTTGAACAGTCGGTAAAGAGCTTTCATTTTCAATAAAAAGCAATAATTGAGGGGGAGAGGAATGCTGTATTCTGGCATTCCTTTTCGTGCTTTATTCGGGAATATTTATTTCCGCTATTTTTGACAAATTCACAAAGCAGGTGGTGCAAATATGACAAATAATATGAAAAAAATAATTTGCCTTGGCATTTCGGCGACAGTTGTTGCAACGGCTTTTGCAGGGTGCAGTGCGGCTAAAACCTCCGGCAAGGAGGAGCATACCGTCGCCGTGACGGAAATAGTCACAAACTCCGAAGGCGAGGCGGTAACGGACGAAAGCGGCGAGGTCGTTACTGAGGTTGTTACCGATAAAAACGGTTTGCCGGTCACAAAGGTTGTCAAGGGCGATGCGTCATCGTCAACCTCAGCAAATTCATCGACAGCCGCAAAATCAAACGGCGCAACAAAAGCAGGCTCGCCATCTGCGACAAAAGCAGGCGCAACAAAAACAGCATCCAAGGGCAAAAGCTCAGCAACCGCCGCTCAAAGCAAAAGCGAATCGGTCAAAATTGTTCTTGAGGAGAACAGGCGTGCGTCCTGCTCGTCAAAGAATGTCGAAATCGAATCCGGCATTGTCACCATCAAAAAGGGCGGCGATTACAGAATATCAAGCTCAACAAAGACATGGCACGGTCAAATCGTATTAAAACTTAAGGAAACCGAGAGTGCCGAAATTGCTTTTGAAAATGTTACGATTTCAAACGATTCAAAAAATATTCTTCGAATCATAAACACAAGCAACACTTCGGACAGATCGTTTATCGAGGCGGAAACAGAACCGGATACAAAAGAGGATAACAAAATCGAAGAAATTGCCGATTACGAAAATGCTCCCAAGGTTTCAATTTCGTTTCCGCAGGGAACATCAAGCTCGTTTACAACATCGGCAAACAGTGTCACGGGTATTATTTATAACGAATCAAAGCTCACAATCAAGGGCAGAGGTTCGGTCAGTATTTCAGGCGGCTCGAAAAATGCCAACAACTGCATTTGCTCGACAAAGGGCCTGACAATTAAAAATGTAAGCATCAACCTCACAACAGCCGCACATGAAAGCACAAGCAATCTTGCAAAAACAAGCGGCTCGGCAAAGGGAATTTTCTCATACAGCAAAGTTAATCTTGAAAGCGGCAAGCTTACAATCCGCTCAAACGGCGACGGCATCCGTTGCGACTCGTTCAACGCAACCGGCGGAATACTCGATTTGAAATCCTCCGCCTGCGACGGTATCGACGCCGACGACCAAATCATAATTTCCGACGGCGATATTAAATCAATCGCGTTGAAAAAATATTCGTTCAAAGTTCGCCGTGTAAACAACACATTTGAGAAAATTGGCAACAAGCCGGTTCGCTCCGGCAAAAACGATTGCTTCAGAATAGACGGCGGCACCGTTTGGGGCGAGAGCAAAAAAATAACATATCTCAATCCGTCGTTCCAATCCGATTCAAAAGGCTCAAAGCAGGCGAGCATCATTGCTAAGATGATAAAGAAAAAATCGTCAGCAGACAGCAAAGAGGCTAATAAAATCAGCATCGACGAAGTGAATAAAACATCAATCAACAAATGCACAAAATTTCTTTATTCGTCATCAAAGATTAAAGACGGCGGCAGATATTCGGCTCATGTCGGGAACGGTAAAAATTTCATCGTTGTTTGGCATTCAACGGCAGGTATAGCCGAAGTAAGAGCAAACGAAAATAAATAATCCTGTTCAGAGGAATAAATATGAAAAAAGCTAAAATGAAAGAATTTACATCGGTTATAGTGTCATTGGCGCTCATAATTTCGTCAGTGTTTATCTCACCGATTATCGCAGGCGCCGTTTCAACTCCGCCGCAACTTGAATCAACCGCTGTTCAGTTTTGGGCAGACCCCGAAAATACTCTCACTCAAAACGATCTCAATTCCTTTAACAGCGGAACAAATATAACAATGGTCGGTGCTGTCGGCGTTTATGCGCGCAGTACATCGTCAACAAACTATTATTTGTTTCTCCCATCATCTGCAGATTGCAACAACCTCAAGGTGTGGTTTAATGCGTCAACGGCTTCAATTGATTCAACTATGATTAAAAGCGGCGAGCCGACAAACGCTTTTGCTGATATTGCGGCAGGCGGAGTGTCAAAAACATATACACTCGACCTTGATGGCGCAAAATATTCTGTTACCGCTATGAAGAGCGGCGATATAGGTACCGTTTATGTTGATACGACATCAGGCTCAATTTCAAATGTTTATAATTCCAATGAGCATGACTCGTCTGAGGCAGGCACAATTATGGTTATTGATGCCAACGGCAATGTTAACTATGACGGTGCGCTTGATAAAATCCAGGGCCGTGGCAACGGCACATGGGGCGTCACAAATAAAAGACCGTTTAACATTAAACTCGGTGTTTCGACATCACTGCTCGGCATGAGCAAGGCAAAAAAATGGTGTCTTCTCGCAAACGAGGCTGACGAAACACTTATCAAGGACCAACTTACCTATGATTTTGCCGACTATATTGGCATTAAGTATCAGCCGCACTGCAAGCCGGTTGATTTGTATGTCAATCAGCAGTATTTAGGCTCATATCAGCTTTCTGAAAAGGTTGAGATTAAATCAAACAGACTCAATATTTCGGACGCATATGAAAATCTTGAAATCGCAAACGGCACAACCGACGCAACAACGGGCGTAACAACTCCTGCCGATTTGTCGGGCACAACCGTCAAAACAGTAAACTCAAGCGGTCAGCAGGTTTCGTTAGGTACGGGCAGTATGCTTTTCGACGACACAAACTCCCATACCGTCGGCGTAAGGCGATACTCCGACTCGCTTTCATCTCCTTCCGATGTTACCGGCGGATATTTGTATGAACTTGAAATTTCACAGCGTTGGATAGAGGAAAACGCAGGTTTTTGTGCATATAACCGTCAGGGTTGGGTAATCAAAAACTGTGACTATGCAACACCGAGTATGGTAAATTACAGTTATGATTTGCTCTATGCATTAGGCTCGGCTGTTTACAACGGCGGTATTGTTCCGAACAAATCGACAACAACTTCAACTCCGTTGCAAACAATTTTTACAATGCGAACAACGACAAATCCCGCTCCCGCAACGAAATATCAAAACAAAAAGTGGAGCGATATTCTCGATGCCGATTCTGCCGTAAGGTATTATTGGACTCAGGAATATTTCAAAAATATGGACTCTGCTACATCGTCAACATATTTTTATAAGGACAGTGACAGCAAAGATTCAAAGCTTTACGCCGGCCCTATGTGGGATATGGATAACACAATTATGTATAACAAATCGGAGTCAAGATGGGGCTGTGATTTGTCATCACCCGAGGGCTGGTACACAAAAAATGCCCGCATCTATCGTTTCAGATCAAACGATTCGTCAACAAAATATTCAAAAGACAGTGAGGTTCCGCTCAATTTCTATGCCGCACTTGCAACAAACTGCAGCGACTTTTGGTCAATGGCAGAAACATATTGGTATTCGACAATAGAGCCGGCAACACAAATCCTGCTCGGCAACGCAACCGACCCCAAGGGCATTTTGCATTCAACGGAATATTATGTAAAAACGGTTGAAAAATCAAATGCTATGGACAATTTGAGATTGAATCTCAACAGCGACAAGGCATATGACAGCGCTGCTGTTATCAAGAGCATAAACAATTGGTTTACAAGCCGTAATAATTGGATTGACAGCCAAATTGCAAAGACAGACATTGCAAACGCTACGGTCACAATAAAAAGCGTCGGTAAATGCACCGGCACACCGATTGTCCCCAATTACACCGTTACATACAACGGCAACACTCTTATAGAGGGCGCAGATTACACGGCTGAATATTCAAACAATGTTCAGGCATCCGCAATTGCAAAAATCACCTTGACCGGTAAGGGAAAATATACAGGCACAAAGACGGTTTCGTTCACAATCAATTCGGGCACGCTTGTAGGCGGCAGTGCTTCAATCCCCGAAACGGCATACGCAGGCGACACATTAAGCGTTGATGTTAAAAATGCCGACGGAATTGCAATCACCGATTTTGTTACATATCAGTGGCAGGCAAACGGCACAAATATCAGCGGTGCAAATTCTAAAGAATATACCGTAACAGAAAGCGACAAGGGCAAGACTCTCACCGTCAAGGTCGGCGGCGACGGCTCAAATGTTGCTTCAATCGCAATTACATCAAACAGCTGTGCCGTTTCGGAAAATAACAAGCAGCTCAGCTATACAAAAACTCTTGCATCGTGGAATTATGACTACACAGCAGATTCGGCGGCTCTTACTTCGTCTGACGGCTCCGGCAATTCATATTACTACTTTGCAACAAGCGGCGAAAATGCATCAACCGCAAAACTCACTGCATCTGTAAACTCAACATCGTCTGCACCGATTTCATGGTCAGGCACGGCAGATTTGTATTACAATCCGTCAACAAGCGCAGGTACAGACCAAACACCGGTGATTGCGACGAGTAAAACTGACGGAATTGCATGGGGCGAATATCCTTATTTCAATACTGTTGTTTCTACCGCCGGATATGAAAATATCCACTTCAGCGCAAGGCTCGGCGGCACAAAGAAGGGCCCGAGAGATTGGAAACTTCAGTATTCAGTAGACAGCGTAAATTATAAAGATGTCGAAAATGCATCATATTCAATCACTAAGAACAAATCAATGGAACTTGCGTTTGACGATATTGCTCTCCCGGCTGAATGCAATAACAAATCCGCCGTATATATTCGTATGGTTGTTTCAAGCAATGTTGCGATAAACGGCATAAACACCATTGTCGGTCAAAAGAGCGGCGATGCGGCAGTAAATAATATTGCAATTACGGGCGCGTCAACATCGGCTGTTACGGCTCTCACCGCTCCTGAAATTTCAACTTCGTCAACAAACGGCGATTCCTCTGTTTTGTTTGATACCGATACACTCACCGTTGCCGACACAAACGGCGGCGCCGATGTTTACTACTCGGTTAACGGCGGCGAGGATAAATTATACAGCGGCTCGTTCAATCCGTTTGACTCCGCAAGCGCAAAAATCGGCGACAAGGCAACAATCACCGCATATGCGAAATTTGAGGATATTAAGTCAGACACCGTTACATACACCGCTACATTCGGCGGCGTAAATATCATCAACTTTGATTATTCCGATTATTCTCAAAATGTTTCAAACGGCGCAGTTTTCTCAACAGGCGGTGTGTATGGCAAAAGCGGAAAAATGGCCGCTTATACAGACGGCAAATCACAGTTTGTTCCGCTTTGGAAGGCTGCAAATAACGCTTATTGCGTAGCACCGGATGACGGCGCGCTTTGGTCATCGGAGTCGGGCTTCACATTTGAAATTTCGACAGCAGGCTATACAGGCACGGCGTTTACATGCAAGGCTTATACAACCGCATCAGGACCGAAATCAGTTTCGCTCCAATACAGCCTCGACGGAAAATCTTGGACAGATGTTAAAAAGAATATCGCCCTTCCGGCAAACGGCGCGCTCGAACAGTTTATGCTCACCGAGTCGCTCCCGTCGGAATGTGACAACAAGACAAAGGTTTATGTTCGCCTTGCCACAACCGAAAACTCGACTTATTCGGGCTTAACGCTTCACAATAACGCGTCAAAAGGCAATTTATATGTCAACTCCGTTTATGTAAGCGGCGAGGACAGCGGCGATTACAAAATGCCTTACACCGAAAAGACTTCCGATTATTTCGGCTTGGGCGCAATCAAGTATATAAGTCCCGACAATAAAACGATGCACTATATCGTAACCGATTCGTCATCAAAAGTTTTGCTTTCGGGTGAATATCCGAGCGCAACGGGAATTGTTATCGCAAATGCCGCACAATTCAATCCAAACTCCAAAAACGAGTACAAGGTGACCGTTTGGGAGGGTGATGTTGACGATAAATCACAGGTAAATTCAAGAAATTTCTATTATAAGGGTGACACGGTAACAAAATTCAGTTATAATGATTCAAAGAGATTGTTATCAAGCTATATCAGCCCTGATGAAAAATCCGCAACGAACACCTCGGGTGCAAACGCAGGCACAATTGCAATGTATCCCGATTCGTCGACCCCTGCAACGCTTTCATACACAAACACATACGGCGTTAAGGTTTCAGCATCCGCAACATCACCGTTTGCCGCAACAAAATCGCTCGATAATCCGTCTGGCAACGGCTATTGGCTCATCAAAACAAGCACCAAAGGATTTACAGATTTGACTCTCACTCTCGAGCAACTCTCGTCTAACAAGGGTCCGCGCGACTGGGGTCTTGCATATTCCACTGACGGCAAAACATACACTTATGTTGCATCGTCAAATGTTCGTGCAATCAGCAACGATTCCGCAACATCAACCGTTGAAACATACAACAACTTTGCGCTTCCGTCGGTTTGCGATGACCAAAGCGAACTTTATCTCAAAATATTCATTAACGGCGGCGAGGCTGTCAGCGGCGACGAGCTTGAGCTTTATGCCTCGGGCAACACGGGTATGAACGGCATTGAGATTTGCGGTATTGCAAAGGCAAAAACAGTTCAGGTTGCCGTAACAACAGTCGGAATCACAGATAAGAAGAGCACGGCAAGCAACCTCGCTGTTGATTCAACAATCACCGTTGACGGCGTTGAATATAAAACAACCGACGGCGTTGCAACAATCCCGATGACAGCAGGCGAAACATACAAGGTGACTGCAAGTGCAAACGGCACATTTGCACGCACCGTTTCGGTTAAAGCGGCAGAGGGCGCGACAGTAACAATCCCAATTGTATGTGTTGATTTAAACGGCGACGGTA
>ERZ773146.1784-NODE-1784-length-15257-cov-5.488883_pt1 | contig 15257 bp, 25 predicted proteins | sample MGYA00580847_ERZ773146 | MGnify/ENA primary metagenome ERZ773146 (study PRJEB29015, sample SAMEA2737830) | human gut metagenome | biome: human gut; feature: human-associated habitat; material: faeces | place: China | collected 2012 ...
TTTCACACTATAATCAAAAAAGAAATAACCGCCCCAGAACTGCAAAACTCGGACAGTTATTTCTAAAATAATCTTACCTTGGGAGCAGACCGTCTACTGGTATGCTCTTTCTACTTCTATGATACGCCGGAATGCTCTGTTTGTCAAGGGCTTTTGTGAAAAGGTTTTGCATCATGTGGGCGAACACTGCCCGTCTCTGTGGTAAATTTGACAATTTTTGCAGAGTGTGGTATACTGGTTTTTGAGGGCATACCAATAACGGTAGGCGGTCTATTCCAGCTCCCGGAAGGGAGTGAGTAGTATGGAATACGTAACTTGGTCAGATTTGATTCAGTACAGTATCCTGATCGTTGCTATTATAGCAGTGATGCACGATATTTTCCATAACAACGACAACAAACGGAAATAACCGCCCCGACTGCTAAACCTGGGCGGTTATTCAAAAACGCTATAAGGGAGCAGACCGTCTACTGGTATGCTCTTTCTATTTCTATTATACGCCGGAATGCCCCGTTTGTCAAGGGCTTTTTTGTTGTTTGACAAATTGTGTGGTGTCCGGCGTTTCGATCGTGTAAATCTTTCCCTGTGCAATGTGATTGGAAACCCAGGGGCGAACGATGTTCGCCCCTACGGGTTTGTTTGCAATGTGTTTTTATTGCAGGGACTTTTCAAAGATGCAGCATCCTAAACGCACTCCTCACCCCAAAACCAAAAAGCACGCAACCCCGGGAACTTCCCGAAACTGCGTGCAAATTCTTGGAGCTGTTAACCAGATTCGAACTGGTGACCTCTTCCTTACCAAAGCATCTGTAAAAGTCAGAAGTATCACGAAAGCACGAGAGAAATGCGATAAAAACAGACGGTGTCAAACAACTCAGATATAAAATAAAATGAGAAAAAATAATCCTAACGTCGTACTAGTGTCGTACTATTTTTTATCCAATCCTAATAGTTTTCTAGTTGATTCTACATCGCTGTGAGCATATCGTTTCCGCAGCATTTGCAGATCAGCGTGCCCTAATACGTTTGCAACCGCAAAAAGATTTGCACCGCTGTTGACCCACAGGGTAGCTCTTGTGTGTCGGAGTTCATGCGGTGTAAGCTTCGGGATATCTATCCCTTGTTCTGCATAAAATTTCTGCATATCACGCATGAATACATTGTACCTTCTTTTCTGCCAGTTGCTTGGGGACTGTGGTTTTCCAGAATTATTTCCGAAAACATACTCACACTTGTGCGGACGAATCGACAATTTCTCAATATCAGATTCTGTGATAGGAATGATACGTTCTCGAAAATCGTTTTTCAAATTTCCTGCAACAATTTCCACTTTTCCTGTGGCTGCATTTTTTACTTCTGCTACACCTCGCTGCACATGAAGTGTTAAAGCGCTGGAATCAATATCTTCCCACTTGATTCCAAGCAGCTCCGAACGGGTGATACCATACGACAACATCAAAATGATTTCTAATCCGTATGGGTGCGTTTCTGCATAGCGTAAAACATAATCGCATTCTTCCGCTGTGTATGTGTGTTTTTCATGTTTCTTCACATTGCTTCGCAGACGGATATCATCACAGGGGTTTTTGTTGACAATATCGTTTTGTATCGCAGCGGCAAAAATTCGATGCAGCACCATTCTGTGGACTTTAAGGGTTTCCAAAGAATAAGCGTCCTGGTTTTGGTTAAAGTAGTTTTGAATGTCAATCTGCTTGATTCGGTTCATTCTTGCATTTTTGAAATATGGGATCAAATGCTTTTCAATTGTGTTTCTATAGTGCAGCTCATAGGTGCTGCCCTTAACCGTCCCTTTTAGAGACTCCAAAACCTTTTCAGCCCACACGGAAAAAGCAATGTCATTTGACTGAGGTGTTTCTCCGGTGATGTCATACACAGCCTGATCTACTTTGAACTGTTCTGCTTTGGCTTTGGCAGCTTCCTTACTGATTTTACTGTAGAATGATTTTCGGATTGGTCTGCCCATGGAATCACGTCCGACCGTGACTTTAACTTCATAAATGCCGTTTGCACGATTTGGCTTTTCCTTTTTCGGTCTGCCCATGCAATCACCTCATTCCTCCATGCAATCATACAACGTTGCGCCGTTTATAACGGACAACAGCACTTTGTCACTGCTCATGTCATTCATTACATTGATGCAAATAGATGCGTTGATGCCATATTCTTTTGACTTTTCATATAGAGCATTGCTTGTTTGTTCTATACCAGACCGCAACTCATTCCATTTCTGGGTGTCCCCGGTCAGCTTAGACTTTGTCACATCTACAACGATGCCGTCTGCCGTCAGATTGATCGTGTAATAATTCAGATCGCTGTCATACTGTACAGAAACATCGGAAAAAACATCCTGATCCTGGAACGATTCTTCCAGGATGCCCCGAAACAGCTCCGGAGAAATCACACCGCTGTCAGCCGGCTGTTCTGCTTGAGAACTGGACTGCGGCTTTACAGCAGCATCATTTTTGCTTTTCCCGTTGGAAAACAGCATACACAGCGCTGTGATCACAGCGGCAACTACAACAATAACGACCAGACAGCCGCACCCGGCACCCACTTTTCGTCCTGACGAATGGTGGGATTTTTTATGCCGTTTTTTCGACTTATCCCATTGCCAGTCATCCGGATCCGGAAGATTCGGAGCGATGAAGTCCGGCTGCGGAGCTGGGAATGCTTTGCCGCAGTTGGTACAATGCTTTGCTCCATCCTCATTTTGTGTGCCGCACTTCATGCAGTATTTCATATTTACCCCACCTATATTCAGATAATCTTGTCAAAATAAATCCAACAAGCTTTTCGCACCAAATCTTCTGTAACATCAAAATATTCAGCAAGCTGCCACACTTCACAGTACCCTTGTTCCATAGCTGCTTCCATCTCTGATTTTGGCAAGAGCTTTTCACAAGCCCATCTGTCCGCGCGGTATTCATGCCGGCTGACAAGATCGCAGCTGCTCCACCGATTATAGAATGCACCCTGCGTGCAGTGACCCAGCTCATGAGCGAGCCGGGTCTTTTTTTCTGCATTGGTTGGCATTTCGCTGTCGTCCATGCCAATATAGCAATCAAAATCATCTGTCTGTATCGACAAGGATTTTGTCTTTGGAAGCGGAAACGGTATGACTTCTATATTTTCAACGTCTGCAATATGATATAGATCATCGAGGTTCATTTTTTATCCTTTCGCTTATTTTCCTCACGCAGCTTGACCATTTCAGCAAACTGCTTGACCTCTGCATACATTTCATCGGTGATTCCCTCAGCACCGTGGAATAAGGCAAATTTGATGTCGTTTTCTGACACTGGGTCTTTTTCGTTCTCTGTTTCGTTTCCAACAAGATAGTCTACAGAAACGTGAAAATAGTTTGCAATACGCTTGATCGTCTCAATGTCAGGCGTTCGTTTCCCTGTTTCCCACATAGCAATAGTTCCATTGGAAATAGAGAAAACGTCCGCAAATTCAGCCTGCGTCATTCCACTATCTGAACGTAATTTTTTGAGTTTATCTGCCAACATGGCAATCACCTCCGTCTGTTGTTATAATATCACAATTTGTGAGGATTGTCAATCAAAACGCTAACGTTTTGTGCATACTAACGAAATGTTAGGAATAGCATTGACATCCTCACATAATGTGTGCTACAATACTAACAGAACGTTAGGAACAATGAGGTGACAACATGATAACCATACGCAAAATCCGCTTAGAACGTGGCATGACCCAGAAAGAACTTGCACGCTGTCTAAACGTAACGCCGAATGCTGTTACACAATGGGAAAAAGGCACACGGAATCCAAGCCTGAACAACGTGAAGAAAATGGCGGAAATCCTGCACTGCACAACGGATGAAATTTTAGGTTCTGTAGGAGGTGAATCCGATGAATCATAAGATACCATACGCAAAACCCGTATTCCTATGCAATCCAGAGAAGAACACCATTTGCCGCAAAGCTGCCTGTCAGTTGCACTGCCGGCACACAACGCACCGAGAATTTGCACAGCTGGACAAGCATGGAAGTCCCATACAAGCGGATATTACCAAGGAAGGAGCAGGACATGAAAGCAGAAGAAAAGATTCAATCGTTTTTGGAACAGGACAATGAAAAGATCTCCGAGATCATCGAAAAATATCCCAGACAAATCCCGGTTGCAGTTGTGGCAGAACTGTTTGGCTGCCATGCCGACAGTGTTCGCATGGCGTTGGAGCAATCCAGTGTGTTCGGTTTGGGATTCCGGCAGTCCGGCAAACTAAACCGTGCTTTTGTGATTCCAACCGGCGTATTCGTCCGGTGGTATTTGGGGGTGTCTGCATGAATTGGATTGAAAGGAAATGGATATGTTTATCAAAACAAAAGGTATGAGCTTTAGAGAAATCACGCACATAGCTGTATTATATCCGGCTGTGCTGTGTAAGTTTGCCGGCGGTGGATATGAAATTTGTACCGTAGACTACGACTGTTACAGAAATGGTGAAAACGCTGTCATGAAAGGTTATCCGGTCGGCTGGAACACTAGAAACAGCGGTAGAATTGTTGACGCTTACAAGGTAGTTTTTGATGAAAAATCGGGAAATATCAGTAACTGGCACGGTGACTACACGGACGAAACAGAGCCAAAGAAAGGCGAACACTGCTACATTTTGATTGAGTGGAAGAAGTACGGACACCCAACGTATGAAATACGGCAAGCCGTCTATGATGGGAAAACGGGTTTTATCGGATGGCCAGAAAGTTCCGAATTGTCGGTTCTGGGTTTTATGCATATCCGGAAAGACGGTATGCCGTTTTGAGTTTCTCCGTCCTGAGCATGACGTAAAACCGCTCTCCACTGCCCCGAATGGGGCTACCCTCCATTTTTTATCTCCCCTATGCGGCGGTACTGGCAGCCGCCGCAAATACAGTGATGCAGTCATATCTGGGGAATGACACCCCCCAGACTGCCGGTGCAACTCCGGCACACTGCCCCAACATCTCCAATGTCATAGGTACTCCTTTCCGTGCGGCGGTATAGTACACCGCCGCAGATCGGGCGATGCAGTCATGATGTGGGAATAATCACCCCACATCTTCCGGTGCAGCTCCGGAATGCCCTGCCATGCCCAGTTGCCGGCAGTCAGACAACGAACGGAATCCGTTGGCACACACGCAACAGCGACCACAGGCGGCTTATTACCTGTAGCTGCACGGTTATATATCGTCCCGTGATTACACGATACACCGTGCCGGTGCTTCTGGTGCATTGAGCAGATCAGTGCACTTCCACAAATAAATTAATGGAGGAGGAAAGGAAATGGCTTTCTATTGTGAACAGGATTTCGTCACCGAAGAATGCCCGCACTGCGGCAAGGAAGTCACGGTATACTGGGACGAGGAGCAGGACGGACATGTCATGCACTGCCCATTCTGCGGTGAATCCATGCTGCTGTGCAGTATCTGTCCGGAAAGCAGCTGTGACTGGACAGAGGAACACGGCTGCAAGGTAGAACGAAAGGAGGTATCATCATGTCAAAACGATATTACTGGCTGAAACTGAAAGAGGACTTCTTTCGAGATAAGGTCATGAAGAAAATGCGGAAGATCGCAGGCGGTGACACCTATGTGGTCATCTATCTGAAAATGATGCTCATGAGCATTCAGACAGGCGGCGAACTCTACTTTGAGGGCATCGAAAACGACTTTGCGGACGAGCTGGCACTTGCACTGGACGAAGATGAAGAAAACGTCAGAGTGGCACTTGGTTTCCTGATGCGTTCCGGAAAGCTGATTGAAAAAAGTAAATCAGTTTACTTTATGCCGGAAGCCAATGAAGCCATTGGTTCAGAAAGCAGCAGTGCGGAAAGAGTACGGAAATTCCGTGAAAAACAGAAGCAGGAACAACTGGAAGCAGAAGTTGCTGTTGCGTTGCCCTGTACAGCAGAAACGCCTGAAATGTTACAATGTAACACAGGAGAAACGCCTTGTAACGTTACCTGTAACGTAGAGAAGAGTAGAGAAGAGAAGAGTAGAGTAGATAAGAGGGAGAATATAGCGCAGCCGGACAAGCCGACTGACTCTCCTGCTCCTAAATCAAAGCGATTTGTAAAACCGACTTTGGAAGAAATCAGAGCTTACTGTCAGAGCAGGCAGAACGGTGTAGATGCAGAACGCTTTTACGACTACTACGAATCCAACGGCTGGCGTGTGGGGAAATCTCCCATGAAAGACTGGAAAGCAGCCGTGAGAACGTGGGAGCGGAGTGAGTGGAACCGTGGAGGTGAAAAGTATGGAAGCAATTCAGAACCTGTTGCAGATCGATGGGAAACAAAATTCTGATGCCGGAATCACACCGGAATCCTATGACAAGATGCGGTGTGACTGGTACAATCAATCACGGGGCAACCTTACCGGATATGATTGCCCTAAGTGCCGGAACAAGGGCAGTATCGCCTACTTGCAGGACGGCGTAGAAATGCACCGTATCTGTGAGTGCATGGCGATCCGGCAGAATCAGTCCAACATCACACAGTCCGGACTGGCAGAAACGATACGCACCAAAACATTTGATGCATATCAGTGCAAAGAAGACTGGCAAACTGCACTGAAAGAAAACGTGATGCACTATGCTGAAAAGAACCGTCCGCAATGGCTGTATATCGGCGGGCAAAGTGGAGCAGGCAAAACGCATCTGTGTATGGCTGTCTGTGGTGTCCTGCTCCAGAGAGGACTGCAAGTGCGGTATGAGATGTGGCAGACAATTTTTCGCGATCTAAGCCAATTTGCTACCCGACAGGAACGTTTTCAGCAGCTGACACAGGCACAAGTGCTGTACATAGACGACTTCCTGAAGCCGATCGGCGGCAATGTCGGTGATACAAATCCAAAGGAAATCAGCATTGCATTTGAGCTGCTGAACGAACGGTACACTCGAAACATGGTCACAATCATTTCCAGTGAACGTATCTTCCGTGATCTGCTTGCAGCGGACAAGGCGTTGGCAGGACGTATCAAGGAACGCTGCGGCGGGTATCTGTTCGCGATAATGAGAAGTGATGAAAAGAACTGGAGATTGAGGTGAGTGCAGTCATGGACATGGAGCAAGTGGCAATCGAGCGCTTGAAATTGGCGGCAATGCTGTCGGAACAGTATTATCATAAGCCGCTGATGATTTGTTATTCCGGCGGCAAGGACAGTGATGTATTGCTAGAACTGGCACACAGAGCAGGGATACGCTACGAAGTACAGCATAGCCTGACAACTGTTGATGCACCCGAAACCATACGGCACATCAAAGCAAAATTTCAAAAGCTGGAAGAAATGGGAATTCCGTGCGAAATCAATAATCCTAAAATGAGTATGTGGCAGTTGATACCGCACAAGAAGATTCTTCCGACAAGAATTATCCGCTACTGTTGTGCAGTCTTAAAAGAGCCTGCGGGAGATCATAGGCACATCGCAACTGGTGTCAGATGGGTAGAGAGTGTCAAACGCCGTAAGAGGAGCGTGCAGGAAGTTATCACAAAAAAACACAATGATAAAATCATCTTGACAAATGATAATGATGATAAGCGGTGCTTTGTGGAACATTGCCAAATGCGTGCAAAGACAGTAACAAACCCTGTTATAGATTGGACAGATCATGATATTTACCAGTTCATAGAACAAGAACACCTCTGTATCAATCCATTATATCATCAAGGATTCAAACGAATCGGTTGTATCGGCTGTCCTATGGCTGGACGTAAAATGAGAGAGTTAGAGTTTGCACGTTATCCAACTTACAAAAGGGCGTACCTACATGCAATCGAACGTATGATGCAGGCAAGTGCAGCAACCGGCATGAAACCACTTCCACAAAAGACGGCACAGGGCGTTTTTGACTGGTGGATGGAAACAGGAATTTTAGACGGACAAATGATGTTTGACACAGAGCAGGAGGATACCCATGGAAATCAACGTACAGTTTGACCCGCCCCGTTCCACCGCCCAAGAAAAGCAGTACACCCAAAAAAACGGCAGAGTGATTGTATACGAAAGCAAACAGGCAAAAGCGGCGAAACAGCTGCTCCGGCTGGTGCTTGCACCGTATACGCCCAGAAAGCCGCTGACCGGAGCAGTGGCACTGTATGTCACATGGCGGTTTCCATACAAGGGCAAGGCGCATTTTGACGGCGAGTATAAGACCACCCGACCGGACACAGACAATCTGGACAAGGCGCTAAAGGATGTCATGACCGGTTTGGGATACTGGAAAGATGATGCACTGGTAGCCAGAGAGCATATCGAAAAAATCTGGCACAAGGAACACCCCGGACTGTATGTGCGGATCGTGGACATTTCAGAAGCAATGGCATTAAGCCCAAAAGGACAAGAGAGGTGGTAACATGGGAAAACTGGTAGAACATCTGATGCGGTGTGCAGTATGTGGTGCTGTTCCCGTAATCAGCGATATTTATGAAATTGACCCTAGTGAGGGGCATGATTACAAGCTGTTCTGTTCTAAATGCGGCGTGTATAACAGCACCGGTGAATGGTATGAGAATAAGTACGAGGCGTGTCTGGCTTGGAACAGACGGCAACAGGAAAATGAAACTGGGAAACGAAAAAAGCTTTCCGATCAAGTAACGGATAGCATTGCAACCGAAACAATCAAGTCACTGTTCATCGCCGCTGAAACCATAGAAAAACTGCGGAAAGAAAAAGCAGAGCGAGAATGTGTCATAAAGCGATTGCAGCAATGGAGAATTAACTTGGCAATCAAAAGTCCGCTTGCAAATATCTCCGGCTTGTGTTGCGTTCATTGCGATCACAAAGATGAATACATCATCGAGTTGCAAGAGGAAAATGAGAAGTTAAAGCGGCTGCTGAATGCAAAAAAGGTTGACCTAGGAGAACAATCATGACAGCACCATGCAAGAACTGTCCGGAACGTGAAATCGGCTGCCATAGTATGTGTGACCGATATATCCGGTACGCAAAGCAGCGTGAGAAGATACGGGAGAATCGAAAGCAGGAGCAGCTTGCAGACCCGACCGTATTTCTCGCAGAATCCGCCAGAAAAGTAAAATGGGATCTGTACAAGAAACGGAGGAAATAACATGGCGAAAAAGAAACCGCAGAAAGGCACGCTGAACTGGTGCATCAAACAGGCAGCTGCCTACGGCGTAAGCTACGGAAGATACATGGCAGAATATTACGAACGAGATATGCAGAAAGGAGCAGGCAAATGCTGCAAGAAGAATTCAAAAGACTGACAGACAAGCCGTTCACCGAAGATGAATTTGAAAAGATCCACTATGTGTACTGCTACTATCCGGGCATCACGACTCATGCGGACATCGCGCTGATCTGGGCAATCGGCGGTATTCGTCTGATCGAGGATATGCTGCCGACAGCACGAAAAGTGGAAGAGGCGGAAAACCGTGTCAGCAAAGCCCGGCGTGATTATGAAACCGCACGAGAATACCTGGATGCGGTACTTGCTCCGGAAAGAACAGTTCCGGAAGTGATCGAAGATATCATGGTGCGGAGGTGAATGCGGTATGGGACAGATGACATTGATCCTTGTGCTGCTGATTCCGAGCGGACTGCTGATTGCAAAATGTCTGAGCAGAGCAGGCTGGAACAAGGCGGCACTTGCTCTGCTTGGGGCGACTGTGATGCTTGGGATAGCTGCACTGTTGTGGGGGTGAGATAAAATGAGCGGTGGAAGTCATGGATATATCTATTCAGCGATTCAAGATGAATTGTGCGGACAGATGAAAGATGCAGAACTGAATGACCTTATGTGGGATGTTGCGAAACTGGCACATGACCTGGAGTGGGCTGATAGTTGCGATATTTCAAAAGAAAGCTATTTCAAAACTGTGGAAGAATTCAAAGCAAAGTGGTTTTATACACCACGAGAAAAACGCTTAAAAGAATACATTGACGAAAAAATCAAGCGAACTACAGAGGAACTTTACAGATTGGTTGGTAATGTAAAATAATCAAAAGAGCAGGCCGGAGGTGAAGCCATGACACAGGAACAGGCAAAGAAAAAAGAATGGCTGCAACGCTGCCTGCACGAAACACAGAAGCTGGAAGCCATGACGATGTGCGGCAAGTATACAGAAACAGAATGTTTCCAGACAGAGCAGGTCGTACAGCAGACACAGCGAGAGATCAAGTGTTGCATTGCCGCTCTGAACAATCCAGAACTGGAAGCTGTGCTGATTCGGCGGTACATCGTATTCCAAAGTTGGGAACAGATCGCAGAGGAAATGCACTACTCTGTTCGGACGATATTACGCCGCCACACAGACGCTTTGGAAAAGTTGTCACTGAATGGCACTCGCTGTCATTGAATGGCAGTCCTGTTTTGTGTATAATGAGAATAGAAACCAAGATACCGGTACGGAAACGTGCCGGTATTTGTGTTAGGAGGATTACAATGCAGGCGTTTGCAGAATCGTTCTACAAGTCCCGTGCATGGCGTGAATGCCGTGATGCGTATGCCGCATCGGTAGGCGGACTGTGTGAACCTTGCATTGCACGAGGGCTGCACACTGCCGGCGTGATCGTACACCACAAGGTGCATCTGACACCGGACAATATCCATGATCCAGCTGTGTCCTTGTGCTGGGACAACTTGCAGCTGGTCTGCCGTGACTGTCATGCCGCACTGCACGGCGGCAAACGTTGCCGCATCAATGCAGATGGAAGTGTAGATGCGCGCTGGTAGTCCCCCCCACTTGAAAATTTGGAATACCCTTGTGGAGACCGATGGGTGGAGGTCAATTTTCCTCTCCATGCGTGCGTAAGGGGTGTGTCCGGAAAGGAGATGTCCGAAAGTGACCGTAAAGAACCGAATCCGAAAAGAAAACGCAAGACTGCTGAAACTATATGCTGCCCTGCCTGCCAACAAGTTGGAGATCGTCACGCCGCTGATCCAGAATGCAGCGTTCTTGAAAGTCACGCTGGAAGATCTGCAAACCGAGATCAACAGTCAAGGGTGTGTGGACACCTACCAGAACGGCAAGGCACAATCCGGCAAGAAAGCCAGTGCAGAAATTTCTGCCTACAACACGTCCCTGAAAAATTACACCACGATCATTGAAAAGCTGGACAAGATGCTGCCGCCGGAACAGAAGAAATCCAAGCTGGACGCATTTACAAATGACGAATGACATTTACGCCTACTATCAGCAAATCGAAGACGGCACGATCCCGGTTGGCGAATGGGTACGGCTGGCGTATCGCTATGTGATACACGGATTGGAAAGCGGCGAGTTTACCTTTGACCAAAAGAAGGCTTCTCGTGCGATTCGGTTCATTGAAAGTTTCTGCCACCACAGTGAGGGTTCACTTGCACCGCAGCTGCTCCGGCTGGAACTGTGGCAGCGTGCTTGTGTTTCGGTCATCTTCGGCATTCTGGATCACAATGGCAACCGGCAGTTTCGGGAAGTTCCAATTGTTGTCGGGCGAAAAAACGGTAAGACACTATTTTTGTCCGGCATTGCTGTGTACTGTCTATTCATGGACGGTGAATATGGTGCCCGTATATTCTGTGTTGCTCCCAAACTGGATCAGGCAGATATTGTCTATCACGATATTTGGCAGACCATTTCCAGCGAACCGGAACTAATGGATCTGATCAAGCGGCGTAAGTCTGACTACTATGTGGAATCCACCAATAGCAGCGTCAAGAAAATTGCATTTAACGCTAAGAAGTCTGACGGATTCAATCCGCATCTGGTCATCTGTGATGAGATTGCAAGCTGGCCTGGAGATACCGGATTGAAACAGTACGAGGTCATGAAGTCCGCATTTGGAGCCAGACGGCAGCCGTTGTTGCTGAGCTGCTCTACTTCCGGATACGTCAATGACGGCATTTATGATGAACTGATCAAGCGGTGTACCCGATTTCTGAAAGGTGACAGCAAGGAAAAACGGCTGTTTCCCCTGCTGTACATGATCGATGACATTGAGAAGTGGAACGACATCAACGAACTGCGAAAATCTAACCCGAATCTGGGTGTATCTGTTTCAGTAGATTATATGCTGGAAGAAATCGCAGTTGCAGAGGGCAGCTTGTCCAAGAAAGCGGAATTTCTTACGAAATACTGCAACATCAAGCAGTCCAGTTCTCAGGCATGGTTAAAGGCAACGGCGGTGGAACACGCCTGCGGAAAGCCGCTGCATCTGGAAGACTTCCAGGGCAGCTATTGCGTTGCCGGCGTAGACTTGTCACAGACTACGGACTTGACAGCAGCAACGATCGTCATTGAAAAAGACGGTGTGCTGTATGTGTTTGCAAAGTTCTGGTTGCCACCGGAAAAACTGGAGGAAGCCACTGCACGGGACGGTGTTCCCTATCAGATCTATGTGCAGCGTGGCTTGCTGGAACTGTCCGGCGAAAACTTTGTGGATTACCATGACTGCTACCGTTGGCTATGCGACATGATCGAACAGTATGAGATCTATCCGCTAATGGTGGGATACGACCGCTATTCTGCACAGTATCTGATTCAGGACTTGAAAACGTATGGTTTCTGCACCGATGATGTGTATCAGGGTGACAACCTTTATCCGGTGCTGTTGGAAATGGAAGGACTGTTCAAGGACAAAAAAATTTGCATCGGTGACAACGACCTGTTAAAACTGCATCTGCTGAATGCAGCAATCAAAATGAACAACGAACGAGGACGGGGCAAACTGGTAAAGTTGTCTGCCAACGCACACATTGACGGCTGTGCGGCTCTGGCAGATGCCTTCACTGTCCGGCAGAAATACTACGACCAATACGGCATACAGCTACAGAACGGAGCGTGAGTACATGGGGCTGTTTCAAAAATTATGGGGCAATCGTCCATCGAAATCCGCTGCGGCAGCCGCATCGTATTTCCGCACACTGACCGGATATGCACCGGTATTCACCAACTGGCACGGGTGCCTATACGAATCGGCACTTGTGCGGTCTGCCATTGATGTCCGGGCAAGGCACATTTCCAAACTGAAAGCAGACATCATGGGCACGGCAAAGCCCAAGCTGCGGACAAGACTGAAACAAAGCCCAAACGAGTGGCAGACATGGGGACAGTTTCTCTATCGCCTGTCCACCATTCTGGATATGCAGAATACGGCGTTTATTGTCCCTGTGTTCGGATCATACGATGAAATCACCGGATACTATCCAGTTCTTCCGTCACAGTGCAGCATCATTGATGTACACAGCGAACCGTTTCTGCGGTATCGGTTTTCATCCGGGGAAACAGCAGCGGTGGAACTTCTCAGCTGTGGGATACTGACCAAATTTCAGTATCAAGACGATTTCTTCGGCAGCAGCAATGCAGCCCTGACTCCGACCATGGATCTGATCCACTTGCAGAATCAGGCAATCACCGAAGCAGTCAAAAACAGCAACACCTACCGGTTCATGGCGAGAATCAACAATTTCACCAAACCGGAAGATCTTGCAAAGGAGCGAAAGCGATTCTCACGGGAGAATTTTGAAGCGGACGGCGGCGGAATCCTGCTGTTTCCAAACACCTACAGCGACATCAAGCAGCTGTCCCAAACGTCCTACACGGTAGACAAAGAGCAGGCGGCACAGATCCAGAACAACGTATACAGCTATTTTGGCGTGAATGAAGATGTGCTGCAAAGCAAGGCATACGGCGATGCGTGGCAGGCGTTCTACGAGGGCTGCATAGAACCGTTTGCCATACAGTTTTCCGATGTGATGACGCAATGCGTCTACACACCTGTGGAACGCACCAACGGGAACGGTATCATGCTGACATCTAACCGGCTGCAATATATGTCCACCACAGAAAAGCTGAAAGTGGCATCTCAGATGATGGACAGAGGTGTCTTTTCCGTCAATGAAGTTCGTGAGATATTCAACGCAGCACCAGTGGAAGGCGGCGATGTCCGCACCATTCGTGGCGAATATAAACGCACAGAGGAACTGGAAGATGCCGAAGAAAACCAGAAAGACGAGGTGGAGCAATGACAGAACAGGAAATGGAACAGCTGATGCAGCGGCTCAGCGCCGGACGGGAATACCGGCTGATGCAGAGCTTTTCCGTGCGCAGCAATTCCAATGATGATTCCGGCATGATCGCAGACGGCTATGCAACAACATTCAATCAACCATATCTGCTGTATGATTTTGGTGATTACAAGGTCTATGAACAAATCGACAGCAGAGCATTTGATGATTGCGATATGTCTGACGTGATCATGCAGTATGACCACAGGGGCAGAGTGTTTGCCAGAACGTCAAACAAGACACTGGAACTCAACCCGGACAACATCGGGCTGTATTTTCGGGCAGATCTGTCCGGTACGACCATCGGCAATCAGCTGTACGAGGAAATCAAGGGTGGCTATACGACAAAAATGTCGTTTGGATTTGTAGTAGGCGAACAGAAATCGGAGTATGTGGAGGACAAGGAACACAACACTGTCACGGTGACACGGACTATCACAAAAATCCGAAAGCTGTACGATGTCAGTGCAGTATCTATCCCTGCCAATGATGCCACACAGATCAGTGCACGCAGTATCTCTGACGGATTGATCAGAGAGATTGCGGCGGAGCGCAAAAAAGCACTGGATCACATACGCAAACGAAAGAAACTGGAACTCAAACTAAGACTTATGGAGGTATGAGATATGACACCGGAAGAAATCAGAGCATTGACTATTGAGGGCGTAGAGCAGCGTATTGCGGCGATCCGCACTGAGATGGAATCCGAGAGCGCCGACATTGACGCACTGACAAGCGAGGTGGACGCACTGGAAGCACGGCGTACACAGCTGCATGACATGGCACAGCGCCGGGCGCAGCTGAGAAATTGTGTTGCGGCAGGCACGGAGGGTACTGTCACCAGATCGTTCCCGTCTGACAGCACCGGCACGCCGGAGCAGTCTTACAATCGCAACAGCCCGGAATACCGCACAGCATGGCTGAAAAACATGGCCGTGCGTGACGGTGTGCATCTGCTGGGCGAAATGACCAAGCAGGAACGTGCGGCATATACCATGACTACTGCAAACACTGCTGCACCTGTCCCGACAGAGATCATGAACCGCATTGTTGACCTGGTACAGTCGTCTACTGCAATCTATTCCGATGCTACCAAGTCCGGCATGACAAGCGGTTTTGCAATTCCCCGAATCAAGTCTATCAAACAGGGTGATGCCAAAGAAACTGCCGAAGGCGTGGCAAACGATGACGAACAGGACACATGGGATCAGCTGTCTCTGGACGGCGTA
>ERZ773146.1799-NODE-1799-length-15188-cov-3.503667_pt1 | contig 15188 bp, 10 predicted proteins | sample MGYA00580847_ERZ773146 | MGnify/ENA primary metagenome ERZ773146 (study PRJEB29015, sample SAMEA2737830) | human gut metagenome | biome: human gut; feature: human-associated habitat; material: faeces | place: China | collected 2012 ...
AAGGTGAAACTTCCGTAGATAAAACTGTGGATTTGAATCCTGTAGTAGTAACCGGTACGGGTACGCATCAGCGACTGAAAAATACTCCGGCACCGGTATCCGTCATCACCGCCAACGAAATAAAACGTGCCGGAATCACGGATTTCCAACAAGCCATGACCATGATGGTTCCCTCTCTCTCCTTCTCTCCGAATGCGATGGGTTCGTATCTGATGATGAACGGACTTTCCAATAAATATGTACTGATACTGATTAACGGACGTAAAGTGACGGGGGATATCAGCGGTAATATCGACATCAGCCAGATAGACATGAGCCGTGTGAAGCGTATCGAAGTTCTAAACGGCGCAGCTTCTTCGCTCTATGGTTCGGATGCGATTGCCGGTGTTATCAACATCATCACCAACCAGCCGAAAGATGAAATCTCCTTCACCACCAACAGCCGTTATACAAGAAAGAATCAGTTTTCACAAGGCCTCAACCTGGACATTGCCAAAGGAAAGCTCGCCTCTTACACTGCTTATAAATACGATCACTCGGATGGCTGGCAGAACAGTGGCCTGACCGTAGACAAGAATGATGACCTGGTTGAAACCCTCGATCAGCTTTCCATCGGCTACAACATGAATAACTTTTCGCAGCAATTCACCTACAATGCTACGGAAAAACTCTCGTTCTATGCCAATGGCGGATATTACTGGCGTATGACCGACCGTCCCGCCAAACGCGACGGCATGACAGGCGGAAATGATTATAATACGCATTACGAAGGCTACAACTGGGGTACAGGAGCCAAGTACAGACTGAATAAACGTTCCTCCATCCAGTTGGATTATGTAGGCAACAATTATACTTCGCGCTACAAATACATGCTGGCAGCCGGTGATTACCAACCGGGTGACTACGCATTCACCAAAAGACAGAAGTTTCATGATGCCGAACTAAAAGGTATCTTCGGTTTCACCACCAACAGTACCACTGTCTTTGGAGTGGACTACCGCAAGGACATTCTTGTTCGTCCTGATGCCGATGTAGACAAGGGAGTGTATACTTTGTCGGGCTACGGACAGCATGAGGTAAAACTGTGGGATCACTTCACGGGCATTGTCGGTGCACGCTATGACTATCATGAACAGGCAGGTGGACGTTTCACCCCGAAAGTGGCAGCCATGTACAATATTGGAAACTTCAACGTACGTGCCACGTATGCAGCAGGTTTCCGTGCTCCCGGTGTAGACGAATTGTATTACAGCATGTTCAAGAAAATGGGTAGCAAATACACCATCTCCATCGGTGACGCTGACTTGAAGCCTGAACACAGCAACTACTACTCCGTCAATATGGAGTACCGCACCAACCGTTTCAGTGCCTCTGTTACGGGATATCTGAATTATCTGACAGATATGGTGTCTTCCAAAGTAACCGCATTCAATGATTTGTCCGCTGAGGCCCAGCAGCAACTGAAAGAAGAATTCCCCGAACTGGCAGACTTATCATCTACCAAGAATGTGAACCTGAAAGAATACATCAACTTTGAAAAGGCTACCGTCCGTGGTTTTGAGGTGAGTTTGTCAGGCAATCCGTTCGCCGGATTTACGCTGAATGGTAACTATACCTACGCTTATGCCCGTGGTAAAGGTGAAGAAGGCTGGCAAAACATTCAACGCAGCATCCGCCACACGGCAACCATCAGCGGAAACTATGCACATTCATGGGGTGACTACACCATGAACCTCAACCTGAACGGCCGTCTGCAAAGCAAATGCTACTATCCGGGAGATGCCGACGGAGATGCTCCGGGTTACGGTATCTGGAACCTGAACACCCGCCACTCCTTCGACTGTTTCAGCAGTTTCTTCCTGGAACCCGGTATCGGTATCGACAATATCTTCAACAAGAGAGATATGAGACCTCTGACGAAGAACTTCACCCTGTACTCACCGGGACGTATGTTGGTGGTGAGTCTGACTTTAAAACTAAAGAATTAATGCATAACAACTTATTATTGATATGAAGCATCTTTTCATCACTCTTTGTTTACTGAGTGTGGCTCTCTTCTCCTCTGCACAGGGGGAGAAGACCGCCATTCTCATTACCCATTACGGAAGTTCGGATCCTGATACGCGTGCACTGACACTCGATGTAATCACCCGTGAGGCAAAAGAAACTTTTCCGCAGTTTGAAGTGCGCGAAGCGTATATCTCTCCCATTGTTCGGCGCAGGCTGGAGAAGCAAGGCGTTCATAAAGACAGTCCGGTAGACGCACTGCTGAAACTCAGAAGCGAAGGATATTCGCATGTACTGATACAGAGTACAACACTGATTGAAGGAAGTGAAATGACTTCCGTCCGCCGCGATGCGGAGAGCGTGAAGCCCTTCTTTAAAGAAATAAAGGTGGGTAACCCATTGCTTTATACAGTGGAAGATTGCGAAAAGGTAATCGAAATTCTGACACAGGAACAGCTCGGAAAGAAAGAGGACGTCATCTATGTGGGACACGGTAATCAATTGCCAAGTACCGCCACTTACGCCATGCTGGACTATATGATGAAAGCCCACGGACTGAAAAACTTCCACGTCAGCACCATCGAGGGTTATCCTACACTGGACGCTACACTGGCACAGTTGAAGGAGACACGCCCGAAACAAGTGACACTGATACCGTTGTTGCTGGTATGCGGTAATCATACAAAAGAAGACATCGTCGGAGTATGGAAACCGGAAATGGAAAAAGCAGGTTATCAGGCCAATGTCCGTATGCAGGGACTGGGCGAACAACCCGCTATCCGGAAGTTATATATGGAACACATTGAGGCGTTGCTGAAATAGCTACACCCTTTCCCTCTTATGGCTACACCTTTTGCCCCGGATGGCTACACCATTCCAGGCAAAGGGTGTAGCCCTTTTTACACCCTTTTATACCCGAAATTTAGAGAATAGAATGTATCTTTGCATGATAGAAATATAAGCGATATGAAACAGCCAAAGATAATAGTTGCCGGCATCGGACCGGGCAGCGAACAAGACATTACGCCTGCGGTTCTGGAGGCGGTTCGCGAAGCGGATGTAGTAGTGGGATATAAATATTATTTCCGTTTTATCCAGCCTTATCTCCACCCTGAAACAGAATGTATAGATACGGGCATGAAGCGGGAACGCACTCGTGCGGAACAGGCATTTGAATTGGCGGAACAGGGAAAAACGGTTTGTGTCATCAGTTCCGGTGACGCGGGGATTTATGGAATGACTCCGCTGATTTACGAGATGAAGCGGGAACGGAACAGCAACGTCGAAGTAATTGCCTTGCCGGGTATCAGTGCTTTTCAGAAAGCGGCTTCACTGCTGGGTGCTCCTGTGGGACATGATTTCTGTGTGATTTCTCTTTCCGATCTGATGACACCGTGGGAACGGATTGAGCGTCGCATCCGTGCGGCAGCTATGGCCGATTTCGTAACGGCTGTATACAATCCGAAAAGCGAAGGGCGGTATTGGCAACTCTATCGACTGAAAGAGCTGTTTCTCGCAGAAGGACGCGCTCCGGAGACTCCGGTAGGTTACGTACGCCAGGCCGGACGGGAGGAACAGGAAGTGCATCTGACGACACTCGCTGATTTCAATCCCGAAGAAGTGGATATGTTTACGATCGTCCTGATTGGTAACTCGCAGTCTTATGCGTGGAACGGCAAGTTCATTACTCCCCGGGGATATTATAACCGTCCGGATAAGGATGAACAACCGACTAAGGGGATAGGTCAGGACATCATGATACAAAGTTTCCGGACCATTGAGTCGGAACTAAAGAATAAGAATATTCCTCTGGATCATAAATGGGCTTTGCTGCACGCCATCCATACCACGGCTGATTTTGAAATGGAAAAGCTGTTGTATATGGACAAAGGTGCTGTGGAAAAGCTTTATCAGAAAATAGCGGACGGTCGATTGAAAACGATTGTTACGGATGTGACGATGGCTGCCAGTGGTATCCGCAAAGGAGCTTTACAACGGCTGGGGGTAGAAGTGAAATGTTATCTTTCCGATGAACGGGTAGCGGCAATGGCAGCGGAAAAAGGAATCACCCGTACACAAGCCGGTATACGTCTGGCGGTGGAGGAACATCCGGATGCCTTGTTTGTATTCGGTAATGCGCCGACAGCTTTGATGGAACTTTGTGATCTGGTACGTAAAGGAAAGGCTGTACCAAGCGGTATTATTGCTGCGCCTGTGGGTTTTGTACATGTACAGGAATCCAAACACATGGTGAAGCCGTTCATGGAAATACCCAAACTGATAGTGGAGGGACGAAAAGGAGGAAGTAATTTGGCTGCAACGCTGGTGAATGCAATCTTGTGCTACAATGATGCGGAACAGTTAAGGCCGGGACGGGATGTGTAAATAGATACGTTATGATACGAAACTTTATCATCATAGGCATGGACGACAACCGGGAACCTTTCTTCCCGCCCGAAGTGCTGCGGCACATCCGGGAAGGAAAAGTTTTCTCCGGCGGCTTGCGGCATCGGGAGATTGTAGAGAAGCTACTTCCGGAAGGTGCGGAATGGATTTCCATAACAGTTCCACTGGATAACGTCTTTGCCCAATACGAAAACATTTTTGCAGACTTTGAGAAGAAGACTTCCGATGCATCTATTGTCGTGTTTGCATCCGGAGATCCTCTGTTTTTCGGCTTCGCCAATACGGTAAAACGAAAACTGCCCGATGCAAAAATACGCCTCTACCCGGCTTTCAATTCCCTGCAAACATTAGCGCACAGACTGGTGATGCCCTACGACGATATGCGTACCGTCTCTCTGACAGGACGCCCGTGGCAGGAACTGGATAAAGCACTCATAGAACGTGCCCACAAAATAGGTGTACTGACAGATCGGGAGCATACCCCTGCCACTATCGCCGCGCGAATGTTGGAATACGGATACAACTCCTACACCATGTACGTAGGTGAACACCTCGGCAATCCCGAACGCGAGCGCATTCGTCGGATGAGTCTTGAAGAAGCTAAAAAAGAGACATTTGAGCATCCGAATAATTTGCTGCTCTGCTACGACACCCGTAGACGGTCAGCTACGACACCCGTAGACGATCAGCTACGGCATCCGTATACGGTCAGTTACGACACCTATAGCAAGGAAGCTCTCCTCCCTATAGATAGTCAGCCCTCTATAACTGAACAGCCCCGCCCCTTCGGTCTTCCCGACGAACAATTTGCCCACTTGGACGGACGTGCCCGCATGATTACCAAAGCTCCGATCCGCCTCCTTACTTTGCAGGCATTGGAACTGAATCGCCGCCGTGTCTTTTGGGACATAGGTTTCTGCACAGGTTCTGTCTCCATCGAAGCCCGCCTGCAATTCCCGCATCTTACGGTTGTTTCGTTCGAGGTACGTCCCGAAGGAGAAGAACTGATGCGCATCAACTCCCGCCGTTTCGGTGCGCCGGGAATCACAGCCTTAATCGGAGATTTCCTGCAAACTGATCTGGAAGCTCTCCCCCGCCCCGACGCTGTCTTTATCGGCGGGCACGGCGGAAAATTAGAAGATATACTGGTACGTCTGAAAGAAGTATTGCAGCCCAACGGTTGCATCGTCTTCAACTCCGTGTCCGAAAGTAGTAAGGAGCTATTTCGTCAAGGAGTTCATGCCGCAGGAATGACCTTACATTCCTCCCTGCGTATCATCATCAACAATTTTAACCCTATAAAAATAATGAAAGCAACGATATGAAAACAGCTATCCTTTTAGTAACAGGCAACAGCCTCAGCCTGGCCGAGACACTGCACCAAGAAATGAACGACTCCGAAATATTCACACTCGAACATTTTCCCGGTTGCACTTATATCTCATCCCTTTCCGATTTCATAGAAGAGAATTTCGACGAATATGATGCATTCATCTTCATTTGTGCCATGGGCATTTGTGTCCGCACCATTGCCCCCCATGTAAAAGATAAGCACACCGACCCGGCCGTGATCTGCGTGGACAGTATGGGGCGCAATGCCATATCCGTATTGTCCGGTCACATCGGGCAAGCCAATAAAATCACCCAAGATGTCGCCCACATCTTAGGGGCGAATCCCGTCATCAGTACCTTGAGCGACAATAGTGGATTATGGGCTCTTGACACCCTCGGACAAGAGTTCGGTTGGGAGGTTTTGGTAGGTATGTCGCACGCATACTATAAAAATATAGAACTCCTCGACGACGACGAAGAGGAAGAGTACGGCGAAGATGAGGATGAGAACGAGGATGAAGAGTACGACGAAGATGAGGATGAAGATGAAGACGAAGAGTATGATGAGGATGACGACGATGAGGACGATGAGGACAACGATGAAGATGAAGACGAAGACGACGAAGAAGACGACGAAGAAGAATACGATGACGATGAGGATGATAACAGTCTCATACTTCAAATGAGGGACGGCACCAATTACAACGAGAGAACCAAGGAATTCAACGTCATCATCAACCTCTTCGTCAACAAATACCGTACCGCCCTGTTGCTCGAAATCCGCGATGAAGGCACTGACTATCTGGAACGTACCCGCCCCCAACACGTTGACGTCTATTACCATCGCAACGACATGGATCTCAGCCAGTACAAACTGCTGATTATCGTCAGTCCCTTTATGTTCTTCGACCCCGCAATAGCCAACATACAGTATGTCCCTAGAATATTGCATGTAGGCCTCGGACTCGCACTCGATCCCCCCGAATTCGAAGAACTATTCGTTAACCTCATTGTAGGCGCACCCGGTAAAAACATCTGCGGACAAGCCATCAAAGAAGTAGCCACCATTGATGTGAAACGCGACGTAGAAGTGATAAAAGAATTACAAGAACTGGTCGACGTCCGCTTCTATACGGCCGAAGAACTGAGCCAGGTAGAAGTTCCCAATCCCAGCGCCACCGTACAAAAGCACATGGGCACGCCCAGTGTATGCGAAGCAGCAGCCATACTCTCATCGCATCACGGCGTGCTATATGCCGAGAAATTCAAAGGCCTCAGCAAGAAATCCACCTTCGCCATCGCCATCGAGAACGGATACCTGCGTCAAGGGCACATCGAAATCGTCGGCGCCGGTCCGGGCAATCCCGACCTTATCTCCGTGCGTGGTCGCCAAATGCTGGAGAAGGCAGATCTTATCCTCTACGCCGGCAGCCTCGTCCCCCGCGAACTGACATTCTGTGCCAAACCGGGTGCTACCGTCCGCAACTCAGCCTCCATGGATTTGGAAGAACAGTTTGCACTGATGAAGAAATTCTATGATGAAGACAAATTCATAGTCCGCCTGCATACGGGTGATCCCTGCATCTACGGTGCCATCCAGGAACAGATGAACTATTTCGACCAGCACCAGATGAGTTATCACATCACCCCGGGCATCTCTTCTTTCCAAGCTGCTGCCGCTGCGCTGAAGTCTCAATTTACTATTCCTGAGAAAGTGCAGAGTATCATTCTTACCCGCGGTGAAGGACGCACCCCCATGCCGGAACGCGAACAACTCCACCTGCTGGCACGCTCACAAAGCACCATGTGTATCTTCCTCAGTGCCGGCATTGCCGAACAGGTGCAGGAAGAGCTCTTGCAGGAATATCCCGAAACCACCCCCGTTGCCGTTTGCTACCACCTCACCTGGAAGGACGAGCGCATCTATCTCGGAGAGTTGAAAGACCTTGCAAAGATTGTGAAAGAGAACAACCTGACGCTCACCACCATGATCGTCGTAGGTGAAGCCATCGGCAACCGCGAAGGTCTTTCCCGCCTCTATGCCCATGAGTTCAAACATCTCTTCCGCAGATAAGAAAGGAGTGATAGGGTGATAAGGTGATAGGGTGATAGGGTGATAAAGTGATAATGGGATAACACTCCGTGATATATAATACAGCTACTTTATCACCTTATCACCCTATCACAATTATCACTTTTTGTTCAACTAAAACCTAAAAGTAATGATATTAATATTAGGTGGAACCACCGAAGGACGCATCGCCGTCCGTACCCTTGAAGAAGCCGGAAAACCATTCTACTACTCTACCAAAGGAAACGAGCAGGAAGTAACTATGCACCACGGCATCCGCCTGCAAGGAGCCATGGACGAGCTGGACCTGGAACGCTGTTGCCGGGAACATGACATCCAATTACTGGTAGACGCCGCCCACCCCTTTGCCGAACAACTGCACCGGACCGTAGAGAAAGTAGCCGATACCCTGGATCTGTACGTCATCCGATTCGAACGTATTTATCCGCCACGCGATGAAGAACACATCACCTGGTGCGACGATTTTGAAGATGCCATCCGGCAAATCAGGAAAGAAGATATCTTCACCCTCCTGGCACTGACAGGCGTACAAAGCATCGCCAAGCTAAAGCCTCTCTGGCAGGAAAGTGCCTGTTGCTACTTCCGCATCCTTAACCGTGAGAGCTCCCGCCGCCTGGCTAAACTCGAAGGTTTTCCCGAGAAAAACCTGTATTACTACCATGCAGGTGAAGACGAACGCATCCTATTACAGAAGCTGCGCCCCGAAGCCATACTGATAAAAGAAAGCGGACTCTCCGGAGGCTTCAATGAAAAAGTGGAAGCGGCCCTCGCAGAAGGCATCCGCATCTTCGCCATCCGCTGCCCGGACACGCCCGGAAGTTTCATCCCCATAGACGGCGAACACGGTCTGCGCCGGATGGTAGAAAATATTCTGCCCGACTTTTACCCCCTGCGTAGCGGACTCAGTACCGGGACTTGTGCCGCTGCTGCTGCCGTGGCCGCCACCTGGGACCTTTTCAACCTCGAACGGCGTCCACGCCCCGCAGTCTTCCCCGTCCTCCTCCCCAATGGCGAAACCATATACGTCCCCGTCGAAAAACGAAAATCCTGGCCCAAGGCCGGTTTCCTGAACGACAATTGGATGGCCGATGCTGAAGCTTCCGTCATCAAAGATGCCGGCGACGACCCCGACATCACCAACGGTATGGAAATCAGAGCCAACGTTGCCGTGCCCTTTCGTATGGATGACCCAGAAGACGTATTGGCAGATGACTATACAGTTATCGTCTCCGGTGGCGAAGGTGTAGGCATCGTCACCATGCCCGGCTTGGGACTCGAAGTAGGCAGCCCCGCCATCAACAACACCCCACGCAAGATGATTGAGGACAACGTAAAGCTGTTCCTCAAGCATTTGAGAGTTCCTAAACAACCCAATCCTTTTGTTGTCACTATTTCCGTGCCGGGTGGCGAAGAGATAGCCCGGCGGACTTTTAATCCCCGTCTGGGTATAGAGGGCGGTATTTCTATCATCGGAACTTCGGGCATCGTGAAACCTTTTTCTTCCGAAGCATTTATAGATTCCATCCGCAAATCTATGGAAGTAGGTCGGGCAACAGGAAGCCCGCGCATCGTCCTTAATTCCGGTGCAAAGAGTGAAAAGTATGTCCGGGGGTACTATCCCGAACTGCCTGCACAGGCATTCATTCATTACGGAAACTTCATTGGAGATACGATAAAGATTGCCGCAGATTTGGAAATCAAAACGGTGACTCTGGGTATCATGATAGGAAAAGCCGTGAAGTTGGCAGAAGGTAATCTGGATACACACAGCAAACAGGTGACGATGAATAAGGATTTCCTACGTGAAGTGGCCCTTTCCGCCGGATGCGGCGGGGAAACACTTGCAGTTATCGAAAAGATAACTTTAGCCCGTGAGTTATGGACATTGCTCTCTGCTGAAGATTTGCAAGCTTTTTGCTCCCGTTTGCTCGAACTGTGCCATCAATATTGTGATCCGTTGCTACCTGAAGGAGAACTGACGATTCTGCTCATTAGTGAAGAAGGGAAAATAATTACATAGAATAAAAAAACAAGTTTTACATGTAGCCTGTCAGGCTGAAAGCCCTACGCTATATAATGAAAGCCCTTCAGGCTATATGCGAAACTTAAATTAAAAACCTCAAATATGAAACACCCTCAAATAATCCTCGTCACCGGTGCTTCTTCCGGTTTTGGAAGAGTCATTGCTACGCAGTTGGCTGCACAAGGACATATCGTTTATGGCTCCAGTCGGAAAGCAGTATCCGACAACCCCGGCTTCAAAATGTTGCAATTGGATATTACTGATCCTACATCAGTATCCAATGCCATATCGACAATTCTGAAAGAGCAAGGCAGCATTGATGTACTTGTCAACAATGCCGGGATGGGTATCAGCGGAGCTATCGAACTCACTACCGAGGAAGAGATACAACGTCAGATGAATACGAATTTCACAGGTGCTGTCCGTATGTGTGCAGCAGTACTGCCTTTCATGCGCGAAGCCGGACACGGACGAATCATAAATATCAGTTCCATCGCAGGAGTTCTTGCCGTTCCCTTTCAGGCTTTCTACAGTGCATCCAAGTTTGCGATTGAAGGGTATAGTGAAGCGCTTTATCAGGAAGTTAAGCCACTGGGTATACAAGTTTGCGTAGTCGAACCGGGAGATTTCCAGACTGGTTTCACAGCGCAGCGGCAAGTGAGCCAAACTTCCCTCTCCCATGCGCAATATGGGGAGAGTTTTGCAAAAGCCATGCGAAATGTAGAGTTGTCTGAAAACAATGGTTGCCGACCGGAAAAATTAGGCAAAGCAATCTGCAAACTGGTAAATAGCCGCCGCCCTGCTTTCCGCACAAAGGTCGGTCCATGGGAACAAGTATTCTTTGCACGCATCAAGCCTATACTGCCGTTTAGTCTGGTAGATTGGCTGATCAGGAAATTCTATTAAATGATAATCCGACTACATAATTGTATGTAATCATATAATTTATATCTTTGCGAGCAAATAAACATCAACCCCTTACAAGGTTCAAGTAATGAAACAGACTATTCTCACTATTTTCTTTGCAATCATAGCATTGGGAGCAAATGCCCAATCCCCTATCTCCTTTCAGGTAAAAGCCGGAGTCGGTACCTCCAACTTCTATGGAGAAAATGTAGAAAGTGATACACGCATCGCCTACAAAGTAGGTGTCGGCATGAACTATGAGCTCAACCGCGCATGGGTGTTTCAGCCATCACTGAACTTCGTATCGATAGGTGCCCGTGAAGAAGTGGAATATGTAGGCAAAGTGAACATGAACGAGTTGTATATCCAGCTCCCCATCATGATGGCCGCCCGCCTCAACCTTGGAAAGAATTACAGTGCTTCCCTGAGTGCCGGCCCGTATATTGCCTATGGCGTAGGCGGAAAGACATCCGGCGAGATGGAGGAATATGATTACAGCAGTGAATACAATCCTAATAGAAGCTACAGATTCCGCATAGATACTTTCGGTAACCGGATAGATGACAAAATGGGAAACAAACGCTTTGACGCCGGCCTTATGTTCGGCCTCAACATCGAATATCACAAATTCATATTCGGAGCAGAGCTTCAATTAGGAATGATCAAGGTAAACGACCAGCTGGATAACCTATTGCAATCATCCGGTATTGAGAAATTCTCTCCCAAGAATCTCGCTTCGTTCTTCACCGTAGGATACCGGTTCTGATTTACAACTGTTCCGCCTGCTTTCGTTTCATTTCATTCAGTACACTGCATGTCAACGGTATGGCAAGAATGAAAGTCAGAAGATCAGCAACGGCCTGGCACATTTCCACACCCTGCAACCCCAGATAGTGAGGCAGAATAAAAATCAGCGGAATAAAGAACAATCCTTGGCGGGCAGAAGAAATAATGGTAGCCTTTACCGGTTTACGAATCGTCTGCAACATCATATTACTCATCACAATCCATGAACCCAACGGAAAAGTAATGAACTGCCAACGCAAAGCAGCAGCACCTACTGCAATTACATCCGGGTCTCCCTTACGGAACAAAGAAACAATCTCTTCAGCAAATCCCATGCCTGCCAGCGCACACACCAGTAAGAAGATGAATCCAACCTTTACACAAAACCAGAATCCTTGACGGACACGCGCATACAACCCTGCACCATAATTGAAACCGCATACCGGCTGGAAACCTTGTCCGAAGCCTATCAGGAAAGCATTAATGAACATTGCGATACGGGTAACAATAGACATGCCCGCAATAGCCGCATCTCCATAAGCCCCGGCAGCCACATTCAGCAAGATAGTAGCCACACTCGCCAGCCCCTGACGGGCAAGCGAAGGAGTACCACCACCGATAATTTCCTTTATGAAAGCCAGTGAAGACGTGAAGTTCCTGAAACGGATACGGATATTGCCCCCCTTTCTGCACATATACAACAACAGGGAGAAACTACATATCTGACTGATGACCGTAGCCAACGCAGCACCCGATATACCCATATCGAAGACAAAAATCAGAATAGGGTCCAGTATCACATTAATCACCGCGCCCGATACGATTCCTACCATCGCATACGCTGCATTTCCCTGGAAACGAATCTGATTGTTCAGTACTAACGAAGCAGTCATAAAAGGTGCACCCAGCAATATGATGCCCAGATATTTCTCCGTATAAGGCAGGATAGTAGGTGTAGAACCCAATGCAAGCGACAACGGGGTAAGGAAGATAAGTCCCACCACTGCCAGAAATATACCCATAAACAACGCCCAGAAGAAACCGGTAGCCGCCATCTTCTCTGCATTCCCAGTCTCCTGCGCACCGAGTTTCCGCGAAATATAGTTCCCCGAACCATGCCCGAAGAAAAAGCCCACCGCCTGAATAATGGACATGACCGAGAACACAATACCTACAGCTGCCGTCGACTGGGTATTGATCTTTCCCACAAAGTACGTATCCGCCATATTATAGAATGACGTAACCAACATACTGATAATCGTAGGTACAGCCAATGATACTATCAGACGGGGCACCGGGGTGGTAGTCAGATAGAGATAATTATCTTTTGTCGAATGTCTCATAGAATTTTCACAATCTCTGCAAGCAGTTCATCAATGGTTTGCACAGTCACCGCTTCGCCGTTTACCGGGTGTAGTACAAAAGTACCGTCCCCTTTCAAATCTCCCGTTTCAATATAAACGTCCGACTCCACGTTTCGGTTTGCCAGAATACCATTTCTTTGCAAAGCTTTCCGCACCATAGCGTATTTTTGTCCATGCCCGACAATACGGATCTGGGAAGTATACTCATTGTTCACCCGGAATAATCCTGTCTCCAGATCAAACACAATTCCTTTACGGGCAAAGAAACCACTGAGGGTTCCATCCAGTGAAAGGTCTTCGGGAGTTCCAATAGTCACCCCGTTCACCTTATCCATCAACCAGATTTTATCCGCAATCTGCAAGGCAAGTTCCAGGTCATGGGTAGACAGGAAAATAGTCTTATCCGTCTGCCGGCTCAGCTGATGGAGCAATTGCATCATTTCCACTTTACTCGGAAAGTCAAGGAAGGCAGTAGGTTCGTCCAGGAAAATCACCGGAGTTTCCTGTGACAGTGCCTTGGCAATCATCACCTTCTGCCGTTCACCATCACTCAGTGTATGTACCATGCGATGTGCCAGGTGAGATATTCCGACCAGATTGATAGCATGATCCACTACCTCTTTATCTTCTTTGGAGAGTGTTCCCCAGAAACCGGTATATGGACTGCGTCCCAGACCGATAAGTTCCACAGAAGTCATATTGCGGATGTCGCACTTCTCAGTCAGGACTACACTGATCACTTTTGAAAGCTGTTTATCCGTATAAGAGCCAATCTCTTTTCCCTGTATACGTATTTCACCGGATAACTTCGGTTGAAATGCGGAAAGTGTACGCAATAGTGTAGACTTCCCCACCCCGTTGGCACCCAACAGACAAGTCAACTCCCCGCTATTGATTCCGGCACAAATATCGCTTGCCACGACTTTCACATCTCCTTTACCGGGATAGCCAATGGATAGTTTCTCAATATGTATAGTTTCCTGTTTCAAGACCTCTTTATTTTCAATTCTCAATTATTCTTCCAGTTCCCCTTTACGCTTCCTGAAGAGCACGGATGCCACTACCGGAGCACCTACCAAAGCCGTCACCGAATTTACCGGCAATGCACCTTCGAAACCGGGCATACGGGCAATCAGATTACATACCAATGCCAATGACGCACCTGCCAGTAAAGAAGCAGGCATCAGAATACGATGATCGGATGTGCGGAACATTCCCCTGCAAAGATGCGGAACGGCCAGCCCCAGAAAAATAATCGGACCGCAATATGCGGTAACAATAGCTACCAATACTCCCGAACAAGTAATGACAAGCAGACGGGCACGTTTTATATTCAATCCGAGATTCCGTGCGTATGCATCTCCCAGCAGCAAAAGATTCAATGTTTTGACAAGCAGGAAGGAAAGTGGCAACAATACCACCATGATACATATAAATAAAGTCATCTGATCTCCCGATACACGGGCAAAACTTCCCAACCCCCAAATGACATATGCACGAATATCCTCCTCCACACTGAAAAATTTCAGCACACCGATCACCGCATTGGCTATGTAACCAATCATCACACCGATAATCAGCAAAGTAACATTGCCCCTTACTTTTTGGGAAACGAAAACAATAAGTGCCATAATGGAAAGTGAACCTGCAATAGCTGCTATGGTAAGGGCTATTTCCCCCATAAAGCCTAGCTTGCTCAAAGCAACACCACCCAAACTGCCCGAAAGAAGCACCACAAAAGCAACTCCCATACTGGCTCCCGAACTGATGCCCAGTACCGACGGACCGGCCAAAGGATTGCGGAAAACAGTCTGCATCTGTAAACCGCTGACAGAGAGCCCCGCCCCCGCCACCAATGCGGTAAGCGCCTGTGGTACCCGTGATTTCCAAATAATATTTTGCCAGATAACAGACTCATTCCCTGTACCCCAAAGGATATTCCACACAGCACGAAGCGGTATGGAAACAGAACCTAATACCAGATTCAGGAAGAAAAACAGAAAAATAGAAGCCATAATTAACAGCATATAAAATGCAACAGGTCGTTTCATATACTATTTTCCTATTTAAGCAATTCATAATATCCCGGTTGGTGACCGGTCAAAAGCTGCGGATGAAAGATTTGAATCAAATCTGCCAGAACAACTTCCGGTTCTGTAGGCATACTCTCATAAAAAGGTTTTTCACGCATGTTACAATAAATCACCCCTTTCTCTTTGTATGCTTTAAAATCAACATAACGGGCATCTTCCTCTTTCAACGTGTTATAAGA
>ERZ773146.1802-NODE-1802-length-15185-cov-13.917779_pt1 | contig 15185 bp, 16 predicted proteins | sample MGYA00580847_ERZ773146 | MGnify/ENA primary metagenome ERZ773146 (study PRJEB29015, sample SAMEA2737830) | human gut metagenome | biome: human gut; feature: human-associated habitat; material: faeces | place: China | collected 2012 ...
GGATTTTTCCGGCGGCCGCGTTTTCGATCGGTTATTTATTTTAAATGTGTGATCCCTTCCAGCGCCAGCAGGCGGCGCTTTGCCTCCAGCCCGCCGGCATAGCCCGTGAGCGAGCCGTCCGCACCGATGACACGGTGGCAGGGGATGAGGATCGGCAGCGGATTGCGGTGGTTTGCCATGCCGACGGCGCGCGCTGCCCGCGGGCTGCCGATGGCGGCGGCGATCGCGCCGTAGCTGCGTGTCTCGCCGTAGGGGATCGTGCGCAGCGCCGCCCACACGCGCAGCTCGAACGCCGTGCCGCGCGGATCGAGCGGCAGGTCAAACGTGCGCCGCGTGCGCGCGAAGTATTCGCGCAGCTGCGCCTCGGCCGCGTCAAGAAGCGCCGAAGCGTCCCGCGCTCCCTGCGCGCCGAAGCGGACGGCCGTGACAGCGTCCGCCGACGCGGTGAGCGTCAGCGCGCCGATGGGCGTCTCGATCGTGCGCGTGCTCACGCCTCAATCACCAGATTTTCCACGCCGGACTTTTCAAACTCATCCATGTATTCATCCATGCGCGCGTTGAGCTCGGTCAGATCGGCAGGCTCACCGTCGAGACAGCCGAGATCGCGCCGCGCGAGCTCCTCGGCCAGAATGTCGAAAAACATGGCGTCCTCATAGTCGGCGATGGCCTCGTGGATGCCGCCGTTTTCATATGCCTGCGAGGGGAAGATATGCCCCTGCCAGCGGGAGATGAGCGCGCTCATGCCGTTTCTGGCGCACAGCGCAAAGATCTTCTCCTGCAAAATATCATAGTCCTCAAACCGGTCTTTCTCGCGCGTGGAGTTAAGGATCCAGTTGCCGATATAGACGAGATCCAGCAGCCGCCGGAACTCCTTGTCGGTGAGCTCAATGTTCATCCGGTCATCCCTCCCGACGGGAGCAGCGCCCCCGAAAAAATGGCTGGCATCCGCAGCGGTCGGCGGCGGATGCGCTTGTGCTACCATTATAGCAAACGGTGACGGGAAATTCTACACCATTTTTCTGTTGCGAAGTTGGACAAAACAGTATATAGTAATAGAATCGCACAATTATGCAAAGGAGGCGGCGTATGCAGGTCGTTATCACGATCGAGGGCTCTCAGGCGGATGTTCTGGAGCAGGAGCCGGACGAACAGGTGCAGTTTTCGACCGACGGGGAGTATACCTGCGTCGACGGCTGCGGTATGCTCACCTATCCCGAGAGCGAGCTGACCGGCATGGCCGGTACGCTCACCACCATCACCTTTACGCCGTCAAACGCCGTGCTCAAGCGCACAGGCGCTGTCACGAGCCGGATGGTCTTTGCCCCCGGCACGCGCAACACGTTTTTGTACCAGACGCCGTACGGCACGAGTACGGTCGGACTGGAAACGCAGCGCTACCGCTCCACGCTCGGCGAGCGCGGCGGCGTGCTGGAGCTGCTGTATGTTGTGGATTTTGACCACGCCTGCGCCAACCGCAACCGGCTTAAGATCACCGTCAGAGAACAATAAAGATTATAGAATAGAGGGTAACTGATTATGGCCAATCGAATCGAACAGGCACGCGCCGCTGTGGATGCGTGCATCCGGGAAGCATATCTGCGTGCCGTCGCCGCGGGCGAGCTGCCCGAGGGCGCGGAGATCCGCGGCAGCGTTGAGCAGCCGAAGGACACCGCCAACGGCGACTTTGCCGCAAACCATGCCATGGCATCGGCCAAGACCATGCACATGGCGCCGCGCAAGATCGCCGAGGCGCTCATCGCGCACATGGAGCTCGGCGGCTCATGGTTTTCCGGCGTTGAGGCGGCAGGCCCGGGCTTTTTGAACTTCCGCCTGTCCGACAAGTGGTATCAGGACGTGCTGTCCGCCGTCGAGGACTCCGGCGCGGACTACGGCCGCGTGGACGACGGTCACGGGGAGAAGGTCATGGTGGAGTTCGTGTCCGCCAACCCCACCGGCCCCATGACGATCGGCAACGCGCGCGGCGGTGTGCTCGGCGACGCGCTCGCGTCCGTGCTCGAGCGCGCGGGCTACAATGTCTGGCGTGAGTTCTATGTCAATGACGCCGGCAATCAGGTCGACCTGTTCGGCAAGTCCATCGAGGCGCGCTACCTCCAGCTCATCGAGGGTGAGGACGCGGTCGAATTCCCGGACAACGGCTACCACGGCGACGACATCAAGGCGCTCGCCAGGCTCATCTACGAGCGCGACGGCGACAAATACCTCACCATGCCGAGCGCCGAGCGCTGTGCGGCGTTCGTGGCCTTCGGCCTGCCGTACAACATCGCGCGCATGCAGCGCGATCTTGAGCGCTACCGCATCCATTTTGACCAGTGGTTCCTCGAGAGCAGTCTGCACAGCTCCGGCTACGTGACCGAGACCGTGCAGCTGCTCACGGATGCCGGTCTGACGTATGAAAAGGACGGCGCGCTCTGGCTGCGCAACACCGAGCTCGGCGCCGATAAGGACGAGGTCCTGCGCCGCTCGAACGGCTTTTATACCTACTATGCGGTCGACATCGCCTATCACCGCAACAAGTTTATCGAGCGCGGCTTTGACCGCGTCATCGATGTCTGGGGCGCTGACCATCACGGCCACGCCATCCGCTTTGCCGCGACCATGCGCGCGCCCGCGCTCGGCCTTGAGGGACGCAAGCTCGACTTCCTCATCATGCAGATGGTGCGCCTCATGCGCGGCGACGAGATCGTCAAGGTCTCCAAGCGCACGGGTAAGGCGCTCTCGCTCGCCGACCTCATGGACGAGATCGGCGTGGACGCCTGCCGCTTCTTCTTCAACGCCAAGCCGGACACGCATCTGGAGTTTGACCTCGACCTCGCCGTGCGGCAGGACAGCGAAAACCCCGTCTACTACGTCCAGTATGCGCACGCGCGCATCTGCACGCTGCTGGCTGCCATGGCGGAGAGCGGCTGCACCGTGCCTGCCGCTGCGGATGTCGACGCAGCGCTGCTCTCGACGCCGCAGGAGCGTGAGCTCATCAAGCAGCTCGCCATGCTCCCGGAGGAGATCCACCTCGCTGCGCGCGATTACGATCCCAGCCGCATCAACCGCTATGTGACGGAGCTGGCCGCGCGTTTCCACCGCTTCTACAATGTCTGCCGCATCAAGGACGCAGAGCCTGCCGTGCGCGACGCCCGCCTGAAGCTGGCCGACGCGACGCGCTGCGTGCTCGAGATCGGTCTGGGCATCATCGGCGTGACCGCACCGGAAAAAATGTGATTCGTACAAACACAAGCTGCCCTCTCCCGCATATGCAGGGGAGGGCAGTTTGTTCGTATAGGCCCGAAAACGGCAACAACGTGCCGCCGGAGAGTGGCGACACGTTGCTGTCGAGAGAGCAAAAATAAGAAGAGAAAAGAAAAGAAATCGGAAGAACGTTGAGTTAATTTATTAACTAACGTGATTATTTTATAACATATTCCGTCGGCGTTGTAAAGCAAAAAGTGCGAATTTTTGCAAAATAGGCGTTTTGTCAAGAAAATATCAACCTCGCCGTCTGCTTTTGTGCACTTTGTCGTCCGTCTATGTACCCCAGAGACAGCGCACCAGCGCCGCGGCCGTGACAAAGCCGGTCACATCGGCGGCGATGGCGGCGGGGATCGCCCAGCGGCTGTGCCGGATGCCGCATGCGCCGAAATAGACCGCCAGCACGTAGAACGTCGTCTCGGTTGAACCGAGCATGACGGCGGCGGTGCGCCCGATGCGGGAATCTGCGCCGTAGGTCTGGATGATGTCGCTTGCGGCGGCCAGCGCACCGCTGCCGCTGATCGGCCGAACGAGCAGCAGCATCGCCGTCTCGGGCGGGATGCCGAGCCGCGCCAGTATGGGCGCGCACAGCCGCGTGAGCGCCTCGAGCGCGCCGGATGCGCGCAGCATGCTCACGGCGGTCAGCAGCGCTACAAGCGCAGGGAAGATGCGCATGACGGTTTTCAGCCCGTCGCGCGCGCCGTCAGTCAGCGCAGAGAATACATCCGTCCCGGTCAGCACGCCGCAGAGCCCGACACCGGCCAGCAGCAGCGGCACGGTCAGTGTCAGCAGTCCACTCACGGCCATATGCGCGCGAGCCCCTTTCCGGCCAGCAGCCCCGCCGTGACCGAGCAGAGTGAGCTCACCCACACGGCGGGCAGAATGTCGAACGGTACGGCAGCGCCTGCCGTCTCGCGCACGGCGGCGATCGTGACCGGCAGCAGCTGGATCGAGGCCGTGTTGAGTACCACAAGCAGGCACAGCTCGTCGCTGGCGGCGTCGCCGCGCAGCTCGCGCGCCATTGCCTGCGCCGCGCGCACACCGGCCGGTGTCGCTGCATTGCCGAGTCCGAGCAGGTTCGCGCTCACGTTCATGCTCAGCGCATCGAGCGCCTGCGCATCGCGCGCGGCGTGCGGGAACAGCCGCCGCAGCACAGGCCGCAGCAGCCGCGACAGCCCGCCTGCGATGCCGCAGCGCCGCATGAGCTCCATCACGCCCGACCACAGGCAGATCATACCGCCAACCGTCAGGCAGAAATCCACTGCCTGCTGCACGCCCTGCGCCGCCGCTGCGCCGAGCTGCGCACCGCGTCCGGACGCCACGCCGAAGGCCAGCGCGACGCATATCATGCTGACCCATATCCGGGACAATGCCATCGTGGTCGCTCCTTTCTATAAAAAATTTTAAGTTTTCGGTGATTATTCACAAAAACATATTATGCGCAAGGGAACCAAAATATGCAAATGGTAGAAAAGCGTAAATTAGCTGTGAACGTTTGTCGAATCCGTTGACATTTTGACAACCTTTGGTATAATGCAGTTGTTGAAATGAATGATTTTTGAGTCATCCTTTCCCTTATCCCATACGTATTGGAGGACACATTTATGAAATCTACTGGTATTGTTAGAAAAGTAGACGAGCTCGGCCGCATCGTGCTTCCCATCGAGCTGAGAAGAACGCTCGGCATCGAGGAGAAGGACCGCATCGAGATCTTCGTGGATGGTGAGTCCATCATCCTGCGCAAGTATCAGCCGGCCTGCATCTTCTGCGACAACGCGAAGGACATCATCAACTACAAGGGCAAGAACATCTGCCCCGACTGCATCCGCGCCATGAACGAAAAGCTCTGAGCGGAGCTGAAAAAAGTCCCCTGACCTCAGGTCAGGGGACTTTTTTTCGCCAAAATCAAAATAATTTTGAGATAGAAACCGATTCCATCATGCTCAGATGTTGAGCGCCATCTGATACAATTCGTTTTTGCCGAAGCCGGTGTCCGCCGCGGCGAGCTTGCACGCCTCCTTGAGCGCGCGGCCCTCGCTGCGGTAGCGCGCCACGATCTCCAGCGCCTGCTCGGCCGTGACCTCGGGCTCGGAGCGCTCGGGCGCGCCGCGCAGCACGAGCACGAATTCACCCTTCGGCGCGTTTTCTGTGAAGTATGCCACGGCGCCGTCGAGCGTCGTGCGCAGCGTCTGCTCGTGCAGCTTTGTCAGCTCGCGCGCGAGCGTGATCTCCCGCTCGCCGCCGAACGTATCGCGCAGGTCGCTGAGCGTGCGCAGCAGCTTGTGCGGCGCTTCGTAGAAGATCATGGTGCGCGTCTCGCCCCGCAGCCGCTGCAGGTGCTCGCGGCGGGTCTTGCCGCTCACGGCGAGAAAGCCCTCGAAGCAAAACTGCTGCGTCGGCAGGCCGGACACGGCCAGCGCGGCGATGGCGGCGCAGGGGCCGGGGATGACCTGCACGTCGATGCCCTGCTCGGCGCACTGGCGCACGATGTCCTCGCCGGGGTCGGAGATGGCGGGCATGCCGGCGTCGGTCACGAGCGCGCACGTCTCGCCCGCGAGCAGTCGCGCGACGATCTTCTCGCCGCTGGCGTACTTATTGTGCTCGTAGTAGCTCACGCACGGCTTTCTGATCTCAAAGTGGTTGAGCAGCTTTGCGGTCACGCGCGTGTCCTCGGCGGCGATGAAGTCGACGCTGCGCAGCGTCTCCAGCGCACGCACGGACAGGTCGCCGAGATTGCCGATCGGCGTGCCGACCAGATACAGTGTTCCGCTCATAGTTGCGTCCTCCTGTGATAAATTCTGCGGATCTCGTCCGAGTCCGTGCCGTCGGGCGTGCACAGCGCCAGCGGCGGCGAAACGGTGAGACCCGGCTTTCCGCCGCGGCGCGCCTCGACCAGTACGAGGTTGGGCGCGGCGTCGGCCTTGTATGCCACGGTGCGCAGGCGCTTGGGCTCGAGCCCCGCGGCCGTGAGCGTGCACAGCAGCTCGCTGAGCCGCTCCGGCCGGTGCACGAGCGCGGCCGAGCCGCCCCAGCGCGTGAGATAGGCCATGGCGGCGCAGATGTCCTGCATGGTGCAGGTGCGCTCGTCGCGCGCGTGCGCCCGCATGGGGTCGGGCGAGGTGTAGCCGCTGCCGGCGGCGAAATACGGCGGGTTTGCAACGACAAGGTCAAAGCTCCCGGCGGGGAGCAGCGTGCGGTGCGCGCGCAGGTCGGCGCAGAGGATCTGCGCCCGGCCGCTCAGACCGTTTGCTCTGATGTTGTCGCGCGCGAGCTGTGCCGCATCCGGCTGCAGTTCAATGCCGACGGCGGTCGCCTGCTCCAGCGCGCGCAGCAGCAGCACCGTCAGCACGCCCGCGCCGCAGCCGAGGTCGGCAATGCGCCGTGCGCGGCGCTGCGCCGCGAAATCGGCCAGCAGCACGCTGTCCGTGCCGAGGGCAAACCCCGCGCCGGAGCGCACAAAGCGCGGTCCGCCGGGCCACAGGTCGTCAAATTCCGGTTGGGTCATGGCGCACGCTCCTTCCGTTGCCGTCATATAGACAGAGGCGATATGCAGCTTGCATATCGCCTCATTCGTTTGCGTTGTTCTCCGAGCGGAACTTAGTCGACGGAGATCGCACCCACCGGGCAGTTGGCAGCGCAGGTGCCGCACTCCATGCAGCTGTCCGCGTTGATGACGTACTTGCCATTGCCCTCGGAAATCGCCTCAGCCGGGCAGTTCGCAGCACAGGTGCCGCACATGACGCAATCGTCGCCAATAACAAAAGCCATTGTAATTACCTCCTATGTTTTTGACCAGACTTCTCTTCCTCTGGCATGGAGTCATTGTAGCACAAAAATCCGAAAAATCAACCGTCATTTTCGAAATTCGAAAATGTGTGCTGATTAAAACCCGGGAAGACGTGGAAATAATACAAATCAGTTTCCCGGATTCGGCACATTCCTTGCGCCGGCCGGAGGATAATAGAGGCGTATGACCGGCGAAGGAGGCAAACGATCTATGCGCGGCAGCGAAAGGTTTACACAGCGGGCATCCACGGCGATCCGCAAGGCGCACGATGCGGCGGCGGGAATGGGGCACAGTTATGTGGGCACGGAGCATATCCTGCTCGGGATCATCCGGGAGGGAGAGGGGCTCGGCGCGCGCATTCTGGCGGACAACGCGCTTACCGATTCCGTGCTCACGCGCATGGTCACGGAGACGGTCGGGCGCGGCGTGCCCGGCACGCCCGAGCAGGGGCTCAGCCCCCGCGCGCGGCACGTCATCGAGCTGGCCGCCGAGGATTCCAACCGCCTCGGTCACTGCTATGTCGGCACGGAGCACCTGCTCATGGGCATCCTCCGCGAGGCGGACAGTGCCGGGGCGCGTATCCTCGTGGCGGCGGGCGGCGACCTCAACAAGATCTATACGGACATCATGGACGTCTTCGGCCGCCCGGAGTATAAGCCCCGGCCGCAGCAGGGCGCGCCGCGCGCACAGCCGCGCCGCGCTGCCGAGACGAAAACGCTCGACCAGTACGGCCGCGACCTCACGGAGCTTGCCGCAGCCGGACGTATGGATCCGGTCATCGGCCGCGACCGCGAGATCGAGCGCGCCATCCAGATCCTCTCGCGCCGCAGCAAGAATAATCCCGTGCTCATCGGCGAGCCCGGCGTCGGCAAGACGGCGGTGGCCGAGGGGCTCGCGCAGCGCATCGCCGACGGCAGTGTGCCCGAGGACCTGAAGTGCAAGCGCATCGTGAGCGTGGATCTGACGGCCATGCTTGCGGGCACAAAGTACCGCGGCGATTTTGAGGAGCGTGTCAAATGCGTCCTGCAGGAGGTGCAGCGCTCAGGCAGCGTCATCCTCTTCATCGACGAGCTGCACACGATCGTCGGCGCGGGCTCTGCCGAGGGCGCGATCGACGCGGCGAACATCCTCAAGCCCGCACTCGGGCGCGGTGAGCTGCAGATCATCGGCGCGACGACGCTTGAGGAGTACCGCAAGTATATTGAAAAGGACGCGGCGCTCGAGCGGCGCTTTCAGCCCGTGCGTATCGCAGAGCCAACGCCCGAGCAGAGCCTGCAGATCCTGCGCGGCCTGCGCGCGCGGCTCGAGGCGCACCACCGCCTGAAGATCACGGACGAGGCGCTCGACAAAGCGGTCGCACTCTCGGTGCGCTATATCGGCGACCGCTGGCTGCCGGACAAAGCCATTGACCTCGTCGACGAGGCGGCCTCACGTGTGCGGATGCAGGCGCTGGTGCAGCCCGAGCGGGTGCACGCGCTCGAGACGCAGCTCGCCGCCGCAGCGGCGGAGATGGAACGCGCCGTGCGTGCGCAGGACTTTGCGCGTGCGGCCGCCTTGCGGGAACGTGAACAGAAGCTGCGTGCGGAGCTGCGTATGCAGCGCAGCCGCTGGGAGCAGGCCAATTCTGGCTCTGTGCGCGCCGTGACGGGCGAGGATGTGGCCGAGATCGTCTCGCTCTGGACGGGCATCCCGGTCGCGGGCATCACGTCGAGCGAGAGTCAGCAGCTGCTGCAGATGGAGGCGTCGCTGCGCCGCCGCGTCGTCGGGCAGGAGGAGGCGGTGTGCGCGGTCTCGAACGCCATCCGCCGCAGCCGCGTCGGGCTCGGCGATCCGAACCGGCCGATCGGCAGCTTTCTCTTCCTCGGACCGACCGGCGTCGGCAAGACGGAGCTCTGCCGCGCGCTTGCCGAGGCGCTCTTCGGCGACGAGCAGGCGCTCATCCGCGTGGATATGTCGGAATATATGGAGCGGCACAGCGTGTCGCGGCTCATCGGCTCGCCGCCGGGGTATGTCGGACACGAGGAGGGCGGCCAGCTCACGGAGAAGGTGCGGCGCAAGCCGTATTCCGTCGTGCTCTTCGACGAGATCGAAAAGGCGCACGAGGACGTCTTCAATCTCCTGCTGCAGGTGATGGAGGACGGGCAGCTCACGGACTCGCTCGGGCGCAAGGTGAACTTCCGCAACGCGGTCGTGGTCATGACTTCGAACGTCGGGGCGAAGGCCATCACCGACAGCCGCCGCAGTCTCGGCTTTGCACAGCAGACGGGCGCGGATGCGGGGCGCACGGATGCCGAGATCCGCAGCATGGTCATGTCCGATCTGAAAAAGACGTTCCGGCCGGAGTTTCTCAACCGCGTCGATGAGATCATCGTCTTTCACAAGCTTACGCGCGCCGATACCCGCCGGATCGCGCAAAAGCTCCTCGGCACGGTCAACCGGCGCATGGAGCGCGCGGGCGTGGAGCTGCGCGTGCCGGATGCGGCGCTCGATGCGCTCTCGGCGACGGGCTACGACCCCGTGTACGGGGCGCGGCCGCTGCGCCGGGCGATCCAGAGCACGATCGCCGATCAGGCGGCGGGGATGCTGCTCGACGGCTCGCTCCGGCGCGGCGATGTGGTCACGGCGCAGGTGCGGGAAGGAAAAATTGTTTTGACGAAAACGTGCGAACGTGGTATGATAACGCCCTGAATGTAATCTGGACGGAGGCGTACCCCAATATGGCACAGAATATGCAGACGGAAAACAAGGCGGTCTATCTCGACCCGTTTCGTTATAATGAGTTCGAGGGCTTCAATTCCCACAACCACATCGTCGTCACCGAGGTCGGCGACGGCACCAGCGTTGTCGAGGTCAAGCTCGTGCAGGAGAGTCTCAACCCGCTCGGCATGGCGCACGGCGGGCTGATCTTCACGCTCTGCGACGTGGCGACCGGTGTCGCCGCGCGCACCGGCGGGCGCATCACCGTGACGCTCGACAGCAACATCCACTTCCTGCGCCGCGCCAAGGACACGGAAAAGCTCGTGGCGCGCGGCCGTGTGGTCAAGGCAGGCCGCACGACCGGCCTTGTCACGGCGGAGGTGTTCGACGATACGGACAAGCTTATCGCGACCGCAGACATGACGGTTTACTATGTGGACGAGAACACGTACACCGACCCCGCGGTGCAAAAGTGAGCATAAAATAAGAAAAAGAGACGTCTCCGGACGTCTCTTTTTCACGCTTCGTTCAGCTCTCGGCGCGGATGAGCGCCGTGCCGGGGTAGTAGTGCGCGAGGATGTCGGCATAGCCGCTGCCGTGCGCTGCCATGACGTTTGCGCCGTACTGGCTCATGCCGACGCCGTGACCGCTGCCCGTGACGGTGAAGGTGAACGCTCCGCTGCCGTACGTGACGGTAAACGCCGCCGAGCGCAGGGAAAAGAGCGCACGCACCTGCGCGCCCGTGAGCGTCTCCGAGCCGACGGGGATGCTTGCCACGCGGCCGCTGTCATCGAGCACCGGCGCGCCGAACCATGTGCTCGGATCGTCGCCGAGCACACAGTCCGGATAACGGTCCAGCACGGCATCCCGCACGGCGTCGGCTGCGATCTCGGCTGTGGAGACGTAGTTCGGCACGTCCTGCGCCGTCTCCGGGGAGGACACGCTCACAAGATACGGCGCATCACCGCCCCAGAGTGCGGCGCTGCACTCGGTCGACCCGGCGGACGCGGCGTGAAACACCGCACGGATGAGCTGCCCGTCGTAGACAAGATACTGCCCGTCCGTGTCGGCAACGGCCTGCCGGATGCGCGCCATGTTGTGCGCATAATCCTTGCCCCACTGCGCGCGCAGCGCCGCATCGTCCTTGTGCGCGCAGCAGCAGGTGTACCGGTCGCAGATACCGGCCTCCGGATGGTTTGCGCCGCCGCCGCGCACGCGCCGGAGAATGTAGGTGCGCGCGGCGACGGCCTGTGCCCGCAGCGCCTCGGGCGCGAAGGAGGCGGGCATCTCGGCGGCTACCACGCCGGGCAGCCAGTCGGCCATGGTCGTTTCGATGAGCGCATCACCGCACAGTGCCGTGATGGGCGTTGCGCCGTCGGGCGCGACGTTGTCCGACACCGGTACGGACGGGGCGGGCAGTGAAGCCTCCTCTCCGGCCGGGGCGAGCGTGACCGCAAGCCACGGGATCAGCAGCGACAGCGCCACGAGCAGCAGCGACAGCAGAAAAACCCTGCGCATCCGCACCGCCTCCTTTCTGCCGCGCGGGGCGTTTTGTGCCTTGACGCAGCGGGAAAATCAGTATAAAATAGCTCTGTTAAATATGTATTGGGACAGGTAGTTTGTTATGCGCAAAAATGCTTGGGTGATCTGCTGCTGTACAGCTGTGCTGTCGGCATTCGGGATCTTTTTTCGTTGGCTGCAGGATCAGGCCTGCTTTGAGGCCGAGACCGGCCTTGCCGTACACGGAAGCATCTGGCCGTACGTCGTCGCGCTGATGATCGCCGTTGCCGCGGCGGTGCTGGCCGTCATGTGCTTCCGGGTAAAGAATCAGCCGCACACCAGCTTTCCGGACTCGCTTCCCGCGGCGTTCGCGGCGTCAAAGCGTGCGCGCGCGGTCGGCGGTGTCCTGCTCGGCGCGATGCTCGCGCTCGGCGGCCTTTGGCTGCTGCTGAGCAGCGGTGCGCTCTCCGAGCCCGGCCTGCAGCGTGTGCTTGCCGTGCTCGCGGTCGTGACGGGTGTGGTGTTCGCGCGCCAGATGCTCGCCCCCGGTGAGCGGGAGAATGACGCCGGCGCGCTCGTGTGTGCGTCCATGCCGATGGTGCTGCTCGTGTTCTGGCTGATCGTGAGCTACAAGGTCAACATCATCAACCCCACCATCTCTGCCTACGCGGTCGAGATCCTGGCGCTGTGCGCTGCGCTGATCGCGTTTTATGAGCTTGCGGGTTTCGTCTATGGCCGCCCGAAAGCCGTCAAGAGCATTTTCTGGAGCCAGTTTGCGGCGTTCCTGTGCATCACCGCCCTGCCGGATGACCGCGCCGGCGCGCAGCAGCTTATGCTGGTCGCCGTTGCGGGCATGCTGCTGTTTCAGTCTTACCTGACCGCGTCCAACATCCGCCCGGCTGTATCCGGGCCGGCCGGCGGCGCGCAATAAGCTGTGAAAAAAGCCTGCACGGTGTATGCCATGCGGGCCTTTTCATATACGGATACCGGCCGTTACCGGGGAGGAGAACATTTATGAACAACATCTTAGCCCAGCTCAACAGCGCACCTATGTACGCGATCTGCGGCGGCATCATCGCGTTCGTCGCGGCGGTGTGCGTCGTGTTCCTTGTGCGCTCGTACCGCGCGGGTCTGGCCATCGGCATGGACCCCGCACGCATGAAGCGCGCCATCACGTCGAGCGCCACATTCTCGGTTCTGCCGAGTGTCGGCATCCTGCTCGGCGTCATCGCCCTGTCCGGCAGCCTCGGCACGCCGTGGCCGTGGCTGCGCCTGTCCGTCATCGGCGCGCTGCACTATGAGACGCAGGTCGCCCAGGCCGCGGCTGAGCAGGTCGGCATGCACGCCCTGTCTGCTGCCGAGATGACGCCGCAGGGCTTCACGACGATCGCCCTGCTTATGAGCATCTGCATCATGTGGGGCATGATCCTGTCGATCTTCTTCAATAAGCGCTACCTCAAGCGCCTTGGCAACGACGGGGCCAGGTCTGCCTCCGGCGTCGGCTTTGGCGACAGCGCCATGACGGCCATGTTCATCGGCCTTGTGTGCGCGTACATCGGCAGCTACATCGGCGCGTTCGTGTCCGGCGAGGGGCTGTTCACCTGCACCGGCGACTGGACGCCGCTGATCGTCGTGGCCGTGTCGGCGGCGGTGATGGCGCTGTTCGTGTATCTGGCGGAGAAAAAGAACATGGCCTGGCTGGAGAGCTTTTCCATCGCCGGCAGTATGCTCATCGGCATGGCGGCGGCCGTGCTCGTGCGCCTGTAAGGAGGGGGATATCATGAACGAAACCGAACGCAAAGTGTATCTGGAACAGTTTAACCGCCGCACGCACGTGCTCGGCCGCGCCGTGTGCGTGATCACGCTGGTGCTGCTTGTCGGTGCACCGTTTCTCATCGGCACGTTTCTCGGCGCGATGCCCGACATGGGCGCCGTCGGCAAGGGCTTTTTGTCCGTCGGCGTTGTGTGGGCGGTCGCAAGCGTGGCGGAGTTTCTCATCTACACGCCCATGCTCGGCGCGGGCGGCGGCTACCTCGCCTTCATTACCGGCAACCTCATCAACATGAAGATCCCGTGCGCGGTCAATGCGCGCGACATTGCCGGCACCAAGACCGGCACTGCGGAAAACGAGATCATCTCGACGCTCTCGATCGCAACGAGCTCGCTCGTGACCATTGTCGTGCTCGCGCTCGGCGTGGCGCTGCTCGTGCCGCTGCAGCCCGTGCTGCAGAGCCCCGTGCTCCAGCCGGCGTTTGCAAACGTCGTCCCCGCGCTCTTCGGCGCGATGGCGTATCAGTACTTCCGCAAGAACATCCGCGTTGCCATTGCACCGCTGGTCATGATGAGCGTGCTGTTCATGCTCGTCCCGTCGCTGACGGGCTCGACCAGCTTCATGATCGTTCCGAGCGGTGCGCTGGCCATCGGCATCGCCTACGCACTCTACCGCAAACAGAATCAGGAGGGTGAAACAAAATGAAATTCCGTCCCGGATATCTCGCGCTCGCACCGCTGGCCCCGCTGGGAGCGGCGGTGGCGCACGCCGTGCTCATGCCGAAGAAAAAATCCGCCTATCAGCCGCAGCCGGATGCAGACCGCGCTATGGCTTACGCTGAAAAGCTCGCCGCCATGATCCGCTGCGACACCACGTCGTATGCCAACGTCTATGACCCGGAGCGCTTCGAGCGCTTCCACGCGCAGCTTGCGCAGCTGTTCCCGCTCGTGCACGAAAAGCTTGAGCGCACGGTCATCGACGGCAACCTGCTCTTCTATTGGAGGGGCAAGGCACACGACCGCCCGATCGTGCTCATGAGCCATCAGGACGTCGTGCCCGCCGAGGGCACGTGGTCGCACGCGCCGTTTTCCGGCGACATTGCCGACGGCAAGGTCTGGGGACGCGGTGCGTCGGATACCAAGGCCTCGCTCATGGCGTTTTTCCAGGCGGTCGAGGAGCTGCTCGCCGCCGGCTATGAGCCCGCCAACGACGTCTATCTCTCCTCGTCCTGCACGGAGGAGTGGGCGGGCGACGGCGCACCGAAGATCGTCGCCGAGCTCAAGCGCCGCGGTGTGCGACCGTTTCTCGTCTGTGATGAGGGCGGCGGCATCATCTCCGAGCCGATCGCCGGCATCCCCGGCAACTTTGCCATGGTGGGCGTGTTTGAAAAGGGCAAGGCGGACGTGAAATTCACCGCCCGCAGCAACGGCGGCCACGCCAGTGCGCCGATGGCGAACAGCCCCATCGCGCGCCTGTCCGCGTTCGTGACGGACGTGGAAAAGCACGATCCGTTCCGCAGAAAGTTTCTGCCGGAGGTCTCGGCCATGTTCGCGCGCCTTGCGCCCTATGCGCCGTTCGGCCTGCGGCTCGTGATGGGCAACCTCTGGCTGTTCCAGCCGCTGATGAAGATCGTGCTGCCGCGCGTGTCGGCGCAGGCAGGCGCGATGCTGCACACGACGATCGCCTTTACGATGCAGTCTGGTGCCGATGCGTATAACGTCCTGCCGCAGGAAGCAACGCTGGGTGCGAACATGCGCTTCATCCCGCATCAGGGTGAGCAGGAGAGCCTTGCCATCATCCGCCGCCTTGCCGAAAAGCACGGGCTGGAGATGGAGGTCATCCACGCCAATGACTACTCCGAGACCGTGGACATCCACGGCGAAGCCTTCCGTCAGGTGGAGCGGGTCATCGGCGAGACGTTCCCGGGCCTGCCCGTGAGCCCCTATGTCATGACCGGCGCGACCGATGCGCAGTTCTATCAGGAGATCTGCAGTAACTGTCTGCGCTTTGCGCCCGTGATCTACGGCCCGGAGCAGATGAAGGGCATGCATGGTATCGACGAGAACATCGAATATAACTGCCTGCCCGGCGCGGTCGATTTCTACAAGAACCTGATCCGCGCGCAGGAGCGATAAAACCGAACACAAAAAGCAAATCGCCCCGGTAAAA